>FSXQ01002682.1_pt1 | contig 11550 bp, 13 predicted proteins | sample 1638011 | NCBI WGS metagenome assembly FSXQ01 (sample SAMEA3914789, study PRJEB12502) | metagenome | biome: forest; material: soil | place: Canada | collected 2011-07-03 | depth 0.3 m | reverse complement strand
TCACTCGATGTCGAAGCAAGAAGTCAAGACCACCCTCGGCGCCGATGGCCTGCGCTATCGTTCCAAGGCCGCGGGTTCCCCGTTCGCAGCCACTGGCGCCTTCGGCGCCGCCACGATGTCGTGCTTCCTCTGCGGCAAGCACCGTCCCCGCGCCCAACTGAAGACTCGCAAGCTGCTGGGCCGCGCCCAGTCGGTCTGCGCGCCCAACTGCAAGGAAGCGGATACCCAACCGGCCGCCTGAAAAGCCCTGCCGGGGCGCACAGAACGCCCCGCAAGCCTCCTCTGAACGCACGCCACCCGGCGTGCGTTCTTGTTTGTGGCGGCGATTTTTGCAGCGGGGCGGGCTATGCTTGGTGCCGACATGACCGACGCCGCCGATCCGTTCGCTCCGCCGCAGGCCCGCATCGTTCAGCCGCTCGAGCCGCTCGAGCCGCTTGAGCCGCGCGTGCTGGCGCCGGCGCGCAAGCCGATCGCGGTGTGGGCGATGCAGGGGCTGGGCGTCGTGGCCATCCTCGGGTTCGCAGTCGTCCTGGTCACGGCCCTTGCGCGAGAACCGTTCGGCGTCGAGCTTGCCGTGCTCGTCGCGGGTTGTCGATCCTGTGGGGCGTGTTCGCGATGTGCTTCGGCGGGATCGTTCGAGATTGCCAGCGGCGCGACGGTCGCGGCCGCCGGCTCGGGCTGGCGCTGATCGGCGCCACGGCGGCGTTCGCGGTCTGGTGGATCTTCGGCGACTCGATGGGCCTCGACAACCTGCGCTCCGCCGTCGCGAGCCGCACCGACCGGCGGCTCTACCTGCCCTGGGGGCTCCTGGCCGTCAGCATCGCCTGGGGCTGGCGCTTCGGCTTCTCGCGCGCGGCGCGGGTCTGGTTCGGGCTCGCTGGCGTCGAAGCGTCGAAGGCCTGACGGTCGTCGACCCCGAGTGCGAGGCAGGCTATGCTGCGCGTCGCCATGACCGAATCCTCCGCCAATCCGTTCGCCCCGCCGCAAGCCGACGTTGCCGATGTGGCCGAGACGCGCGTGCTGGCGCCGGCGCGCAAGCCGGTCTCGGTGTGGTTGATGCAGGGGCTGGGCGTGCTGGCCATCGTCTGGATGGGCAGCGTCGTGTTCACGCACGTGTCCGAGTTCCTGTTGGCGGGCGTCGGCGGCATGGTGGCGTTCGTGGCGGTCGCCGCGCTGTACGCGCTGTACTTCGTGGTGCTCGTCCGCGACTGCCAGCGTCGCCAGCGACGCGGCCGCCGGATGGGCCTCACCGTCCTCTTCGTGATCCTGCTGTTCTCGCTGCTCATGGCGGTGAGCGAACTGCTTCTTGCAGGCAACCTCGTCCGACCCCGCGGTGCCGCGGTCGCTGCGCAGGTGGTGCCCTGGCTCCTGCTCGCCGGCACCGTCGCCTGGGGCTGGCGCTTCGGCTTCACGGCCCAGGCCCGCGCCTGGTTCGGGATGGACGCCGACGCTTCGGCGGCCTGACGAGCCCTCGCCGGGGCGCACAGGGGCGCCTGCGTGCGTCCTGGTCCGTGGCGCAGGTTTCCACCGGGCCGCGCGCGGCCACTGTCGAGCTATGCTGCCGCGACCAGCGTCTCCTCTTCACGAATCCCCATGTCCATGGATACCCATCCCACGGTGCCCTCGCTCGCCACCTTCGGCGCGGCGGCAGCCTCGACAGCGGCGCCGCCCAAGCCCGTCGCCGTCCTGCTGCTGCAGATCCTTTGCGGCGTCGCCATCGCCCTCGAGCTCGGCGTGACGGTGATGTCCTTCTGGCGCTTTCCAGTCGGCAGCGGAATGCTGCTGGCGCGGCTGTTCAGCCTGGCGTTCAACGCCGCGTTGATCGTGTGGCTGGGCAGCGCCCTCTTCGGCGCGCAGCGGGGCGAGAGCTACGGGCGCCTGTTGGGCCTGAGCGTGCTGGTGGTGCTGACGCTGATCGGCGTGGCCAACGTGCTGGGCGGCCTCACGAACGACGGGACGCCGGGCGTGTCCGAGGCTTATCGCATGGGCCGGCTCGCGGGCAGTGGCCTGGGGCTGGCCCTCATGGCGGGGTGGATCCGCGCATTCGGCTTCTCCGCGACCGCGCGCGCGTGGTTCGACCAGTCGCGCGGCGTGGAGGTGCACCTCCACGGCTGGGACGCCTGAGAACCTCGGGCAGTCGGACAGGATCGTGCGGGCCTCGGCCAGCGCGCGGCATTCGAGGCCGAAATGGCCCGAAATGCCGCGGGCAGTTTCCGGCAGCCTCGCTAAGCTGGAGGCATCCCCACTCGGCGCTCTCCGCATGTCCGCACTCGATTCCCCGCTGCTCCAGGCCACGCTGCGCGACGAACTGCACGCGGCCTGGCTCACCCTGCAAGAGAAACACGGCCAGGACGGCCTCTACGGCTTCGGCGTGTACACCACGCCTTCCGCGAGCTACCTCATGGTCACCGCGTTCAGCGAGAAAGGGCTGGACGAGGCCGTCGCGCAATACGTGGCCGATTTCGGCGAGGGCGGCCGCGCCGCCGACGTGCGCCAAACGATGCTCGCCCAGGGCGGCACGCCGGGCGATCCCGCGCTCTGGCGCCGCGCGCTGCGCTGGAGTCCTTGCGATTCACCGCTGCACGAGGTGGGCTCGCCGTTGCTGCCGCAGTCCGACCGCATCATCCACGAACTCGACCTGGCCGGCCGCTGGGCCGACGATGACGAGATGGACGACGACGAGTTCGACGAAGCCTGCGAGGCGCCCGACCCCGAGCTGGACGAGGTGTTCCGCGTCATCGTCCAGGCGTTGCAGGGCCTGGATCGCGAAGGCCTGTTCGGCACGGGCGCGGCGCGCGATCGCCTCGTGCTGTCGGTGTGGCAGGGCGACCAGTCCGACCGGTCGCGCTACGATTTCGCGAAGTCCCTGAATCCGCCCGGAGTGACCCAGCGCTTCGGGCGCGAGATGAACGACGAGGCGCAGGCCGACGACAAGCTCTGGAACCGCCGCGGCAGGCAGCGGTCGAAGCCGGAGGTCTTCGAGTGAGGCGTCGTGTCGCCTCCTTGTCGACCCTCAGGGCTGCGGATCGTGGCACACGGCCTCGACGTTGTGGCCGTCGGGGCCGATGACGAAGGCCGCGTAGTAGGTCGGGCTGTATTTTGCGCGGATGCCCGGCGCGCCGTTGTCGCGGGCGCCGGCGGCGAGGGCGGCGGCGTGGAACGCCTGCACCTGCTCGTGCGTGGCGGCGGCGAACGCGAGGTGCAGGGGCGCGGGCTTGTCCTGCGTCTGGAAGATGCCGAACGAGGCCTGGCCGCCGTTGCCCATCTCCAGGCCCAGCGAGTTCTCCGCGAGCACGGCGACACCCAGCGGCGCGAGCGCCTGCAGGTAGAACGCCTTGCTGGCGGCGTAGTCGCTGACGCCGATGACGACGTGGTCGAACATGGGGACTCCCGATTGTTGATGCCTGGTGGCGGCGATGTGGGAGTGTAGAAGTGCTGAATGGATGAGGTCGACTGACGCGCTTGTGCGGTTCCGTGCTGGGAGGCCCTGGTCGGGGTGGATCCTGCGGCTGCGCGCGGATGACGGGACGTTCTTGGCGTACCGGGGGCCAGAGCTCATGCCAGCGAGACGGCCGTCGTCGCACGCAGTCGCGAAACGTCGCCGTCATCCTGCGCGCTGTCGCAGGGCCCACCCCCGCCATGTCGCCACCCAGGCGTATGCTGGCCCCGCGCCAGCACCCGCCCGCGCGACGCACGCCCACCAGGAACCGCATGCCGCCCGTCCCCTCACTGCCAGAAGACGCCGCGACGCCCTGCAAGCAAGCCGCCGGCGTCCTCCGCCCCGTCATCGACCCCAACCGCTGCGAAGGCAAGTCGGCCTGCGTCGCCGAGTGCCCGTACGACGTCTTCGTGGTGCGCCGCCGCGAGCGCGCCGAGCTGCCCGAACTGAGCCTGCTGGGCACGCTCAAGTGGTGGGCGCACGGCGGCCTGCAGGCCGAGGCCCTGCGCGCCGACCAATGCCACGGCTGCGGCCTGTGCATCAGCGCCTGCCCCGAGGGCGCCATCACGTTGAAGCGGGCCTGAAACCGATTCCTGATAGCCTGTGCGCCGGCCGCCGCGCGTCGCGCCGTGCCCGTCCGCCAACGTTCCCGACATGACCGGTTCCTCCGCCTTCGACTCCGACGCCGCGCGCGCGGACTTTCGTTCCACCCGCCGCAGCCAGTGGGCCGTCGCGTCGCTCTTCGCGGCGCTGGGCTTCAGCTACGGCACGTGGACGTCGCGCATGCCGGCCATCAAGGCCAACCTCGGGCTGAGCACCGCGCAGGTGAGCACGATCCTGCTGTTCGCCGCGATCGGCGCGATCTTCTCGTTTCCCGTCACCGCGGCCGCGCTGCACAAGCTGGGATCGCGCGGCGCGAGCCTGTTGTCGGGCGCGCTGCTGGCCATCGGGCTGGTGTGTTTCGGCCTGGTGCCGGGCTGGGCCTCGGCGTGCGCGGTGATGTGTGTCTACGGCGTGCTCGCGAGCACGATGGACGTCGCGATGAACGCGCAGGGCGTCGAAGTGGAGCGTGCCACCGGCGTGCCCGTGATGTCGCGCCTGCACGCCGCCTTCAGCCTGGGCACGATGGCCGGCGCGTTCTTCGCGTCGTGCATCGTCAGCGTCACCGCGTCGGTGCCGCTGCACTTCGCGGTCGCGGCCCTCGTCGTGCTGGCCGCCGTGGTGCTGCCGCGCGCGGCGCTCATCGCCGACGCGAAGCCGATCGACGGCGGCACCCGCTCGTTCTCGCTGCCGCGTGGCGCGGCGCTGCTGATCGGTGCGATGGCCTTCCTGGGCATGATCGCCGAGGGCTCGATGGTGGACTGGTCCGCGCTGTACCTGAAGGAGCGCGCCGGCGCGTCGCAGCAGATGGCGCCGCTGGGCATCGCGAGCCTGCAGGGCGCAATGCTGGTGACGCGCTGGTTCGGCGATCGTGCGCGCACGCGCTGGGGCGCGCGCAAGCTGTTGTTCGGCGGCTCGCTGCTGGCCGGCCTCAGCCTGGCCGCGGCCCTGGTCATGGGCGGCGTCGTGCCGGCGCTGGTGGCCTTCGGGCTGTACGGCATCGGCGTGGCGACGGTGTCGCCCTGCGTGTACGCGGCGGGCGCGCGCGAGGGCGGCGTCGCGCTGGCCGCGGTGATGACGCTGGGGTCGCTGGGCTTTCTCGTCGGCCCGCTGGTGATCGGCGCGGTGGCGCAGGCGACCAACCTGTCGTGGGGCATGGCGGTGGTGGCGGCGGCGGCGATCGCGTTGGCGGGGTTGTCGCGGCGCGTGCGTTGGGACTAGCCGCAACCCGAGGGGTCAGGACTCTCCTCGGCTTCGCGCCTGGGCCTCGCCGAAAGAGGTACAGCCGATCGCGAAGTCGAGGCGAAGGCCTGACCCCGAACGTCAGCGAATCGGGGTCAGGCCTTCGCCTCGATGTCGCGTCAAGCAGAACGGCTGCGGCCAGTGCATCGGCGCGACATCGAGGAGAGTCCTGACCCCTTCGGCGACGCCTCGGCGAGCCCGCGATCAACCGCGCTCGAACAACAGCACCCGCCAGCACGTGTCCGTCGTCGTGACGAGTTCCGACCCCGACACCATCGCCATCCCGGCCTCACCCAGCAACGCCCGCACCCGCTCGGGCGCATGGTTGGCGAACTCGCGGCCATCCGGATCGACGCCGTCGGCCAGCAGGTCGGCGCGCATCTCGGGCAACGCCAGCAGCAGCCGGCCGCCCGGCACCAGCAGCGCGGCCAACGCGGCGAGCGAGGCGGGCAGGGCGGCGGGCGACACGTGCATCAGCACCGCGCTGCACACGACGCCGTCGAAGCCGCCGCCGAACGGCCGGCCCAGGTCGGGCAGCGTCGCGTCGGCCACGCGCCCGGGCACGCGGGCGTCCCGCGCGAGCGCCTGCGCGCGCATGGCCGCGTGGGGCTCGACGCCGTGCGCGTCGAAGCCCATGTCCAGCAACGCGACGAGGTCGCGACCCTTGCCGCAGCCGACGTCCAGCACGCGCCCGCCCGGCGCGAACGCCCGCTCGAAGTGGTGCGACATCGCGCTGCGCGGGTTCTCCGCGCCGTGGGCGGCCCAGTCGTCGTAGAAGGCGTTGGTGCCGGCGGCAAGCGTCACGAGCAGCGCCCCGTGCCGGTGAGCAGCTGGAGCCCGTTGCGCGGGCCGCCCGCCGCGGCCTTGGTCGGCGTCGACTTGCCCTCGAGGGCCGTGCCGCACGCCGCCGCCGGCCGCGTGAACTGGTGATACAGCCACGCGCCGCCCAGGCCGATGGCCACCCAGGCGCCGAGGCCCAGCGCGACGAGCACGGCCTCCTTGCGCGAGAGGGTGCGGCGGCGGGAGGGCATGGCGTCCATCGCGCCAGCTTACCTCGCCCGTCGCGACAGCCCGGCTGCGCGCATTGCCATCGCGACGCCGCGCGGCGAAGAACCGTCGACGTCGCGACAATGCTGGCATGCCTCATCGTTCCGCCATCGCGTCGCGCGCCCTCCGGGCCGCCACCTTCGCCGCCGCGCTCGCGGCCACCCCGCTCGCCGCCCACGCCGTCAGCGCGCCCCCGCTGCCGCCCAGTCCCGTCATCGACGCCGACGACTTCGTCCTAGACCACACGCAGGTCGAGTGGTCGGAGTCGTACCTGCAGTGGATCGCCGCATTCCCGCGCGACAGCAGCCCCATCGGCGACACGACGGGCGCGTCGTGCGACGCCAAGCAGCAGGGCGACGTGTGGTTCCTCGCGACCTCCGACGGCACGGGCCCGGTCACGCGCGCCTGCACGGTGCCGGTCGGCAAGACGCTGTTCGTGCCCATCGCGACCACCACCGAGCGCTCGGGCAACCGCGAGCCCGACTGCCCGTCGATGGCACGCATCGCGGCCGACAGCCTCGCGCGGCACGTCGGCGCGCTCTCGCTCACCATCGACGGCGTGCCCGTGGACGGCCTTGCGCGCCATCGCCTGCCCACCGGCGACTGCTTCGCGCCGGGCCTGCGCCAGGTGCCGCGCGCGGCCGCGCGGATCTCGGTGGCCGACGGCTGGTACGTGATGCTGCAGCCGCTGCCCGCGGGCGCGCACACGCTGGTCATCGGCTCGCGCTTCGACAGCACGGCGCTGTCGGTCACCTACAAGCTGGACGTGCGCTGAGCCGTCGGCGGCGCGCCGTATGATCGCGCGCCTTGAGCCATCGACACCTGCTGCCGCTGCTGTTCGTGCTCGCCGGCGCGCCCGCGCTCGCCGCCGACGCCGCGTTCGACGGCGCGAGCCATCTCGTGCTGACGATCGACGGCAAGGCGCAGCCGGGCTCGACGTGCACCGCGTCGACACGCTTGAGTTCGGCGGCTGGCTGCCGAGCCTCGCGCAGGCGATCAGCGACACGATCCACGTGCGCCAGCACTGGCTGTCACCCTGCGCGCAGTCGCAGGACCCACGCGCACCGACCCACCGAACGGGCTGCCGCGCGACAGTGCGGCCGGCCGATCACGCGCCGTGCGCGCGCGTTGCGCAGCATCAAGCCGCAAGCGCCTCGAGGCCGTCAGGATCGCCACTTGCCGACGCCCCCGGCCCGTGGCACGCGTCGCAGAACGCGGCCATCCTCACCTCCAACGCAGGGAATCCATGGACAACAACGACTCGCGCCGCGCCTGGCTCATCGGCGGCGGCATCGGCGGCCTGGCCGCCGCCGCCTTCATGATCCGCGACGGCGGCATGCGCGGCAGCAACATCACGATCTTCGAAGCACTGCCCGTTCCGGGCGGCAGCCTGGACGGTGGCGGCGACGCGGAGCGCGGCTACACGCTGCGCGGCGGCCGCATGCTCACCACCGACAACTACGAGTGCACGTGGGACCTGTTCAAGACGATCCCGTCGCTGGAGGTGCCCGGCCAGAACGTGCACGACGAAATCCTCGCGTTCAACGCGCGCAACCCGTCGCACTCGCGCGCGCGCCTGGTCGACCGCAACCGGCATCGCGTGGACGTGAAGTCGATGGGCTTCACGCTCGCCGACCGCATGGAGCTGTTGCGCATCACCGAGACCAGCGAGGACAAGCTGGGCTCGAGCGCGATCACGGACTGGCTGTCGCCGGGCTTCTTCGACACCAAGTTCTGGTACATGTGGGCCACCACCTTCGCGTTCCAGCCCTGGCACAGCGCGGTGGAGTTCAAGCGCTACCTGCACCGCTTCATGCTGGAGTTCTCGCGCATCGAGACGCTCGCGGGCGTCAAGCGCACCGTCTACAACCAGTACGACTCGTTCGTGCGCCCGCTCGAGGCCTGGCTGCAGAAGCAGGGCGTGCGCGTGGAGACGGGCTGCCGCGTGACCGATCTCGACATCTCCGCCGCGAGCGGCAAGCATACGGTCACGGGTATCCAGGTCGACCGCAACGGCGCGACCGACAGCGTCGTCGTGGCGGCCACCGACCTGGTGTTCTTCACCAACGCGTCGATGACCGACGCGTCCAGCTACGGCTCGATGACCAGCGCGCCGCCGCGGCTGACCAAGCGCGACAGCCAGGGCTGGGCGCTGTGGGAGAAGATCGCGGAAGGCCGGCCCGATTTCGGCCGTCCGGCCACGTTCAACTCGAGCATCCCGGAGTCGTGGTGGGAGTCGTACACCGTCACGCTGAAGGACACGGTGTTCTTCGACGCGATGGAGCGCTTCAGCGGCAACCGCGCGGGCACCGGCGGGCTGGTGACGTTCAAGGATTCGCGCTGGCTGATGTCGATCGTGCTCGCCCACCAGCCGCATTTCGCGGGACAGCCCGAGGGCGTGCAGGTGTTCTGGGGCTACGCGCTGCACCCCGACCGCGTGGGCGACTTCGTGAACAAGCCGATGGCGGAATGCACCGGCGAGGAGATCCTGCGCGAGCTGTGCGGCCACCTCAACTTCGACGTCGGCGAGGTGTTTGCGAACGCCAACTGCATCCCGTGCCGCATGCCCTACATCACGAGCATGTTCATGCCGCGCGCGAAGAGCGACCGGCCGCTGCCGGTGCCGGCGAGCTCGGCCAACCTGGCCTTCGTGAGCCAGTTCTGCGAGATCGCCGACGACGTCGTGTTCACCGTGGAGTACTCGGTGCGCGCGGCGCAGACGGCGGTCTACGAGCTGCTGAAGGTCGAGCGGCCGGTGCCGGCGGTGACGCCGCATGACCAGTCGCTGAAAGTGAAATTCGACGCGTTGATCAAGGCGTTCGAATGAAATGACGACCCCACGGTCGCTGGCGCTCCCTGCCCCCGAGGGGCCGGCCGCGAGCGGCCCTGCAGAGCCGGTTCCGCCGCTCCCTTGAACCTCGTTTGCGCCGAGTGAGCGGCAGCGCCGGGACGTTAGCCCAGTTCCTTGCGGTTCTCGATGATGCGCGAGATCAAGCCGTACTCGATCGCCTCTTCCGGGCCCATCCAGTTGTCGCGCTCGATGTCGACGAGCACCTTCTCGAGCTTCTGGCCCGTCTCGCGCGCGATCACCTTGGCGATGCGTTCGCGCGCCTTGATGATCTCGCGCGCCATGATCGCGATGTCGGTGGCCTGGCCGCCGGCGCCGCCGCTCGGCTGGTGGATGAGGAATCGCGTCTGCGGCAAGCAGAAGCGGCGTTCCTTCGGCACGGACAGGAACAGGTGCGTGGCCGCGCTGCCGACCCAGCCGGTGCCGATCATGCGCACCGGCGCCGAGATGAAGCGGATGACGTCGTGGACGGTGTCGCCCGACTCGAGGTGGCCGCCGGGCGATGACACGAGCATGTCGATGGGCTCGGTGGACGACGCGGCGTCGAGGGCGATGAGGCGGCGCACGGTGTCGGCGGCCGACTGGTCGTTGATGGCGCCGAACACGAGCACGGTACGCGACTTGAACGCCTTCTCTTCGAGGAAGGAACTGCGGGCCTCGGCGCTGACGCCGGACGCGGGGGGAGTGGATTCCATGTGCATTTGTCGAGCTCCGGTTGTCTGGGGATTGTCGTTGTGCTCAGTCGATAGCGTACATCCTTCGCGTGGGCGGTTCCGGCGCGGGGCCATGCCGGGGAACGACGAATGCCCCCGCGAAGCGATCCGCCTTCGCCTGAAGGTACAAACCGGATCTCCCCCACAGGAACCTTCGCCATGACGTCCTCCACCATCACGCTCACCGCCGCCGACGGCTTCCAGTCGTCCGCCTACGTCTCCGAGCCCGCGGGGGCGCCCAAGGGAGCCATCGTGGTGCTGCAGGAGATCTTCGGGGTCAACTCGCACATCCGCAGCGTGGCCGACCGCTTCGCCGCGGCCGGCTATCTCGCGATCGCGCCGGCGCTGTTCGACCGCGTGGAACGCAACGTCGACATGGGCTACGGTCCGGACGACATGAAGCGCGGCGTCGCGCTGAAGGCCGCGGCGGAGGGGCTGCCTGGCAACGGCGTGATGCCGGACATCCGCGCCGCGGTCGAGTACGCCAGCCGCGGTGGCAAGGTGGGCGTCGTCGGCTATTGCTGGGGCGGGCTGCTGTCGTGGCGGGCGGCCGAGCACATCGCGGAGCTGTCGGCGGCGGTCACGTACTACGGTGGCGGCATGACGATGGGGACGGAGATCTCCCGCACGCCGTCGGTGCCTGTCATGTCGCACTTCGGCGACCTCGACCACCACATCACGGCCGACAGCGTCCAGGCGTTCGAGAAGCGGCATCCGGAGGTCGAGGTGCATCACTACGATGCGGATCACGGGTTCAATTGCGATCAACGTGGGTCGTACAGCGCGGGGGCTTCGGCTGCTGCGCTTGAGCGGACGTTGTTCCACTTCGGGAAGTTGCTGGCTGCTTGATTGCGGTGGTTTTCAGTTCGTAGTGCGTGGTTCGCTTCGCGCGGGTCGAGTGCCCGCGTAGCGCCACGGTGGGCGCGCACTTGGTTCGACTCCGAACGGGCGCCTGAATTCGGCCTGGACGGCCTCATTCCGAGGGCGTTCGGTGAAAGCTCGTCCGCGCGTCGTTGGCGGGCCGCGCTCGGCACCTCTGCGGCCGGGCGCGATGCCCTCGACGGCCCGGTTCTGCGTCTCACCAAGTACACGCCCACCGCGCCGCCGGTTCACCATGGCGGTTGGGACAAATACTGCCTCCAATTTTTAAAAGGGTCTTTGGCATCGGCGGGCCATCGAGGCCGCGCCGATGCCCGCGGCCGTTGCTCTGGCCGGGAGCCGGGCCTGACGCGAACGACGGGCCAGCGCGTCAACGCTCCGATTCGTGTTCGACGATGCGCGCCGCTTCGCGTCGCGCTACTTGGACCTCTGCGCTTGACGGTGTTGAGTGGCCAGCAGAAACCTCATCGATAGCGGTCCAAGTAGCGCGCCGCCACCGGCGGCGCGCATCGTCGGTCTGGCATTGGAGCGTTGACGCGCTGGTCGGTGGTTCGCGTCAAGCCCGTTTGCGCGTGTCGGTGCTGGCCGCGGGCATCGACGCGGCCTCGATGGCCCGTCGATGCCAAAAGCCCCTTAAAAACGCTGAGTCATCCAGCACGCGAATGTTGAACGCCCGAACGCCATGCGCGGGCGCGGAGAGGCGGGGGAAGCCTTTTCGCGAAGTCAAGGAGGAGGCGCGCCGCAGGCCGCCGGGGGACATGAGCGAAAAGGCTTCCCCCGCC
>FSXQ01003877.1_pt1 | contig 11568 bp, 6 predicted proteins | sample 1638011 | NCBI WGS metagenome assembly FSXQ01 (sample SAMEA3914789, study PRJEB12502) | metagenome | biome: forest; material: soil | place: Canada | collected 2011-07-03 | depth 0.3 m | reverse complement strand
GGGCAGGTGCTTCCACGCGTGCTGCAGCACCTTCAGCTCGCGCTCGTCGTTGGGCGCGAAGCTGACGTGGCCGCCTTCGGTGGCGAGCGTCGACCAGCGGTCCTCCGCCGGGATCAGGCCCGACACGCCCATGCCGGTGCCCGGGCCCAGCAGCGCGATCGCGCCGTCGGCCTGGGCCTCGCCGCCGCCCACCTGCACGCGCTGGCCCGGCTGCAGGCCGGGCAGCGCCATCGCCAGCGCGGTGAAGTTGTTGACGACCAGCAGCGTGGCCAGGCCCAGTTGCTGGCGCACGCGCTCGATCGAGAACGCCCAGTCGCGGTTGGTCATCTGCACCGCGTCGCCGGCGATCGGGTTGGCGATGGCGATGGCCGCGTGGCGGGGCGGAGCGCCCTCCAGGCCGCGCAGGTAGGCCTGCACCACGTCGGCAAAGCCGGCGAAGTCCGCGCACGGGAACACCACCACGTGATTGAAGTGGCCGGGCGAGTCCTCCACGCAGAAACGCGCGTAGGTGGCGCCGATGTCGGCGAGCAGTCGCGGCTCCGTGGCGGACGCCGGGGACCAGGGGCTTTCTTTCACGTCTGGGGTGCTTTCCGCGTTCATGCACTCATTGTCGGCCCTGTGCGGCGTCTTTTTGAAGCGAGCGGAAACGGTTCCACTGGCGACAAGCTGGTCCGGAGGCGCAAGTGCGGCTACAAAACTCCACCACGATAAGTAATTGAGCTACATCTGCGTCCTGGGGTGAACCAGCACATGGATGCCTCATTGCGGTGCGACCCCCGTGTTTCTACCCGTGTCTGCAGCGACGAAATGCCGCGTTTAGCAGGCGCAACCCCGTTGCAAAGACAGAAAAGATCGGTAAACTTCCGTCGAGAATCTGATGATCTAGTTTTAATACATCTGATTTTTGGCCTCCACAGGATGGTGGTCGTTTGACTACAAACACTTCGTATCGACCGGTGGCGCACGTCGCGACCATCCGCAGAACTTAGGAGACAAGCTGGTGAAAAACTCAACGGGTAAGCGTTCGGCCGCTTTCAAGCTCAAGCCGACCATGGCATTCGCAGGTCAAGCCACGGCGGGGGCCTTCTGGGCCCTGGCCGCGACCGGATCCGTCTACGCGCAGGGCGCGACGCCTGCCGAACCGGCGGCGTCGGCTCCCGCGACCACGCCGGCGACCGCCACGGCCACGGCCAACGGCCCGGAAGCGCAGCAAGTCGTCGTCACCGGCATTCGCCACGGCATCGAAGCCGCGATCTCGGTCAAGCGAAATTCGGACCAGATCGTCGAAGCGATCTCCTCCGAGGACATCGGCAAGCTGCCCGATACGTCGATCGCCGAATCGCTGGCACGCCTGCCGGGCGTCACCGCGCAGCGTGACAAGAACGGCAACGCCACCAACATCAACATCCGTGGCCTCGGCCCCGACTTCAACGGCTACCTGCTCAACGGCCGCGAACAGACCAGCACCGGCGACAGCCGTGCGGACGACCTGAGCGTGTATCCCGCCGAACTGATCGCCGCCGCCACCGTCTACAAGACCGGCGACGCGAGCCTGATGACGGCCGGCCTGGCGGGCACGATCGACCAGAAGCTGATCGATCCGCTGATGGTGCCTGGCCGGATCTTCGCGGTCAGCGGCGAGCGGACTCGCAACAACATCGGCCTGCCGGACGTCGGCCACGGCACGCGCTACTCGCTGAGCTACGTCGACCAATTCGCCGATCGCAAGATCGGCGTCGCGCTGGGCTTCGTGCACGCCTTCAACCGATTCAGCCAGGTGGGCTCGGGCAACTGGGGCGATGGCGGCCATCAGGCGTTCGACGCCAACGGCAACAATCTCGGCGCGCCCAACACCAACCCCGGCCATGCGGGCGAATTCCATGACGTGAACCTGCCCGGTTTCGGCGGCGGGCTGAGCGTGCAGAACACGCACGTGCGCGACGACCGCGACGGCCTGGCCGGCGTGCTCGAATTCAAGCCCAACGACCGCTTCACCAGCGAGATCGACTTCTATCACGCGAAGATCCTCACGTCGACGAAGAACGCGTACATGAAGGTCGGCCTGGGCGGCCTGCCGGTGACGAACGCCACCGTGGCCAACGGCCAGATCACCGCGGGAACCTTCAATCTGGGCGGCAATCCGCACGGCCTGATCTCCGACTCGGAGAACGTGTCCGACAACGACACGCTGCAGTCTTTCGGCTGGCGCAACACCCTCAAGCTGAGCGACACCTGGAAGGCGGTCGCCGATGTCAGCCACAACACGGCCAAGCGCGTCGAGCGCGACATCGAGGTCTACGGCGGCATCGTCGGCGCCGATACCTTGAGCTTCACGACGCCCAACGGCTTCGGCGTTCCGAAGCTGACGGTCGGCAATCCCTCCGCGTACACCACGCCGGGTACCATCGTCATCCGCGACCAGACGGGCTGGAGCGCCACGACGCCGCCGACCGCGCAGGACGGCTACCTGAAGGGCCCCACCACGGTCGACAAGATCGACGCCATGCGCCTGGACTTCACGCACGACCTGCAAGGGATGTTCAGCGACCTGCAGTTCGGCGCGAACATCACCAAGCGCACCAAGGATCGCGTCACCGACGAAGGCCTGGTCAACTCCGCGGCGAACGGCGGCTTCGCCACGCTGCAGTACCCGGACGGCTCGTACGTCGAACACAACGTGGGCGGCACCGGTCTGGACCTGCTCACGTTCGATCCGACGCCGGGCCTGTTCCCCGGCGCCACGCTGCAGCGCAAGTTCAACGACGACATCCTGTCCAAGACCTGGAGCGTCAAGGAGAACGTGTCAACGGCCTACGGCAAGCTGGACCTCGACACCGAGGTCGGCAAGATCCCGGTGCGCGGCAACGTCGGCTTGCAGTACGTCTACACCGAGCAGATGACGGCCGGCTACCAGGCCAACCAGGGCGCGGGCGTCACGCTGACCAATCCGGCCAGCACGCTGACGACCAACGGCATCCGCTACGGCAACCTGCTGCCGTCGCTGAACCTGACGGGCGATCTCGGCAACGGCAACCTGCTGCGCTTCGGCGCCGGCATCGAGCTCGCACGGTCCAACCTGACCGACATGCGCAACTCGTTCACCGCGTCGCTGAACACCAACGCGACGTGCGTGTCTCCGACCGATCCGACCAAGACGGTGCCCTGCCAGGTGATCACGGGCTCGTCGGGCAACCCGTTCCTCAAGCCGTTCAAGGCCAAGGCGCTGGACCTGTCCTACGAAAAGTACTTCCAGAACAAGGAAGGCTACGTGAGCGCCGCGCTGTTCTACAAGAAGCTCGATACCTACATCGTGCCGACGTACGACAGTGCGTATGACTTCACGGTCGCGGCACAGCGCCTGGGCATCACGCCGTCGTCGAACTTCGGTTATATCGGCCAGTACACCTCCACCGTCAACGGCCACGGCGGCAACCTGAAGGGTTTCGAGCTCACCGCCCAGATTCCCTTCAGCATCTTCACGAGCTGGCTGAGCGGCTTCGGCCTGAACGGCAGCTTCTCGGACACCACCAGTTCCATCCGCTCGCCCAACACGATCGGCCTGAATCCGACGCAGCCGGCCGCGGCGGGGCAGATTCCGCTGCCGGGGCTGTCGCACCTGAACAAGAAGCTGATGGCCTACTACGATCGTGCCGGCTTCAGCGCGTTCGTCGCGTGGAACGCGCGGTCCGAGTACATCGGCAGCGTGGCCAACAACACGGTGGGCGGCTATCCGACGCTGACGTTCATCCAGCCGCAGCGCTGGGTCTCGGCACAGGTCGGCTACGAAGTGCAGGCCGGCTGGTTGAAGGGCCTGGCCGTGCGCCTCGAAGGCAACAACCTGAACAAGCCGACGTACCAGGAAGCGAACTTCGCCGGCTCCATCACCAACACCAACAAGACGGGTGCGGCGGTGGACCTTCGCGTGTCGTACAAGCTGTAAGCGCGTCGTCCCACGCTGTCGTACAGTTCGTGCGGCAGCGTGTCAGGAACCCTTGCACGACGCGTTCGGCAAGGGTTTTTTCAATTGGCGGCGAAGCGACGAGACAAGCCTCGCGAGGAGTGCAGACGCATGAATGAGAACGGCAAACTGGATGTCGTGATCGTGGGCGGCGGAACGTCCGGATGGATGACCGCCGCCGCGCTCGCGCAGGTGCTCCGGGGCAAGTACAACATCCGCCTGGTCGAGTCCGACGAGATCGGCACGATCGGCGTCGGCGAGGCCACGATCCCGATGATCGCGTTGTTCAACGCGATGCTGCAGATCGACGAGAACGAGTTCATGCGCGAGACGCAGGCCTCGTTCAAGCTGGGCATCGAGTTCGTCAACTGGGGCCGGCTGGGTGACCGCTACGTCCACGGTTTCGGACCCATCGGCCAGGAGAACTGGACGGTGGACTTCCACCAGTACTGGCTCAAGCAGTACCTCGCGGGCAAGGCGCCCGAGCTCGAGAAGTTCTCGATCAACGCCGTCGCATGCCAGAACGACAAGTTCATGCGCCCGCGCATGGACATGCCCAAGTCGCCGCTCTCGCACATCCGCTACGCGTTTCATTTCGACGCGACGCTGTATGCGCGCTACCTGCGCAAGTATGCGACCTCCCGCGGCGTCGAGCGCATCGAGGGACGCATCACCAGCGTGCAGCAGCGCGAGGCCGACGACCACGTCACGTCCGTCACGCTGCAGTCCGGCCAGGTGGTGGCCGGCGACTTGTTCATCGACTGCTCGGGCTTCCGCGCGCTGCTGATCGAGGGCGCGCTCAAGACCGGCTACGACGACTGGTCGCACTGGCTGCCGTGCGACTGCGCGGTCGCGGTGCCGTGCGAGTCGTCGCCGGCGCTCACGCCGTACACGCGCTCGACGGCGCGCCAGGCCGGCTGGCAGTGGCGCATCCCGCTGCAGCACCGCATCGGCAACGGCCACGTGTTCTCCAGCAAGTTCATGAGCGAGGACGAGGCGACCGCGATCCTGATGGGCAACCTCGACGGCGCGCCGCTGGCCGAGCCGCGGCCGCTGCGCTTCCAGACCGGGCGCCGCAAGAAGTCGTGGAACAAGAACGTCGTCTCGATCGGCTTGGCGAGTGGATTCCTGGAGCCTCTGGAGTCCACCAGCATCCACCTGGTGCAGATGGCCATCGCCCACCTGCTCACGTATTTCCCCTCCGCCGGCTTCGACGAGGCCGTGACGGCCCAGTTCAACCGGATCATGCAGCAGGAGTACGAGTGGGTGCGCGACTTCATCATCCTGCACTACAAGGCCACCGAGCGCACCGATACGCCGTTCTGGAACTACTGCCGCGAGATGGAGGTTCCGCGGCCGCTCCAGGAGCGCATGAAGCTGTTCCAGACGGACGGCCGGGTCTTCCGCGAGGGCGAGGAACTGTTCGCCAAGACCAGCTGGATCCAGGTGATGCATGGCCAGCGGCTGCGGCCGGCGTCGTACCACCCGCTGACCGACCTGCTCTCGGAAGAAGAGATCGCCGTCTACCTCGACGAGGTGGCCGGCGTCATCGGTGCCTGTGTCGACGTCATGCCGACGCACGCCCGGTTCATTGCGGATCACTGCGCTGCGGCGCCGATCCGGGCCGCCTGATCAACCTTCCCGGGAGTCCTGAAAATGCACAAGTGTCTCCATCGGTTTGCCGCGGTCGCGGTCGCCAGCGTGCTGGCGGGTTGCGCCGCCAACGCGCCGCAGGGCGCCAGGCTCACTTATGAAACGTCGCCCCTGGGCGCCACGCTGTACGAAGGCACCCAGGCGCTGGGCGTCGCGCCGGTGACGCGAACGTACCCGGGCGACGCCAGCGGGGGGCAGATCCGGACGCCCGAGGTCATGGCGGTCTGGCCGAGCGGCGCGAAGACCGTGTTCTGGACGTTCCTGAAGCCCGGCGACGACAACGTCACGACGTTGTCGCGGCCCGAGAAGGCGCCCGGCGTGCAGGCGGATCTCGACAACGCGCAGAAGTACATGAGCGCCGAGGCCCGCGCGAAGGAGCAGATGCGACGCGACCTGGCGCGAAGCTCCGCGCGCTGCCAGGCCGAGCAGCACGCCGGCACGAGCGCCATCGGCGACTGCGACTGACCGCGCCCCTGCCGCCTGTACGCCGTGCGTGCCGGTGCCCTCAGCGCGCCTGGCGCCGGCAGTTGAAGAAGCCGTTGAGCGTCAGTCGCCCGGTGGCGGGATCGTCCGTCAGCAGATCCGGCCTGTCGATGTCGCCGGAATGGAAATGGCAGGCGTCGTACAGGATCATCCGGTTCCAGGCCGGCGGCACGCGCGCCACGCAATCGAAGTAGGGATTGCTGCCGTCCATGTAGCCGGCGGTCAGGCCGTAGCGTGCCGAGAACTGCGCCGGGCCCAGCGTCTGGCTGTCGATGATGATGCGGTCGGTCGCGGCCGCCGACTGGCGCGGCACGTAGAAGCTGGTGCCGCCGAGGGGAAGCTCGCGGAACAGGTACAGCACCGACGCCACGTAGATGCCGCCGGGATCGGAGTCCAGCCGATCCCGATGGCATTGCCACTGGCGCGGATCGAGCTGGTGCGGTGGCGTCGTCACCATCGACAGGCGGATGTCGTGTGCCAGCGTGCGTCGCGCCTGCAGGCGCGTGCGCGCGTGCTGCGCGAAGTGATCTGCGAAGCGTTCCGACAAGCCCTTGGGGCCGCCGACGATGACGCCCGGATACGGAAAACCCCGCGGCGGGGTGAAGGTCTGCCCGCGCGCCCAGTCGACCAGGCCGTCCGGGTCGAGCAGCACGCCGTCGATCACCACCACCTGGCTGCCGCCCGGCAGCGGCACGGTCGTGATGGCCGGTTCGGGGTTGAAGAAGGGGCTGTCGCCATCGTCCCAGTTCATGGACGGCAGTCTCTCACGGGTCAGGGCGCGGGCGTGCCGGTGGCCAGCACGCTGCCGAAACGGGCCGGCACGATGAGGGTCAACGTCCTGGCCTGGGCGTCGGCAGGCGCCGCGCGACGCGCGAGCGCGTCGATCCAGCCGGTCGCTGGCGCATCGGCAGGCAGCGCGATCGTGACGGTGCACGCCGCGTCCCCGTTGTTGGTGGCCGTGATCGCCCAGGACGAGCCGTCACGGCGCGCCAGCACGACCACGTGCGCGTCGACGTGCAGCGGTGCCAGCAGCGCGCCATGGCGCAGCACGGGCAGTTGCTCGCGAAGCCGCGCCAGGCGCCGGAAGTCGGCCAGCAGCGCGGTGTCGGGGTGCCCGCCGAGATCGGCCCACGGATAGGTGCCGCGGTTCATCGGGTCGGGGCCGCCGGTGACGCCCACTTCGTCGCCGTAGAAGATCGCCGGCGACCCCGGATAGGTCATCTGGAAGAACACGGCCAGCCGCAGCTTCTGCTTGGCGAGCGCGACCTGTGCCGGCGTGGCCTGGCCGTCGACGTCACCGAACTCGTGCAGCGAGCGCGCCGTGTCGTGCGTGGACAGCAGGTTCATCAGCGCGCTGAAGGTCTGCGGCGGATAGGACTCGCGCACCAGCTCGAGGTTGGCCGCCATCAGGCGCGCGTCGCCGCCGTTCGCGTAGTCCAGCACCGCGTTGCGGAAGATGTAGTTCATCGTCGAGTCGAACTCGTCGCCGAGGAAGAACTTGGACGCGTCCCACCAGACCTCGGAGATCGTCATCGCGTCGGGCTTCGCGCGCTTGACCTCGGCGCGCCAGCCGCGCCAGAAGTCGTCCGGCACCCACGGCGCGACGTCCATGCGCCAGCCCGACGCGCCCAGCGCCAGCCATTGCCGGGTCACCGAGTCGGGCGCCCCGTACGCGAACTCGCGGTACGACGGGTCGGCCTTGTTCATCTCGGGCAGGTCCGCCACGCCGAGCCAGCCCTTGTACTGCTTGTCCGGGTCGCTCTGCTGCGGGTCGAACGTGTACCAGTTCGCGTAGGGCGAGGCCGGGTTGATCTTGCCGTTGCTGAACGCGCCGTGGCCGCCGCGCGTGCCGTAGCGGTCGAAGTAGATCGAGTCGGCACCGCTGTGGTTGAGCGAGGCGTCGGGGATCACGCGGATGCCACGCTTGCCCGCCTCGCGGCACAGGCGCTCGAAGTCGGCGTTGCTGCCGAAGTGCGGGTCGATGTGCTTCCAGTCGGCCGTGTCGTACTTGTGGTTGCTGGCCGCCGTGAACATCGGCGTGATGTACAGCGTGTTGGCGCCGACGCTCCGGATGTAGTCGAGCTTCTCGATGATGCCGGCGATGTCGCCGCCATAGAAGTCGTTGCTCCACTGGTCGTCGCTGCCGTCGCCCGAGCCGGGCTTGTACGGCTTCTCGTTCCAGTCCGCGTGGAACTCGACCGTCTTGTCGTGGAACTTGTCGACGCCCGGCTTCGGGTCGTTGCGGCGATCGCCGTTGCGAAAGCGCTCGGGGAAGATGTAGTAGTAGACGGCGTCGCGCGCCCAGGCCGGCACCGAATACGGCGCGTAGACCGTCTGGCGGTAGCGGCGGATGCGCCTGGTCGACGACGGCATCTCGGCGACCACGCCGGCGCCGCCGGCGCCTTTCTCGCGCGTCCAGTAGACGGGCGTCGCGTTGTTCTCGAAGACCAGCGTGCGTCCGCCGATCTTCACCTCGAACCAGTAGCCGTAGACGGCGGGCGCGTCGAACCGGAACCGGCCGCTCCAGCGCTCGCGTGCGCCGGCGGTCGCGGGCGCGGCTGCGGGCGAGCGCGTGAGCACGATGCGTGCGAGCTCGTTGTATTCGAGGACGGCCTGGTCGCCTTCGAGGCGGCGCTTCTCGACGACCAGCGTCACGCGTTCGACGCCGGGCAGGGCGCTCAGCGAGAAGTCGATGTCGCTGCCCGTGACGACGGCCCCGAACGGGCGCTTGTCCTCGGCCTGCCGCGAGTCGAACGCCAGGCTCAGCGCCACGGGGTCGGTGATCGAGGACGGCGCGGGGCCGGGCAGCGGCGTATCGGCGGGCAGGTCGGCAAGCCGCAGCGTCGGCGCGCCGTCGGGCATCGCGGCGGGCGTCAGCGTGATGCGCGCCATGCCGGTGAAGTTCGTCCTCAGGGCCGGGCCCTTGCGCACGAGCGCCACCGTCGTGCCGGCCTTGAGCGAGCCGTCGTCATCGGCGCCGAAGTCGGCGTCCGGCGACCAGTCCTCGTCGGCGACCTTGAAGCTCTGCGTGCCGGACAGGCGAGCGACGAGCTCGTAGTGGTCGCAGGCCCAGCGCAGCGCCGTATCGTCGTCGGCGCGCCAGTTGTTGAACGTGCCGCGCAAGTACAGCGGGCGGCCCGCCAGCGGATCGGGGTGGCAGTCCGCGAACGCTTGTGGGCTGCAGGCGACCAGGGTCGCCGCGAGCCCGCACCGGCGAAGAATGACCTTCATCGGGCGCGTTCGTGCTTGCCGTGGCCGAACGGTTTCATTCCTTGACCCCCCCGGCGGTGAGCCCCGACACGATCCAGCGCTGTGCGGCGAGGAAGACCACGGTGATCGGCAGGCCCGACAGCACCGCCGCGGCCGCGAAGTCGCCCCACAGGTACTTCTGGTCGGCCAGGTAGTACTTGGAGCCGACCGCCAGCGTGAGGTTGTTCTCCTCGCGCAGCAGGATGGAGGCCACCGGGTACTCGATGATGGTGCCGACGAACGCCAGCACGAAGACCACCATCAGGATCGGCACGGCCATGGGCAGCAGCACGCGGAAGAAGGCCTGGAAGTGGCTCGCGCCGTCGACCTTGGCGCACTCCTCGATCTCGACGGGAATCGTCTCGAAGTAGCCGCGGATCGTCCACACGTGCGTGGCCACGCCGCCCAGGTAGGCGACGACCAGGCCGCCGTGCGTCTCCAGGCCCAGCGCCGGCACGTAGTTGCCGATGGTCTCGAAGATCGCGTAGATGGCGACGAGCGCCAGCACCGGCGGGAACATCTGCAGCAGCAGCATGCTGTTGAGGACGGGCATCTTGAACGCGAAGCGCAGGCGCGCGAATGCGTAGGCCGCGGTGGTGGAGATCGAGACGATCAGCGCCGACGCGATCGTCGCGACCTTGATCGAGTTCCACAGCCACAGCAGCACCGGGAAGGGCGGGTGCACGACCAGGCCGTCGGCGGTCGTGACATCGAAGCCGAGCGCCAGCTTCCAGTGCTCGAGGCTGATCTCGCGCGGGATCAGCGAGCCGTTGGCGAAGTTGCCGGGACGCAGCGAGATCGAGACCACGGCCGCGAGCGGGAACAGCGTGACGACGAGCAGGACGATGAGGAAGGCGTGCGCGCCGAGGACGCGCCAGCGCTGGTTCTTGCCGGTGACGATGGTCATTTTCTTGTGCTCCCGGAGTCAGGCGCGACGCGCGTTGCGGGCCGCGACGCGCAGGTTCGCGTACGACATCGCCGCGACGAGGAAGAAGATCACCGTCGAGATCGCGGCGGCCAGGCCGAAGTTCTGTCCCGAGTCCAGGAACGCGATGCGGTAGGTGTACGAGACGAGGATGTCGGTCGTGCCCGCCGGGATCTTCGTGTTGAGGAAATCCGGGCGGCCGTTGGTCAGCAGCGATACCAGCACGAAGTTGTTGAAGTTGTAGGCGAACGCCGAGATGATCAGCGGCGACAGCGGCTTGACGATCAGCGGCGCGGTGATCCTGAAGAAGTTCGTCAGCGGCTTCGCGCCGGCGATGGCCGAGGCTTCGTACAGGTCGACGGGAATCGCCTTCAGCAGGCCGGTGCACAGCACCAGGAAGTACGGATACCCGAGCCAGGTATTGACGACGACCATCATCGTGCGCGCCAGCAGCGGATCGGCGAACCACGCCGGCTTGATGCCGAACACGGCGTTCAGGATGCCGTTGATCTCGCCGAAGTTCTGGTTGAACAGGCCCTTGAAGACCAGGATCGAGACGAACCCGGGCACCGCATACGGCAGGAACAGCAGCGTGCGATACAGCGTGCGGTAGCGCAGCGCCTCCCAGTTCAGCAGCACGGCCAGCATGCAGCCGATGCCCAGCGACAGCGCGACCGACAGCGCGGCGAACGCCACCGTCCACACGAAGATGGACAGGAACGGGCCGCGGAACTCCTGGTCGGCCAGCATGCGGGCGTAGTTGGCGAAGCCGACCGCCACCTTGAAGCCCGGCTGCAGGCGCTCCCCGTCGATGGCCTGGTAGAAGCCGTCCACGGTATTGGGCCAGTACGTCTTCTGGTCGTCCAGGCGGGTCAGCGACTGGTCGGCGTTGGCGCGCCAGACGGCGGCCGACGGGCCGAACTCGTGGACGCCCGTGTAGACGAGGACGCGGTGGTCGGGCAGTTCGAGCTTGAGCGCCGTCAAGGCGTCGCGATGGGTCAACACGTCGCGGGTGGACAGCGCGGGCGCCAGCGTGAGGTCGGCGGGCAGGACGCCCATGCTCGCCATTTCGGCCTTGTCGCCCTTGAGCTTCAGCGGACCCGAGACGAAACTCGCGGCGGCGGCCGGGGCCGCCTGGGACGACGCCAGCACCAGGCGCAGCCCGTCGCCCTCGGGATGCAGCGTGAACTCGAGCGAGTGATCCTCGTCCGGCACCGTCTGCTCCAGCAGGTAGGCCTTCACGCGCGCCTGGCTCAGCAGGTGGGTGGACGAGTAGTTCGTGAAGCCGATCCACATCGTG
>FSXQ01003332.1_pt1 | contig 11571 bp, 10 predicted proteins | sample 1638011 | NCBI WGS metagenome assembly FSXQ01 (sample SAMEA3914789, study PRJEB12502) | metagenome | biome: forest; material: soil | place: Canada | collected 2011-07-03 | depth 0.3 m | reverse complement strand
TGGATGCCGTCTGCCTCGAAGGCGCGGACCGGTACCGATGATGTCGTCGACGTCGGTCGGCGCTCGTAAAAACCGAGCGGCCTAGCGCCGCGTCGCCAGCTTCATCCGCACATGCCCAAACCGTCAGCCGCCGAGACCGCCAAGGCCGCGCTGCGCCGCCTGGCGCTGTCCAAGCTGGAACCCACGCCCGAGAACTACGCCCGCGCCTGGGCCGAGGAGGGCGGCGCCGCGGCCGCCGAAGCGCCCGCGGCCGCCCCGGTGGCGGCGCCGGTCGCGCCCAGTCCCAAGGCGAAGAACGTCTACGACCGCATCGCCGCGCGCCTGTTCGACGACGGCACGCAGCGCGAGGAATTCGCGCAGGTGATGCAGCGCGCCGACTGGGACGGCGCGCGCGGGCTCGTCGAGCGCGCGGCCGAATCGCAGCTGGCGCTGGCCCAGGGCTGGGCGCAGACGATCGAGAAGCTCGCGCGCGGACTCGAGCGCGGCGGCCGCCAGTGGACGGCGGCGCGCAAGAAGGACAGCCTGCAACGCGTGCTGGAGGCCAACCGCAGCGACATCGCGCGGCTGCACCAGCGCATGAAGCAGCTCGTCGCGTCGTGGGACGGCGACGTCACCGACGAGACCATCGCCGTCGACGCGGATGACGCCGCGCCCGACGCGGCACCGTCCACGAGAGGCGTCGAGACGCTGGACCTGGGCGACGGCCCGCAGTCGCACGCGATCGAGGTGCGCGGTGGCGTCGATCGCGTGATGTCGGTGTCGGCGCCCGTGTCCGCGCGCGGCGTGTCGACCGGCGAATGGCCCTCGGTGCTCGAACAATACGACGCGACGCTGCGCGTGGCGCTGCCCGTCGACGACGAGCGGGCCATCGAACTGGCCGGCGAGTTGCGCGAGCTGCAGTCCGCGCTCGGCCGCGACGGCGCCACCGTCTCCCTGCGCAAGCAGGCCGAGGACGTGTGCGAGCGCGCGCGCCGGCTGCTGTCGCATCGCCACCACCTCGTCGACCAGTTGCATCGCCTCACGCAGGAGATGAGCGCCGGCCTGGCCGAAGTGGCCGAGGAGGGCAGCTGGGTCAGGGGCCAGACCGAGAGCCTGAAGCTGAGCCTCGGCGAGGCGCCCAGCGTGCGTTCGGTGCGCGCGGCCACGGAGATGCTCGCGCAGACGCGCGCGCGCCAGCAGCAGGTGCGCGCGGAGCGCGACAGCGCGCGCGTGGCGTTGAAGGACGCGATCTCGCAGATGCTCACCGAGCTCGACGCCTTGGGCGACCACACCGGCGGCTTCGCCGACAGCGTCGCGCGCTACGTCGACACCATCGCCAACGCCGACTCGCTCGAGAGCCTGGCCGGCGTCGTGCGCCAGATGGTGGAGGAAAGCCGCGCGGTGCACGGCCTCGTCAGCGACACGCAGCAGCGCCTGAACGAAGGACGCCAGCGCGCGTCCGAGCTCGAGGCGCAGGTGCGCACGCTCGAGGGCGAGCTGCGCCGGCTGTCCGAGGAGGTGTCCACCGACGTGCTCACCGAGGTCGCGAACCGGCGCGGCCTGATGCAGGCGTTCGACGTCGAGACCGCGCGCCTGGAACGCCAGGGCGGCGACCTGGCGATCGGCCTGCTCGACATCGACAACTTCAAGAAGCTCAACGACACGCTGGGCCACTCGGTGGGCGACATGGCGTTGAAGACGCTCGCCGGCCACGTGCAGAAGCAGTTGCGCGCGGTCGACATCGTCGCGCGCTTTGGCGGCGAGGAGTTCGTCGTGCTGCTGCCCGGCGTGCCCGTCGACGAGGCGCAGGTCACGCTGACGCGCCTGCAGCGCACGCTGTCGGCGAGCTTGTTCATGCACGATGGCCGCGAGGTCTTCGTCACGTTCTCGGCCGGCGTCACGAAGTTCCGGCCGGGCGAGCCGCTGGAGTCGGCGCTCGAGCGCGCCGACGAGGCGCTCTACGAGGCCAAGCGCACCGGCAAGAACCGGACGTGCATCGGCTGACCGGCCGAGTTCAGGTCGGCGCGCCGCAGCCCAGGCCTTCGAACGTCCACGAGGCCACGCGGTCGTCCTTCAGCACGAAGTGTGTCGTGCAGGTGATCGGCACCGCGACCGGTGACAACGTCGACGGCGTCACGCTGACGCTCGTCCCGACCGCGTTGCCGCCCGCCGCGCGGCTGACGACGACGTTGGGCGGGGTGCCGCGCGTGTCGCGGTCGTCGATGTCCATGCGCACGATCCACGTGAGCACCTGGGTGTCGGGCGTGGATTGGACGAGGCGGGGATGGCCCCACTCGGCCTCCAGTTCGGCGCGCGTGACGCCGTGCCAGCGTTGCAGCGAGGCGTCGTAGCGGGCGTCCATCGACGCCTTGGAGGCGCAGCCGGCGAGGGCGGCGGGCAGCAGGATCAAGGTGAGCAGTCGGTTCATGGGCCTATTGGACACCGGCGGCCCGTCGATTGCCGATGGGCTGTATGGTCCAGCCGATGAGCACTCCTCGATGACGATGCAAGCCGCCGACACCCTGGCCCTGGCCGACGCGGTGCGCGCGATCGAGCGGCCCAGCGTCGGCGCGCGCATCGCCAACGTCGTGGGCTCGCCGATCGAGCGCCTGGTCGGGATGCTGCCGGCGCGCGCCGCGTCGGTGATCTCCGCGGCGGCGCGCAAGGCGATCCACGGCGCGCTGAACCTGTCGCTGCGCACGCTGGCCACGCACGACCCGCTCGCCAAGGGCACGCCGCCGCCCGCGTCCAACCGCTGGCACAAGCTGGCGAGCGCGGCCAGCGGCGCGGTGGGCGGCGCGTTCGGGCTCGCGGCGCTGGGCGTCGAGCTGCCGGTCTCCACGACGATCATGATGCGGTCGATCGCCGACGTGGCGCGCAGCGAGGGCGCCGATCTCGCCGACCGCCAGACGCAGCTGGAGTGCGTGATGGTGCTCGCGCTCGGCGGCGGCGCGGCCAGCGACGACGCGGCCGAGGTCGGCTACTTCGCGGTGCGCGAGGCGATGACGCGCGCGGTCTCCAGCGCGGCCGCGCACCTGGCGCGCCACGGCCTGGCCAAGGAGGGCGCGCCGGCGCTGATCCGCCTCATCACGCTGATCTCCGAGCACTACGCCGTCAACGTCACCGAGAAGGCCGCGGCCCAGCTGGTGCCGTTGATCGGCGCGGTCGGCGGCGCGGCCATCAACACCATCTTCATCGACCACTTCCAGTCGGTGGCGCGCGGCCACTTCGCGGTGCGCCGGCTCGAGCGCAAGTACGGCGAGGCGGTGGTGCGCGAGAAGTACCGGGAGATCGCGGCGACGCTGGCCTGAGACGTATATTGCGGGCTGCCCGGACTCCTCGGACCCCTGCATGAAGCTCAAGCGCGCACCCGTCCTGAACCGCCTCTTCGTCGCGACGTGCGGGCTGCTGCTGGCGTCGGCCGCGACCACCGCACCCGCCGCCCCGGCCACCTCGCGCGCCGCCTGCACGCCGCATCCGGCGGGCGGCGAGCCCGCCTCGCAGTCGGCCGACGCGTTGTCGGTGAGCCTGGACCCGGCGCATCCGATCGCCCTCGCCAACTGGGACGTGCGCTGGTGGCAGCGCCATCGCGTGTGGATCACGCTGGACGCGACCAACCACGGCGACGTGACGGCGCAGGTGCTGCCGCAGATGGTGGTCGACGCGCGCGCCGACGGCGGCGCGACGATCGCGCTGTTCGGCGTGCCGTTGCCGATCGCGCCGCACGCGCATGCGACGCAGCGCCTGGCGATCTACGTCCCCGACGACGCGAAGACGCTGGGCGTGCGCACGCTCGTCGCCGCGCCGATGCCGCCGGTGGCCGTCGCGTTCACGCTCGCGTGTTCCGACGCGCGCTTCGACGTGGGCCAGCTCAACCCCGCCGTTGCGCCGCTGATGGACGAGGCCACGAAGGCCTGGTTCACGGGCTTCGTCGATCCGCTGTCCGACCTGAACGGGGCCTTCGAGACGCTGCGCCTGTTGTCCAGCGGCGCGCAGGACAGCCTCGACGTGGTGTGGGCGATGCGCGGCCTGATGCAGGCCGTGCACGACGACCACGGCTTCGTCTTCGGCCCCGGCGAGCAGGTGCCCGCGCGACGCGTGCTCGTCACGCGCGCGCCCGACTTCGAGCTGCGCCCCGACGGCACGGCCATCGTGCGCCTGCACGCGGTGGACACGGGCTCCGACGCCGCCGCGCTCGCCTGGGCCAACACGCTCCACGACGGCATCGCCGCGCTCGCGTCGCATCATCCGCGCGCGTGGGTCGTCGACCTGCGCGACCACGACGGCGACAGTCCATGGCCCTCGTTCGCGGCGCTGTCGACGCTGCTCGACGGACCAGCCATCGGCGCGTTCACGAGCCGCCAGGGCCGGCAGGAATGGATCGCCGACCGCGGGGTCTCGCGCGTGGCCGGCGGGCCCGCGCTGGTCGATCTGCAGTCGCCGCCCGAGCCGACGTTCCGCGGGCCCGTCGCAGTGTTGATCGGGCCCAACACTCGCAACGCCGGCGAAGATGTAACAGTTGCCCTGCGTGGGCGGCCCCACACCCGGTCTTTCGGCATGCCGACCGCCGGATTCCCGATTCTGGGCGTGCAGGTGCATCGATTGTCCGATGGCACCACGATGGGCGTGCTCGAGACGCGCGACGCGGATCGAACCGGCGTCGTCCATCGCCTGGCGCTGGAGCCCGACACCGAGCTGCCCGCCGACGTTTCCCTCGTTGCGATGCCCCAGGCGGTGGTCGACTGGATCGATGCCGAGCGCGCGTCGTCCGCGGGCAGTCAGTAGCGATCGCTAGGTTCAGGCGTCGGGAGGCGCTTTCCTTGTTCTGGCCGTTCGCGCGCAATTCGTGACTTAGTTCCAGACGCTCGTCGCGGTCGATCCGGCGGGTGGAACTTCATTTCTCGAAATCGAAGGTGGGCGGCAGTCGTGCTGTCAAGGCGTGGAAGCGACATTCGCGTTTGCCTGCCCCCTAGTTTGTCGAGCAATCGTGACTTTATGTTCACAAATGCACCGGTAGAGTGACTTCGTCACGGCCCTTCCCGAGGGGCCGTCGCAATTCCGATCGCGGCGAAACCGTATCCCGATTTCGACCCGGTTCTTGTCAGTCGTCCTTCAAACAGAAGAGTTGAATCCATGCGAAACATGAAATCCGGCCTGCGCGCTCCCGTCGCCGCTTCGGCACTTTCCCTGGCCATCGCACTCGCGCTCGGCACCGCCGCGCCCCAGGCCATGGCGCTCGCCGCGATCGCCAAGCAGGCGCCGGTGGACATGGGCGCCGCGTCGCCCACCGAAGTGCACACGCTGACGCTCGGCCTGGCCGTGCGCAATTCGGACGTGCTCGACGCGCTGGTCGAAAGCATCGCCGATCCCAAGAGCGCCAACTTCCGCCAGTTCCTGACGCCCGCGCAATTCGCGGCGCAGTTCGGCCAGTCGGCCGCCACGGTGGCGCAGGCGAAGGCGTTCCTGCAGTCGCAGGGCTTCACCATCGTCAACGTGCACGCGAACAACCTGCTGATCACCTTCCGCGGCACGAACGCGCAGATCGCCACCGCCTTCGGCACGTCGATCCACAACTACACCCAGGCCGGCACCTCGTTCCAGGCGCCGGTCAATGCCGCCGTGATGCCGGCCGTGCTCGGCACCGCCGCCGTCGGCCTGAGCGGCCTGGGCAACCGTGCCGCCGCCGTGTCGCACGCGCGCTCGGTACCCAACACCGGCGCGCTGGCCGGCGACACGGTCCTCCCGGCCGCCACGCTCAAGCCGGGCGCGAACCCGGGCAATCCGGTCGGCGACTGGACCGTGGCCGACCTGGCTGCGAAGTACAACGTCAACCCGCTGTATGCCAAGGGCCTGACCGGCGCCGGCAAGACCGTGGGCATCGCCACGCTGGCCACCTACGACCAGGCGGACGTCTTCGCCTACTGGAACGCGCTGGGCCTGGCGGTCGACTCGGCCCGCATCACCGACGTCTATGTCGACGGCACCGCCGCCGACGTCGGCGACAACGGCGCCGACGAGACCACGCTCGACGTCGAGCAGTCCGGCGGCCTCGCCCCGGGCGCCAAGATGCGCGTCTACATGGCGCCCAACACGAGCTCGGGCTTCGTCGACGTCTTCGCCACGGCGATCGACGAAGACCTGATCGACGTCCTGTCGGTGAGCTGGGGCAGCCCGGAAATCTTCTACGACGGCGACCCGACGCTGCCGATGCTGCACAACGTCTTCAAGCAAGCCGCCGTGCAGGGCATCCCCGTCATCGCCGCCTCCGGCGACGCCGGCGCCTACGACGTCAACCGCACCGTGCCGTACCCGGCCTGCTCGGCGCTGCTGACCGTCGACTACCCGGCCGCCGATCCGTACGTGCTGGCCGCGGGCGGCACGTCGCTGCCCAACATCTCGCAGCACAAGTTCGCCAAGGTGTCGCAGCCGTACGAGCGCCCCTGGGGCGACGACTACATCAAGGACTACATCACCACTTACTACGGCCTCGGCCTGTACTACAACGAGTATCTGGCCGGTGGTGGCGGCGGCGGCGTGAGCGTGCGCTTCGCCCGTCCGACGTACCAGAACAGCCTGACCGGCGTGCAGACGTCTGCGACGGCGCAATCGCTGCTGTGCGGCCCGGCCGTCACCGGCGGCGGCTATGCCGACTTCTGGGACCTGGCGCCGGGCGTCGCCGGCCGCAACGTGCCCGACGTCGCGCTCAACGCCGACCCGGCCAGCGGCTACGTGCTGCTGTTCGGTGGCGTCGCGCAAGGCGGCTGGGGCGGCACCAGCTTCGTGGCCCCGCAGCTCAACGGCCTGCTGACGCTGATCAGCTCGGGCATCACGCCGACCGCGAGCAACCCGAAGGGCCGCGTCGGCCGTCCGATGCCGTCGTTCTACGCCGCCTTCAAGGCGCAAGGCTACGCCGCCGGTTCCCCGTTCAAGGCGATCACCGTGGGAGACAACCAGTACTACAAGGCTGGCCCGAACTACAACCCGGCCTCCGGCCTCGGCTCCCTCGACGTGACGGCCCTGGCCGCTGCGCTGGGCGTCAACTGACCTGTTCCCGCTGGTGCGCCCTCGCGGCGCACCGTTCGAAATTCTTCCATCAAGCGATCACCACACCATGACCACCATCAAGAAACTGGCCCTCGCCTCGGCCTTCGCGGCCTTCGCGGTCACCGGCGCGCAGGCTGCCGAGGAGGACACCCTGTTCCTGCTCCAGAACGCCACGGAAAACACCCCCGGCGTCTTCACGGGCACCTACCCGATCAGCAACCAGGGCACCGACATCGACGGCTTCGCCGTGCAGTCGCGCATCGTCGGCGACACGTTCGTCGATGACTTCATCCTGCAACTGCAGGACACGCAGGACGTGTCGTTCGGCGTCGTGTCCGATTTCCACCTGGTCAAGCACTCGATCCTGTGGGACGTGACCTTCACGTCCATCTCGCTGACGGACATCTTCGGCGTGACCACCTTCATCCCGACGGATTCGGACTTCGAATCGCACTCGGCGAGCGCGGACTGGCTGGGGCTGGGCAGCGGCACCTATGACCTGGAATTCCAGGGCACCATCAACGTCAAGGACGGCACCTACGGTGGCGATCTGGTCACCGTGCCGAGCGTGCCGGAACCCACCGGCTGGGCGCTGATGCTCGCCGGCCTCGGCGCCATGGGCATGCTGGCACGTCGCCGCAAGAGCTGAGACGGGCATACGGCGATGCGCCCCGGCGCATCGCCCGCGTGAAGAGAAGGCCGCGATTCGTCGCGGCCTTTTTGCATTCGAGGCCCGCGCGGCTAGCGTTCGGCGGGCGCGCTGTGCGGGTCGGCGCAGGGGTCGCCGTCCATGATCGTGTGGCGCGCCTTGCTCGTGCGCTTGTTCGACAGCGACGCGGAGGCGACGCGCGTCGGGCAAGACGCCTGGCCTGCCAGCGTGCCCATGGCTGCGCCGGATGCGGTGTTCGAGGGCGCGCTGGCGGGCGCGACGGGCGCGGGGGCCGCGGTCGAGCCGGCGCTGGCGCAGGAGCTCGCGCCCCAGGCGGCGAACGCGAGGCACAGGGCGGATAGGGGCGACTTCACGGCAACAGGCTCCATCGGGTGCGATGCCTGCAGTGTGCACCGGACCGGCCGCGCGTGAACCCGGTCACGCTGATAGGCGATTCGGCCGCGACAGGCCTGCTGTCGAGCCGGCATTGTCAAGAACTCCCCGCTCAGCGTTCTGGCTCGCTGCCGAAGAATGCCGGCATGAGCCACACGTTCCCCACGCCGGGCGAAGCCGCCCGCCTTGCCCGACTCGAGCAGTTGCTCATCCTCGACACGGCGCGCGAGCCGCTGTTCGATTCGCTCGTGCGCATGGCCTCGGAGGTCTGCGGGTCGTCGATCGCGCTCATCTCGCTGGTCGGCAGCGATCGCCAATGGTTCAAGGCCAGCATCGGGGTCGGCGGCCTGGCCGGGACGTCGCGCGAGCATTCGTTCTGCACCCACGCGATCCAGTCCGACGACCTGATGGAGGTGCCCGATGCGCGCGACGACCCCCGCTTCGCGACGAACCCGCTCGTGTGCGACGACCCGGGCGTGCGCTTCTATGCCGGCGCGCCGTTGATCCTGCCGGGCGGCGAGCGGGTCGGCACGCTGTGCGTCCTGGACGCTCACCCGCGCCGTCTGACGCCCGAGCAGCGCCGCACGCTGGTCTCGCTGGCCGGGCTCACCACGCAGGCATTGACGATGCGGCACGACCTGATCGATCGCACGCTGAATTTGCGCGACGAGGCCGAGACCGCCCTGGCGGCGCGCGAGGCCGAGCTGCTCGACCTCTACACCAACGCGCCCTGCGGCTACTACTCGCTCGACGCCGACGGCCGCTTCGTCCGCATCAACGACACGGCCCTGCGCTGGCTCGGCTGCACGCGCGAAGAGGTGATCGGCAAGCTGAGCATGGCCGATTTCCACGACGATGAGGGGCGCGAGTACTTCCAGGCGCGCTTTCCGCGCTTGAAGAGGGAAAGCCGCGTGCTCGACATCGAATACGACCTGGTCGGCCGCGACCGCATGCCCCGGCGCGTCATCGGCAGCGCCAGCGTGGTGCGGGGCGCCGACGGGCAATTCCTGATGACGCGCACCGTCATCCACGACATCTCCGAGCTGCATCGCGCGCGCGAGAAGCTGCGCGAGCTCGGCGCGGAGCAGCATTCCATCATCGACACCGACCTGGTGGGCATCGTCAAGGTGAAGGATCGCCGCATCGTCTGGGCCAACAAGGGCGCGGAGAAGATCTTCGCCCGGCCCACTGCCGCGATGGTCGGCCTGTCGACGCGCGAGTTCTATCCCGACGAGTCGGCTTGGCAGGATTTCGCCACCGCCGCTTTCCCGCGCCTGGCCGCCGGCGGCATCTACCGCAGCCAGCTGCAGTTGCTGCGCGGCGACGGCGCCGTCCTGACGGTGGACACGAGCGTCGCCGCGATGCCCGGCTCGCCCGGCGACCTGCTGTGCGTGCTGGTGGACATCACCGAGCTCAAGCGCGCGGAGGAGATCCGCATCCGCGCCAACGCGCTGGAGGCCGAGAACCGCCAGCTGGTCGAGGCGGCGCGCGTCAAGACCGCGTTCCTGTCGAACATGTCGCACGAGCTCTACACGCCGCTGAACGCCATCATCGGCTACGCGCACCTGCTGGGCACCGGCGCGATCGCGCCCGACTCGCCTCGCTTCGCGAAGTACCTGGGCGACATCGGCGCCAGCGGCCAGCAGTTGCTGGCCCAGGTGCAGTCGGTGCTCGCGTTCAGCGACGCGCAGTCGGGACGCCTCGACCTGCAGCCGCAGCGCGTGGACCTGCGCACGCTGCTGCAGTGCGTGATCGACATCGCCCAGGCCGATTGCCGCGCCAAGGACATCGCCGTGGCGCTGGAGGTCGAGCCCGACCCGATCGAGCTGGTGATCGACCCGATGCGGCTGTCGCAGGTCGTGTCGCACTACCTGTCCAACGCCATTCGCTTCTCGCACGCGGGCGGGCGCGTGACGCTCAGCGTGCGCGCGCCGGGCCCGCGCGACTTCACGGTGGCGGTGCGCGACGAAGGCATCGGCATCGCGGCGGCCGACCTGCCGCGACTGTTCACGCCGTTCCACCAGCTCAGCGAGGGCCTGTCCAAGGCGCACGCCGGCTCGGGCCTGGGCCTCGCGCTGGCGCGTCGCCTGGTGGAGGCGCAGGGCGGCAACGTGGCGGTCGACAGCACGCCGGGGGTCGGCAGCGTGTTCTCGTTCACGCTGCCGCGCGTGCCCGGCGACGTCGGCGACGCCTGAAGTTGCGGCCGACGTGTCACGCGTCTCGCGCGCGGCGCTCGTGTGCGCGCGTTCGCGCGCGACCGCCGTGCGGGAAACCCGCGTGCGCGACGTGCGGCGCGCACGTAGAGTTTCCGCATCGATGGGGCGGAGGACGCGATGACGCAACGGGACGGGGCCTTTCGGCGCAAGCAGGGCACCGTCGTCGTGCCGGGCTTGCTGGCGTCGGTGGTCGTCGCCGGCGTCGCCCGCGCCGCGCCCGCCTGGTTCGCCGACTGCGTGCCCGCGGCCGACGACCTCGCGACCCGCCTGGCCTTCGCCGTGCGCTGGCTGCTGGCGCCGGGCTGCATGCTGCTGGCCGGCATCCAGTTCGCCGCGAGCCGCGGCTTCCATCCCGACGCGATCGATGGCACCCGCGCGCCGAAGAGTCACGGCCTGGAGATCGCGCTGCGCTACAACCTGAACACGCTCGAACAGACCGCGCTCGCCGCGATCGCGTGGCTGGGCCTGGCCGTCACCTTGCCGCACGCGGCGCTGGCGTTCATCCCCGCGATGGCGACGCTGTTCGTCGTGGGTCGCGCGACGTTCTGGATCGGCTACCTGCTGCGGCCGACGGCGCGTGCGTTCGGGATGGTGTTGACGGCGTTGCCGACGATCGCAGGCTATGCGTGGTTGCTGGTGCACGCCTGCCGCGGGTGACGCGCTCGACGAGCGCGTCGTTCCGATGCGTCAGCGCGCTGCCAACGGGTCGAACGACGTCACGACCGCGCCTACCATTTCGCGCTGCTCGTCCACTGGTTGTTGCGCGTCGCCACGCTGAGTGCGTCGAAGGCGCTGGCGTCCGGGTTGTCGGCGAGCGCCGCGCGGCAGCCGTCCTCGATGGCTTTCAGGATGGCCGGCACCGTGCCACTGGCCGCGGCTCGCAGGCGGCCCAGCAGGGCGTCGATCTCGGCGTCGGCGGAGGGATTGAGCGTGGCGGCGATCTCGGGCCACGCGGCGCGGGCGCCAGCCAGCCGGCCACATTCCGCGAGCAGCCATGCCGCCGACAGGCCAGGCAACGAGTCGGCCGCGACCGCTCTGGCGCGCGGGCGCCGCGTCGTCCGCGGCACCAGCGATCGCAACGCGTCACGCCCGAAGAACGCCAGGGCCAGCGCGACGATCAACACACACAACCAGAACACGCGAATCCTTCGTCAAGAGCCGGAGCGGGCGCGTGCGGCGTGGGGGTGCCAATGGCGGAAGCGGTGAGATTCGAACTCACGGGCCCTTGCGAGCCGACGGTTTTCAAGACCGTTGCAATCGACCACTCTGCCACGCTTCCTTGTCGATTCG
>FSXQ01003882.1_pt1 | contig 11576 bp, 12 predicted proteins | sample 1638011 | NCBI WGS metagenome assembly FSXQ01 (sample SAMEA3914789, study PRJEB12502) | metagenome | biome: forest; material: soil | place: Canada | collected 2011-07-03 | depth 0.3 m | reverse complement strand
GTGCCGCACACGCTCGCATTCACGTTCTTCCCCACCTGGGTGATGGACCTGCGCAAGCGCTTCGGCGAGATGAAGAGCCGCCTCATCGCGCTCAACGTTCACGACGCCGTGATGCGCCTCACGGAAGGCAGCTGCGACCTGCTCGTCGCCTACCACCACGCCTCGCAGCCGCTGCAGCTGAGCCCCGACCGCTACGAGATGCTGAGCCTCGGCCAGGAGACGCTCGCGCCGTACGCCAAGGGCGGCGCCGACGGCAAGCCGCTGTTCCGCCTCGCCACCACCGGCAACGCGCGCATCCCGTTCCTGGGCTACGCGTCGGGCGCGTACATGGCGCGGCTCGTCGACCAGATCCTGAAGTCCAGCCCCGCGCTGCCGCACCTGGACACCGTCTACGAGACCGACATGGCCGAAGGCCTGAAGGCGATGGCGCTCGAGGGCCACGGCGTCGCGTTCCTGCCGTCCAGCTCGGTGAAGAAGGAGCTGCGCGCGCGTCGGCTGGTGTCGGCCGCGCCGCTGCAGGACGACGCCGGCCACGCCTACGAGGTGACGATGGAGGTGCGCATCTACCGCGAGCGCCCCGAGCTGGCGCGCCATCCCAAGGCGGGCGCGCAGGCGCTGTGGGAGTTCCTGAAGCGCGGCGAGTAATCGCACGTCGCACTTTGCGGCTGCGGTACTTGCGGCGGCCCCCTTGTCGTCGCATGCTCGGGCCCGGAACGCCGCCCGCGCGCGCAATCGTTCACGGGTGGCGGGGCCTGCTCGACATGAATCTGGTAATAACCCTTATGGGTTGATGCAAATGATGCATGATGCGGCCTCCAAAAGGCATTGGCGCCGCTCGGTGGTGCCGCATACAGTCCGCGACCATGCAACTTTTCCAGCTCCTCCGCGCCACCCGCGCGGCCCGCGACGGTCGGGCCCACAAGGCCCGCGCCGCTCATGTTGCTGCCCTGATCCCCGTGTTCATCGCCGGCGCGCTGCTGGCCCCCGCCGCCCAGGCCAAGAAGGCCGAGGCGGCCGCCGACGCGCAGCCGGCCGACGCCGAGCCGCATCCGGTGCTCGATCGCATCCGCACCAGCGGGCGCATCGTGCTGGCGCACCGCGAGTCGTCGGTGCCGTTCTCGTACTACGACGCCAACAAGAAGCCGGTGGGCTACGCGCTGGACCTGTGCAAGGACGTCGCCGAGGCGGTGCGCAAGCACCTGGGCCTGAAGACGCTCGAGATCGTCTACCTGCCGATCACCACGGCCAACCGCATCGACACCATCGTGTCCGGCAAGGCCGACCTCGAATGCGGCGCCACCACCAACAACGCCGAGCGCCGCCTGAAGGTCGCGTTCACGATCCCGCACTACATCACCGGCTCGCGCTACGCCGTGCGCGCCGACAGCGAGATCGCCGAGCTCTCGCAGTTCGAGCACCACGTGCTGGTGTCGACCGCGGGCTCGACGCCGTTCAAGTCCATCGACTCGGCCAACAAGGATCGCCTGCTGGGCATCACCGTCAAGCCGGTCAAGGACAACGCCGAGGCCATGAAGATGCTGGCCGACGGCACCGCCGACGGCTTCGCGATGGACGACGTGCAGCTGTACGGCCTGATCGCCGAATCGGCCACGCCCGCGAAGTTCAAGGTGGTCGGCAAGTTCCTCACCATCGAGCCGCTGGCCATCATGCTGAGCAAGGACGACGCCGCGTTCAAGAAGGTGGTCGACGAGGAGATGCGCCACGTCATCCGCTCCGGCGAGGCCGACAAGATCTACGAGCACTGGTTCATGGCGCCGATCCCGCCCAAGAACGTGTCCATGAACCTGCCCATGAGCTACCTGCTGCGGGATTCCTGGAAGTACCCGTCCGACGCCGTCGGCAACTGAGATGATGTGGCCCGCTACGTGCTTTCACGAACGGCGTGGGATGGACCGAGACTCTAGACTGCATTAACCCTGCTGCAAGCGGGTCCCGTTTCCCGTGCCCGGCCACGCGCCGGCACCCTCGCAAACCGTCTCCCTCGAAGAACCTGGAGTACAAATGAAGAAGACCCTGCTCGTTGCCGCCCTGATCGCCACCGCCGTCGCGGCCCAGGCGCAGACCACGGACACGCTCAAGAAGATCAAGGACAGCGGCAGCGTCACGATGGGCGTGCGCGGTTCCTCCGGCGCGCTGTCGTACACGCTGGGCGAAGGCAAGTACACCGGTTTCCACGTCGAGCTCTGCCAGCGCGCGCTGGCCGACATCCAGAAGCAGCTCGGCCTGGCCAAGCTGGACGTCAAGTACCAGGAAGTGACCTCCGCCAACCGCATCCCGCTGGTGCAGAACGGCACGGTCGACATCGAGTGCGGCTCCACGACGAACAACGACGCCCGCGCCAAGGACGTCGCCTTCGCCCACACCGCCTACGTCGAGGAAGTGCGCATCCTGACCAAGGTGAACTCGGGCATCAAGAGCATCGCCGACCTGAACGGCAAGAGCGTGGCCACCACCACCGGCACAACCTCCGTGCAGCTGCTGCGCAAGCACGAGCGCGCCACGGGCGTCGACTTCAAGGAAGTGTTCGGCAAGGATCACGCCGACAGCTTCCAGCTGCTCGAATCCGGCCGCGCCGACGCATTCGTGATGGACGGCCAGATCGTCGCCGGCCTCGCCTCCAAGGCCAAGACCCCGGCCGATTACCACATCGTCGGCGAAGTGCTGTCGGTCGAGCCGATCGCCATCATGGTGCGCAAGGACGACCCGGCCTTCCTGGCCGCCGTCAACAAGACGATCGACGGCATGGAGAAGTCGGGCGACATCTCCAAGCTGTACGACAAGTGGTTCATGCAGCCGATCCCGCCGACCAACACCAAGGTCAACCTGCCGGCTTCCGAAGCGACCAAGGCCGCCTGGAAGAACCCGAACAGCATGACCACCGAGCAGCTGCTGGCGGCGTCGAAGAAGTAAGGGCCGCGGCCGTCCCGCGCGCGTGACGCGCGCGCGGCGGCCCGTCGGCAGGAGAATTCGGCGTGCGGGCCTCGGAAACGGGCCCGCACGTCGCATGATGGGAGCGGCCTGCCTGACGGCGTGCCGCGCGTCCAAGAAAGAGCGATCGGCGTACACGCCGGTCCGTCATGAGGAGACGAGGGTGAGCGCCTGGGAGCAAGTACGGCAGAGCGCGTCGTTGATGTGCAAGAGCACCGTCGACGACACGATGTATTCGGGCTGTTTCGCAGGCAAGGGCGACCTCACCTACCTGCAGTGGCTGCTCCATTCCTGGGGCTGGACGCTGGTCGTCGCGCTGGTGGCGCTGTTCATCGCGCTGGGGCTGGGCCTGGTCATCGGCGTGCTGCGCACGCTGCCGAACAAGGCCGCGGTGCTGTTCGGCGAGGCGTGGACCGAGCTCTTCCGAAACGTCCCGATCCTGATCCAGCTGCTGATCTGGTACCACATCGTCCCTGAGCTGGTGCCGCCGCTGAAGGCCGTCTCGCCGGTGGTGCTCGCGTGCATCGGGCTGGGCCTGTTCACCTCGGCGCGCATCGGCCAGCAGGTCAAGGCCGGCATCGCCACCATCCCGAAGGGCCAGCGCTATGCCGGCCTGGCCATGGGCATGACGCTCACGCAGACCTATCGCTTCGTGCTGCTGCCCGTGGCGCTGCGCGTGGTGCTGCCCACGCTGACCTCCGAATCGATGAACATCATCAAGAACTCCTCGGTGGCGTACGCGATCGGTGTCACCGAGATGATCTACTTCGCCACCCAGGCCGGCGAGGAAACCTCGTCGCACAGCACGATGTACCTCGGCGTCACCGTCCTCTATTTCATCTCGGCGTTCGCGATCAACCGCGTGGCCGCCGTCGTCGAGAAGCGCACCCGCCTGCCGGGCGCGATGGGGGGCAAGTGATGGCCCTCAACCTCGACTTCTCGTTCCTGACGGCCGACGTCGTCAAGTCCAACCTGCTGCCCGGCTTCTACTACTCGCTGCAGCTGACGCTGGTCACGATGGTGTGCGGCATCGTGCTGGGCACCCTGGTGGCGCTGATGCGCCTGTCGTCCAGGCCCTGGCTGCAGCGCGCTGCGGCGGTCTACGTGGACACCTTGCGATCCATCCCGCTGCTGATGGTGATCCTGTGGTTCTACCTGCTGATCCCATCGGGCTTCTACTCGTTCATCGCCGGCAGCTACGGCATCGCGCACCGGCCCGAGTTCTCCGCGGTGATCACCTTCACGATCTTCGAGGCGGCGTACTACTCCGAGATCATGCGCGCGGGCATCCAGTCGGTGTCGCGCGGCCAGGTCTACGCAGGCTACGCGGTGGGCATGACCTACGCGCAGTGCATGCGCCTGGTGGTGCTGCCGCAGGCCTTCCGCAACATGCTGCCGGTGCTGCTGACGCAGACCATCGTGCTGTTCCAGGATACTTCCCTGGTGTATGCGATCGGCGCCTACGACTTCCTGAAGGGCTTCCTCACCGCGGGCCAGGTGTACAACCGCCCCGACGAGGTGCTGCTGCCGGCCGCGGCCTGCTATTTCGTTATCTCCTTCGGCCTGTCGATGCTCGTGCGTCGCCTGCAGGCCAAGATCCAGATCATCCGCTGAGAGCTTTCCATGATCGACATCAAGAACATCTCCAAGTGGTACGGCAGCTTCCAGGTGCTGACCGACTGCACGACCACGGTCAACAAGGGTGACGTCGTCGTGGTGTGCGGCCCGTCGGGATCGGGCAAGTCCACGCTCATCAAGACGGTGAACGCGCTGGAGCCGATCCAGAAGGGCGACATCGTCGTGGACGGCACGTCCATCGGCGACCCGAAGACCAACCTGCCCAAGCTGCGCTCGCGCGTGGGCATGGTGTTCCAGCATTTCGAGCTGTTCCCGCACCTGTCCATCACCGACAACCTCACGCTGGCGCAGATCAAGGTGCTGGGCCGCTCGAAGGACGACGCCGTCACGCGCGGCCTGAAGATGCTCGACCGCGTGGGCCTGTCGGCGCACAAGCACAAGTTCCCGGGCCAGCTGTCCGGCGGCCAGCAGCAGCGCGTGGCCATCGCCCGCGCGCTGTCGATGGACCCGATCGTGATGCTGTTCGACGAGCCCACGTCCGCGCTCGACCCCGAGATGGTGGGCGAGGTGCTCGACGTGATGGTGGGCCTGGCGCAGGAAGGCATGACCATGATGTGCGTCACGCACGAGATGGGCTTCGCCAAGCGCGTGAGCAACAAGGTGATCTTCATGGACGCCGGCAAGATCGTCGAGGACTGCTCCAGCGCCGACTTCTTCGGCAAGCCCGAGGAGCGCTCGCCGCGGGCCAAGGACTTCCTGTCCAAGATCCTGCAGCACTGATGCCTCGCGCGCTGCGCACGTTCGCCCTGGCGTGCGCGGCCGCGGCCGCGTGCGTCGGTTCGGCGTTCGCCAACGACACGACCGCCCGCGTGGCCGCCGGCGGCATCGAGCCGCTGAAGTCGGCCGACGTCCGCATGCTGCAGGAGACGCTGACGATCTCGCAGAAGCTCGTCACCGTGCGCTACCGCTTCCTCAACGAGAGCGACCGCGACGTCCACGCGACCATCGCGTTCCCGATGCCGGCCTACGGCTTCTGGAACGGCGAGAGCGAGATCGATTCGCACAACGTGCCGCTGGGCGACTTCGAGGTGAAGGTCGACGGCGTGGTCGTGCCGACGCGGTCGGTGCGTCGCGCGCTCGTGCGCGGGCGCGACGTCACGCGCGAGCTGCGCGCGCTGGGGCTCGATGACGAGCAGCTCTTCACCACGTTCGGCCTGGCGAGCGACGCCCATCCGCACGCGGAGGACCTGCCGCCGGCGCTCGAGAAGCGCGTGCGCAAGGTGATCGGCGGCGACGCCAACGAGCGCTGGCAGGTGGAGGAGACACGGCTGTGGGAGCAGGTGTTCCCGGCGCATCGCGAGATCGTCGTCGAGCATCGCTACGCGCCGTTCGTCGGCCGGGTCTACGACGCCCCGTACCAGCACGGCCACGACGTGGACGGGTCGGCGCCGGTGCTGGCGCCTTCCTCGCTGCAAGGCCAGGATCACTCGCCCGACGAGGCCTGCGTCGACGCCGAGCTGCGCGCGGCGATGCAGCGCAAGGCCGCCCGGCTGGCGGCCGGCGGCGCGGCCAGCGTGTGGCGAAACCTGGACGACGTGGAATACATCCTGGGCACGGGCCGCAACTGGAAGGGCCCGATCGCCGACTTCACGCTGCGCATCGAGAAGGAAAGGCCCGGCGACATCGTGTCGCTGTGTTTCCCCGGGCAGCCGAAGCGCGTGAGCCCGACGGTGCTCGAGTTCCACCAGGTCGACCTGGTGCCGCAGGATCGGCTCGTCGTCTACTTCTATTCGGTCGAGGGCTTCGCGGATTCGCCTTGAGACAGTGCCAGCGACATGTAGCGCAGGTGCTGCCGCGCGGCCTCGGGCATCTCCACCGGATAGGGCGCGCAGTCGACGAAGCCCATGGCCTCGTACAGCGCCTGCGCGGCGCCCATGAAGGGCAGGGTGTCGAGCCGCACGCTGCGGTAGCCGAAGGCGCGCGCGTCGTCCACCAGCCGGCGCGCGATCGCCTCGCCGAGCCGCCGGCCGCGTCCGGCGGGGCGCACGTACACGCGCTTCAGTTCGGCGACGCCGTCCGCGCTGCGCCGCAGGCCGCCCATCGCCACCGGCTGGCCGTCGAGCTCCACGAGCAGGAATTCGCCGTGCGGCGGCACGTCGCCGCAGACCTTGTCGATGACGCCGGGCACGTAGTCGGCCACCTCGGCGCCGAGGATGTCGCGCGCGGCCAGGCCCGACATCTTCTCGATCTCGGCGAACACCCAGGTCACGTACTCGATGTTGAGGGCGATGAGGGCGGCGCGGTCGGCGAAGGGGTCGGCGATGCGGAAGGCGGGCGAACTCAACGGGCTCTCCAATGGGCTGGGACAGCCGACGATTGTGCGCCGCCTCGCCGCCCTAGAATCCGGCGACCCTCGCTTCGCGGCCCTGGCCATGCAGTCCTTCCGACTTCCCGACGGCGTCCTCCTGCGCTACCTCGACCTGCCGGGCTACGGCGTGCCGCTGGTGGTGGTGCACGGGCTGGGATGCGCCTCGTCCTGCGACTACCCGGTCGTCGCGCGCGATCCCGCGCTGGCTTCCCGGCGGGTGGTACTGATCGACCTGCCGGGCTACGGATTCAGCGACAAGCCCGAGGCGTCCCGCTACGGCGTGACGGCGCATGCGCAGGCCGTGGTCGGGCTCGTGCGACACCTCGGCAGCGCCGTGGTGGACTTGTTCGGCCACAGCATGGGCGGCGCCGTGGCCATCGAGGCGGCGGTGGCGCTGGGCGGCGGCGTGCGCCGGCTGGTGTTGTCCGAGCCCAACCTCGACGTCGGCGGCGGCACGTTCAGCCGCGTCATCGCAGCCATGGCCGAGGACGACTACGCCCGCCATGGCCACGCCGCCGACGTGCGCGGCGCGTTGGAGACCGACCCCGCCTGGGCCGCCTCCCTCGCCGTGGCCTCGCCGCGAGCGGTGCATCGCGATGCGGTGTCGCTCGTGGTGGGCTCGCAGCCGTCGTGGCGCACGCAACTGCTGGGGCTGCAGGTGCCGCGCGTGATGATCTTCGGCGAACACAGCCTGCCCGATCCCGACCACGAGGGGCTGCCCGCGCAGGGCGTCGGCGTGGACGTCGTGGCGAGTGCCGGCCATTCGATGGCCGTCGAGAACCCGTCCGGGCTGGCCAGGGCCATTGCGCGCGCGCTGGACGTCGGTGCGAAAATCACGCCATGACGACGCACACCGAACTCTCGCTCCAGACCCCGGACGACTGGCACCTGCACATCCGCGACGGCGCCGCGATGGCGGCCGTGCTGCCCTACACGGCACGCCAGTTCGGGCGCGCCATCATCATGCCCAACCTGCGTCCGCCGATCACCACCACGGCCGCGGCGCTGGCGTATCGCGAGCGCATCCTGGCCGCGTTGCCCGGGGGCAGCACGTTCGAGCCGCTGATGACGCTGTACCTCACCGACAACCTGCCGCCCGACGAGATCAAGCGGGCCAGGGACGCGGGCATCGTCGCCGTCAAGCTGTACCCGGCCGGCGCCACCACCAACTCCGACGCCGGCGTCACCGACCTGCGCAAGACGTACAAGACGCTCGAGGCCATGCAGCGCGAAGGCATCAAGCTGCTGGTGCACGGCGAGGTCACGAGCGCGGACATCGACCTGTTCGACCGCGAGGCCGTGTTCATCGACCAGGTGTTCGAGCCGCTGCGCCGCGACCTGCCCGAGCTGAAGGTGGTGTTCGAGCACATCACCACCAAGGAGGCCGCGCAGTACGTGGCCGAGGCCAACGCGTTCACCGCGGCCACCATCACCGCGCACCACCTGCTCTACAACCGCAACGCCATCTTCATGGGCGGCCTGCGGCCGCACTACTACTGCCTGCCCGTGCTCAAGCGCGAGACGCATCGCGTGGCGCTCGTCGAGGCGGCCACGTCGGGCAGCGCGAAGTTCTTCCTCGGCACCGACAGCGCGCCGCACGCGTCGGTCATGAAGGAGGCGTCGGTCTGCGGCGCGGGCTGCTTCACGGCGCTGTCGGCGCTCGAGCTCTACGCCGAGGCCTTCGACGCCGCCGGCGCGCTCGACAAGCTCGAAGGCTTCGCGAGCCACCACGGCCCCGACTTCTACGGCCTGCCGCGCAACGCCGGCACCGTCACGCTGCGCCGCGAGAGCTACGAGCTGCCGCAGAGCGTGCCGTTCGGCGACGCGCTGCTCAAGCCGCTGCGCGGCGGCGAGACGCTGGCCTGGAAGCAGGCCTGAGCATGCGCCGGGCACTGGCCACACTGCTGGTGGCCGCGCTTGCCTGTGCTTCGGCGCGCGCCGAGAGCGTCGACGTCCAGCCGCACTGGCACGTGGGCGACCACGTCGCCTATCGGATGACCCGGGAGAGCATCACCGCCGGCGAAGGTTTCGGCAGGCGGCCGGTGACGGTCGTGCTGGACGTGGTCGAGGCCACTCGCGACGGCTGGCTCGTCACCTGGCGCGCGGTGCCGGCTCCCGATCGCGTTGCGGCGGCCGCCAGCGATGTCGAGCGCGCCGTTCGCGAGACCGCCGCGCTGCCGATGCGTCTGCGTCTCGACGTGCACGGCCGCCTGCTGGAGGTCGTCAACTGGGAGCAGGTGCGCGATGCCCGGCTCCGCCTGGCCGATGTGCTGCGGCGCTACCGGGCGGCGCGCGGAACGTCGCCGGGCACGCTCGACGACGACATGACCTGGGCGCGCGCCAGCGTGGCCAGCGAGGCGGCGGTGCGCGCCACGCAAGGCTACGAACCGCAGGTGCTCCTGGCCACCGTGGGCCACGCCTATGACTCGATGGACGCCGCCGAGAAACGGGGCGAGGCGCCCGACCCGATGGGCGCCTCGCTCGCGCCCGTGACGCTGCGCTTCGAGCTGCAATCGCTGCATGCCGCCGCCCATCGCGCGTCGCTGCGCGTGACGCAGCGCGCGATTCTCGTCGCGGCGCGGCGCGGTCTTGCCGAAGTGACGACGGCCAGCGCTGCGGTGCCGGTTCTCGCGACGCCCGCCGCCAGCAACGCCAGCATCACGTTCGTCGCGGACGTGGACCTGCGCACCGGATGGCCGCGCATGGCGCGCGCCGACCAGTCGCGAGAGCGCGGCAGCATCATCGAGACCACGCAATTCGAGCGCCGCTGACCATGAGCCGCGAAGCCGCACACGTCGCCTTCGAGCCCGCGCACGTCGACGACGCCGACGCGCTGGTCGCGCTCCGCATCGCCGCGATGCGCGACAGCCTCGAGCGCCTCGGCCGCTTCGACCCGGCGCGGGCGCGCGCCCGTTTCCTCGAGGGCTTCGAGCCCGCGCACACGCGCCACGTGGTGGTCGACGGCGAGCGCGTCGGCTTCGTCGTGGTCAAGCCCGACGGCGACGACCTGATGCTCGACCACCTGTACGTGCTGCCCGCGCACCAGGGCCGCGGCGTCGGCGCGGCGGTGCTGGCGGACGTCCTCGCGCGCGCCGACGCGCGTCACGCCCGCGTGCGCCTGGGCGCCCTGCGCGGGAGCGACGCCAACCGCTTCTACCGGCGCCACGGCTTCGTGCAGGTCGACGAGAGCGAGTGGGACATCCACTACGCGCGCCCGCCGCGCTGACGAACAATTCTCGGCGCGGCACGCGAGCGCCCAGTCGTTTGGTGAGAGCCGCTCACGACTTGCGCCTAACATCGACGCAGAGGCGTGCCGCCGTCGGCGCACGACAGGGCTGACCACAAGCGACGCGACGTCGCGCTGGCCGAGGGAGTTCCGATGTTCGACAAGTCCACGCGCGCGGGCACGACGCGCCTGTTCGCCGTCGCCGCGTTCGCGCTGCTGGCGTCGCTGACCGAGGCCCGGGCCGGTTGCCAGTACCAGGCCCTCGGCACCCTCCCGCTGCGGCAGGGCGAGGCGTATCCCATCGTCGACGGCACGGCCAACGGCGTGCCCGTTCGAGTGCTGCTGGACACCGGCGCCGGCGACATGCTCATGAGCCCCGCGCTCGCGAAACGCCTGAGGCTGCCGCTGGGCCACACTAGCCGGGAGCATTACGGCGTGGGTGGCACCACGGAGGTCGCGCGCGTGCACCTGGACAGTCTCACGCTCGGCAAGTTCGAGTGGACGAACGTCACGCTCCTGGTGGCGCAGGACGCCGCGCCCGACATGCCCGACGTGATCGCCGGCGCGAGATTCCTGCTTCAGCACGACCTGGAGATGACCGACAAGGCGATCACGTTCTTCGAGCCGATCGACTCGATCGAGTGCTACGGCGCACCGCTCGCCTACTGGGCGCCGGACGTCCCCTGGATCGACATCGCGTTGCCGACCGAACGCCACCCGCAGCTGTCCGCCACCGTGAAGATCAATGGCCATCCGGTGCAGGCGATGGTGGACACCGGCGCGGGCAGCACCGTGCTCGACCTGCAGGCCGCGCGCGACCTCGGCGGCGCGCCGAAAAGCGTGGAAGGCACCGGCGGCGGCATCGGCGGCCACCGTTTCGATTGGTGGCACGCCCGCTTCGACAGCGTCGCGGTGGGCCCGGAGATCGTGCACAACGTGAATCTCTCGGTGGCCGACATGTGGGGCGCGGCGATCAAGGATCTGCACGCGTTCGGCGCGAGCCGGTTCTTCAGCGAACAGGAGCAGATGCTGCTCGGCTACGACTTCCTGAAGGCCCACCGGGTGCTGTTCGCCGTCAGCCAGCATCGCCTGTACTTCTCGTACGCCGGCGGCCCGATCTTCGCGCGGCCCACGCAGGGCAGCGCCGCCGTGCCTCCGGCATCGGCTGCGAGCGGCGCCGGACGCGCCGCCGATTGACCCTGCGTCGCCGTCGCGCGCGGCCGCATGGGACAATCCACTCCGTGAAGCGGGCCAGACCGCCGCTGGCACAAGGGCCGAAAGGCCGTGCTGGAGGAAGGTCCGGACTGCACAGGGCAACGCAGCAGCTAACGGCTGTCCGCCGAGCGTGGCAACACGCGAAGGCGAGGATCAGAGCAACAGAGACGAGCCGATTCAGTTCGGGTGAAACGGGCAATCTCTGCGTGCAGCAACATCAAGTAGGCGGACGTCGACCTG
>FSXQ01001873.1_pt1 | contig 11612 bp, 11 predicted proteins | sample 1638011 | NCBI WGS metagenome assembly FSXQ01 (sample SAMEA3914789, study PRJEB12502) | metagenome | biome: forest; material: soil | place: Canada | collected 2011-07-03 | depth 0.3 m | reverse complement strand
CAAGAGCAGGGGGCTGTGGCCCTTCATGCACTTCAATCGACTGCATGTCGTTCCGCCCATCAACATCTCGGCAAACGAGGTGCAGGAGGGACTCGCGATCATCGATGAAGCGCTGCAGCTTGCCGATCGATACGTCACGGAATAAGCAATTTGAAAATGGGAGATCCCGTGGCGGATATACGAACCATACGCAGCGACGACTACGAAACGCTTCAAGAACTGGAAGCGGAGATCTTTGGCAAGGCCGGTTATCCGTTGGTCGGTTCCTACTACCTGCGAGTCTGCACGGAGCTCTATGCGGAGAGCTGCTTCCTGGCGCTCATCGCCGGACGTCCAGTTGGGTACATCTTGACCTTCCTGAACGACGGCATTGCGTACAGCACGCGACTGGGGGTCATCGATCAGCACCAAGGCACCGGCGCCGCCATCCAGTTGATCGCGGCCACGATCGACATGTTGGTCAAGAAAGACTTCGATGTTTGCTGGTTCACCGTGAAACCCAACAACGTCCACGCACGCAAGCTGTATCACAGGATCGGCGCCATCGAGCGGGGTACGCGCCAGGACTTCTTTGCGCCCGGCGATGAGTTGATCCTCCTGGAACTCGATCGAACGGCCTTGCAAAGCTTCCACGAAAAGTACGAACTGCTCTGGGGGCGGCGCGCATAGCACTGATCTCTGTCGCAAGCAGCGAGTCGCCAAAGGTTTCCCTCAAGGGGTACCGCTTCTTTCGCTCCGTCAGGTTGCCTGACTTGAAGGTGCCTACGGTTTTTCATCACGTGTAGTCAAAGGGGAGTTTCGTGTCAGATCTACCAACGAATCAGAGGAGAGACTTGCTCGCCTTTCCGTTGCGGCAACTCAGAGCCGTGGCGATTGCGACAAGTGCTTGCGCCACGTTGTTGCTGCAGGTGCCTGCGTCACACGCCGCAGACGACAACACCGAATCTGCGGAGCGTTCGCTTGATCTACAGCTGGAGATCACCTTGCGGCAGGCCGGCTTCACGGGAAAGGTTGGCTCGTCACTCGCCGCCCGGCTCGGACGCCCCATCGATCCTCGCTTGGCCGACATTGGACGCAAGCTGTTCTTTGATCCGCTTCCGAACTTGCATAGCGACAACGCTTGCGCTGGCTGCCACGCGCCGAACGCCGGCTTCGGGGACACGCAGTCCATCGCGATCGGCGTGGAAAACAACCGCGTCGTTGGTCCGGACCGAAGTGGTCCGCGTAACCAACGACGTGCTCCGTCCGTGCTCAACACGCCATTCTTTTCCAAGTTGATGTGGAATGGCCGCTTTGGCGCGCCTTCTGGAAATCCGTTCGACAACTCCCAGGGCTACAGCTTTCCGGCCCCGGAGGGGACGACGCGGTTCCCCGCAAACGATCCGATCGTCAAGCACCTGCTGATCGCCCACGCGCACATGCCGGTGACGGAGCTGAACGAGGCCGCTGGTTTCACCGGCACCAAGGGCACGATCAGCCCGCGTTTCGACGCTTTCGATGACGGCTTGGGCGGCGTGGTGCCGATGCCTGATGCGTCCGGGTTTCGAAATGACCCGATTCGCGAAGCCGTGGTTCAGCGGCTGAATGCGACGCCCGCTTACCGGGAGCTATTCGGCACGGTGTTCCCGGAGGTTCGCAACGGTGGCCCGATCGAATTCATGATGTATGCCCGGGCAATCGCGGAATTCGAATTCACGTTGGTTCGCGCCAATGCGCCGATCGACCAGTTTGCGCGTGGGGATCGGAAGGCTCTGAGGGTACCGGAAAAACGCGGAGCGTTGCTGTTCTTCGGAAAGGCAAATTGCGTCGCTTGTCACTCGGTGGCGGGTAACGCGAACGAGATGTTCAGTGATTTCCAGAATCACGTCATCGGGGTGCCGCAAATTGCGCCGTACTTCGGTCTTGGGAAGGGCGACACGATCTTCGATGGGCCGGGCGAGGACGAGGATTTCGGTTTGGAGCAGGTCACCGGCAACCCGCAGGATCGCTACAAGTTCCGTACGTCGCCGCTTCGCAATGTCGCGTTGCAAAGGACATTCTTCCACAACGGTGCCTTCACCAGGTTGGAGGATGCCATTGAGCACCATGTCGATCCCCAGGCGTCTGCGCGCCAGTACAACGGGAAGCGAGCGGGTGTGGCAAGCGACCTGCAATTGCGCAAGGGCCCCGTCGAGCCGGTGCTCCAACGCATTGATCCGCTGCTGGTGAACGGCACGCCTCTCACGAAGCAGGAACTCCACGAACTGGTGAGCTTCGTCAGGGAGGGGTTGCTCGATCAGCGCGCCGCGTCGGAAAACTTCTGCACGCAGATTCCGAAATCCTTGCCGAGCGACCTTCCGCCCTTGGTGTTCCAAGGGTGCAAGAAGTAATCGATGTGTGGTCGACGCCACTCCGGCTGAGACGTCACTTCATTCGTAGAGATGACGTCGTCAGCAATTTTCGAAACCAGAGTTTTTTCAACCAAGGAAACGAGATATGAAAAAAGCTAAGATCTTCGCGGCGCTGATTGCCATGGGCATTGCAGGCATGGTTCACGCGGCCGAGCCGACGGCGCCAGGGCTTGCAAGCCTGGGTTGGGGCTGCATTACCGTCAGCGGCGAAGTGGCCTGTACCCCACCCGGGGAGCCGACCGTGCTGGAAGTCAATACCATGCGGAGGAAGCCGCCCGCGGTGCTGGTGATGCTGTTCAATGCGGTCACGCCAGCATTCATAGGCGCCGAAAACCTCATTCGCGCCGACCTCTATGCTGGTCAAGGCTGCCCCCGGGCCGGCAAGCTCGAGCCGTACAAGTTCGAAATGTTGGGCACCGGCTATTTCTCATGCCATCAGTTCGAGAAGGACGCAGACCTGTAAGCTCGACCTCCCCTGATTCAGTGCACCCTACGGGGTGACGAAAAGATCGGGGGAGGTTTTCCTAGACGTTTTGCCGCCAAGCCGGGAGCCCCGCGTCGACGGAACAGAGAGGCACTGAAGGCGCCGCTTGCGGCAGCTCGGCGCTGCTCGCATGGGCGAAAGGTTCTGCTCTGACGTCCTCTTCGCGCGCTATTGACGTTGTGTGCGTCCGACGGCGGGCAAGGCCAGCAACATGACGATCGCAAGGACTATGCCATCACAGGACCGTCGAAGCGTCCGAGCCAACGGCAAGAACATTCAGGTGCTTCGTGCCGTCGCTTTGGGCTTGCATCCGCAGGAGGGCGCACAGCCGCGCTGCTGCGCCGGCTTCCCGAGGAAGTGCGAGGTCAGGGTCGATGCGAACTCGGCCGCTGCCGCGGGAGCGGTGATGATCAGATGAACAGCGTCCACTCGGTGTGTCAATTCAAAGTCAAGGAAGGGGCAGCATTCCCGTTCCTGAGCGACTAGCCTCTCAAGCTCGTGAGCTACGGTGCTGGAGTAGCGCAGGTACAGCGACGGGCCGCATTGCTGGTGTGCGAGCAATCCGCGCTGGGCCAAGCTAGCGATCGCCGCGACGCGCTCGCGCATCTGGGGGCTTGGGAGAGTGCACGCAAGGGGCTCCCGCATGTCATGCTGGCCGTCATGTCGACTCATTTTCTTGCGCGGGTCGTCCGGCTGGATGCCACCTGAGCTTGCTGGCGGTGCGCGGCGCTGTGTGCGCCGCTGAATGAACAGAACCATCACTGCAAGCGTCACAACACCAGCCAGGGCGGCCGTCTCCCAGCCGAATGCGGTGTCCAAGCTGGAGGTGAGGCTGCACAGCACCGGCAGTGCAAGAGGGAAGGCACAGCAGACGCCACAAACCGCCGCGACGGCCACCGCTCCAAAGACGTTTCTCATCAAATGCCTTCATCAAAATGAAGCTTGAGCCTCGTTAGACTCCACTATCGATCCTCAAGCAACTTGAGATGCAAGGGCATTTGATGAAGAATTTGGACATGGACTCTGAACTGACGATCGGTGCACTTGCCGAGCGCACCGGGTGCACCGTGCCCACGATCAGGTACTACGAGGATATCGGCCTGATCCCTCCGGCCAAGCGCCGCCCGAGTGGACACCGCTTCTACCAAGCTGCATCAGAGAAGTTGTTGACCTTTGTGCGTCATTGCCGAGACTTCGGGTTCCCGATCGAGCAGGTGCGCGAGTTGGTGTCGCTGTCGCAGAGCCAAGAGCGGGACTGTGTGGAGACGCTGGTGATCGCCAAGGCACGCCTCGCGGCAGTGCGCGCCAAGATGGAGGAGTTGCTTGCGCTCGAGCGCAGCCTTGCTCAGTTCGTCCGGTCGTGTTCAGAGCAGTGCGCTGGCGGACCTGCCGCGCAATGCTCGATCCTGAGCGACATAGAGACGCCGCCCGCAGCCGCCAAGGGCAAGGGTTGCTGCGGCTGACCCAGAGTCATCGTGATGTTGGGCTGCCGGCGACCTTGCGTCTGGAGCTCCCGCTGCACAAGAATGACGACGGCGTTGTAGCGATGAGTGGCTCGCCAGATCAGTGGTCGCCGCGCCACGGAAGCAGCCGTTGGAGGCAGTTCCTTCGGACTGGATTGGGGGCCGCAAGCAGGCGGATCGTTCTGATGGCCCTCTTTGGCGCGGTCGCCGGTCCGGTGGCCTGAGGCCCAGATCGACTTCAGAGGCAAGCCCGATACGACCCAGTGCGGGATCCACTGCCTCGCACGCAGCTAGCGCTGGATGACCTGGCCGATGCGCAGGAGATTGCCGTCCGGGTCGACGACGGCAAACTCTCTGAGACCCCACGGTTTGTCTTCCAATCGATTCATGCGTGGGATGCCTGCGTCTGGCAAGGCACTGGCCGAGCAGGCTTCGTAAATGCCTTGTACATCCAGGACACGGATGTAGCAGCCGGCAGAGGATTCAGCCGGCACGAGTTCCCTGTGGGTGAAGAAGTGCAGTTCGATGGCACCTCGCCTGAAGATCGCGTACTCACGGTTGAACTCGTGCGCACCGCCTTCGAAACCGAGTCGTCGATAGAACTCGGTAGTCGCGCTCACGGAGCGGCACGGCAGCGTCGGTATGGCGAGATCGTCGACTTGCATCACGGCAGAACCTTTCTGTGTTTGTGTCGCTAAGCGACTGGTCTTGATCATCGCTCGATGAGCCTCCGCGGAAGGCATGGGCGCGCGCCATTCGAACTCGTGAAATGGAGGGGTGCCTGGAACTGCCGGCGGTCAGTGCGCGTCGGCGGCCTGCAGTTCCTGCGCGAGCCAGGCGTGCAGGCCCGCGAGGTCGAGGCCGGCGCCGAGGGATGCCTGCGTCGCGAGGGTCTCGGCGCTCAGAGCCACGGCCACGCCGGCGCGTACGGCGCCCAGCAGGCGCATGTCGTTGACGCTCGAGATCGCGAGCCCGCTGCGGGCACGGGCATCGAAGGCGCCGATCACGCGCGCCGCCGCTTCGCAGCGGCCCAGCCGCCACAGCAGGTGGGCCATCGGCGGCAGGCTGCCATGTCCGCAGGCGCGCATCGATTCCAGCGCGGCACGTCCCAAGTGCAACGCATCGACGAGGTTGCCGGAAGCGCTCGCGGCGGCGCTGCGCATCTGCAGCACGTCCATCAACTCGTAGTGCGTCACCGGGCGTGCGTCGATCTCCGCGGTTAGTTCATCCAGCAAGGCGGCGCCGCGCGGCAAGTCACCCGATTGCCAGACCATGTCGGCATGGTTCGTCCGTTCGATCACCTCGAGGCGCCAGTCGCCGGAGCGGCGCGCCAGGGTGACGGCCTCCTGCGCGGTCGCCAGCGCCAGGTCCACTTGCCCGGTCGCGCTCGCGAGACGCGTGCGCGAACGCAGCAAGGTCATGCGGAATTCGAGGCCCCAGGCGGGCTGGATCAGTGCGTCCGCCTCGTCGAGCGCCGTGGCGGCAGCGGCGTGGTCGCCCGACTCGATGCTCCACGCGGCCAGCAGGCGCAGCGACGAGACCACGCGCCGCGGCATGCCCAGCGACCGGTACAGCGCGACCGCGCGTCGCGCGGCGGCCAGCGCCTCGTGCCGCGGCACGACGCCGTGCATGTTGAAAGCCGAGAGCCCGCGCGCGAAGCGGGCACGGATCGCCGGGTCGATCGCGTCGTCGTTCGCGAAGGGATGCTGCTCGACGAGCCAGTCGCGAAACGCGGTGCTGTAGTCGGCCAGCGGCGTGGCGCTCGCCGCCAGCGTGACTGCCAACGCGCGGTCACCGCCGGGCCCACATGCCCACGCATAGGCCGCGCGCAGGTTGTCGCGCTCAGGCAGCACGCGGGCCGCGTAGGCATCGGTGCGCAGTTCGCCGTCGAGGTTCGCGTCGTCCACCGCGCGCAGGAATCCCGCCATCGCGCGGGCGTGCGCCGCGCGCATCGCGTCGGTCTCTCCGGCTGCGGCTTCCTGTTCGAGCGCATAGGCGCGCGCGGATTCGAGCAGGCGATAGCGCGGCGGATCTCCCGACTCGACGATCACCAGCGACTTGTTCACCAGGGCGCCGACATGCTCGAGCGCCTCCCAGTCCTGCAGCCCCGCGCTGGCGCACAGTGCCTGCGCCAGCGGCATCGTGAAGCCGCCGCAGAACACGCCGAGGCGGCGGAAGACGGTGCGCTGCGCGAGGCTCAACAGTCCGTGGCTCCAGGCCATCGTGGCGCGCAGTGTCTGGTGGCGCGGCAAGGCGGTTCGGTTGCCGGCGGTCAGCAGGCGGAAGCGTTCGTCGAGGCGGTCCTGCACGGGGCGCAGGCCCAGCAGCGGCACGCGCGCGGCGGCCAGCTCGATCGCCAGCGGCAGGCCGTCGAGGCTGCGGCACAGGTCGATGGCCTGCGCGAGGCGGCGGTCGTCGAGCGTGAACGCCGCGTCGACGGCGCGCACCCGTGCCGTGAACAGGACCAGGGCGCCGTAGTCGCGTGCGCCGGGCGCCTCGGCATCCGGTGGCACCGACAGCGGATCGATGCGGACCTGCTGCTCCTGCACGAGGCGCAGCGGCTCCTGGCTGGTGGCGAGCAGGTGCAACCAGGGCGCGCTCGCCAGCACGCGCTCCGCCAGCGCGGCCACGGCGTCGAGCAGGTGTTCGCAGTTGTCCAGCACCAGCAGCATCCGGCGCGGCGCGAGCTCCGCGGCCAGCAAGGCGTCGGCGCCATCGCGCTCGCGCAGCGTGACGCCCAGCGGCTGCGCCACCGCGCTGGCGAGCAGCGATGGATCGCCGAGGCCGGCCAACTCGATCATCCAGACGCCGTCGGGCCAACGCTCGACCTGGTCGTGCGCCACGGCTTGCGCCAGGCGGCTCTTGCCGATGCCGCCGGCACCGATCACGGTGACGAGCCGCGAGCCCGCGATCCGCTGCGCCAGCGCGGCGCGCTCGGCGGTCCGGCCGATCAGCGGTGGCAGCGTCGCCGGCAGGTTGGTGCGCCGGGGGACCGTCGCGGGCACCGATGCGCGCGGCGGCGCGTCCTCGACGGCCGCGACGAAGCGGTAGCCGCGACCCCGCACCGTCGCGATCACCTGCGGCCCGAGCAGCTTGCGCAGGCTGCCGATCTGCACAGCCAGGTTGTTCTCCTCGACGACCATGCCGGGCCACGCGAGATGCAGCAACTCGTCCTTGTCGACGATGCGGTCGCGATGCAGCGCCAGCGCACACAGCAGGTCCAGCGCCCGCGCACCGATCGCGAGCGGTTCGCCGGCGCGCGACAGCATCCGGCGTTCGATGTGCAGCTGGAAGGGGCCGAAGGCGAGCGGGGCGGTCGTCACGCGCCGATTCTTGCCGGTTTCAGAAAACTAAAGAATCCCTTCAAGACGCGGCGGCGTCGCCCGGCGACAGTGGGTGCACGGCCGACACGTGCCGCGACATCGATCCCGAGGAAAGTCCCATGCCCCAATACGTCATCGAACGCGAACTTGCCGGCGCCGGCAAGCTGACCGCGGCCGAACTGCAGGCCATCTCCGCCACCTCGTGCGGCGTGCTGCGCGACCTCGGCCCGTCCGTGCAATGGGTGCACAGCTACGTGACAGACGACAAGATCTACTGCGTCTACAACGCCGCCAACGAGGCGATCGTGCGCGAACATGCACGCCTGGGCGGCTTCCCGGCGAACTCGGTGGCGCAGGTGCGCAGCGTCATCTCGCCGATCACCGCCGAAGGCTGAGCCGGCCTTCAGTTGGCGGCGAGTTGCCTTGCATCGAACCGGCCGCAACCCGGCATGTCCGCCTTCACCCGGGACGGGCGACGTCCGTCGACGCAGGTGCCGGCGCCGAGTCGATCGCTTGCCCTGCCGGCGCCACGATCACGCAGTTGCGGCCGGCCGCCTTCGCGGCATAGAGCGCCTGGTCGGCGAGGGCGATCGTGCGTTCCAACGGGTCGTCCGGGTGGTGCAGCGCGACGCCGGCCGAGAAGCTGACCCGCAGCGCCGGGACGCTCAGCGACGGGTGCAACTCGGCGATCTCGCAGCGCAGCCGCTCGACCGCCACCTTGCCGGCCGGTTCGGGTTCGGTCTCGCGCATCAGCAGCAAGAACTCCTCGCCGCCCCAGCGCGCGATGGTGTCGGTCTCGCGCAGTTCGCCCTGCGCGGCCTGGGCGAATGCGCACAGCACTTCGTCGCCGACCGGATGACCATGGGCGTCGTTGATGCGCTTGAAGTGATCCAGGTCGACCAGCACGACGCAGAAGGCGCGCCCGGTGCGTGCCTGCCGTGCGCATTCCTGCTCGAGCAACTCCTGCATCTGCTTGCGGTTGATGAGGCCGGTGAGCGCATCGCGAGTGACCAGCAGGCGCACCTTCGCCACCGCCGCTTCGAGCTCGACGCGCTGCTTGCTCAGGTGGCCGCGCAGCCTGCTGTAGCGCATCGTCATGAGCATCAACAGCAGCAGCGGCACGATCGCGAGCAGTATCTTCAGCGCCTGTTGATGCACGTCGAAGCCGGGCGGCGCCAGCACTGTCATCGTGCACAGCATCAGCGCCGGCATCGCGATGGCGGCGCTGCCGGTGACGATGAGCTGGCGTGGACGCAGGCTGAAGAAGCCGAATGCCTGCACCAGGCACATCACCTGCAGCATCGCCGGGCGCGACGGTGGGATCAGCGCGTAGCAGACCACCGCCCAACCGGTCCCGAACAGCATCTGGGGCAGGACCAGCCCCGAGTCGTTCAGCCGCGCGCTGAAGCCGCTGCGCGTCCAGGGATAGAACAGCAGGCTGCCGACGACCGAATAGCCGAGCATGAAATGCGCCGCCGGCACGGGCAGGAAGCCGACGTTGGCGCCGACGATGAACATGGCGCACCAGGCGGCGTAGAGCAGCATCGGCGCCATGCCGAGGGCCACGCGCGAGCGCAGCTTCGGATCGGTGCCGAGCACGATGTCGCCCAGGCGCCGCAGTCGGCTGCCGCGTGCCCACGCTGCGGGCCTCGGCGCCGGCGCTTGCTCGAACGGGGGGCGGTCCAGCAGGTCAGCCTGCGCAGACACGGTCTCGCCCCTCTCGTTTGGCACGGTAGAGGGCGGCGTCGACGCGCTCGAGCGTCCGCGCCAGCGTGGCATCGACCGCGTGCACGCCGACACCGCACGACACGCTGACCTGGAGGCCCGGCGCGCAACCCGACCAGTCGTTGGCCCGTACGCGTCGAAGCAGCCCCTCTGCAACCCGTACCGCGTCCTCGTGCGTCGTCTCGGGCATCAGCAGCAGAAACTCCTCGCCGCCCCAGCGCGCCAGCACATCCATCCGATGCGGCGCCGCACTGGCGCAACGCGTCAGCTCCTTGAGCACGCGGTCGCCGACCGCATGGCCGTGGGTGTCGTTGACCTTCTTGAACCAGTCGATGTCGAGCATCGCGATCGCCATCGGGCGGCCGCTGCGGCGTTGGCGCCTGACCTCGTCTTCGAGCAGGCTCATCATGTGGCGGCGGTTGACGGCGCCGGTGAGCGCGTCGCTGCGCGCCAGGAACTCGAGCTGTGCCAGCGCGTCGGCCAGCTCGAGCTTCTGGCGCACCTGGCGCAGGTGGATGGCGCGTACCGTACGGCCGACCACCGCAAGCGCCGGCACGAACAACGCGGCCATCGCGACGCTGAGTCCTTCTTCGAGCAACTGTTGGCCTCGCGGCGCCTCGTGGAGCAGTTCGCCCCAGACCAGCGCGAGGGCCACGATGGCCGTCGCGGTGGCGATGTTGAGCTGGCGCGCGCTGATGCGGTGCATGTCGAAGGCCACCAGGACGACGATCACCTGCAGGGCGCCGCCGCGGACGAACGGCAGCAGCCAGTAGCCCAGCACGAGCGCGCTGATGCCGAACATCACCTGCAGGAAGGTGAAGCGCGGCTCGACCAGTGCGGGCGCCCATTCGGCGCGCAGCAGCGCGTACGACAGGGTCAGCCAGACGACGTCGTAGACGATCACGATGGAGACGTTGGCGAGGCTCGCGAAGCCCCAGGCGACGACGAGCAGCATCAGGGTGCAGATCGCAGCGTAGATCTGGATGCGCACCAGCAGCCGCCGGACCGCGCGCCGCCGCGTGGGTTCGACGCCCAGCAGCCAACGCGAGGTCGGAAGGCGTGCAGGGGGCGGGGCCGCGGTGACGGTGTCCATCGGGTGATTAGGCGCCATTGGCCGCGCGTGCGCGGCCCGCTTGTCCCGCGCCGTGAGGAATGTCAACAAACGAGCAATCGACACGCCCGGATTGCATGGACGCCCTCGCTGTGATGGCTGCCCGCTCCGGCTTCACGCCAGCTCACCGCTCGCGAGACGCCAGCAGAAGAAAACGGTCTGCGACGTGGTACAGGTCGGACCTTGGATCGGCTTTGCAGAGCGTCAAGATGCGCGGCTGCAGCGCGTCGTATTCCGGCACCTCGACGGAACTGGCGTCGCCCCCCATCGAACGAGCGGCCGCGGCGCCGGACAGGTAGCCCTGGACCCAGGACAGCACGGGTGTGTGTTGCGCCGAATCCTGGCTCGACAGCCGGCCGATCACGACGGTGCACCGCATCGCACCCGTGCCGCTGTGTGCCCCCTGGGCGAAGGCGGGGGCGCTCACCAGCGTGCTGCCTGCCGCCAGCGTGATCAGGAGCGAAAAAAGCACTTTCATGGTCGACCTTCGCGGCTGGAACGTCGCGAACGCGTCGCTCACCAACCAGTGGTCAGGATGACATGGCCCCGCGGTCGAAGTCCGCGGAAGAAGGAGGTGAAAGCGGTCGCTTTCAGGCTGCAGCCCTAGTCGGTGGCGAGCTGCTGCGCCGACCAGCCCCCGCCCAGCGCCGCCACCATGTTGATGGCGGCGGTCTGGCGGTTCAGCGAGACCTGCATCAACGCGCGTCGCGCGCTCAGCGCCGAGGCCTGCGCCGTCACCACGTCGGTATAGGCGACCAGGCCGGCCTTGTAGCGGTTCTGCATCTCCTGCTCGGTCTGGTCGGCCGCCTCCGAGGCGAAACGGCGCAAGGCCTGCTGCTGTTCCAGCGACGTTGCGGCCGACAGCTGGTCCTCCACCGCGGAGAACGCCGTCAGCACCGTCTGGCGGTACTGCGCCACGCTCTGCTTCCACGCCGCCTGGGCGCCCTCGACGCGCGCCGTGCGGGCGCCGCCGTCGAAGATCGTCTCGGCCAGCGACACGCCCAGCGACCACGCAAACGACGACGCGTTGAACAGGTCGCCGAGGTGCGACGCGCCCTGGTTGCCGCTGGCGCTGAGCGTCAGCGACGGGAAGTACGCGGCGCGCGCGACGCCGAT
>FSXQ01004776.1_pt1 | contig 11617 bp, 10 predicted proteins | sample 1638011 | NCBI WGS metagenome assembly FSXQ01 (sample SAMEA3914789, study PRJEB12502) | metagenome | biome: forest; material: soil | place: Canada | collected 2011-07-03 | depth 0.3 m | reverse complement strand
GAGTCGGAATGCAGTGATACCTGCGGGAATAGCTCAGTTGGTAGAGCGCAACCTTGCCAAGGTTGAGGTCGCGAGTTCGAGTCTCGTTTCCCGCTCCAGATCTTCGCCGGCCGCCAACGCCGGCCCCATGAACGCCTCGCCCTTGCGAGGCGTTTGTCATTGGGGCACAGAATCGCCGATCGCGCTTGCGCCAGGCCCCGTCGAAGGCGCGCGCGGGTTCGGTATAAACTGTATAAACCGTTTATACCGATAGGAACCCATTGATGCCGAAGACCCCGAGCCCGCTGCACACCAAGCGCATCCCGAAATCGGTCAGCAAGCCGACGGAAACCGCGGAAGCCGCGGCGACGGTGGCCGAATCGGTCGTCGAGCCGACGCCGACCGCCAAGCGCGCCACGAAGACGCCTCCCAGCAAGGCCGCGCCCGCGGCCAAGACGAAGCCCGCGGCCAAGGCGAAGGCTGCCGCACCGGCTCCGGCTCCCGAGGCTGCCCCCGTCGCCGCCAAGCCCGCCAAGGCCCACAAGCCCAAGCTCGTGCGCGACAGCTTCACCATTCCCAAGGACGAGTATCAGGTCATCGACGCGCTCAAGCAGCGCGCGCTGGGCCTCGAGCAGCACGTCCGCAAGAGCGAACTGCTGCGCGCCGGCATCCGCGTGCTGGCCGCGTTGAACGACAAGGCCTTCCTCAAGGCGATCGACGCGATCCCGACGCTGAAGACGGGTCGACCCAAGGCGGACTGAGGCGCTCAGCCCCAGGACACGAACACGATGTCCCGCCGCGCCAGGCCGTCGAGGAACACGACGACGGCCAGCTCGGCCACCTGCTGCGTGCCCTGCGGGTCGGCGTACACCCGCACGCCTTTCGCGTGCTGTTCCACGAACCAGTCGCCCGCGGCCAACGGCGGCGCGTCGTGGCCGCCCAGGGTGGCGAGCGGTGTGTCGAAGCGGGCCTTGCGCAGGTCGGTCATGGTGGCTGAAGCAGGCGGGAAACCCTGAGGCTGAAGCCCGCCCGTGACGGGTTGATGACCGCAGCCTGGCAGTGAGCCGGCCGCGTGCACTGCTGCACGCCGAACGGCCTCCACCCGCGGGCTAGCGCGGATGGGCCGGCGCCGGCGCAACGGCGACAATCGCTGATCGAACGACGCCCGCCCACGGGCGCGAAAACCGGACAGCAGAGGGAGCCATGGTGGCAGGCAAGCGCGTTGGCGCGGCAGGGGCGGCGCAGGCGGCGCTCGTCCTGGCCGGGCTCTTCATCGGGGCGACGGCCGGCGCGGCCGACTGGCGCATCGGCCTCGCGCCGGCCTGGATCAAGCCGGTGGCCTTCGACGCCGCCGCGGCGGGGCAGGCGAACGCCGCCAACGTGGCCTACGGCACGCGTTTCGACGTGATCGACGATCAGGTGCGGCTCACGTCCACCTCGCGCGTCCGCTACCACCACATCGTCAGCGAGGCGGTCACCGCGAAGGGCATCGACCAGCTGAGCCACCAGGAGATCCAGGTCGATCCGGGCTGGGAGACGCTCACGCTGGCGCAGCTGGACATCGTCCGCGACGGCCACCGCGTCTCGCGCCTGCGCGACGTGCAGGTGAAGGTGCTGCAGCGCGAGCGCGATCTCGATTCCCGCATCTACGACGGCCGCAAGTCGATCGCGTTCGATCTGTCGGACGTCCGCGTCGGCGACGTCCTCGAGTTCGCCTACGTGCGCACCGGCGCCAACCCCGTGTTCGCGGGCCATCACGGCGGCGCGTTCGACATGCGCCTCGAGGTGCCCGTCGCGCACCTGTATCGACGGCTGTCGACTGCCGCCGGCATGCCGCTGGCCGTGGCGCAGCGCAACGGCGCGCCGGCGCCGCAGGTCTCGCAAGTGGGCGGGTTCGACGAACGCGTGTGGGATCTTCGCGACCAGCCCGGCCTGCGCATGGAGGCGTCCACGCCGTCGGCCTACGACCCGTTCCCGTGGGCCGAATGGAGCACCTTCGCGAGTTGGGGCGACGTGGCGCGCTGGGCCGAGCCGCTGTACCAGGTGGCCGCGCCGGCCACGCCCGCGTTGCGCGCGGAGATCGACGCCATCGCGAAGCAGACGTCCGACCCCGCCGAGCGCGTGATGGCCGTGCTGCGGCTCGTGCAGGGCCAGGTGCGCTACCTCGGCGTGGAGATCGGCGCCGGCACGCACGCGCCGAGCGCGCCCAACGCGGTGTGGGCGCGGCGCTGGGGCGACTGCAAGGAGAAGTCGCTGCTGATGGTGACGATGCTGCGCGAGCTGGGCATCGCCGCGAGCCCGGTGCTGGTCAACACCGACCGCGGCGACGCGCTGGCCGCCGACCTGCCCAACGCGAACGCGTTCGACCACGTCATCACGCGCGTCAGCGTGGCCGGCGCCGACTACTGGCTCGATGCCACGCTCGCGCCGCAGCAGGGCACGCTGCACACGGTCTCGCAGCCGGACTACGGCCAGGCGCTGGTCCTCGACGGCCGCGCGACGGCGCTCACGAAGATGCCCGAAGCCACGCCCGCGCGTCACGCGCGCGAGGTGCGGATCGACGTCGACAGCAGCGAGGGCCTCGCGCATCCCGTCAAGTACGACGTCCGCACCACGTACCACGGCTTCGCGGCCGATCGCGTGCGCCACGACCTCGGCGACGGCGAGCGCGGCGAGCTGCAGCACCGCTACGTGAACTTCTACGCCAGCAGCTACCCGGGCATCCAGGTGGCCGCGCCCATCGAGGTGCAGGACGACGCGCGCGCCAACACCGTCGTCGTCACCGAGCACTACCGCATCAAGGATTTCTGGCCGGTGGACGCCAAGGGCCGCCAGCGCGCGTCGTTCCACGTGCCCGAGATCGATGGCGAGCTGAAGGTGCCCGAGGAGACGATCCGCACGATGCCGCTGGCCATCGCCGGGCCGCAGTCGGTGCACGAGCAGGTGCGCGTGCGGCTGCCGCTGGCTTGGCCCGAACGAAAATGGGATCGCGCGGTGGTCAACGACGCGTTCAAGCTGCACAAGTCGGTGCAGGTGCACGGCCGCGACCTCACCACCGACTACCTGCTGGAGTACGGCAAGGACCAGGTCGACGCGAACGCCGTGCAGGCCTACGCGGCCGACATCAACCGCGCACAAGGCTTGCTGGGCGACAGCCTGTCCACCGCCGATGCCGACGCGACCATCATCGGCGCGGGCGGCGCGCTCGCGTTGAAGTCGGGCATCGGCCTCGTGGCGTTGCTGCTGGCCGGCTGGTGGGGCGTCGGCCTGCGACGCACGCGCTCGACGCCGGCCGCGCGCGGCTGAGCCGCGAAAGTCCGCGCGCGGGCGTCGGACAGGGCCGCGGTGGTGCAATGCATCGGCCGTCGCGGAGGCGGCCACTCCCTCGCCGCGCGACAAGCGGCCCGCAATGACCGCCATCGTCGACAGCTTCTTCCCGCTTCTCGCACTCATCCTCCTGGGCTGGTTCCTGCGCCGCCGCGGCCTGCTGGGCGCCGGCGCCGCGCGCGAGCTCACCGCGTTCGTCGTCTGGCTCGCGCTGCCGTCGCTGCTGTTCGAGGGCATCTCGCAGGCGTCGCCGCGGCAGCTGTGGCAGCCGCAGTTCGTGGTGGCCTACGCCGGCGCGATGGTGGTCACGTTCATCGCCACGTTCTGGTGGCTGCCGCGCACGCAGCCGTTCGCCGACCGCTGCCTGGACAGCTTCGGCGCCACCTACGCCAACTCGGGCTTCATCGGCATCCCGCTCAGCGTGCTGCTGCTCGGTCGCGAGGCGCTGATCCCCGCGACGATCGCCACGCTGCTGACGGCCGTGCTGCTGTTCGCGGTGGGCATCGTGATGCTGGAGATCGGCGACGGCGCGAAGGGCGCCGCGCCGCTCGCGTCGGTGGCCAAGGCGGCGCGTGCGGTGGCGCGCAATCCGCTGGTGGTGGCGACCGTCGCGGGTGGCCTGTGGTCGGCCACGGGCTGGACGATGCCCAACGCGCCGCATCGCCTGCTGGAGCTGTTGTCCGGCGCGGCGGGGCCGTGCGCGCTGGTGTCCATCGGCGCACTGCTGGCGCAGCCCGCGCCGGCCGATAGCGCGGCGAGGCCGATCACGCCCATCGTCGTGGCCAAGCTGCTGGTACTGCCCGGGGTATGCGCGGTGCTGGCGATCGCAGTGTTCCACCTGCCGCCCGTGTGGGCGACGACGGCGGTGCTGCTGAACGCGCTGCCCACCGGCACGGGGCCGTTCATGCTGGCCGAGTTCTACGGCCGCGACGTGACGCGCGCGTCGCGCATCATGTTCGTCACCACGGTGCTGTCGCTGGGGAGCGTGCCGGCGTGCATCGCGCTGCTGCGCTGAGTCAGGCGGCGTCGTCGGGCCCGGGGATGACGGCCGTGGCCCACGGCGCGTGCAGGCGCCAGCCCAGCGACGCGTAGAGCGAGCGTCCCATGTCCGTGGCCACCAGCACGCCCGCGTGGCGGCCGTGCGCGTGCGCGACCGCCTGCAGCGCCCGCATCAGCGCGCGCCCGAGGCCGCGCCGCTGGTGCGCCGGCTCGGTGACGATGCGGTCGTAGATGGCGCGGCGCTCGTCGAACGCGAGATGCCCCGACGCGGCCAGCGTGCCGTCGGGCGCGAGCACGCGCACGTGGGCGCGTCCCGCGCGCGCGGCGTCGCGGTCGTCGACGTGCAGCGCGTAGCCCGCGGGCAGGGCGGCGACGCCGCGGAAGGGCGCGTCGTCGCAGGTCATCATGAAGCCGAGCGGCTCGACCTGCCAGTTCGGCGGCAGCAGGGTGCGCAGCTCGTCGTTGGTGGCGTTGGCCTTCAGGTAGACCCAGGGCTGCGCGATGGCCTCGCCCAGGCACGCGAGCGTGGTCGTCGGCTGAGGGAAGACGTAGCGGGCCGCCTGCTTCGGCAGGCCGACGTCGATGCGGAAGCCGTCGGCATGCGGCACGGGCGGCGCCACCTCGCGGGTGCGGGCCCAGCCGCGGATCCAGGCGGTGAAGACTTCGGTGTGGTCGGTGTCCGTGGGCATCCGACCATTGTCCTAGAGCCGCATCGGCGTGCAGCGGTGCAGGTCGCTCGGCGGATCGCACATCACCGCGTGAAAACGTTGCAGCACGGCCGGCGCCATGCTGGCCGCCTCCGGCGACAGGTAGAACGCGTAGTCGCCGATCGAGCCGCGCGCGAGGAACACTTCGGCGGCCGGCGGCTCGCCGGCGCTGTCATAGGCGTCCTCGAGCGCCAGCACGAGATCCGCGGCCTCCGATTCATGGGAGCCGCCTCGCCGGAAGTTGATGCAATGCCAATCCATCGCGTGCTCCTTGGGGCAACGGTTGCGTGCGCAACGGCAATCCGCGGACCCAGGCCGACGCGCGGGCTGCTGCGACAATGCGCCGGCGCCCCGGTGGTGAAATTGGTCAGACACTCGGGACTTAAAATCCCGCGCCCTCACGGGCATGCCGGTTCGATTCCGGCCCGGGGCACCACGCGAACGATCGGTTACCGACGTCGCGACATGGAACGGCCTGCTCGACCGTCGTGATGCGAAACTGAAAGCGCGCCCTCGATGGCGCCCCTCAGGGAACACAACGATGAATCGACAAGAGACGATGGCGCGCGTCGCGGCCCTCATGGGTTGCGTCGTGCTCGCCGCCTGCGGTGGCGGATCCGGCGGCGGCACGCCGACGCCGCCCGCCCCGGCGCCCGCGCCAACCCCGGCACCGACGCCTCCGGCGCCCGCGCCGGTGCCGGCGCCGCCGCCCGCCACGGCCCCGGTCGTGCTGTTCACCGACGTCCCCAGCGGCCCCGTCTCCGGCGGCGAGAACAACAAGGGTGCGTACCTGTCGATCTTCGGCCGCAACTTCGGCTCGGGCGGCCTCGGCACCACGACCAAGGTGACCATCGGCGGCGTGGCCGTCGACAACTACCGCTACCTCGGCGCATCCAAGGTCAACGCGCGACTGGGCCTGCAGGAGATCGTCGTGCAGGTGGGCGCGCTCGCTGGCAAGCCGCTGGGCACCGCGCAGCCGGTGGTGGTGTCCGTCGGCGCGGCCGCGAGCAACGCGGACGTCACGTTCACGCCCAACCCCGGCCACATCCTCTTCGTCGCGCTCACGGGCAGCGACACCACCGGCGCGCTCGACGACATCGCCCACCCGTACCGCACGCTGCAGAACAGCACCGGCGGCGGCGCGTACGGCGCGCTGCACGCCGGCGACCAGGTGGTGGTGCGCGGCGGTGCGTGGAGCGATACCCAGGGCATCGACGGCACCTGGCTGCGCTTCGGCAACGACAGCACCAAGAAAGGCTCCGCGCCCACCGGCGCCGCGCACACCGGCTGGATCCACGTGACGGCCTATCCCGGCGCGCCAGGCGGCAGCGGGCCCGAGGACGTGCACTACACGACGCCCGCGGGCGGCCGCGGCGGCATCGAGGGGCCATGGTCGGACATCCGCGGCATCTCCGGCGAGTACGTCGCCATCTCCAACCTGCACCTTGAGGCCAGCGCCACGGCCGCGAGCGACGCCGCGCCGATCAACCTGCAGTACAGCGCCGGCCCCTGGCGCATCGTCAACAACGAGCTGGGCCCCTGGCCGTCGACGCTCGCCGCGCCCAACAACGCGAAGGCCGGCGGCATCAGCGGCGAAGGGCTGGGCGTGGAGATCCTAGGCAACGACATCCACGACATCGCCTGCGCGCAAGGCCAGGCGACCAACCCGCTCGAGAACCACGCCATCTACATCGACGACGACGGCTCGTACGAGGTCGCGTGGAACGTCATCGAGCGCATTCCCGGTGGCAACGGGCTGCAGGTGTTCACCAACGGCGGCTTCTCGGACGTCACCAACAACATCGCGTTCCACCACAACATCGTCGACACCATCGGCAAGCACGGCATCAACCTGGCCGACGGCAGCGGCGCCAACATCCGCATCTGGGACAACCTCGTGGCCAACACGAACTTCTCCGGCCTGCGCTTCAACACCACCGACCTGTCGGGCGCGAAGATCTGGTCGAACACGTTCTACAACACGAACATCGCCGGCCCGACGGGCCTGTACGGCGCCGTCTCCAACGACTGGGGGCTGCCCGCGGGATCGGTGAGCTTCGTCGACAACATCTTCTACGCCCACGCGGGCAAGACGATCCTCGGCGGGTCGGGGGGCTTCGACGGCACCGAGGGCAGCTGGGCGAGCGACCTGTGGTTCGACGGCACCGATGGCGCGCCGTCGTTCGCCACGGCCGCGGTCACCGGAAACCCAGGCTTCGTGGCGGCCGGCACCGACTTCCACCTGGCGACCGGCAGCGCCGCGATCGGCACCGGGAGCACGGCCGTCAACACGCTCGTGAAGGACGACCTGTACGGCACCGCGCGCAGCGGCGCCGTCGACATCGGCGCGATCGCCGCGACCCGCTGAAAGGGATCGCGAACGCGGTGCGCCGTCAATCCCCCATGGCGACGATTCGCGTGGTCGTGGGGTGCGCAGAGAATGCCGCATGCGCGGCAAGCAGGGGCTTGCGCGCATACCGGGTCAGGTATCAGTGATGGCCGGCCCGGCGCTTGTCCAGGGAGACGAAGACTTGAACCAGAACCAGAACCAGAACCAGATCCAGATCCAGATCCAGCTACGCGCCGCGCCGTCACGCGTGCGTCCGTGGCGCGCGCACGTCGCCGCCGGTGTGATGTCCCTCCTGCTCGCCGCGTGCGGCGGCGGCGGGGGCTCGAGCCCGCAGCCGTCGGTGACGATCCAGGCCAGCGCCACGTCCACCACGGCGAGCGGCGCGAACGTCACGCTCACCGCGTCGCTCGCGAACAGCACGTCCGCCGCGACGCCGACGTGGTCGTTGTCGGGCCCCGGCTCGCTGAGCGCCGCCTCGGGCACCAGCACCACCTACCTGCCGCCCGATTCCGAGGTCGACGCCAACGACGTCGGCGTCACCGCCGTGGTCACCGTCAGCGTGGCCGGCGTCAGCCAGACGCAGAGCATCCATGTCGATGCCAAGGCCTTCGCGGGCCACCATTGGAGCCTCGGCAGCGCGCCGTCCGCCAGCTGGGATGTCGTCACGTACGCGAACGGGCTGTTCGTCGCGGGCGGCTCGGATGGCGTGCTGGCCACCAGCGCCGACGGCACGACCTGGACGCGCCACGACACCACCGGCGGCGAGGAGTGGAACTCGATCGTCTACGCGTCAGCCAGCGGCTGGCTGGCGTACGACGACCAGAACGGCACGTTGCTCGCCAGCACCGACGGCGTCACCTGGGCGCCCAAGGCCTTGCCGGCCGCGGCCACGGGCGACACCTTCACGAGCATCGGTTACGGCAACGGCGTCATCGTGCTGCTGGGCTACAGCGGAGGCTCGGTCTCCAGCACGGACGGCGCCACCTGGACGAAGTCCAGCGTGACCGGCTACTCGATCGCCTACGGCAGCGGCGTGTTCGTCGTCGCGCAGAGCAGCGGCCAGATGGCCTGGAGCGCCGACGGTGTCAACTGGACGGCGGCCACGCAGCCTGCCAGCCTGCTGTACGCGAAGGTCGCGTTCAACAACGGGCGCTTCGTCGCGACCAATGGCACCCAACTGCTGGTCAGCACCGACGGCAAGACATGGACGGCCGGCGGCACGGCGGCCTACGACCTCAGCAACGCCGTCGGGTTCGAGTCGGTCAACGGCACGCTCTACGCGCCCGGGTTTGTCACCTATGCATCGACCGACGACACCACCTGGACGCCCGTCACGATGCCGCTGCAATTCGTGACGTCGGTGGCCGGGAGCTCGACGAAGGTGGTCGCCGTGTCGGCCTACGGCGGCATCGCCGCGGGCGTCGACGTCGCGCACCTGGCCGTGGTCAAGGCTGACAGCGAAGGCGCGGTGGGCTCCGGCATCTACGCCAGCGGCCACTACCTGTGGACGTCCGGCGCCGGCCTGTGGTCGAGCACCGACGGCAGCGCGTGGTCGCAGACCGACTTCGCGCCCGGCTCGGGCCTCAGCTTCGCGCGCGGCGAGAACGACACCAGCAGCGGCATCGCGAAGGCGCCGGACGGCACGATCGTGATCTCGGGCGCGTTCGAACTCGCCAACGGCCTTCCGACCACCAACTCCACGGCGTTCGCGTGGAGCACCGACGGCGTGAGCTGGACCTTCGCCCAGCCGACGGGCGCCACCGGTAACGATTCCGGTGCGGGCGTCATCGTCCACGACGGCACGCGGTTCCTGTCCGTGTCGTCAACCTTCGGCTACGTCCATGCCAGCGCCGACGGCCGCACCTGGTCGACCCTCGGCAAGATCACCTTGCCCAGCGGCGTGGGCATCACCGGACTGGCGTACGGCAGCGGTCGCTACGTGCTGGTCGGCACCAAGGGCTACGCGGCCACCAGTACCGACGCCGTGACCTGGACGGCGGCCACGACGGTCGCCTCGCCGGGCGCCACGTCGAGCGTGCTGCACATGAGTGGCGTCGTCTACGCGGCCGGCAAGTTCGTGGCCGTCGGCAGCGACGCCGTGGCTGCCACCAGCACCGACGGCCTGACGTGGGCGAGCGCGGCGACGCCGGCGCCGGCACCGGCGAACGTCGACATCCCCGCGGGGCTGAACGGCATCACCGTCGATGCGAGCGGCGAGATCGTCGCGGTGGGCAACTACGGCCTCATCGAAACCAGCCACGACGGCGTGCACTGGACGGTGCGCCCGACGGGCCGCATCGAACAGCTGTGGGGCGTGGCCGCCACGTCGACGGGCTTCATGGTCGGCGGCCAGTACGGCGTCGTCCTGCTGTCCACCAACTGAGTCGCCGAGGAGGCGCTCAGCGCAGGCGGCCGATGACGACCTCGTAAGGCGTCATCCCCGCCGACGCGAACAGCGCCAGCGTCGCGACGAGCCAGCCATCCGACTCGCGCAGCGCGACGTCGTGCAGCCACTCGCGCGGCGCCTGCGCGCGCGGCGCCGGCGTTCCCACGAAGGCGAAGACGTCGTCGCGCCGGCCCAGCAGCAGGTCGCGCAGCGGCTGCAGGTCGCAGGCCTCCAGGCCGCGTTCGGCAATGGCCAGCGCGAAGGCCCACTTGGCGATGGACCAGGCGTAGGCGAACGGGTCGGGCAGCGGCGGCGGCGCGGCGACGGCGTCGTGCGACGGCGAGCCGAGGTTCAGTCGGCAATCGACGAAGGCGACCTGCGGCAACACGGTCGCGGCGCGGTTCGACAGCAGGCCGGCGGGTTCGAACGTCGGCAGCGCGAAGCGGCGCGGGAAGGTGGCGGGCGTCAGTTCCACGGGGCCATCGCTGCCGACCAGCGTCACGGCCGGCAGCCGCTTCGGGCCGTCGGCGCGGGCGCGTCGGCGCTTGAGGGCCAGCAGCGTCTTGGGGACGGCGAACTCGCGGTCCAGCGTCACTTGCTCCAGCCGGCCCGTGAGGCGACGGCACGGCTCGCAGACGGCGTCGCGCAGCGTCAGGTGGCCGCCCAACGCGCGCGGCACCAGGTGCTCCTCGGTGCGCGGCACGCCGGTCGCCAGGCAGTACATGCAGCAGGCCAGCGGCGCGTGGCGCAGCGGGCGCATCGCCGTGGACGGGCGCGCGCGGCCGGGCGACGGCATCAGCAGTGCATGTCCTGGACGTCGACGCTCAGGTCCAGCCAGCGGCGCGCGAAGTTGGCCAGCACGTGTGGCGAGCCACTGCTCCAGGCGCGCAGGGCGGGTTGCAGGTCGAGCGCCTCGTCGGCCTCGCCGCGGGCCACGAGCTCGCCGGCGAAGCGGGCCGTCTGGCGCGCGATGGCGTCGGCGGTGTCCACCAGTTGCACGCCGGGCAGCGCGCGTTCGAACAGCGCGCGGGCGAACGGGTAATGCGTGCAGCCGAGCACGGCCACGTCGACGCCGGCGTCGCGCAGCGGCGCGCTGTAGCGCTCCACGAGCACGTCCAGGCCGCTGCCCTGGGCGTCGGCGTTCTCGATGGCGTCGGCCAGGCCGGGGCAGGGCTGCAGCACCAGCGTCGCGCCGTCGGCGTGGGCCTCGGCGAGCTTGCGGAACTTCTCGCTCGCCAGCGTGCGCGTGGTGGCCAGCACGCCGATGCGATGCGCGGCGCTCAGCGCGACCGCGGGCTTCACGCCGGGCTCGACGCCCACCAGCGGCAGCTCGGGCGCGCCCGCGCGCAGGCGCGCGACGGCCGCCGCGGTGGCGGTGTTGCAGGCGACGACGATCATCTGCGCGCCCTGGCTGCGCAGGAAGCCCGCGATGCGCTCGGAGCGGTCGCACAGGAATTCCTCGCTGCGGTCGCCGTAGGGCGCATACGCGGTGTCGGCCGCGTAGAGCAGCTCGGCGTGCGGCAGCCGGGCCTGGATCGCGCGCGTCACCGACAGGCCGCCGACGCCGGAATCGAAGATGCCGATGCGCACCGGCCGGGGGGATGTCGTCGGGGACATGGAGACGGGGTAGGCTTGGCGCGACATGGCATCGAAGTCTATTGGAATCCTGGAGCGTTTCATCTAAAATAGCACGATCGTTCGTTTTATTCTTCGTCGGTTGCTCCGACAAGAAGGCTGCCACGCTTGTCGGGCCACTAGAATCGATCCGTATTCCGTTTACGTTAACGTCAATTGCTTGAGGAGTTCTGCGTCATGAAGGTTCTGGTGCCCGTGAAACGCGTCGTCGACTACAACGTGAAGGTTCGCGTG
>FSXQ01003083.1_pt1 | contig 11639 bp, 9 predicted proteins | sample 1638011 | NCBI WGS metagenome assembly FSXQ01 (sample SAMEA3914789, study PRJEB12502) | metagenome | biome: forest; material: soil | place: Canada | collected 2011-07-03 | depth 0.3 m | reverse complement strand
GGTCGACCTGCTGCCCATCTTCATCGCTTTGGGCGTGCGCGCCGAGGGCCAGATGATGTACTGGAACAAGGTGTACGACGGCGCGCTGGGCTGGACGTCGGAGCTGTCGAAGTTCGGCGCCCACGCGTTCCAGTCCGACCCGCACCGCGTGATCACGTTCGGCGGCAAGCCGCTGGTGGGCGCCGAGGTGGACAGCCCGTACATCATCCGCGTGGCCATCGCGCTGCTGATGCTGGCGTCCAGCATCGACGGCAAGTCCACCATCTACAACGCCACGCCGATTCGCCGCGCGCATCCGCGGTTCGTGGAGAACCTGGTGTCGCTGGGGGCGGACATCGAGTGGACGGGCGCCGACGCCTGAGCCCTGACGACGCGAGCAGGATGACCCGCACAGGATCGCGACGCTGCTCGCCGCGGCGCTCGAACTGGTGTCCCTGGATCAGCGAATGGCCGAGTGCCAGGGCGAGCCGGCGAGAGGCCGCTACACGAACGACGCCGAAGGCTTCTAGGTGAGCGTTCCGCGCCCGTATGTCGGGCCGCGGCCATTGCAGAGCGGACCGGAACGCGGGATCAGCATCGCGTTGACACCGGACTGCTCTGCATTCATCGTCGTGCTCGGCGAAGCCGACTCGCTGGACGGCGAATATCCTCAAGTCGGCCTCGACATGAGTCTGCGCATCGCGAAGGATGTCGATCCTGCGGCCACCGTACGGCGTCACCGCGCGCGACTGGGGTCGATGGCAGCAGTTGCGGCGACAGTCACGTCACCGGAATCGCAAGAAATCGACGAGACCGTGGTCGCATTGCGACCCGGGGGCGGGCTGGTCTATACAGCGGAGCTGGTGACCACCGTCGCACGCCAACGCGAGGATCGCGCGACATTCGCGCAAGTGCTTCGAAGCGTCAGGCTCGAGCCGTGGCGCTAGCGGCGAGTCACTCGGCCAGCCACGCGCCCGCGTCCCGCAGGAGCACGCGCAGGATCGAACGATGGCAGCGCGCCTCGTTCTCGCAATAGCAGCCGACCGAGAAGTTCGCGTCTCTCGACATCGCAGCCAGCAGCGCGATCGCATGCGCGTTTTCGGGGATCGCCATCTCCTTGCGGTAGCCGCGCGTGAAGGTGGCCCATTCCTTCTCGCCGGCCGCGCTCAGGTCGTGCTGCGATGCCAGCGCGCGCTTGACCAGCTCCGGGCTGGGAGACAGGTTGGGAAACCAGACGTCGTAGAAGTCGCGCGACGCGAATTCCGACTTCGGCACGCCGCGCGGCGGACGTCTGACCGTGCCGATGCGCGTGCCTTCGTCCTGCAGGCGCGGTGTTCCGAGGCGGACGATGCGCAAGGTCATGAGGCCAGTCGCGCGCGGGCTCACGCCGTGCGCAGCGACTCCAGCTCCACGATGCGCACGCTCACGTCGCGCCCCACGATCTGCATCAGCGCCACCGACACCGGCAGGTGGAAGCGCACCGGCCCCGCGCTGCCCGGGTTGACGTAGAGCACGCCGCTGCGCCGCTCCACCTTCGGCCGGTGCGAGTGCCCCGAGACCACGACGTCGACGCCCGCCGCCGTCGGGTCGATGGCGAGGTCGGCCAGGTCGTGCAGCGCATGCAGCGTGACCTCGCCGAAGCGCAACAGCTCGGTCTCGGCGATGCGCGCGGCCCACGGCGCGCGGTCGTTGTTGCCGCGCACGGCCGTGACCGGCGCGATGGTGGCCAGCGGTTCGAGCACGTGCTCGCCGATGTCGCCGGCGTGGACGATGTAGTCGCTGCCGCGCAGCACGTCCATGGCCTCGGGACGCAGGAGGCCGTGGGTGTCCGAGATGAGTCCGATTCGAATCATGGGTTGGAAGGCATCAATCCGCGTGCCAGCTTCAGTCCTGCGCCGCGCGGCGCAGCGTTTCCATCACCGGCCGCGCCAGCACCTCGTGCAGGCTCCACCAGCCCGCGCCCAGCGCCAGGATCGCGCCACTGCCCGCGCCGGCGAACGGCACCCACCACGGCGGATTCCAGTGGAACTCGAACACCCAGGTGGCGAGGCTCCAGCCCACGGCCACGGCCGCGCAGGAGGCCAGCAGGCCGGCCAGCGCGCCGACGCCCGCCAGCTCGACGCGCTGCACGCGTCCGAGCAAGGTGCCCGACGCGCCCACCGCACGCATGACGGCGAACTCGCGGGCGCGCGCCTCGCGCGTGGCCGACACCGTGGCCACCAGCACCACCAGCCCGGCCACGAGCGCGAACGCGAACAGCAGCTCCACCGCGTGGATGACCTGGTCGAGCACGCCCTGCACCTGCGCGATGGTGGCCGATACGTCGATGGCCGTGACGTTGGGGAATTGCGCCGCCAGCTTGTTGTCGAAGCCGGCCGTGGCCGGGGCGCGGAACGCGCTGATGTAGCTGACCGGCAGCTCGCCCATGTCGGCGCGCGGGAACATCACGAAGAAGTTGACGCGCATCGAGCCCCAGTCGACCTTGCGCAGCGTGGTGATGTGGCCGGACACCAGTTGCCCGCCGACGTCGAACACCATCTTGTCGCCGAGCTTCAGCCCCAGCGTCTTGGCCAGGCCTTCCTCGACGCTGAGGCCGTCCGGCTCGTTGGCCACCCACTTGCCGGCGCTGATCTTCACCTTGTCCTGCAGTTGCGCCGAATTGCTCAGGTTGAGCTCGCGCTGGATCATGTTGGACGGGTCGGAGTCGGCCTTGTAGCGCTTGCCGACGGGCTCGTCGTTGATGGTGACGAGCCGGCCGCGGATCATCGGGAACCAGTCGTCGCCGTGCACGCCGGCGGTCTTGAGCATGGCGCGGTAGGCCTCGGCCTGGTCGGGCTGCACGTTGACGACGAAGCGGTTGGGCGCGTCGGGCGGCGTGGCGGCGCGCCAGCTGTCGATGAGGTCGGTGCGCAGCAGCACCAGCACCCACAGCGCCATCAAGCCAATGGACATGGACGCCACCTGCAGTACCGCGAACGCCGGCCGCGCGGCGATGGCGCGCGTGGCCAGCACCAGCCAGCGCGGCGCGCGCGATTCCGGCACGAAGCGCCACAGCGCCTTCACGGCCAGCCACGCGACCAGCGCGAACAGCAGCGCCGCGGCAGCGAAGCCGCCGATGCTGACGAGGCCCAGCTTGACGTCGCGCGCCGCCACGATCATGAGCGTCGAGAAGCCGAGGAACGCGCCGGCCAGCACGCCCACGCTGGCCACCTTCGGGTTGCCGACGTCGCGCCGCAGCACGCGCAGCGGCGGCACGCGGGCCAGCTGCAGCACCGGCGGCAGGCCGAAGCCCATCAGCAGCACGAGGCCGACGCCCACGCCCAGCAGCGCCGGCAGCGGCCCGGGCCACGGCAGCCCGTTGGGCAACCAGCCGGTGAGCAGCGCGACGAAGCCGAGGTGGATCACGAATCCCAATCCGAGGCCGAGGACGCTGGCGACGATGCCCAGGCCCAGGAACTCGATGGCATGAACGGTCGCGATGCGATTCTGCGTCTGGCCCAGCACGCGCAGCATGGCGCAGTCGTCGAGGTGGCGTTGCGCGAAGTCGCGCGCCGCCACGGCCACGGCCACCGCCGACAGCAGCGCCGTCAGCAACGCCACCAGGCTCAGGAACTGCTGCGCGCGATCGACGGTCTGCGTCATCTCGGGGCGGCCCGACGCCAGGTTCTCGACGCGCACGCCGCGCAGCCCGTCGGTCTTGATCTTCGCCTTGGCCCAGTCGGCGTAGTCCTGCGCGATCTTCTCGTCGCCGTTCTTCGCGCCCACCGCCAGACGCCAGGTGACGCGGCTGGACGGCTGCACGAGGCCCGTGGCCGGCAGGTCGCCCACCGCCAGCATGATGCGCGGCGCCAGCGCGGCGAACCCCGTGCCGCGGTCGGGCTCGATCAGGATGAGCGCCGCGATGCGCAGCGTGGAATCGCCCAGCTCCACGGTGTCGCCCACCTTGAGGCCCAGCGCGCCGGCCAGCGACGGGTCGATCCAGACCGTGCCGGCCGCCGGGCCGTGCTTGAGCGACTGCACCGGCGCCGACTCGCCGAAGCGCACGTCGATGTTGCCGCGCAGCGGATACGACGCGTCGACCGCCTTGACCGCCGCGAGCTTGGCCGCCCCGCCCTGCGCCGCGGTGGCGCGCGCCATGCTCGGGAAATTGACGGCCTGCCCGACGACGAGCCCGCGGTCGATGGCGGCCTGGGTGAACGCGGGCGCGAGCGGCTTGTCGCCCAGCACGATGGCGTCGCCGCCCAGCAACTGCGCGGCATCGCGCACCAGGCCCGCGCGCATGCGGTCGGCGAACAGTCCCACGGCGCTCAACGCGCCCACGGCGAGCACGACGGCCCACAGCAGCAGTCGCAGTTCGCCGGCGATGAAGTCGCGCCACACCTGGCGGCCGGCCAGCCGCCAGACCGAGGCCTGCGGGCGTTTCGAAGCACTCACGTTGGTCATGGGCGCTACGGTACACCGAAGCGGTGACGGCTGCCCCGCGCGGATCGGGCGATTTCGGGCGGCGATGGCGCGGCAGGCGCCGAAGGGCGCACCGCGTGGCGCGTCGGCCCTGCGACTGCGCGCACGATGACAAGCGGGCGCGCAGGACGGCGAAGGCGACCATCAACGCCATTGAACATCGTCGGCAATCGCTTCGAACGAAGCACCGCGGGCCCGGTGATTCAATCGATGCATGGACACCCGTTACGCCCCCGTCTTCCTCTCGCACGGCTCGCCGATGACGGCGCTGGAACCCGGCCCGGCCGGCGCGTTCTGGCGCGACCTCGGCCGCGTCATCGACGCCCGCGTCGCCGCCGGCGAGGCCCCGCCCGCCGCCATCCTCGCGCTGTCCGCGCACACGCTCGCGCGTCGCGCCGTCACGCTCGCGGGCGCGCGCCACGAGGCCATCCACGACTTCGGCGGTTTCCCGCAGGCGCTCTACGACCTGCGCTACGAGACCGCCGGCGTGCCCTGCCTGGCGCCGCACGTCGAGCAGTTGCTGCAATGGGCCGGCATCGAGGTGGAGCATGCCGAGGCGAGCGGCCTCGACCACGGCATCTGGGTGCCGCTGCGCAACATCCGGCCGCTCGGCGACATCCCCGTGCTGCCCGTCGCCTTCGCGCCCGACCGCAGCCCGCAGCAGTTGTTCGAGCTGGGCACCGCGCTGGCGTCGCTGGTCGACGAGGGCATCTGGATCATCGGCACCGGCTCGATCACGCACAACCTGCGCCTGGGCCTGCCGCGGCCGGGCCCGGTGCCCGAGATCCCGGCCAGCGCCGCGTTCCGCGCCTGGTTCGCCGAGCGTTCGGCCGCGCGCGACTGGCCGTCGCTGTGGCACTACCGCGCGCTCGCCCCCGAGGCGCAAACCATGCATCCGACCGACGAGCACCTGCTGCCCTGGTTCATCGCCGCCGGCGCGGGCGGCACCGAGGACGCGCCGATGCGCGTGCACGCCGGCGTGGCGGGCGGCCACCTGGGCATGGACGCCTACGCGTTCGGCGCCGACGCGCCCGCCCTCGCGCGCGCGCTCGCGGCCGTGCCGGCCTGAGCAGCTTCACGCAAGCCCCGATTGGTACGATGCGGACCCTATTCCGCCTCGTGCCTGTCCACCGTCCATGTTGGGTATCGTCCCGCTCGCCCGCTACGAGATCACCACGGCGCGCCTGCGCCTCGTCGCCGGCGACACCAGCCTCGCGCCGGCCGTCTGCGAATTCCAGCGCCGCAATCGGCAGCACTTCGCGCGCTGGGATCCGCCGACGCCGGACAACTTCTATGCGTTGGAAACGCAGACCACGCGCATCACCAACGGCCTGGCGGCCTTCCACAACGACGCCGCCTACCGCTGGTGGCTGATCGACGCCACGAAGGCCGGCGGCGCGCGCCTGCCGTTCCCCGACGTCGAGGTGATCGGCAGCATCCACTTCAGCCAGATCTCGCGCGGCGTGTTCCAGAACGCGATGCTGGGCTATGCGCTGGACGAGGCGTACGTCGGCCAGGGCCTGATGACCGAGGCGATCGAGGCCGGGCTCGAGGAGATGTTCTCGCCGCGCGTGAACCTGCACCGCGTGCAGGCCGCCTATCGGCCCGAGAACCTGCGCAGCGCCGCGGTGCTGGAGCGGCTGGGGTTCCGCAAGGAAGGCCTGGCGCCCGAGTACCTGTTCATCGACGGCGCGTGGCGCGACCACATCGTGACCGCGCGGCGCAATCCGGCGTTCATCGCGCCGTCGGACTGGTAAGGCTCAGAGCCGGAACGTCGCCACCGTGCGGGCCAGGTTGTCCGCCTGCACCCGCAGGCTCTCCGCGGCGGCGGCCGATTCCTCCACCAGCGCGGCATTCTGCTGCGTCACCTGGTCCAGCTGCGTCACGGCGTCGCCGATCTGGCCGATGCCGGTGGACTGCTCGCCGCTGGCGTCGCTGATCTCGGTGATCAGCTGGCTCACGCGCTTCACCTGGTCGACGATGTCGCCCATGGTGCGGCCGGCGTCGGCCACCAGGCGGGTGCCGTTCTCCACCTTGCCGACGCTCTCGCCGATCAGCACCTTGATCTCCTTGGCCGCCGTCGCCGAGCGCTGAGCGAGCGAGCGCACCTCGCTGGCCACCACGGCGAAGCCGCGGCCCTGCTCGCCGGCCCGCGCGGCTTCCACCGCGGCGTTCAGCGCCAGGATGTTGGTCTGGAACGCGATGCCGTCGATGACGCCGATGATGTCGGTGATCTTCTTCGAGCTGTCGGTGATGCCGTCCATCGTCTCGACGACCTGGCCCACCACCTCGCCGCCCTGCGCGGCCACCTTCGACGCGCCCTCGGCCAGCTCGCTGGCGCGGCGCGCGGTGTCGGCGTTGTGCTTGACGGTGGCGGTGAGCTCCTCCATCGACGCGGCCGTCTGCTGCAGGTTGCTCGCCTGTTCCTCGGTGCGCTGGCTCAGGTCGGCGTTGCCCTGGGCGATCTGCGACGAGCCGGTGGCGATGGATTCGGACGCGTTGCGCACGTCGCCCACGATGCCCACCAGGCTCTCGTTCATGTGCTTCAGCGCGCCCAGCATGACGCCGATCTCGTCGCCGCGGTCGACGACGATCCGCGAGCTCAGGTCGCCCGCGGCCACGGTCTTGGCCACCTTCACGGCGATGCCGATGCCGCCGGTGATCGAGCGCACCAGGCTGAGGCCCACCAGCGCGGCCACGGCGAGCACCGTGCCGGCGATGGCCATCGTCGTCCACAGCACGACGACGTAGAGCTTCTGCGCGGCGTGGTACTCGGCGGCGGCGCCATCCAGCTGCAGCGCGGCGAGCTTGTCGATGTCGTCGGCCAGCGGGTCGACCACGGGATAGAGCCCGTTCGACGCGATCTTGAACACGCCGTCGGCGTCGTCCTTGTCGAGCGCGGCCAGCAGCTGCGCGATGGCCTGGTCGGCCTTGGCCATCAGCGGCGCGGCGTGCTGCGCCAGTGGAGCCTCGTGCTCGTCGAGCGGCGTGGACAGGTAGTCCTTCCAGCTCTTGCCCGCCTTGGCCATGGCCTCGCGCACCTGCGCGGCGCCCACGTTGGCCGCCATCGAGGCGCCGCCCACCTTGTGCGCGATGTCGACGACCGCGTTGTAGCCGTCGTCCACGCGCTTGAGGTGCTCCAGGGAAACGACGCGATCCTCGTACAGCGAGCCCAGCGACTCGTTGCCCGCCTTCATGCGCAGCACCAGCGCCGCGGCAGCGACGACCAGCAGGATCAACAGGCTGCCCACCAGCAGGAGCAGGCGGGTCTTGATGGTCAGGCTTTTCATGGGGGCGGGGTATGAAATGACGTCCCCGCTTTTTCGGCTGCCTGTCGTCGAACCTTAACGGTAGCTGTGTCCTGGCTGAATCCGTCAAGGACTCCCCACAGAGAGAAGTCTCAGGGCTCGTTGGCGGCGAACACCGAGTCCAGCTCCTCGATCCACAGCGCCTTGTCCTCGTCGTCGACGAACGACGCCTCGAAGCTGTTGCGCAGCAGCGTGTAGGCGTCGAAGGCCGTCAGTTGCGGCAGCGACTCGAACAGTTGCACGAAATTGTCGTTGAGATAGCCACCGAAGTACGCCGGATCGTCCGAGTTGATGGTGACGCACAGCTTGGCCGCCAGCAGCGCCGGGATGTTGTGCTTGTCGAGGGTGTCGAACACGCAGAGCTTCACGTTGGACAACGGGCATACGGTGAGCGGCATGCGCTCGCGCGCGAGCCGGGCGACGAGTTGCGGATCCTCCACGCAGCGCACGCCGTGGTCGATGCGCTCCACGTGCAGCACGTCCAGCGCCTGCTCGATGTAGGCCGGCGGGCCTTCCTCGCCGGCGTGGGCCACCAGATGCAGGCCCTGGGCATTGGCCAATGCGAATACGCGCGCGAACTTCTCGGGCGGATGCCCCATCTCGCTCGAATCGAGGCCAACGCCCACGAACTTGTCGCGATACGGCAGCGCCGCCTCGAAGGTGGCCAGCGCGTCCTCCTCACTCAGGTGGCGCAGGAAACACAGGATCAGGCGCACGCTGAGGCCCAGCTCGGCCTCGGCGCGCCGGGCCGCCTTGTCAAGGCCGCGGATGACGACGCCCATGTCGATGCCGCGCGCCGTGTGCGTCTGCGGGTCGAAGAAGATCTCGGTGTGGACGACGTTGTCGCGCGCCGCGCGCTCGAAGTACGCCCAGGCCATGGCGTCGAAGTCGTCCTCGGTGATCAGCACGCTGGCGCCGGCGTAGTACACGTCCAGGAAGGTCTGGAGATTGGTGAACGCGTAAGCACGGCGCAACGCCTCGACGTCGGCGTAGGGCAGCGTGATGCCGTTGCGCTTCGCCAGCTCGAAGATCAGCTCGGGCTCCAGCGAGCCCTCGATGTGGATGTGCAGTTCGGCCTTGGGCGCGGTGCGCAGCAGCGAGAGCAGGTGCGGGCGGGAGATGTGGGGGAAGTCGATGGGCAGGGTCATGGCCGTGTTCCTGGGTCGTCCTGGGGCGGACACGTCCGACTTTAAGCCGAGCCGGGCCGCGGACGAGGGATTCCAGGGCGCCAACCCGTGGTTCGGCTATCGATCATTGTTTTTCGCATAACGTCTATCGCCACCAAATCGGAAAATGAATGGTTCGGGCTGCATCCGGCGCGCCGTCACGCGCCGCAGCCGTTCCTCTTTCGTCTGCTGCGTGCCCGGTACGCCAGCCGCGTTCCCGTCACTCCCGTTGCGCAGGCCTTTTCCTTGAACTTCGATCTCATGCACGGCGTCGCCGGCCTGCTGGTGGGCGCCATCGTCGGCGTCACCGGCGTGGGCGGCGGTGCGCTGATGACGCCCATCCTCGTGATGATGTTCGGCGTCGCCCCCACCACCGCGGTGGGCACCGACCTGCTGTACGCGTCCGTCACCAAGATGTTCGGCACCGCCGTCCACCACAAGGCGGGCACGGTGGACTGGCAGATCGTGCGGCGCCTGGCCTGGGGCAGCCTGCCCGCCGCGGCGCTGACGCTGGCGTGGATGCACTTCGCGCACCTCGCGCAGTTGCGCAGCGGCGTCATCACGTTCACGCTGGGCCTGGCGCTGATCGTGACCGCGCTGGGCATCCTGTTCAAGGAGCAGATCCACTCGCTGGGCACGCGTTTCCGCCTCGGCGACAGCGAGCGCTTCAAGGCGATGCAGCCGGCGATGACCGTCGCCTGCGGCATGCTGCTGGGCGCGATGGTGACGCTCACCTCGGTGGGCGCCGGCGCGCTGGGCACGGCGATGCTGGTCTACCTGTACCCGTTGCGGCTGTCCGCCGGCCGGCTGGTGGGCACCGACCTGGCCCACGCGATCCCGCTGACGCTGATCGCCGGGCTCGGCCATCTCACGCTGGGCAACGTCGACCTCGGGCTGATGCTCAACCTGCTCGCCGGCTCGATCCCCGGCGTGCTGATCGGCTCGTACGTGAGCACGCGTGCGCCGGTGGGCATCCTGCGCACCGCGATCGCGTTCGTGCTGCTGTTCGTGGCGTGGAAGATGGTGATGCGCTGAGGCGCTGACGCCTATTCGGTCTCGTGACGATGGTTGTGGGCGCGGCGGCCCAGGCGGCTCGTCTTCGACGCCATCTTCGCCGCCACCTTGGACGCCGCGGCCTCGTCGTTGGGGCCGTAGTGATACGCCCACTTCTTGCCTTCCGGCTTGCGGTCGTCCCAGTACATGAGATAGCCGCCGTTGCCGAGCGTGAACGGCTCGAGCGTCTCGCCCGGGTTCTCGCGGCCCCTGAAGTCGTTGCGCGCCCCCGCCACCGATTCGCGCGCGAACCAGCCGGGCAGCAGGAAGTTCTGCACCTTGACGCCTTCGATCTCGTAGCACTCGCCCGACACGGCGTCGCACATCTCGAACTGGTGGAACACGAGGCGGCGGCCGTCGGTGGGATCCGTGCCCTGCACCAGCAGGTTGTTCAGCGGGTCGCCCACCAGCTCGAGCGCCTCGTGCGACAAGGCGACCGTCCAGCAGTCGGCACCCTCGGTGCAGGCGTCGAGGAACACGAAGCCGTACGGCACGTCGGCGTTGTTGCCGTCGTGGAAGCCTTCGGTCTGTTCCATCGTGGCCTTGTCCTCGATGTAGATGACGGCGTCGCCGCGGCGGCCCGGCAGGCGCGGCACATCGACCTTGTGCTGGCGCTGCGTGGGCACGCGGCCTGCGCTGTCCACGCGCAGGCGGGCGCCGAACTGCCAGTGCGGGTAGAAGTCTTCCTCGAGCTGGCGATTGATGGCTCGGACGACGGCCTGGAGTTCGGCGTCGGCGAGATGGCGGCTGCGATTGACCACGGAGATCAGCATGACAGGCTCCCTCATCGATTGGATTGGGCCGCAATTGTCGAGCGTCTCGCGCGATCTGACCATCCCGTCCGCGAGCCATACTGCCAGGCGTCAGCTTCCACCGCCCGGAGCCATGGATTACACCGAAGTCCTGCAGCAGATCGCCCACGAGCTGAAGCCCATCATCGGGCAGGGCCAGGTCGCCACGTACATCCCCGAGCTGGCCAACGTGTCGCCGCACCAGTTCGGCATGGCGGTGGTCACGGCCGACGGCCACCTGCACACGGTGGGCGACGCGCGCACGCCGTTCTCGATCCAGTCGATCTCCAAGCTGTTCACGCTGGTGATGACGCTGCAGCTCGAAGGCGAGCGGCTGTGGAGCCGCGTCGGCCGCGAGCCCTCGGGCACGCCGTTCAACTCGCTGATCCAGCTGGAGGCCGAGGGCGGCAAGCCGCGCAACCCGTTCATCAACCCGGGCGCGCTGGTGTGCACCGACATCCTGTGCACGCGCTACGCGATGCCCGAGAACGCGGTGGCCGAGTTCCTGCGCCCGCTGTGCGGCAACAAGAACGTGCACTACAACCGCGCCGTCGCTGCTTCGGAGCGCCGCACCGCGCATCGCAACGCCGCGATGGCGCACCTGATGAAAGCCTTCGGCAACCTCGCCAACGACGTCGACGAGGTGCTGGACGCCTACTGCCGCCACTGCGCCATCGAGATGAACTGCGTGGAGCTCGCGCGCGCCGCCGGCTTCCTGGTGCACGGCGGCGGCCACCCGGCCGGCGAGCCGCCCATCCTCGACGCGAGCCTGGCCAAGCGCATCAACGCGCTGATGCTCACCTGCGGCACCTACGACGCCGCCGGCGACTTCGCGTTCCGCGTCGGCCTGCCCGCCAAGAGCGGCGTGGGCGGCGGCATCC
>FSXQ01003981.1_pt1 | contig 11643 bp, 12 predicted proteins | sample 1638011 | NCBI WGS metagenome assembly FSXQ01 (sample SAMEA3914789, study PRJEB12502) | metagenome | biome: forest; material: soil | place: Canada | collected 2011-07-03 | depth 0.3 m | reverse complement strand
GGCGCAGGTGATCGAGCTCTATCGCCCGAAGGCCTGCTGGCTGATGACGACCTTCCAGAACCCGCTCGGCAGCCTGATGCCCGAGGCGAAGAAGCGCGACCTCGTCGCACTGCTCGCCCGCCACGACGTGCCGCTGATCGAAGACGACGTCTACTCGGAGCTCTACGAAGGCAATGCAGCGCCGCTGCCGGCCAAGGCCTACGATCGCCGCGGTCTCGTGCTGCACTGCTCGTCGTTCTCGAAGTGCCTGGCACCCGGCTACCGCGTCGGTTGGGCCGCGCCGGGCCGGTGGGCACGCGAGGTCGAACGGCTGAAGGTGATGACGAGCCTGTCGGGATCCATTCCGGTGCAGGCGGCGCTGGCCGAGTACCTGCAGGAAGGCGGCTACGACCATCACCTGCGAAGCCTGCGCCTGGCCCTGCAGGCCCATCGCGACAGCCTGTTCGACGCAGTGAACCGGCACTTTCCGGACGGAACGCGGGTGGCGCGACCGGCCGGGGGCTACTTCGTGTGGGTCGAGCTGCCGCCCGGGGTCGACGCGATGGCCCTGCACCGTGCCGCGCTGGCGCAACGCATCAGCATTGCGCCGGGGCCGATGTTCTCGGCACGCGCCGAGTTCGAGCACCACATCCGGCTGACCTGTGGCCAGAGCTGGGACGCCGCGCTCGAGCGCGCCACGCGCACGCTGGCACGGCTGGTCGGCGACTCGGTGCGCGTCGACAGAGCGTTGCAGCCACCGATCTGATCTGATCCGGTCGCCCAGGCCCGCAACTGCTCCGGCCGGCAGAGCAACCTGCCGGGCAGACTGCTGGCATGTCGACAACCACCGATCAGCGTATGCCGCACCGCGAAGCCGCCCTGACGCTGGCGGCGGCCGGCAGCGTGGCGCCGGACGCCGAACGCGCGCTGCACGAGGTGCTGGATCGACTTGGCCCCTCCGTCTTCGCCGGTCTGCTGGACGCCGACGGCGTCCTGCGCTACGCCAACCGGGCGGCGCTGCAGGCCATCGGCAGCACGCCCGAGCAGGTGTTCGGCCAGCCCTTCGACGCAACCCCCTGGTGGCAGGGCTGCGAGCTATCGCGGCGGCGGCTGCAGCAGGCGGTTGCAAGCGCATTGCGCGGCGAAGCATCGCGCTTCGACGTTCGCATCGCCAAACGCGGCGGCGGCACGTTGGCCATGGACTTTTCGCTGCTCCCGCTCTACGGACCGGACGGCCGCGTGGTCTGGCTCATTCCTTCCGCGTGCGATGTGAGCGAACGAGAGTACGCGCAGCGCCAGTTGCTGCTCACCCGCCATGCCGTCGAGCAGTCCAACGACGCGCTCTTTCAGGTCGGGCCGGACGGCTCCTTTCGCGATGCCAACGCGGCCGCCTGCCGGCTGCTGGGTCTGGAACGCGAAACGCTGCTGCGACTGCGCGTGACGGATGTCGACAACCAGCTCGACGCGGCGAATTGGCCGCAGCGATGGCGCGAGATGTGCGAACGAGGATCGCTCCGATTCGAGACCAGCGTCCGCCATCGCGATGGTCATGAAATTCCGGTCGATGTCTCCGTCAGCCAGGTGACCAGTGGCGACGAGACTTTCGCCCATGTGTGCATCGACGACCTGCGCGAGCGGCGCGCCGCCGAAGGCCGCATCCAGCAACTCCTGAATTTCGACGACCTGACAGGACTGCCGAACCGCCAGCGGCTCTTCGAAAGCCTGGGCACGACGTTGCAGACCAGCGAACGCACGGCGGTGCTGCTCCTCGAACTCGACCGTTTCAAGCGCATCAACGACGCCTTCGGCCTGCACGTCGGCGACGCGGTGTTGCGCGAAGCGGCACGGCGCATCGTCGCCACCGTGCGCAGCGTCGACCTGGTCGCTCGGCGCGACGGTGACGAGTTCGTGATCGTGATGCCCGCCCCTCCGGCGGTCGCGTCGCAGACAGCCCAGGCGCTGCTCGACACCATCGCCAGTCCGATGATGATCGAAGGGCACGAGATCTACCTGACCTGCAGCATCGGCATCGCGTCCGCGCCGGCGGACGGCGATGGCGCCGCCATGCTGCTTCGCAGCGCCGACGCCGCGCTGCACCAGGCCAAGCTCCTGGGTCGCAACCAGGTCAACGTCTATGCAGGCGCACGCCGCGACGATGACCCCGAACGACCGATGCTGGAGACGGCGCTGCGCCGCGCGCTGCGGGACGAGCAGCTCGAGCTGCACTACCAGCCGCAAGTGGACCTGAAGCATGGCCACATCGTCGGCGTCGAGGCCTTGCTGCGCTGGGAGCACCCCACGCTGGGCCGCATCGCCCCGGATCGCTTCATCCCGATCGCCGAAGAGACCGGCCTGATCGTCGCCATCGGCGACTGGGGCATGCGCCGCGCCGTCGAACAGGCGGCAGCCTGGCAGCGGGCCGGGTTGCCGCCGCTGCGCATGGCTGTCAACCTGTCAGCGCGCCAGCTGATGCAGCCGGACCTGGCGCGGCGCATCGAAGGCCTGCTCGCCGCGAGCGGCCTCGACCCGCGGCTGTTCGGTGTCGAGGTCACCGAGAGCATGCTGATCAGCAACTTCGACCAGGCGGTGCAACACCTGCGAACGCTGCGGGCGCTCGGGGTCGAGGTTTCGCTCGACGACTTCGGCACGGGCTACTCGAGCCTGAGCTACCTGCGGCGGCTGCCGGTGGATGTCGTCAAGATCGACCATTCACTGGTCCCAGACGTCACCGCGCCGGCCGAAGACGTGTCGATCACGCGGGCGATCATCACGATGGCGCATCGCCTGCAGATGAAGGTGCTGGCCGAAGGTGTCGAGAGCGAGGGCCAGGCCGCCCTGCTGGCCGCCAACGAATGCGACCAGATGCAGGGCTACTGGTTCAGCGCCGCGCTGCCGGCAGTCGCGGTCGAAGCCATGCTGCGAAGCGGGCGGCAGATCGATCCGACGCTGCTCGGCCGGCGTTCGCGGCAGCGCACCTTGCTGCTGGTCGACGACGAGGAAAACATTGTCTCCGCATTGCGACGCTTGCTGCGCGCCGAAGGCTGGCAACTGCTCAGTGCGACCAGCGCCGAGCAGGCGCTGCACCAGATGGCGCGACACGAGGTGGACGTGGTGCTGTCGGACCAGCGCATGCCGGGCATGACCGGCGTCGAGCTGCTGCGCCGAGCCAAGGAGCTGTACCCGGAAACGATTCGGCTGGTGCTGTCTGGCTACACCGAACTGCAATCGATCACCGACGCGATCAACGAAGGGGCGATCTACAAGTTTCTCGCCAAGCCCTGGGACGACGAGCAGCTGCGGGCCCACCTGCGCGAAGCTTTCGCGTTGAAGGACATGGCCGACCAGAACCGCCTTCTCGGCCGGGAGGCGCAGGACGCCAACCGCGAACTGGCCGACTTGAACCGGCGGCTGGAAGCGCTGCTGAGCGCGCAGCGCGAGAAGAGCGAGCGCGAAGTCGGCAGTCGCGAGGCCGCGCAGGAATTGTTGGATGCCGTGCCCGTGCCCGTGTTCGGCATCGACGACGTGGGCCTGGTGGCATTTGCCAACGCGCCTGCACTGGCGCTGTGCGGACTCGATGGCGACTTGCTGGGACGGCCTGCGACCGAGCATCTCCCGAAGGCCTTGCGGCCAGCGCTGGAGGGCACTCCGATGCTGGTGATGCTGGCCGAGAGACGCTGGTGGGCGATGAGCCGACTGTTGAGCGGCAAGGCGCGCGGCCGCCTGTTGGTGTTGCTGCCGCAAACCGGAGCTTCGAAATGACTGTCCCGGCCATTCCCGCCGCGCCTCCAGTGGCGCTGACACACCTGTTCCGCCATAGCTTGCGCGAGGGGCGGGTGCATCCGCTGCTGCACATCGTGCAGCGCTATCGCCAGGAGGCGTCGAAATGACCACGGCCTGTCGTCCCATTGCCCGCGACGAGTTGCTCGCTGCGCTGCGCGATCTGCCCCCGCTGCCCTCGGTCGTGCTCGAACTGATCACGTCTCTTGGCCGCGACGAACTCAGCGCCTCGCAGTTCGCTTCCAAGATCTCGCGCGACCAGGCGCTGGCCGCCAAGACCTTGCGCCTCGCCAATTCGTCCTTCTACGGGCGAGGCAGGCAGGTCCGCTCGGTCGCGGAAGCGATCACGGTTCTCGGCCTGCGAACGGTGCGCTGCGTCGTCACCGCCGCCGGCATGGCTGGCAGCTTTCCTCGCCAACCCGCCTTCGATCAAGACTCTTTCTGGCGCCACTCGATCGGCAGCGCCCTGTGCGCGCAGGCACTGGCCGGTGAACTGGGACGCGACGACGGCGACCTCGCGTTCACGGTGGGCCTGCTGCACGACATCGGCCGGTTGGCGCTGGCCAGCGCCTTTGCGCCGGCCTACGCCGAAGTCGAGCAGTGGCGGCGCGACAAGGACTGCCCCGGCGACGTCGCCGAGCGTGCCGTGCTGGGCATCGATCACGCCGAGGTCGGCGGGCTGATGGCGCGGCAATGGAACTTCGCGCCGGTCATCGTCGACGCGATCCACCAGCACCATGCGCCGCCGGCCGTCGCCGAGGTCGCGCTGACGGGCATCGCCCATGTCGCCGACGCCATCGCCCACGCGCTCGGTCTGGCGGGTGATGTCGACGAGGCTGTGCCGACGCTGCTGCCGCCGGTCTGGGCCGCCTGCCGCCTGGACGACGCGGCCTGCATGCGGGTGTTCGCCTGCACTGAAGCGCAGTTCGAAACCGTCTGCGAAGCGTTGCTGCATTGAAGGCCATGTCCGAATTTGAACTCGTCTCCCTGCAGCGCGCGAACCAGGAACTGCGCGCGCTCAACGAATCCCTGCGCAGCGCCCAGGATCAGTTGCTGCAATCCGAACGCCTGGCCTCGATCGGGCAACTCGCTGCCGGCGTCGCGCACGAGATCAACAACCCGATCGGCTATGTCTTCTCCAACTTCGGCACGCTCGAAGCCTATCTCGAGCGCCTGTTCGAGATGCTTCAAGCATACGAGGACGCCGAAGCGACATTGGCCGACAGCAGCGTTGCGACCAAGCTCGCGACATTGCGCGCGAGAGTCGAACTCGACTTCCTGAAGCAGGACATCCCGATGCTGATGAGCGAGTCGAAGGAGGGCCTCTCGCGGGTGCGCAAGATCGTCCAGGACCTCAAGGAGTTCTCGCGCGTCGACACCCAGCAGGAGTGGGCCTGGGCGTCGCTGCACCAGGGCATCGACTCCACGCTGAACATCGTCGCCAACGAGATCAAGTACCGTGCCGACGTGCGACGCGAGTACGGCGAACTGCCTGATATCGAGTGCCTGCCGTCCGAGCTCAACCAGGTGTTCCTGAACCTGCTTGTCAACGCGGCCCAGGCGATCGGCCCGGGGCGCGGCCTGATCGTCGTGCGCAGCGGCGACGCCGGGGACGAGGTCTGGGTCGAGGTCGAGGACGACGGCAGCGGCATCGCTCCGGAACACCTGGCGCGCGTCTTCGACCCCTTCTTCACGACCAAGCCCGTGGGCCGCGGCACCGGCCTGGGCCTGTCGCTGTCCTACGGCATCGTCCAGAAGCACCACGGCCGCATCGACGTGCGCAGCGAACCGGGCCGCGGCTCTTGCTTCCGCGTCACGCTGCCGGTGCGGCGCCCGGGCACCGGCGGAGGAACAACATGACGGCGGCCGCTCCGGCCTGGACAGTGCTGGCCGTCGACGACGAGCCCAACATCCTGGCCGCGCTGCGACGCCTGTTCCGTTCGACGGGCTGGCGCGTCCTGACGGCCGGCCACGCGGAAGACGCGCTGGCGCTGCTCGCCGCGGAGCCCGTCGATGCCGTGCTGTCCGACATGCGCATGCCCGGCATGAACGGAGTGCAACTGCTCGAACGCGTCAGCGTCGGCTGGCCGAGCGCGGCGCGTCTGCTGTTGACGGGAGAGGCTGATCTGGGATCGACGATCGCCGCCATCAACCGCGGCCGCTTGCACCGCTACGTGACCAAGCCCTGGAATGACGACGAGCTGGTGCTGACGCTGCGCCAGGTCGCGGAGGGCCAGCAGCTCGAAGCCGACAAGCAGGCGCTGGAGCAACTGACGCGCGAGCAGAACGAAGAACTGAAGGCCCTGAACGCAGGGCTGGAGGCTCGTGTCGCATTGCGCACCGGGGAGCTGGCTGCCGCCAACGACCGGCTGAAGCGCAACTACCTGACCTCGATCAAGGCCTTCACCGCGCTGATCGAGCTTCGCGGCAGCGCCCAGGTCGGGCATGCGCGCCAGGTCGCCGACCTGGCTCGGCGCATCGCGCAGGCCATGGCGCTGGATGCCGACGCCACGCGCGACCTCCCGATCGCTGCGCTGCTGCACGACATCGGCCACATCGGCCTCAGCGATGCGGTGCTGGCACGGCCGCTGAGCCGCCTCGAAGGCAACGAACTGCGGCGCTACCGGCTGCACCCGGTGCTCGGCGAGCAGGCGTTGCTGGCCAGCGACGACATGCAGGGCGTCGCGCCGCTGATCCGCGCCCACCACGAGCGCTGGGATGGTCAAGGGTTCCCAGACGGCCTGCGCGGCACGGCGATCCCGCTCGGGGCCCGCATCCTCGCGGTGGCCGACGCGTTCGAGGACCTGCGCAGCGGCCGGATCGATGGCCAGGCCCTGAGTCCGCTCGATGCTCGCCGCACGGTGCTGGCCGGGCGCGGCAGCCAGTTCGACCCGATCGTCGTCGATGCCTTCGCGAGCCTGTTCTCGTCCGCGCCGCCCAAGCAGGCCCTGCCGACGCTGTGCCTGCGCACCGCGGAGCTGCGCGCCGGCCACACCCTGACGCGGGACTTCGTATCGCCAGAAGGTGTGCTGCTGCTGTCGGCCGGCCAGAGGCTGGACGACGACCTGATCGGCCGGATCTGTGCCTTCGAGCGCAAGCATGAGCTGGCGCTGACGCTGGCGGTGCAGTGGCCACAGGAGGCTTCGCGGTGAAACGCCTGCTGATCGTCGACGACGAGGCGCCGGTACTCCACGCTCTGCGCCGCCTGCTGCGGCGGCACTTCGAACCGCCGCAGCTCGGCGTCGAGCTTTGCGCCGATCCGCTGCACGCGCTGCGGCGACTGCAGGAGGCGCATTTCGACGTGATCATCAGCGACTTCCGCATGCCGCTGATGGATGGCGTGACGCTGCTCGTCCGCGCCAGGGAACTTGACCCGCGCGCGGTGCGCATGATGCTCAGCGCAGCTGCCGACGTCGGCACCGTGCTGGATGCGGTGAATCGCGCCGAGGTCTTTCGCTACATTCCGAAGCCGTGGCACGAACCGCAGCTGCTGGCGGACCTGCATGCCGCGCTGGCGTTCGACCCCTGCGCCATCCCGAGCCCTGACGAACGGGAACGGCGGCGGCTTGAAGCACTGGAGCCGGGCATCACCGAGGTCGAGTGGGGCCCGAACGGCGAGGTGCTGATGCCGGACTACCTGCCGACGCGGCCGAGCGAGCTGTGAGTCCGCTGCGATGCCCTCCGCAACGAATGCTTGGCCGGCGCTCGTGCCATGGGTTGGCCAGCGAACTCTCGATCCAGACGCTTCGCTTGCCGAGCATCGTCAGGCAGGCGAGTGACGAGTAGCCAGCGCCGAAGTCGTCGATCGAGACGTTGACGCCCGTCGACGACGACGCCTGCAGCTTCTGGACTGTGCCTCAAGCCGCGGCGCGCAGACGTGCGAGGTCGCCGTGGGCGGCTGATCGTTCCGTCCGCAAGCGGCTCCGCACTTTCGCCGTCAGGCTGCTTCGCAAAGCTCGAATGGGTTCTCGACCGCGAACGTCACGCCCAGCGATGCTGGCAACCGTTGCAGTGATTCAAGCGGCACATGGACGTCTCGGCCCATCGGATCGGCGCCGACGAAGCGAAGGACTGGTGGTGACGGCTTGGGCAACCTCGGCGAGAGCCGGTGAACGAGATACTCGCCGGGCAGAACACAGGTGGCTTGCCCACCTGCGGTCGCGCCGGCCACCTTCACGCCCGCCGGGATGTAGATGCGATAGCACTCCATCGTCATGGTCCTCCTCATCAAGACAAGGCGCGACCACGGCGACGGTCCGCCGCTCGTCGCGCCTGGTCAGCCCTAGGCAGTCGTCACCTCGATGCGGCGCGGCTGCGCCTGCGCCTGCTTCGGCACCCGCAGGGTCAGCACGCCATCCTTCAGGTTGGCCTCGATGCGCCCGGCATCGAGTTCCCGGCTTAGCGTGAAGGTACGACGGAAGCGAGGGACGTTCACCTCGGCCCAAAGGGCGCGCATCTCCGACGGCGCGTCCAATTCCACGCGACCTTCGATGGAGAGGTTGTCCCCATCGAGCTTGACCTCCAGGCGGTCCTTCGCCACGCCCGGCATGTCCGCAAGCAGTGTGATGCCGCCGGCGTCTTCGAAGATGTCCACCGCCGGCAGGACAGGACGCTGGTGCGATTCGGCGGGCTGCGTGGTCGTGAGTTCGTTGCGATCAGCCATGTCGGTTCTCCTTGAGAGTTGTGCCATGAATCAATCACTGCACCGCGATGCGCTGCGGTTGGGCGGCGGCGCTCAACGCGATGCTGACGCGCAGGATCCCGTCGCGGTATTTCGCTTCGACCTTCAGCGGGTCGACGTCGTCGGGAAGGGAGACGGCACGCGAGAAGCGTCCGTCGGGTCGCTCGTTCGCATACAGCTGTACCTGGGCATCGCGCCGCGGGACGGAGGCGGTGCGCGTGCCCGAGACCTTGAGCACGTTGCGCTCGATGGTCACGTCCAGCGAGGACGCGTCGATGCCCGGCGCGAAGGCGAACACTTCGACGCTCGTCGGCGTGCGGCCGACGTTGATCTCGGGGAAGGCGCCATAGCCGACCGAGCGGATGCCGCCTGGCGCCCCCTCGCCGCCGAACGAGCGTGTCAGCAGTCGCTGCACGGTTTCCAGTTGGTCGAACAGGCTCTGAGGCCGCGAAAGCATGGTGTCGATCATGTTGAAGCTCCTTCATGAGGTGGGGATGCGAATGCCTGACGAGGCATCCGTGAGGGAAACGGTCGAGCTGTTCCGCCTGACTTGACAGCCAAGGCGTCCAGTGACGGTCGGCCGGTCCGGTTGCCTAGGCAGGGGGCGAGGCGCTGCGCCGCGATTCCGTCGAGGCGGCGGAGGCGCGCACGCGCCGCAGCGCGTCCCTGGCCTGGAGATACGCGTCAAGTTGACGTTCGCTCATCCAGCGCATGCCGCGCGTCCCGCGCGACGAACCTTGGGGTGGTGATTTCGGGGTGTTGGCCATGATTCAGTCCTCTCCGAATCGGTTGATGGCAGTTCTTCGACGCATCAACTAGGAGCGGCGTTGACGGTTTCAAGCACTCGAATAATCAGGGTAAACCCTAGGACACGGTCCTGGCTTCCTCAATGTCACGCGCCGGACTCGCTTGCGAAGAATGCGGCCGATCGTCTGGGCGAGCTTGCCCGGGGCCACAATGCCGTCGATACCCTCCGCCGCTGTTCTGCGCGCCATTGGCCGTGCCGGGTGCAGCAAAGTCCGTCGAGGAATCGACATGCGCCCAGGAGTGCGGGATCCAATATCAGCGTTCCAACGTATTCACGGCATGGACGTTCTTCTTCCGCAAGGCGCCGGGCAGCCCGAATCGGGTGGCCGCGGCAGCTTTCGCCCGCGGTTGACGCTGGTGGCATCCTCGTCCGCGCCCACGCCTGCCGATCTCGACGGCCAACTCGACGCCTGGATGGACGCCGTCGCAAGACACCAGGATCGGGAAGCCTTCGGGGCCCTCTTCACGCATTTCGCACCCAAGCTGAAGGGATGGCTGTGGAAAACAGGCAGCACCGGCGACGAAGCGGAAGAGCTGGCTCAGGACACCTTCGTGCTGCTGTGGCGCAAGGCTTCGCAGTTCGATTCGTCGCGGGCGAGCGTGGGTTCCTGGCTGTTCACCATCGCCCGCAACCTTCGCGTCGACCGGCGTCGCGCCATCCACGACACGTGGACGACGCTGGATGACAAGGCGGTCGCCGAGGTCGCCGACCCCGCCTTCGGCCAGGAGCACGCCTTGAGCAGCCGCCAGCACGACGAACGCGTCCGATCGGCGATGTCCCAGCTGACCCACGACCAGCGCCTGCTGGTTCAACTCTCTTTCTACGAGGACATGTCGCACTCGCGCATCGCCACAGAATTGAAGATGCCGCTCGGCACCGTCAAGACCAAATTGCGCCGCGCGGCGGCATCGCTCCGCGTCCTGCTCGAGGGGTGCCGTCCGTGATCCGCCATCATCCCGACGACGCGCTGCTGCTGGCGCATGCAGGCGGCACCCTCGGCACGGGGCCGGCGTTGCTCCTCGAGACCCATCTGGAGTCATGCGCTCGTTGTCGGCTGGTGGTTCAGGACTTCGAGCGCGTCGGGGGCAGGCTGCTGGCAGTCGAGCATGAACAGCCCCTGAGTCACGGCGCTCTCGAGACCGTGCTGACGCGACTGGACGACCAAGTGTCGCTTCCGCCGGCGCCGCTCGTGCGACCCAAGCCGCCCCTGCCTGCTGGCTGCAACTGGCCGCGCGCGTTGCGTCATTGCCAGGTCTCTCGCTGGCGTCCGATGGGCCCCGGGATGCGCTGGAGCCGGGTGACGGTGCCCTACGATCCCGAAGCGAACGTGCTGCTGCTGCGCATCGGGGCCGGCAAATGCCTGCCCCGGCATACGCACACCGGCACGGAACTCACGCAGGTTCTCCTCGGCTCCTTCGACGACGGTCGCGCTGTCTTCGGCGAAGGCGACTTCGACGAGGCCGACACGGACATCCTCCATCAACCCGTCGTGCAGGCGCAGGGCGAATGCATCTGCCTGGCAGCGGTGGACGGGCGCCTTGTTTTCGAGAGTTGGATTGCCAGGCTGGCCAGCAGCGTGCTGGGACTCTGAGACCTGGCGCACGGGGCAGTGCGGCAATCACGCCCACGTCCTCCGCGCCTCGAAGGACGTCATCATCTTCGCCGGGTGCCAGGGCGGGATTCGACATCGCAACGGTCTACCTGGGCACCGCCCTTTTGATCTCGTCTTCCCGTCCCGCGGTGCCGCGTTCAGGATTGCCGTCGTCAAGCGCAAACCTGTTCTCGTTCTCGAATTTCGCCAATGCGAAGTTCATGAACTGGCGGACCGCAGCGGGAACGTGGCGGCGAGTCGGAAGCACGACGTAGAAGCCGCCAGCATCGAGGCAGTACTGGGGCAGCACGCGCGTCAGCTTGCCCTGCATCAGGGGTTCGCGCACCAGCCCGGAAGGCAGCAGGGCGATGCCGATCCCGGCCATGCAGGCCCGCAGCTGGGCGATCGAGCTATCAGCCTTGAAACTGGCCCGGACAGTGACCGCTGTCCTTCCTGAGGGGCCTTGCAGGTGCCACGTGGACCGCACCTGCTTGCTCAAGCCGACGATGCAGGGCATGTCCCGCAGGTCGGAAATGGCGCTGGGCGAATCGGACTCCAGAAATTCGGGGCTGGCCACGAGGACCGCGAATGCGTCGCCGATCTTGCGTATCACATAGCTCGAGTCCGGCTGCATGCCGGCCCTGAAGGCGATGTCTATCCCCTGGGCGATCAGATCGATGGCCGCGTCGCCCAGCACGAAATCGAGCTGGATCTTGGGATTCGCCCGCATGAACTCGCGAATCCAGCCAGGCGGAAACACATCCAGGAAGTCGACGGGAGCCGCGATCCTGATGAGCCCGGAGACGG
>FSXQ01001280.1_pt1 | contig 11658 bp, 11 predicted proteins | sample 1638011 | NCBI WGS metagenome assembly FSXQ01 (sample SAMEA3914789, study PRJEB12502) | metagenome | biome: forest; material: soil | place: Canada | collected 2011-07-03 | depth 0.3 m | reverse complement strand
GTCGAACACGTGGTCGGGCACGGTCTCCCACACGCGCACGCCGGCCACGGCGTTGACGACGTCGTTGAGGCTCTCGAGGTGCTGCACGTTCATCGTCGTCCAGACGTCGATGCCGTTGGCGAGCAGTTCCTCCACGTCCTGCCAGCGCTTGGGATGGCGCGAGCCGGCGACGTTGGAGTGCGCGAGTTCGTCGACCAGCACCAGCGCCGGCGCGCGGGCGAGCACGGCGTCGAGGTCGAACTCGGGCAGCGTGCGGCCGTGGTGCGCCACGGCGCGCGGCGGGATCGCCGGCGTCTTGCCGACCAGCGCGGCGGTGTCGGCGCGGCCGTGGGTCTCGACGACGCCGATCACCACGTCGACGCCCTGCTCGCGCTGCGCGTGGGCCTGCGCCAGCATCGCGCAGGTCTTGCCGACGCCGGCGGATGCGCCGAAGAAGATCTTCAGCCGCCCGCGCCGCGCGGCGCGCTCCGCCTCGTGGGCCTGCGCGAGCAGGTCGTCGGGGTCGGGGCGGTTGTCGGGCATGGTCATGACTCTAGCGTGCCGGGACGCAAGTCGTTGGCGGGGGTGGATCCTGCGACTGCGCGCAGGATGACAGCCTGGTGGACGCTTCGCGGGTGACAGCGCTTCCGGCACGCGCCTCCTTTGGCCCGTCATCCTGCGCGCAGTCGCAGGATCCACCCCTGAGCCAATGCCTCCTAGCGTGCACGCGCCTCGTCCACATCGAGATTCAGCAGCAGCACATTCACCCGCGCCTCGCCCAGCCATCCGGCCCACGGCTCCTCCGTGCGCCGATCGACCAGCGCCTGCACGCGATCGACCGACAGCCCCGTCGCGCGCGCCACGCGCGCCACCTGCCAACGCGCCGCCGCCACGCTGATGTGCGGATCGAGCCCGCTCGCCGACGCCGTGACGAGGTCGACCGGCACCGGCGCCACGTTGCCCGGATCCGCCGCACGCAACGCAGCGATGCGAGCCTTCACGGCATCGACCAACGCCGGATTCGCCGGCCCCAGGTTCGAGCCCGACGACCCGTCGCCGTTGTTGGGCATCGGCGACGTCGCCGACGGCCGCGACCAGAAGTGCCCCGGGGCCTGGAACGGCTGCCCGATCAGCGACGAGCCGACCGCAACCCCGTGATGCATCACGACGCTGCCGTTGGCTGCATCGGCGAAGGCGAGCTGCGCGACGCCGGTCACGAGGGCCGGGTACAGCAACCCGGTGAGGACGCTGAGCGCGGCGAACAGGCTCAGCGCCGGACGAATCAGATTCTTCATGATGAGCTTTCAGGCGAGATGCAGGCCGACCAGCACGAGGTCGATCAGCTTGATGCCGACGAAGGGCACGAGCACGCCGCCCAGCCCGTACACGGCGAGGTTGCGACGCAGCAGCGCGGCCGCGCCGATCGCGCGGTAGCGCACGCCCTTCAGCGCGAGCGGGATGAGGAACACGATGATCAGCGCGTTGAAGATCACCGCGGACAGGATGGCCGACGACGGGCTCGCGAGCCGCATCACGTTCAGCGCCGCGAGCTGCGGGTAGGTCGTGACGAAGGCCGCGGGGATGATCGCGAAGTACTTGGCGACGTCGTTGGCGATGGAGAACGTGGTGAGCGCGCCGCGCGTCATCAGCATCTGCTTGCCGGTCTCGACGATCTCGATCAGCTTGGTCGGGTTGCTGTCGAGGTCGACCATGTTGCCGGCCTCCTTCGCGGCCTGCGTGCCGGTGTTCATCGCGACGGCCACGTCGGCCTGCGCCAGCGCGGGTGCGTCGTTGGTGCCGTCGCCGGTCATCGCCACCAGGCGGCCCTCGCCCTGGTACTCGCGGATCAGCGCGAGCTTCTGCTCGGGCGTGGCCTCGGCAAGGAAGTCGTCGACGCCGGCCTCCGCCGCGATCGCCGTCGCGGTGAGCGGGTTGTCGCCCGTCACCATCACCGTGCGGATGCCCATGCGGCGCAGCTCGGCGAAGCGCTCCTTGATGCCGGGCTTGACGACGTCCTTCAGCTCCACCACGCCCAGCGCGCGCGCGCCGTCGGACACCACCAGCGGCGTGCTGCCGCGCCGCGCGATCGCGTCGACGGCCGCCTGCAGCGACGGCGGCACGCTGCCGCCGAGCGAGGCGACATGCTTGCGGATCGCGTCGGCCGCGCCCTTGCGCAGCACGCGGCGCGCGCCCGCGACATTCGCCATTTCAACGGAACTCGCGGCCGCCGCGCTCGGCCGCTCCGGAGCAAGGCCGCGCGCCCCCTCGGGGGGCTGGCTGCGGTACTCCGCAGACTGAGGGTACACATCCACGCCGCTCATGCGCGTCTGGGCGCTGAACTTCACGAACTCGACGTTCGCGACATCGCCGTCCGCGAGGCCGAACTTCTGCCGCGCGAGCGTGACGATGCTGCGCCCTTCCGGCGTCTCGTCGGCCAGCGACGCGCGCTGCGCGGCTTCAGCCAGCTCGGCCTCGCCCACGCCCGGCGCGGGCACGAAGACCGCGGCCTGGCGGTTGCCCAGCGTGATGGTGCCGGTCTTGTCCAGCAGCAGCACGTCGCAGTCGCCCGCGGCCTCCACGGCGCGGCCCGACGTGGCGATCACGTTGGCCTGCATCATGCGGCTCATGCCCGCCACGCCGATGGCCGACAGCAGCCCCGCGATGGTGGTCGGGATCAGGCACACGAGCAGCGCGATCAGCACCGTGATGCTCACGGGCGCGGCCGCGACGGCGCCGGCCGAGTGCGCCAAGTCAGCGCCGAACACCGAGAACGGCAGCAGCGTGACGGTCACGCCGAGGAACACGATCGTCAGCGCCACCAGCAGGATCGTCAGCGCGATCTCGTTGGGCGTCTTCTGCCGCTTGGCGTTCTCGACCATGGCGATCATGCGGTCGACGAAGGTCTCGCCGGGGTTGACGGTGACGCGCACCACCACCCAGTCGGACAGCACGCGCGTGCCGCCGGTGACGGCCGAGAAGTCGCCGCCGGCCTCGCGCACCACGGGCGCCGATTCGCCGGTGATCGCGCTCTCGTCGACGGTGGCCACGCCCTCGATCACCTCGCCGTCGGCCGGCACGATGTCGTCGGCGATCACGTAGATGACGTCGCCCTTGCGCAGGTTCGATGCCTCCAGCGGGAACCACTTGCCGCCGCGCGACGGCGACACCGCGGGCTGCTCCAGCTTCTTGGCCCATGTCGTGGCCTTGAGCCCGCGCAGCGAGGCCGCCTGCGCCTTGCTGCGGCCCTCGGCCATGGCCTCGGCGAAGTTGGCGAACAGCACCGTGAACCACAGCCACGCGGCCACCGCGAAGATGAAGCCGGCCGGCGCTTCTGCGTGGCCGCGCAAGGCGTCGATCCACAGCAACGTCGTGATGACGCTGCCCACCCAGACCACGAACATCACGGGATTGCGCCACTGCACGCGCGGGTCGAGCTTGGCGAAGGCCTGCGCGACGGCGGCCTTCAGCAGCGAGGAGTCCAGCCAGGAAAAGCCCTGGCGTCGATTCGTTGTCATGACGATCACTTCCAGAGCAGCAGGTGCTCGACGACCGGGCCCAGCGCGAGCGCGGGCACGTAGTTCAGGAGACCGACCAGCAGCACGGTGCCGACCAGCAGCGTCGCGAACAGCGGGCCGTGGCTGGGCATCGTGCCGGCGCCGGCGTTCAGCTTCTTCTTGGCGCCCAGCGAGCCCGCCATCGCCATCACGGGCACGATCACGGCGAAGCGGCCGAACCACATCGCGACGGCCAGCAGCACGTTCCAGAACGGCGTGTTGGCCGACAGCCCCGCGAAGGCGCTGCCGTTGTTGTTGGCGGCGGAGGTCAGCGCGTACAGGATCTCGGAGAAGCCGTGCGCGCCCGGGTTGGCGATGCCCGCCTTGCCCGCCTCGGCCATCACGGCCACAGCGGTGCCCAGCAGCACCAGCAGCGGCGTCACGAGGATGGCGATGGCGCTCATCTTCATCTCGTGCGCCTCGATCTTCTTGCCGAGGTATTCGGGCGTGCGGCCGATCATCAGCCCCGCGATGAACACGGCCAGGATCGCGAACACCAGCATGCCGTACAGCCCCGAGCCGACGCCGCCGAAGACGACCTCGCCCAGCTGCATGTTGACCAGCGGCACCAGCCCGCCGAGCGGCGTGAACGAGTCGTGCATCGCGTTGACCGCGCCGCACGAGGCCGCGGTGGTGATGGCCGCGAACAGGCCCGAGGCGGCGATGCCGAAGCGCGTCTCCTTGCCTTCCATGTTGCCGCCGGCCTGCAGCGCGCCGTGCGCCTGGTCGATGCCCAGCGCGGCGAACTGCGGGTTGCCCTGCTGCTCGAAGGCCATCGCGGCGATGGCGCCGGCCACGAACAGCACGGTCATCGCGCCGAGGATCGTCCAGCCCTGGCGCATGTCCTTCACCACGCGGCCGAATGCGAAGCACAACGCCGCGGGGATCAGGAAGATCGCCAGCATCTGCAGCAGGTTGGTGAACGCGGTCGGGTTCTCGTACGGATGCGCCGAGTTCGCGTTGAACACGCCGCCGCCGTTGGTGCCCAGCATCTTGATGGCCTCTTGCGACGCGACCGGGCCCATCGGCAGGGTCTGCGTCGACTCGATCGCCTTGGTCGTGCTCGGGTTGCCCTTGGCGTCCTTCACGGGCTGGCCCTGCGCGTCGAGCACGGGCGCGTCGTACGGCGTCTGCTCCACCGTCTGCACCGTCTTGAACGGCGCGAAGTTCTGCACGACGCCCTGGCTCGCGAGCACGAGCGCGAGCACCACGGACAGCGGCAGCAGCAGGCCGACGACGATGCGCGTGAGGTCGACCCACGCGTTGCCCAGCACGCGCACGCTGTGGCGCCCGAAGCCGCGGATCAGCGCGATGGCCACCGCGACGCCCGTGGCCGCCGACAGGAAGTTCTGCACGGCCAGCGCGAGCATCTGCGTGAGATGGCTCATCGTCGACTCGCCGGAATAGCCTTGCCAGTCGGTGTTGCTGACGAAGCTCACGGCGGTGTCGAAGGCCGAGTCGGGCGACACGTTGGCGAAGTGCTGCGGGTTCAGCGGCAGCCAGGCCTGCGTGCGCTGCAGCAGGTACACGAAGGCCACGCCCAGCGCGTTGAACAGCAGCAGCGCGAGCGTGTAGTGCAGCCAGCTCATCTGCTGCGCGGGATCGATGCCGCACAACTTGTAGAAGGCGCGACCGACGCGGCTGCGTCCGGCCTCGGCCTCCATCAGGTTCGCGATGTAGCGGCCCAGCGGCCACGCGAGCGCGAGCAGCACGCCCAGGAAGACGGCCAGCAGGCCCCAGGATGCGCCGGTCACGAGAAGCGCTCCGGTTGCAGCAGGGCCGCGACGAGGTAGACCAGCAGGCCCACGGCCGCGATGGCGGCGACGACGGTGAGCCAGCTCATGGCCTGCGCCCCTGCAGGGCGTCGCAACCGCGCGCCAGGAGGGCGACGGCCGCCCAGAATGCCGCGATCAAGGCGGCGAAGATGAAGTCCATGCGACTCTCCAGATTCGATGGAGAGATCGTCGGCGAGGACGCATCAAGACGTCGTCAAGACTTCGGGGCGGCGTATAAAAAGGTCGTAAAGACGCGGCGTATCGGCGGGGGTGGATGCTGCGACTGCGCGCAGGATGACGGCTTGGTGGGCGCTTCGCGAGAGTCGGCCTCGTCGACGCGGACATCCCCTTCGCCTGTCATCCTGCGCGCAGTCGCAGGATCCACCCCAGCCAGGGCGCTGCAACGGCATTCATGGGTTCTGCGACTACGCGCAGAATGACAGTGGAGGGGGAGTGACCCTCCGGGCGCCGCCCCGGTTCAGCCCGGATGATCCAGCAGCGCCCTGATCTGCTTGACCAGCTTCAACGGCCGCAGCGGCTTGCCGCAATGCGCATCGAACCCCGCGTCGAGCGCCTGCTCGCGATCCTGCGCGCGCGTGAACGACGTCAGCGCGATGGCCGGCAGGCGGCGCCCGCCGGCCTCCTGGCGGCGTAGCTCGCGGATCAGGTCGTAGCCGTCCTGGCCCGCCATGCCGATGTCGCTCACCAGCGCGTCGAACGTGCGCACCGACAGCAGCTGCAGCGCCGCCGGCACGTCGTTGGCGGTCTGCACGATGGCGCCGCGGTCGGTGAGGATGACGCGCAGCATCGCGCTCGCCTCGGTGTCGTCGTCGACGATCAGCAGCTGCACGCCCTCGAGCGACGCCTGCGACATGTCGACCGGCTCGTTGCCGTGGCTGGAGTCCGGGAACTCCTCGTGGCCGGCGCCCGCGGGATCGGACGGCAGCCACACGTCGAACGTGGCGCCGCGGCCCAGGCCCTCGCTGGCGGCGGCCACGGTGCCGCCGTGCGCCTCCACCAGCTGCTTGACGATGGACAGCCCCAGCCCGAGGCCGCCGCGCTGGCGGTTGCTGGCGGCGTCGCTCTGCGCGAAGCGGTCGAACACGAACGGCAGGAACTCGGGCGCGATGCCCTGGCCCTCGTCGCTCACGCGGATGCGCAGGCCGTGCGCGTCCTGCACCAGCGCGACGACGATGCGGCCGCCGGCCGGCGAGAACTTGATCGCGTTGGACAGCAGGTTCCAGATCACCTGTTGCAGCCGCGACGCGTCGGCGCGCAGCGCGCGGTACGGCGGCGCGGCCTGCACCTCGATCTGCGGACCGGCGTCGTCGGCGGGACGCATCGCCGCGACCGAGGCCTGCACTTCCTCCAGCGGATCGATCGGCGTGAACGTGAGCGGCAGCTTGCCGAGGTTCAGGCGCGACATGTCCAGCAGGTCGGAGATCATGCGCGCCTGCGTCGTGCCGTTGCGCTCGATGGCCGCGAGGCCGCGCATGGTCTCGCTGCTGCCGCCGCGCTGGCGCAGCACGTGCGTCCAGCTCATGATGGCGTTCAGCGGCGTGCGAAGTTCGTGCGACAGCACCGCGATGAAGTCGTCCTTCATGCGGCTCACCTGCTCGGCCTCGCTGCGCGCGCTGCGTTCGCGCTCCAGCAGCGCCACGCGTTGCTGCTCGAGCGCCACGCGCTGCGACACGTCGGTGGCGATGGCCATCGTGATGCCCGGCTCGATGTGCGGCGACACGCTCCACTCGACGTGGATCAGCGAGCCGTCCGGCCGCTGCATCGGCACCTCCAGCGCGTTGACCGGGCCCTCGGGCGCGACGGCGAACGCGACGATGCGCTGGGCCTGGTCGCGCGGCGCGAAGTCGGCGAGCGCATGTCCGATGACGTCGCCCTCGTCGCGCGAGAGCAGGCGCAGCATGGCAGGGTTGGCGTCGACGAGCCGGCCCTGGTCGTCCAGCAGCGCGATGCCGGCCTGCGCCTGCGCGTAGATCGCGCGGAACTTGGACTCGCTGCGCCGCATCGCCTCCTCGGCCACGCGCGTGCGCACGAGCGCCTGCACGGTGGCCACGAGCACCGCCGGCTCCACGGGACGCGTGAGGTAGGCGTCGGCGCCGCCGTCCAGGCCGCGCACCTTGTCTTCGTCGGTGACGTAGGCCGCGGTCAGGTGCAGCACCGGCAGGCGCGCGGTGCCGGGGCGCGAACGCAGCATCGCGCAGAGGTCGAAGCCGTCGATGTCGGGCAGGTGGATGTCGAGCACGACGCCCGACAGCGTGTGGTCGGCCGCGGCCAGGCCCTCGGCGCCCGTGGCCGACTCGCGCGTGCGGAAGCCGGCTGCGCGCAGCACGCGCGCGGTGGCGTAGCGCGTGGCCGGGTTGTCGTCGATGATCAGGAGCTCGTGCTCCGAACGATCGATGGGACGGAAATCGGTGCGGACGTCGCTCATGCGCCCTCTCCTTCGCCCTGCTCGCCCGACGCGGGCCGCAGCTGCAACGGGATCTTCACCCAGAACGTGGATCCTTGCCCGAGCTCGCTCTTCAGGCCCACCGTGCCGCCCAGCAGCTCGGCCAGCTGCTTGCTCAGCGACAGGCCCAGGCCGGTGCCGCGCAGGCGCTTCTGGATGGGTGAATCGACCTGCGTGAAGTCGTGGAAGATCGCCGAGTGGAACTGCGGGTCGATGCCGATGCCGGTGTCGGTGACCGCGAACGTGATGGTGCCGTCGTCGTCGTGCTGGGCCGACACGCGCACCTCGCCGCTGGACGTGAACTTCAGCGCGTTCGAGATGTAGTTGCGCAGGATCTGCGACAACATCTTGTTGTCGGTGTACAGCCGCGACGCCTGCTGCGGCTCCTCGAACACCAGCGACACGTCGGGGTTGGTCACCACCGGCCGGAACATGCCGCGCAGCGCCGAGAACAGGTCGACCATCTCGAACCACGCCGGCGAGATGTCGACCCGGCCGGCCTCCACCTTGGCGAGGTCCAGCAGGTCGTTGACCATGTCGGCGAACTCCTCGGCGCTGCTCTCGATGAAGCGCACCTGCTTTTCCTGCTCGACCGTCAGCGGGCCGTCCACGCGGTCGAGCAGCAGCCGCGCGAGGCTGCGCAGCGCCGCGATGGGCGTGCGGAACTCGTGGCTCATGTAGGCCAGGAAGCGGCTCTTCAGCTCGGTGGCGCGCTGCAGCTGCTGGGCCTGGTTGTCGAGCTCGGCGTACAGCGCGACGACGCCGCGGTTGGTCTCGTCGAGCTCGCCCTGCAGCGCTTCGATCTGTCCGGCCTGGTCGGCGATGGTGGCCTGCAGGGCGTCGGAAGTGTGGGTGTCGGCCATGCTCAGTCCCGCTTGAGGACGACGACCGTCACGTCGTCTTGCCCGCGCGTGTAGTCGCGCAGGAGCCAGCCGGCGATGACGGCGGGATCGCATTGCAGCAGGCCGCCCACGTCCTTCAGGTTCCAGCGGGTGATCAGGCCGTCGGAATGCAGCACGACCAGCGAGTGCTCGGGCCACGCGGCGGTGACGTCCTGCAGCTTGCGGATCTGCACGCCCAGCGTGCCGTGCTGCGACATCAGCGAGCGATCCTCGACGCCCGAGACGATGCGGCCCGAGATGTTGCCCGCGCCCGCGTACACGAGGCGGCCGGCCACCGGGTCGAGGTCGACGATGGTGACGGCGGCGCCGCGCGTGCCGCGCATGAGCGGGTGCGCGCGCTCGAGGATCGCGGCCGGCGAGCCGCGCGTCGTGGCGAACACCTTCAGCGCCTCGTCGGCGGCCTCGGCCGCGACCGGGCCGTGGCCCAGGCCGTCGGCCATGATGACCGAGGCGCGGCCGTCCTCGATGCGGATGTCCCAGGCATCGCCCGCCACGATCTCGCCGGGCGCGGCCAGGCAGATGCCCGCGTGCGCGAAGCGCGTGCGCGGCGACGGCGCCCCGGCCGCCGACGCCGCCGGCACCCAGGCGCGCGACAGGATCACGGTGCCCTTGCCCGGCGCCGAGAACGCCGAGAAGTCGGACGACAGCCGCTGCACCGCGCCCAGCCCGGTGCCGGGCGTGCCGCCGGTGGAGTAGCCGTCGCGCAGGCAGCGCGCGATGTCGGCCATGCCGGGGCCGCTGTCGATGGAGATCACTTCGAGCTGGCACCCGTGTACGGACGTGCGGCAACCGATCAGCAGCCGCCCCTGCGACGCGTGGCGCCACAGGTTGTTGCCCAGCTCTGTGACGACGATCGCGAGGCGTCCGACGGCGGTCTCGTCGAGGCCCTGGTCGGTGGCCAGGCGGACGGCGGCGCGGCGCGCCTCGCCCACCTGCGAGGTCTCGGTGACGGCGATGTCGAGGTGCGGGGTCACGCGCTATTTCCAGCGGGCGACGGTGACGCAGGTGCCTTCGCCGACGGCCGTGCGCAGGTCGAAGTCGTTGACCAGCCGCCGGCTGCCCGACAGCCCCACGCCCATGCCGCTGCCGGACGTCCAGCCGTCGGTCAGCGCGAGCGCGATGTCGGGGATGCCCGGGCCCTTGTCCTCGAACGCGAGGCGCAGGCCGGTCTTGAGGCCTTCCTGCACGATCTCCCAGCGCATCTCGCCGCCGCCGCCGTAGACGACGGTATTGCGCGAGAGCTCGCTCGCCGCGGTGATCATCTTCGTCTGGTCGACCAGCGAGAACTTGATCTGCTGCGTGAGCTTGCGCACCATCTGCCGGCACATGACGATGTCGCGCTCGCCGAGCAGCGGCATCGAGCCGGTGGCAGGTTCAGTCAATTTGGTTCCGATCGTCCGCCGCCAGCAGTTGCATGCCGCGCTCGACGTTGAGAGCGGTGCGGACGCCTTCGAGCGACAGCCCGAGCTCGACCAGCGTGATGGCGACGGCCGGCTGCATGCCGACCACCACGGTGGTGGCATCGAGCACGCTGGCGATGCCGGAGATGCTCGCCAGCATGCGGCCGACGAACGAGTCGACGATCTCCAGCGCGGAGATGTCGATCAGCACGCCGTTGGCGCCGGTGCGCTCGATCTGCGCGGACAGGTCGTCCTGCAGTTGCAGCGCCACCTGGTCCTGCAGGTCGATCTGGATCGTGACCAGCAGGGCCTTGCCCATCTTCAGGATCGGGATGCGTTCCATCGCCGCGCGCCTACTTGTTGCGCGTGACGACGAAACCGGCCTTCTTCATGGCCAGCTGCAGGGCGTCGGCGAGCGTCGCCTTGGTGGTGATGCCCTGCAGGTCGATGCCCAGGTGCACGATGGTCTGCGCGATCTGCGGGCGGATGCCGCTGATGATGCAGTCGGCGCCCATCAGGCGGATGGCCGTGACGGTCTTGAGCAGATGCTGGGCGACCAGCGTGTCGACGGTGGGCACGCCGGTGATGTCGATGATGGCCAGCTCGGAGCCGGTCTCGACGATGCGCGTGAGCAGCGCTTCCATGACCAGCTGCGTGCGGCTGGAGTCGAGCGTGCCGATCATCGGCACCGCGAGCACGCCGTCCCACAGCTTGACCACCGGCGTCGACAGCTCCAGCAGCTCCTGCTGCTGGCGGGCGATGACGTCCTCGCGGCTGCGCTGGTAGGTGTTGAGCGTGAACTGCGCCATCTGGTCGACCAGCGTCGTACCGAGCCAGGCGGCGTCGAAAGCGGCCTTGGGGTCGGCGACCAACTGCCTGGCGAGGCCGACGAACAACGGGCGCTTGAGGGCCAGCACGAAGGAGCTGGTCTCGCCGGCCGAGGCGCCCTGAGCCGCGCGCGAGGCCGACAGCGAGGACAGCACGCCGCGGGTGCGCGCCCAGGCGGCGCCGTCGAAGCGGGTCAGGTCGGCGTCGGCAGCGACCTCGTGCTGGAGGGCCGCGAGCAGTTCACGCGCGTCGGCGGCGCCCTTGACGGTGCCGCCGTTCGAGGAGTTGCCCGATCCAACGACTTCGGCGAGCCAGTCCTTGAGGAACTGCTCGGCATCCGCCTTGAGTACCTGGTCGAAGACGGCGTTGTCCTGTTTCATGTGTAACCCCTTGAAGAACGGCGAGCGTAGCTCAACCTTGAACGTGTCAGTGTAGGACACCGCCGCTGAACAGCGCTTGGACGCCTGTTCAGCCCGGCTGGGTGTGCCGGTTGCCGGATCAGAACGTAAAGTTTTTGTAGTGAACGATACGTTATTTGTTGGTTGTGAGCAGTCACTCTCAATGAAGGCTACTGATCATGAAGTTTTCGAAAGCTGGCCTGACAGACGATGGGGATCAGCACTCTTGTCCAGGGAGTGCTAATATTCGTGGAACCGAACGATCGAACACCGATCAGACTGAGCACATGACCACCACCCAAGCCAACGCACTGTCCGTCCGTGACCCGTGGAGCCTGGTTCCCCCGCTGGGCAACCT
>FSXQ01001887.1_pt1 | contig 11691 bp, 8 predicted proteins | sample 1638011 | NCBI WGS metagenome assembly FSXQ01 (sample SAMEA3914789, study PRJEB12502) | metagenome | biome: forest; material: soil | place: Canada | collected 2011-07-03 | depth 0.3 m | reverse complement strand
CTTGAGGCCAACACCTTGCTCGCAGCCGATTCAGTGCGCAAACCGCGCGCGACGGAGAGAAGTCCCAGTCCCGCGACGGCGACCATGACGACCGCGGCGCTCAGCGTCGGATTGGCGGCGCCTCCGACTGCCGTCAGTGATGTGCACATCGCACCCACGGCGAACTGCATTGCGCCGTAAAGTCCGGCCGCGGAACCTGCAAGCCGCGCGTGCCCGCTCACCGACTTGGCCATGGCCGCCGGACTGCACATGCCGGCCCCCAGGCTGAAGAAGAACATCGCAGTCCCGATGAGCGGCGCCGATAGCAGGCTCGGCATCCCCAGCGTGACGACGAGCAGGAAGACGCCGCTGGCGAGGGTCAAGACGCTGGATCGCAGAAGGATGCGGGTAGTCGGAATGCCGCGTGCACGATTGGCGACGACGTTGCCCAGGCAGACCCCAACGATCAATGCGCCGAGATAGATGCCCACCTCGCGTGCCGGGCGGTGCAACTGGTGCGCCCATATGAACGGTGCCGACGCGATGAATGCGTAGAACGACGTCGTGATGCAGGCGCCCCCTACCGCGAACCACAGGAAGCTCGGCGTCTTCAACAAGGTGACGTAGTCGTCGCGCACGCGGCGCAGATTCATCGTCCCGTGCGGGCTGCCTGTCTCCGGCAGAACGCGCCAGGTCGCGACGAGGTTGAAGAGCCCGAGGCCGACGAGCAGAACGAAGATCCAGCGCCAGCCGAAGTCGGCGGAGATCGTCGCGCCGACGAGCGGCGACAGGCCCGGTCCGATCATCGTCATCAAGCTCAGGAGCGCCATGCGGCTCATCAGCTCGTGCGGCTCCGACACGTCGCGCACGATGGCTCGCCCCATCAGCAATCCGGCGCAGCCGCCGAGTGCCTGCGCGAGGCGTGCGGCGACGAGCCATTGCACGCTGGTCGCGAGGGCGGCCACGACGCCTGCGACGGTGAAGATCGCGAGGCCGAGCAGCAGCGTCGGGCGCCGGCCGAAGCCGTCGGCCAGGGGGCCGTAGAACAGCTGGCCGAATCCGAGTCCGAGGATGTAGACGCTGATGGCCGCCTGCACCGCCGCCGCCGACGCGTGCAGATCCAGCGCGGCAGCCGGCAGGGCCGGAACGAACATGTGCATGGCCATCGTGCCGCTGAAGGTCACGGTGACCAGGAGCCACATGGGCGGCGTCGAAGATCGCCCGGGAGCTGCGGGTGGCAACGCGGCGTCGTCGACCTCGACATCGCCTTCGGCCTGGAGGATGCTCATGAACTCAATTATGGTTGAACCATTGATTTTAAGTCAATGAGATCGTTCCGCGAATGGGCATTGCAAGCGCTTGACAAAGGACGGCCCGCACCTGATCATCGTCAAAGGTTCAACCAATGACTTGTTGAGCAGAAGAATCACCCGCTCGACGCCGAGCCGTCGTCCAGCACCGAAAGGCCCGCCATGCAAGAAGACCTCAGAGACCGCGTGCGCTATGAAGCGCGCGATGGTCGCGCCTACATCACGTTCTGCCGAGATGAGAAGCGCAACGCACTGACCTACGAGATGTTCGACCGGCTGATGGAGCACATCGATACGGCCGAGCGCGACGATGACGTCCGCGTCATCGTCTTCCGCGGCGAGGGCCGAGACTTCTCCACGGGCCACGACCTGGCCCAGGTGGGCGGCGCGGAGTACGGCTTCTCGAAGGACCCCAAGGCGCGCCGCCCCAGCCAGCGCGCACGGCTGCACTTCGACAAACGCCATGTCGAACAGTTCCGCCAGATCTTCTACAGCGTCAAGCCCACGCTGTCGCTGGTGCAGGGCAACTGCGTCGGCGCGGGCCTCTACATCGTCGAGGCGAGCGACCTCGCGATCGCGGCCACGAACGCGAAGATCGGCCACCCGGAACAGAAGATGGGTCTCGCCGGTGCGTCCTACATGACGAGCTGGCTGATTCTTACGCTCGGCGCCCGGAAGGCCCGCGAACTGCTGCTGCTGGGCGAGGTGTTGAGCGGCGAGGAGGCTGCGCGCATCGGCCTCGTGAACAAGGCCGTGCCTCCAGAGGAGCTCGAAGCCGCCGGAGAGGAATGGGCCGAGCGCATCGTCCGCCTCCCCCGCGACGCCATCGCGATCGGCAAGGCCGCCACGCACCTGGCGCTCGACTCGCTCGGCATGACATCGCAGTTCATCCACGGCTACGTCGGGCATGCGCTAGGCACCAACATCCGCTACGAGCCGGACGAGAGCAACTTCATGAAGGAACGCAGCAAGAAGGGCGCGACCGGGGCCGCGCACGCACGTGAGGATCGATTCGTCGAAGGTGGTTCCGAGCCCGATTCCGGCGCGCCGACCGCAGCCATCGGAGGGGCGCAATGAACCCCGTCGCAACCAGCGTGACTGACATGCGCGGAAGATCGGTCGTCGTACTCGGAGGCACGAAAGGCATCGGCCGCGCCTCCGTGCGCGAGATCGCCGCGATGGGGGCCAACGTCGTCATCCAAGGGCGCGACGGAGATGCTGCCGCGACGCTCATCGACGAGTGCAAGGGCTTAGCCGGCGAGCGCGTGTTCGTGAAGAGCGACCTGCTCTCCTACGAAGGCATCGAGCAGGCGGTGTGGACCGCGCACCAGCGCTTCGGCCGGGTGGACGTCGTCGTGGCCAGCGGTGGCCCGAGCGACCCGAAACCCAAGCTGTTCGTCGACATGTCGCCCGAGGACGGCATCGCAATGCTGAAAAGCCGGTTGATGCCGCGGCTGAATGCGTTGCACGCCGCCGTGAAGTTCATGCGCGACCAGCAGTACGGCAAGGTCATCCTGGTGACGACCGATGCCGGCCGGATTCCGACGCCCGCCGAATCGATGATCGGCGCCGCGGGTGCCGCCATCATCTTCATGACGCGCGCGCTGGCGCTCGAGTTGTCGAGCCTGGGGATCCGCGTGAACTCGGTTGCCACCACGCTGACCACCGGCACCCCCGCGCACGACCGGTTCCTGACGGCCCGTGACGCCGGATCGCAGGAAGTCATCGTCAAGGCCTTCAACAAGGCCGAAGCCAAGGTCAAGTTCCGGCTCAATACCTCGGAAGACCTGGCGCACTACATCGCCTACCTCGCCAGCCCCGCGTCCGACCAGGTGTCGGGCTCGACGTTGAGCATCAACGGCGGCCTCTCGTTCCCCAGCTACTGATTCGTCGCGAGACGAAAGGACAACCGCGATGACACTCAAGCTCACGGAAGAACAGGTGATGTTGCGCGACTCGATCCGCCGCATGGTCGAGAAGCACGTTGCACCGCTCGTGCCCTCGATGGAGGAGACCGATCGCTTTCCCGAGGAACTGGTGCCGATCTTCGGCGACATGGGGCTGCTGCAGCTCTGGTTGCCCGAGGAGTACGACGGCCCCGGTGGCGACCTGAAGACGGTGTGCATCGCCAAGGAAGAGATCGCCAAGGTCTCACTCGCCGCCGCCACGCTGTGCGCCAACAACTCGATCTCGTTCATCCTGCCTCTGCTGCACTACGGCACCGAGGCGCAGAAGAAGCGCTGGTTGCCGCTGGCGGCGCAGGGCCGGCTCGTGACGTCCATCGGCATCACCGAGCCGCAATCGGGATCGGACGTGTCGTCGATCCGCACGCGCGCGGTGCGCGACGGCGACCATTGGGTCGTCAATGGCCAGAAGAGCTGGATCACCTGGGGCGGGAATGCGCACTGGCTGCTGCTGTTCGCGAAGACGTCGGACGCGGGCGGCTCGAACGGGATCAGCGCCTTCATGGTCGACACGAAGACACCCGGCTTCCGCCTCGGACGAAAGGAGCTGAAGATGGGCCGCCACGGCTCGCCCAGCCACGAACTCTTCTTCGAGAACATGCGGGTGCCGGCCGATTGCATGATCGGCGCCGAAGGCGAGGGCTTCAAGGCCTGCATGAAGGTGCTCGACCTGAATCGTCCCACGATCGCGGCGACCTCGCTGGGATTGGCGCAAGGCGCGCTCGACGTCGCAGTGAAGTACGCCAAGGAGCGCACGCAGTTCGGCAAGCCGATCGCCCAGTTCCAGGGCATGCAGTTCAAGCTGGCCGACATGGCGATCCAGATCGAGGCCGCACGCACTTTGCTTTACAGCTGCGCCGACGAGATCGATTCGGGTGACCACTCGCGGCTGAACATGATCTCGTCGATCACCAAGTGCTTCGTCACCGACGTCGCGATGGCCGTGACGATCGAAGCCGTGCAGGTGCTGGGCAGCTACGGCTATTCGAAGGATTTCCCGGTCGAACGAATGATGCGTGACGCGAAGCTCAACCAGATCATCGAAGGCACCAACGAGATCCATCGACTGATCGTCGCGCGCCGCCTGCTCGAGGCATGACGTGCATGAACCCGACACCCGACTTGAGGAGACAAGCATGATGACCCCCGTACTGATCGTGGGCGCCGGCCCCGTGGGCCTGGCGCTCGCCGGTGACCTGGGCTTCCGTGGCATTGCCAGCATGTTGATCGAACGCAGCGACGGCAAGGTGATGCAGCCGAAGATGGACATGGTGGGCATCCGCACCATGGAGTACGCGCGGCGCTGGGGCATCGTGCCCTGGGTGCACGACGCCGGCTACAACCGGGCCTACCCGCAGGATTGCGCCTGGGTCACGTCCCTGAACGGCTACGAGTTCGGCCGCGAAGTCTTCCCCGCGCCGCAGGACGAGAAGATCCCGCCGCAAAGTCCGCAGAAGCGCGAGCGCTGTCCGCAGAATTTCTTCGACCCTGTCCTGCAGAAGTTCGCGCGGCGCTCGGGCCTGGCGGAGCTGATGTACGAGACCGAGTTGGTGTCCTTCACGGAAGCCGCCGATGGCGTGACGGCCATCGTGCGCGACGTGCGCACGGGCACCGAGCGCGCGATCGAGGCGCGGTACCTCGTCGGCACCGATGGCGGTGCGAGCACGGTGCGCCAGGCACTGGGCATCGGCATGACGGGCGAGCCGACGCTCACCCATACGACCAACGTCGTGTTCCGCGCCAAGGATCTCGAGTCGCTGCACGACAAGAAAAAGGCCTATCGCTACATCTTCATCGGTCCGGAAGGCACCTGGGCAACGCTGGTGGCGATCGACGGCCGCGACCAGTGGCGCTTCTCCCTGGTCGGCGACCTGAACAAGACGACTCCGAGCGAGGAGCAGTTGCGTGCGGCCATCTACCGCGCCGTCGGCAAGGAATTCGAGTTCGAGATCCTCTCCATGTTGCCGTGGATCCGGCGCCAGTTGGTGGCCGACTCTTACGGGACGAAACGGGTCTTCATCGCAGGCGATGCCGCGCACCTGACCTCGCCGACCGGCGGCTTTGGCATGAACACCGGCATCCAGGACGCGGTGAACCTGTCATGGAAACTCGCCGGCGCGCTGCAGGGCTGGGCCGGGCCGCGCCTGCTCGAGACCTACGGCAGCGAGCAACGTCCCGTGGCCTTGCGCAACGTGGCGGAAGCCACGGGCAACCTGCAGCGGATGCTGTCCCCGCGCGTCAGCTCACCGTCCTCCGCGGTGTTCGAGGATGGCCCCGGTTCCGAAGAGGCCCGCATCGAATTCGGCAACCGGTATACCGAGCAGATGAAGCGCGAATGGTTCTCCATGGGGATCCACCTCGGCTACATGTACGAGGGCTCGCCGATCGTGGTGTCCGATGGCACGCCGCAACCGCCGGACGAGGTGTCGACGTACAAGCCGACTTCCCGGCCAGGTTCGCGGGCGCCGCACATGTGGCTGGCGGAAGGAGAGTCGGTCCTCGATTTCTTCGGCAAGGAGTTCGTGCTGCTTCGATTCGGCAAGGACGCCCCCGATGCCGGGGCATTCGAAGACGCGGCCCGCGAGCGCGGCCTGCCATTCAAGACCGTGGAGATCGACAACGGCGAGGCGGCAGCGCTCTACGAACGCAAGTTGGTGCTTGTGCGCCCGGACGGCCAGGTGGCCTGGCGCGCGGACGCCCTGCCGGCGAGCGCATTGAGCATCCTCGACACGGTGCGCGGCGGCGCCTGAGCGAGGACGCCGCACCACCGAACTGATGCGTCATCCCAGCGCCCCGGAGGCCGAACGGCCCCCCGGGGCGCTGCCGCATGGGACGCCGAAACCACCTTAGGGAAAACGCCTCGTTGCGCGCGCGCTCCTTCGCTTGACAGGGTGATCAGCATAGGCGCATCCTTTCAATGGTTGATCCATTAGATTTAATCGGGCTAGCTTTCGAACAGGAATGCGGCCACCGCCGGATCACAAAGTGCCGGGCGCCAACCCATCCGCCAACGGCACCGAAGCATTGAACAGAAGACGGGCAGCCTTTACAGGAGACAAGAGTGAATCGCAATTCGAGACGGGTAGTTTGGGGGGCAGCGGCGCTGGTGGCTCTGTCCGGATCGTCGGCCATGGCGCAGGAGTCTGCGACGGACGCGAAGTTGCGCGAGCTGTCGGAGCAGATCGAGCGCATGCGCGTCGCATCGGATCGTCAGCTCGCGCAACTGCAAGAACAGCAGAAGCAGCTCGACGCGCTTCGCAGCGCAGTGCTGGCGCCCACACCGCCGCCGCCGCCGATCCCGGGCGTCGTGCCAATTTCGCGCGGCGTCGCGCCGACCCCGTTGACCACGCCGGTACCGGCCGCCAACGAGCCAGCGCCGGAATTCGTGATGAAGGGGTCGCTGCCTGGTTCGTTCCGGGTGCCCGGCACGGACACGTCGATCAAGGTCGGCGGCTTCGCCCGCCTCGACGTCGTCAAGGATTTCGGCGGAGGCGCCAACGGGGCCATCATGATCCCGTCGCTGATTCCGTTCGCCGGCAGTGCGCAATCCACGCGCAAGGGCTATTTCAACGAGAACGCGCGCCAGAGCCGTCTCTACGTGCGCACGCAGACCGATACCGGCTACGGGCCGGTGAATACGCTGATCGAGGGCGACTTCATCGGCGCTGGCGGCAACGAGACTGTGACCAACTCCTCGGCCTTCCGCGTCCGGCAGGCCTACGTCGAGGTTGGCCCGTTGCTGGCCGGCCAGACCTGGACCAACTTCGTCGACCTCTACTCGTATCCCGAGACGATCGACTTCGCCGGCGGCCAGGGCAACGTGCAGGGCATCCGCGACGCGCAGTTGCGCTACACCCAGCGCTGGGGAACGACGCAACAGTTGTCGGTCGCCCTCGAGAATCCCGAAAGCGACATCTTCGGCACCGTGGCGACCACCGAGTCGGCAGCGTCCAGCCCGACGTCGGCGACCACGCTCGACACCGCGCCGGACGTCAACGCTCGCTACGTGTTCTCCGGAGACTGGGGTCGGATCTCCCTTGGCGCAATGGCGCGGCACCTGGTCTTCAACAACACGGGCGGTGCCGCGATCAACGGCTTCGTCGGCGGCGCCGGCGTGACGGCGTACCAATGGGCTGTCCAGGGCAAGGTCAACACATTCGGCAAGGACTCGATCCAGTACTCCCTTGCCAGTGGGGCGGGCATCGGCCGCTACCTGCTCGGGTCGGTCAACAACACGGCGGCCGTGATCGAGAATGGCGAACTGAAGGCGATCTCGGAGCGCGGACTGACCGCCAGCTACCAGCACTTCTGGACGCCCACCCTTCGTTCCAACCTGGTCTACGGCGTGGTCAAGCTGGACCTGCCACACCCCTACGTGCCGTTGACGACCCCCAGCAAGGTCTCGGCGATCTTCGCCAACCTGATCTGGAGCCCGGTACCCGGCAGCCTGATCGGCCTCGAATGGGAGCGCGGCATGATCGAGAACGACTCGGTCGCCACGGCGACGCTGTCGAACCATGGCAGCAACAACCGGCTCCTGACGAGCTTCCAGTACGGCTTCTGAACTGCAGACGAAAGAAAGGCGCCTCGAAGGAGGCGCCTTTTGCGTTTCCGTGTCTCGTCGAGGCGCGGAGGTCAGAGCGGAGCGCGTCGCTGCCTGGCGAAATCCTGGGCAAGGTAGTGACGCTGCAGGGCGGCCAGGTGCAATTGCATCTCACGGACGGCGGCGTCCTCGTTGCGAGCGCGCAAGTGCTTGATCAGGCGCTTGCGCGACAGGATCACCTTTTCGTTGGGTGTCGGCGTGATCACCTCGAGCAGTTTGCTCTGCACCTCTACCAGCGCGTCGACCAGGATGGTCAGCAGAGGGTTCTTTGCCGCACGGGCCAGCAGCACGTGGAAGTGCAGGTTGATCTCCACGCGGCGGCGGACGTCTTCGGCTGCGACCGCGGCCTCGCTCTCGGCCAGGTTCTTCTCCAGGCCGTCGAAGTCGGCGTCCGTGCCGCGTTTGCAGGCGAGTCGCGTCACTTCGACCCCCACGATCATCCTGGCCTCGATCAGATCCTGGGGCGTGATCACGCCGAGCCGGAAGAGGTCGGTGAAGCCCGAGACGACTGCGTCGCCCTGGCCTTCGCGCACGAAGGCGCCTCCGGTCGCACCCTTGCGAAACTCCAGGATGCCCGACATCTCCAGCGCTCGCAGCGCTTCGCGGACCGTATTGCGGCTCAGGCTGAATTGCTCCGAGAGTTCGCGCTCGGAGGGCAGACGGTCGCCCGGCCGCAACGCGCCGCTCATCAGTTGGGCGCGGATCTGGATGGCCACTTCTTCGAAGGCCCGGCGTGTCTGCACCGGCGTGTAGGCGACGCGGATGCGCTCTGAACTTTGTTCCATCGAATCTCTCTCCCTTGATCTGTGTTGCGCCAATGGTTTAGCCATTGATGTTTATAGTGTACGTTCTTCCGCCGCGCGTGTGTGTTGGCTTTCGATCTGTCGGGTCTACGCCCGGGCCTTCCCGGGCCGTTCCCTCCCGAGCAGGCTTCAAACCCCTTGACAAAGGAAAGCAGTCCGTGCATTCTTTGTCAAAGGTTCAGCCAATAGACCAATCAACAACTGAGCGGCAACTCGGGAACGAGGAGCAGCTCAAGGCGAGACAACATGCCGACGACTCCCAGCCAGACCAGCGCGACCGCGCGTCCTCTCGACGGCATCGTCGTGATCGAGACCTCCAGCTTCCTCACCGGTCCCTTTGCCTCGCTGATGCTTTCCGACCTGGGTGCCGATGTCATCAAGGTCGAACCTCCGGGAGGCGACGGTTTTCGCAAGTTCGGCCATAACCGGGGCGGATACGGGGCATCGTGGACGAACGCCAACCGCAGCAAGCGCAGCATCGTGATTGATCTGAAGACCGAGGCCGGCGTGAAGCGCCTGAAGCGCCTGGTGGCGACGGCCGATGTTCTGATCGAGAACTGGCGCCCGCGTGTCGCGACGTCGCTCGGCCTGGGCCATGAATTGCTGAGCCAGTTGAACCCGCGCCTGATCCGCCTGTCGATCACGGGCTTCGGTGACACCGGCCCGCTGGCGAATGCGCCTGCGTTCGACTCCTTGATCCAGGGGCGCACCGGCATCGTGAACGCCGAGGCGCGCAATGGCGGCCAGCCTGCCGTCACGCCGTTCAACATGGTCGACAAGGTCACCGGCGCCTTCGGCGCGCAGGCCGTGCTCGCCGCGCTGTTCGAGCGCGAGAAAACCGGCCTGGGCTCCATGATCAAGCTGCCCATGCTCGACACGATGGGCTATTTCAATTTTCCGGACATGTTCCAGCATCGCACGTTCGAAGGCGACACGAGTGGCTGGAAGCCGCCGCAGTCGCAGGTGCTCGAGACGCTTGACGGACATGTCGTGATCTCGCCTGCCAACGGCGCGCAGATGTCCAAGACGCTCAATGCGGTCGAGCGCCCCGAATGGAAGGACGACTTCAAGAAGATGCCCGATCCCGTCCTGATGGCCGAGGAATTCTTCCGTCGCGTCGGTGGCGTCGTGAAGGAGAAGTCGACGGCGTTCTGGCTGCAGCGCTTCGCCGAAATGGACGTGCCGGCCGCGCCGGTATGTGACCTCGACGACTTCCTGAACGACGCTCAGGTCGCCAACAACCGGATCTATTCGCAGGTCGATTCGCCGGTCGGTCCGATCCGCGCTGCGCGCTATCCCGCGACCTTCAACGACCGGCTCATGACGCCCCGTTTCGGACAGCCGGCGGTCGGGCAGCACGACGGCGAGATCGAGCCGGAACCCGTCGCTGCGGCGTCGGTCGAGCCCCAATGACCCAGCTCGTTCGCGCGGCGGTCGCCAGCGGACAGCATCGGCCGCTCGTCGTGGAGCAGGTGCTGCTGGCAGACCCGGGACCGCATGAAGTCGTCATCGAGATGGTGGCCGCCGGAATCTGCCATTCCGACCTGAGCTTCGTGAACGGCGAGCGCGACTGGAGCGACTATCCGGTCGTTCTAGGCCATGAGGGTGCCGGCGTGGTTGTCGAGTGCGGTTCGCAGGTCAGGTCCGTCAAGCCCGGCGACCACGTGATTCCGGTCGGCATCCCCGAGTGCGGCGTCTGCGTCGCGTGCGTGAGCGGAAAGACCAACCTGTGCGACGAGTACTACCCGAGCGTCATTGGCCGGCCGTTCTCGTTGCGCGGCCATGCCATGCGCGGCTTCTGCGACCTCGGCACGTTCGCGGATCGCATCGTCGTTCGCGAGATGCAGGTGTCGAAGATCCGCTCCGACGCGCCGCTCGACGTGGTCTGCTGCCTCGGCTGCGCCGGCGCTACCGGGCTCGGTGCCGCCCTGTTCACGGCGCGTGTCGAAAAGGGCAGCAGCGCGGTCGTGTTCGGCCTGGGCGGCATCGGACTCAACGTCGTCGAGGGCGCGCGGCTGGCCGGGGCGAAGTCGATCATCGGCGTCGACACGAATCCTGCCAAGGAGGCGCGGGCGCGCAAGGTCGGCCTCACGCATTTCATCGACGCGAGTGCGGTCGGCCAGGACATCGTCGGACTCGTCAGGGAACTGACGGGCGGCGGAGCGGACTACGCCTTCGAATGCACCGGACATCCCGCCGTCCTGGACAACGCCGTCGAGTGCGCGCGCCGGGGCTGGGGCACGACCGTGATGATCGGTGTCCCCCCTGGCGGGGCGCCGATCTCGCTGCGTCCGCGCGCGATTCTCGAAGGACGACGCCTCTTGGGTTCATACCTGGGCAACATCAAGACGCGCTCGGAGTTGCCGCAACTGGTTGACTGGTTCATGGAGGGCAAGATCTCGCTGGACAGCCTGATCTCCCACCGCATCGAGCTGGGCGCGATCAACGAGGGATTCGCACTGCTCGCCAGCGGCGAGGCCCTGCGCACCGTCGTGAGTTTCGCCCGAACCGCGAAGACGAAGCCGCAACGCGACGCACAGCCGGCTTGACGTCCGGCCCGACATTCATTTCAACCGTTCACGTTCGACCCCGATGGAGATCACCATGCAACCCAGCCAGAACACCAGCAACGAGAATCCCGACGCGCCGTCTTTCCCCATGAAGCGCTGCCCGTTCTCGCCGCCGCCGGAGTACGCGCAGATCCGCGCGGAGAAGCCGATCTCGCACATCACGATGCCCGACGGCATGCTGGCGTGGATCATCACCAGGCACGAGGACGTGCGTGCCGTCCTGGGCGACAACCGGTTCTCGACGGTGCCTGCGACGCCAGGCTATCCGATGATCTCGCCCTCGCGCGCCTCGTTGCTGATCAACGAGAAGCCGGCCACGATCATCCGCATGGATCCGCCCGAGCACACGCGCTTTCGTCGCATGCTGACCAAGGAGTTCATGTTCGCCCACATCCAGACGATGCGGCCGGTGATTCAGAAGACCGTCGATGAACTCCTCGATGCCATCGAAGCCAAGGGCGG
>FSXQ01004152.1_pt1 | contig 11719 bp, 8 predicted proteins | sample 1638011 | NCBI WGS metagenome assembly FSXQ01 (sample SAMEA3914789, study PRJEB12502) | metagenome | biome: forest; material: soil | place: Canada | collected 2011-07-03 | depth 0.3 m | reverse complement strand
GGCCGTCTCCACCGCCAGGCCCTCGAGCGCGCCCAGCGGCGCCGTCTTGCGCAGCAGGCCGTAGCTGCCGAACGAGCCGGCCAGGCCCAGCGCGATCCACGGCGGCCGGCCCAGCGTCGCGGTGAGCCACAGCACGCCGCAGGCGGCCGTGGCCACGGCGATCCACTGCAGGCGGCGCGGCCGCTCCTTGAGCACCCAGGTGCCCAGCAGCACGTTGACCAGCGGCGTGACGAAGTAACCCAGGCTCGCCTCCACCACGTGGCCGTGGTTGACGGCCCAGACGTACAGCAGCCAGTTGGTGCTCAGGAGCAGCGCGCTCAGCACGAATTGCCCGACGAGCCGCGGCTGGCGCACGACGGCCGGCACCCACTGCAGCCGGCGCATCGCCACGAGCGCGGCCCACACGAAGATGAACGACCACAGCGAGCGGTGCAGCACGATCTGGAAGGCGTCGATGCGCGCGAGGACGTGGAAATAGATCGGGAACAGGCCCCAGAGGACGTAGGCGAGGGCGGCGTAGACGAGACCGGGCATCGGCAAGCGGGGAGGTCGGAGGCGGTCTCCGGGTTCGCGCCATTATCGAAGGTGGACGGCACGGCAACTTTGCGCCAATGAAATGGCTCATCGCCGATCTGCGGGGATGGCCGGGCCCTGCGCGCGCAATGACGCGCCTCGTCATCCTGCGCGAAGCCGCAGGATCCACGCTGGCCAATGACATCGCCGCCAGGGGTGGATTCCGCGACTGCGTGCGCAATGACATGGCTGGACGGCCGGCTTCACGACGGCGCGGTGGCCTCCCCGCAAATCGGCGAAGAACCAATGAAATTGGCGCGAAGCAGGCAGGACTGCGTCCCGCACGCTTTGCACCAATGAAATTGGCGCGAAGCAGGCAGGACTGCGCATTCCTGTCGTTGCTTTCCCACGATTTCCATCTTTAGGGGGATTGTTGGAAATTGGCACCTCGCTGAAAAATGGCTGTCATCAACGTTCCTCATGATTCAGGACGTTCAGGGAGAACAGCCATGCCGCAAACGTACAACGTCGGATCCCGTTCGCGCTTCGTGAACTTCGTCGCCTGGATGTTCATCCTCCTGGCGGCGTTCGCGTGCGAGTGGGCGGTCATCCAGAACGCCTCGCAGTCGTCGTGGGCCGCGCTGACCGGCGACCAGTCCAGCCTGCCCTGGCTCACCGGACTGCTGATGCGCCACGCGAACTGGGTGTTCACGGCGTCCGTCGCGCTGTCGCTGGCCACCATGGTCTGCGCCATCGGCCTGCTGCGCCGCATCGAATGGGCGCGCCGCGTCTTCATCGGCCTGCTGATCGTGGCCATCGGGGTCGATCTCGCCGGCCTGTGGCTGCAGCAGGAATTCATGCGCCTCGTGGTGGACTCGGCGCTGCGCCAGACCACCCTCACGCAATCGGCGGCCGACGTCTTCGGCGGCATCGTGACAGCCGCCCGCGTGCTGGCCGGCTTCCTCACGCTGGTGGCCAGCGTGGCGCTGGTGGGCATCATCCGCCGGCTGATGTCGCCGGCGGTGCGGCAAGAGTTCGCATAAGGAGCTTCGCTCCCGTGCTCGACGGCCGCTGTTGCGGCCGTCGTCGTTTCTGGTCAGGCGCTCAAATGCGTGAATCGCGTCCGAACCAGCAACTTCCTGAAATCGCGATCGAAGCTGACCAGGTGTTCGGCCTGCTGATCAACGGCGGCCGCGAGCCAGGCATCGGGCAGGTCGTTGCCGGTGAGTTGCCTGTCCAGGCAGAGCTGGCGCAGCTTGGGCCATTCCGGGCCCAGGGCCGCGAGCTGGACACCGGGCATGGCCAGGATCGCGTCGATGAATGCCACGGCGTCGGCAATGGGGGTTGGCTGAACGAAGATCTTCGGGCTTGTCACCAGGCGCAAGACGCTGGCGAGCACCATCGGCATCAGGGTGAATGCGGCACCGCCTTCGGCCGCTGCAAGTGCCTCTTCGAGCCAGCCGCGCGCAGCGGCGTGATGCGGGTGATCGCTGCGCGATGCCGCCACCAGCACGTTGACGTCAGGCGTCATCGTCCAGGGCCTCGAGCATCGTCTTGTTGCTGCGGGGATCCAGGCCGGCGACAAGTCCGCCACGCCCGTTGAAGACGGGCAATCGCTTCCGTGTCTTCACTGGTTTGGCCAAAGCGGCCCGCAAACGCAACTGCAGCCCCTCTTCGATCAGCCGGGTCAGGCTCGTTCGCTGCCGGGCGGCCAATGCCTTGGCGTTGGCAAGCAGCTGATCATTCAGGTCGAGCGTCGTTTTCATGAAATAAGTATACAGATTTCTGTACGCCAGTCGACTGGCCGTTGTCGGCGAAGCTGCGTTCGGGAGTGTCTTGGGCCGAGTCGATGAACGCCGGGCTGGGGCTCATGACACTGTCCTTTGCCGGCTCATCAATGATCGGCGAACTGGGCGGAGACGCGCGCGAGCGACGAACGCACCCGCGCCGCTACCGACGACGTGCCGCTGCCTGCAAGCACGAGCTGCTTCGTGGCCCGGGTCATCGCGACATAGAGGAGCCGCAGCGCGTCGTCCAGGCTTTCGTCCTTCATCGGAAGCGCTTGCAGGCTGCCGATGAAGACATGCGCGAACTCCAGCCCTTTGGCGCTGTGCATCGTCAACAGCCGGACGGCAGGCCGCGTCCAATCGAAGTGACGGAACGCGCGCGAATTCATCGATTCGAATTCGATGCGCCTGCGTTGCAGCGCTCTTTCGAGCGGCTCCATCAGGTATTTGGCCCGGAACAGCACGGCGATCTCGTCGCCGGGCATGCCGTCACCGATCAATGTCTCGATGCGTTCCGCCACCAGTTCGGCTTCCTCGGACGCATCCCGTGCATTGATCAGGATCGGCAGCGGGCCGCGCCGGCCCGCGCTGGCCGGCTGCACCAGCGGCAGCGGTTCGTCATCGCCGTCCGCTTTCTCGTTGCGTTGCAGCAGCGAATGAGCGCAGGTGGTCGCCAGAGCGAGGATCTCGGCGGTGTTGCGGTAGTTGAGCTTGAGGATCCCGGTTCGACCTTGTGCCTGGATGCCGACGCTTGCGAACGTGAAATGCCTGCGCTTCTTCTGGTAGATCGATTGCGCATCGTCATACAGCACCAGCAGGCTCTGCGTGGAAGGGCTGACCATGCGCGTGGCCAGGCGCAGCCAGGAATCCTCGAAATCGTGAGCCTCGTCGATCAGCAGGGCCGTGTACTGGCCGCCAGGAATGAATCCGGTGGCTATCGATCGCTCCACCGTGTCGGCGAGCAATCGGAAGTGGGCCTCGCGGTCGGGCGCTTCGGGCACGTGGAGTTGATAGCTGCGCACCATGTCCTGGCACCAGCTATGGAAGGTGCGTACCTGCACGCGTTCGTCCACGCCGCGCTGGCGCAACTGCGAGTCGATGCGGTCGGCCAGGGTGCGGTTGAAGCAGAGCACGAGGATGGGCTGGTCCGCTCTCGCCGCCGCGGCCAGCTGCTGGGCGCGATAGATCAGGATCATCGTCTTGCCGGAGCCCGCGGCCCCATGGATGACCCGGTGACCCTCTCCCAGGGTGCGGGCCATCTGCTCTTGTTGCAGGTCCATGACCTGCATGAGATCCGGCAGCATCGGCGCTTCGGGGCCGCCGCCTTCGAAGTCCAGACCGGACTGTTGCTGCAAGCGGACTTCGGGAAAGAGATGCCAGCGGATCCGGTCGCGTTGCGGAAGACTCAACGTATGGGGATAGTGGACGGTGAACAGCCCCCAAAGGCGATCGAAGAAGGCGTCGATGGAGACGGTTTCCTCCAGGTCGTCGCGCAGGAGCACTTGGCGCGCCGGAAAGATCTGGTTGAAATCGCTGCCCGCCCATTCGGCCTGTGTCTGGTGCGAGAAGATCACGCCCCAGCCATAGGGAAACAGCAGCTTGCCGCGAAACGGTCCATCGCCATGGACCAGGGCGGGGTCGCGCTGCATCAGATCGACCAGTTCGAACGCGTAGTCGCGCGCCTGGCGCAGTGGATTGGCCTCCGTCACGCGGCCGCGCGGCGTGGCGAGTTCAACGGCGTCACGATTCGCGGCCACCAGTGTCGAGCGCTTCCAGTCCTTCACTTCCAGGAGCAGGACGCCCTGGCGCGGGCTGAGCACGACAAAATCCGGTTGTCGCGCGCGGGGGCCGACGGGGACGTTGTGCCACACCAGATAGTCGTCTCCGAGACAACGTTTGAGCTGGTGCAGAACCCGTCGCTCGCCGGTATTGCAGCGTTGATCGACCTGACTCAGGCCTTGAGGAAAGACGGCCATGACAAGACAGCTCCCGGACGATTCGCCTGGAGATTATCAGAGCGGCGAAGGAGCAGGCGCCGCGCGCTCACGGGGCGCAGTCCGGCTTGCACGGCGACGGGGTCAGGCGATATCCCCATCGACGTAGAACCAGCGCCCGCCCTCCCGCACGAACCGGCTCGTCTCATGCAGCCGCTCGGCCTTGCCGCCCAGCTTGCTGCGCGCCACGAACTCGACGATCGCGTGGTCTGCGTCCTGCGCTGCGTGGCGGCGCACGTCCAGGCCCAGCCAGCGCAGGCCGTCGGGCAGCGGTTCGATGACGGCCGGGCGGGTGGACGGGTGCCAGGTGTCGCGCAGGTAGCCGGGCAGGCCGCCGGCGAAGGCGCTGTAACGCGAGCGCATCAGGTCTTCGGCGGTGGGCGCCTTCAGCGCCTCGGGGCCGGCATGCCAGCGTCCGCAGCAGCGCACGTAGGCGAGTTTCCGGCCGCAGGGGCAGGGCGAGTACGGGGCGATGGGCATGCGTGAATCCAATGGGTCGGGTGCCAGGTCTTGCCTGTACTCGGGCGAGACCTGGCGCCCGCGAATTGTGCGTGCGGCAGGCTGCAAATTCTTGTGGCCGCGGTCCAAATGTCCGCTAGACTGTATGCAAATACAGTACTCAGGGAGGGCCTCGGAAGTACGGAACGCTCGCGTTGCGAAGCCCTCCCGCTGCCTTCGTGAACCTGCGTCCACCCGATCCCCGCGATGTCTTCGCCTTCCTCCCTGCTGCCGCTGGAGCATCTCCATCCGGCGTTGTGGCGCGCGCACCAGCTGGGGCGCGGGCGGGAGGCGGTGCAGGCGAGCGGTTACTCCGCGCTGGATGCCGAACTGCCGGGCGGCGGCTGGCCCCAGCGTGCCATCACCGAACTGCTGCTCTCGGGCGCCGGCCGGGGCGAGATGCGGCTGCTCGCGCCGGTGCTCGCCCGCGTGGGCGCGGCCGGCCGGGGCGTGTTGCTGCTGGGGCCACCGGCCGAGCCGTGCGCCGAGGCGCTGGCGCAGCTGGGCCTCGACCTGTCGCGTTGCGTCGTGATCCGCGGCGACGACCTGCTGTGGCCGCTGGAGCAGGCGCTGCGCAGCGGCCAGGTGGGCGCGGTCGTCGCGTGGGCGCCGGCGCGGCTGAAGGGCGAGGCGCTGCGCCGGCTGCAACTGGCGGCGCAATCGCACGAGGGCCCGGCCTTCGTCGTGCGCGCCGAGAGCGCGGCGGCGCATCCCAGCCCGGCGCCGCTGCGCCTGGCGCTCGCCGGCGCCGGCCCCGATGCGCTGGCCGTGCGTCTGCTCAAGCGCCGCGGCCCCGCGCTGGAGCAGTCGCTGCTGCTCGCGCTGCCGCCCGTGCTCTCGCGCTCCGCGCGCCAGCGGGCGCTCACGCCCCGGCGCACGCATGCGGGCGCGCAGGCGCTGTCCGCGATCGCGTGACCGCGAGATCGCCTCAACCATGCTCTGGATCGGCATCCACCTGCCGGCGTTGTCGCTGGAATCGTTCATCGCCACGCTGGCGCCGGAGCCACCGGCCGAGGACCAGGCCGTCGACGACCTCGACGAGCTTGACGACTTCGACCGTGTCGGCCCCGTCGCTCTGATCGAGCACCACCGCATCGTCGCGGCCAACCCCGCGGCACGCGAGTGCGGCGTGCGGCCCGGCCAGAAGCGCGCCACCGCGCTGGCGCTGGCGCCGCACACGCGCCTGGGCGAGGCCGATCCGGCGCGCGACGCCGCCGCGCTGATGGCCGTGTCCTACGTCGCGATGGGCTTCACCCCGGCCGTCTCGGTCGGAGGCGACCACGTGGTGCTGGCCGAGGTGCAGGCCAGCCTGCGCTATTTCGGCGGCCTGCCGCGGCTGCTACAGCGACTTCGCGCCGAGTTGGCGCCGCTGGGCCACGCGCTGCGCGTCGCCTGCGCGCCCACCCCGCAAGGCGCGCAGTGGATGGCCGTGGGCGGGGACGACGGCTCGCCTGCGCTCGCCAGCACCCGGGCCGACTGGCGTGCGCGCGTCGCCGCCGTGCCCGTCACGCGCATGGCCGCCGCCGCGCCGCACCTGCCCGCGCTCGAGGCGTTGGGCCTGGCCACTGCCGCCGACCTCTGGAAGCAGCCGCGCGCCGGGCTCACGCGCCGCTTCGGCGGCGAGTTGCTGGCCGACATCGACCGCGCCCTCGGCGACCTCGCCGACCCGCGCACCGCGCTGCAGCCCGCGCCCACCTTCGACAGCCGGCTGGAGCTGTTCATGCGCGCCGACGACAGCGCCGCGCTGCTCACCGGTGCCGCCGTGCTGCTGAACCGCCTCACCGCCTGGGCCACCGCGCATCGCGGCCTCGTCGCCGGCTTCGAACTGCGGCTGCATCACGAGAGCCGCCGCAAGATGCTGGAGGATCCGGCGTCGCGCACCACCGTGCTGGCCATCGGCCTGGGCGAGCCGGTGTCCGACACCGCCCACCTGCACGCACTGCTGCGCGAGCGCCTGCAGCGCCTGCCGCTCGCCGCATCGGTCATCGAGCTGAGCCTGCACTGTCACTCGGTCACCCCGGGCGCGCCGCCCAACACCGAGCTGTTCCCCTCGGCCGCGAGCGTCGGCGAAGGCTGGCAGCGGCTGCTCGAACGCTTCGAGGCCCGGCTCGGCGCGCACAACATCCAGCGGCTGCAGCCGGTGGCCGACCATCGGCCCGAGCTCGCCACCAGCGTGCGCCAGGGCGGTGACACGCCGCCGGCACGCGCCCGCATGCAGGGCACGCCGCTGAACCTCGCCGCACCCGCCGGCCCCACGGCCACGGCCTCCGGCGACCCCGCCCACTGGCCGCGGATCAAGCGGCCCGTGTGGCTCCTGCGCGAACCCCAGCCGCTGCGCGACGAAGCCGGCACGCCGCTGCTGTCAGGCAGGCCGCTGTGGCTGGTCGCCGGCCCCGAACGCATCGAGGCCGGCTGGTGGGATGGCGGCTATGCGGCGCGCGACTACTTCATCGCGCAGGACCACGAAGGCGCGCTGCTGTGGGTCTACCGGTTCCGGCGGGCGCCGGAGATGGGCGAGGCGGGGTGGTACTTGCAGGGGCGGTTCGGATGACGCGCCTTCACGGCAACGCGTACGCACGCAGCCAGCGGTGGCCATCGGCCGCCGCCGACTCGACCAGCACCAGCCGCCTGGCCGCCAGCACCCACGTTCGGCCGTCCGTGCCGTTCGTGAGATCGACCTGCGCGAACTCCCGCTGCAGCGCGAGGTTGACGACGTGCAGCGTGCTGTCGTCGGCCACCGCGGCGATCGCGCCGTCGATGGCGGGCGTGGCGCGCGGCGTCGGATCCGAGTTGTCCAGGCGCGGCACGATCGTGGCGCCGCTCCACCAGGCGAGCCGCGCGACGCCGGGCAGCGGGCCGCAGATCGCGCCGCGTTGCGAGCCGAACGGGCCGGCGCGCCAGTCGTAGCCGATGGCCAGCGGCGCGCCGCGGCTGTCGTGGCAGGGGACGGGCGGCTGGCGCACATGGCCGTCGGCACCGACTTCGCCATCCGCACTGTTGTCGATGCCGGCCGCGGTCGTCGTGAACTCGCGCACCCGCTTGCCGTTGGAGTCGTAGTCGGTGACGACCATGTCCTGCGAAGGCGCGGACCAGACGATCCGCACGACATCGCCGCGCGCAGGCATCAGGAACGCGCTCCAGCCCGGGCGCCGCTCGACGACGCGGCGGCGCGCGGGGTCGGTGGCGGCAGCGAGCGGGCGCCAGGTCAAGGTGTCGCCGCCGGTGCTGATGAATCCGGAACCCGACGGCGTGACGACGCTGCAGACGTTCTTCGTGCGCGGCGTCGGCAGGCCGAGCGCCAGCGCGCCGGTCAGCGGATCCAGCTTCGCGACCTGCGCGATCTGGTCGATCCAGAGACCCCCGTCGGTCGTCCTGAACAAGGCCGGCCCGGCCGCCGTGGCGCCGCACCTGTTGCCTTCCTGCGCGGAGGCCGGCGCGCCCATGTCGCGCGTCCACAGCGGCTTGAGCAGGTGCTCGGAGCGCGCCATCGCGCGCGCGCCGGGGGCCTCGCCGCTTTCCCTGCAGAAGCCGTGTTCCCAGGCCTTGGCCGTGTCGCGCGTCGCGGTCGTCGCGGCATCGGGCAGCTTCAGTTCGAGCACTCGTTCGCCGTCGGGCACCGTGGGCCACCCCGCGATCGCCTCGCCGGTCTCGGGCTCGACGGGTTGTGACGCGAGCGCGAACAGCGTGGCGCCGTCGGGCGTGGCGACGAGGCCGTTCAGCGCGTATCTCGACGTGACGCGTTCCAGTTGCCGGCCCGTCGACATGTCCTGCACGACCAGGGCCCAGCGTGCGCCGGCGGCCAGTTCGGCGGCGTCGCGGGCCGCCGTGAGCGGGTGCGACGACGCGAACCAGCGGCCGTACGGATCGACGACGAACGACGCGCCGAGGTCGTCGCCGATCGGCGCTCGCGTGCGCGGCGCCGAGCCGCAGGCGCCGGGCGCGAGCGCGACGAGATCGAGCGGCAGCGGCGCCGGTGTCGTGCCGGGCGCCGCGTCGCGCTCCGCGCGGTCGCGGCGCCGCTCGTCGATGTAGAACAGCGCGCCCGTCTGCGGCGAGAAGTCGACTTGCAGCGAGGCGGTGGTGGCCAGGCGCATGCCGGTCACCTCGACGTCGTTGACGAGCGTCTTGCTCGCCAGATCCCACACGGAGAAGCCGAGACGGCTCGGATCCGGCGCGGCTTCCGGGAAGTCGCCCAGTGTCGCGCTGGCGATCAGCAGGCGCGCATCGTGATCGACGAACTGCAGCCGCAGCACGCGGACGCCGCGCGTGGGCAACGACGCGACGACGCGATTGGTGGCGCTCTCCACCACCGAGTCGCCGGTCGCGATCAGCTTGCCGTCCGACGAGATCGCCACCGGCGCCGCGAGCGGGCGATCGCCGCAGGCGGCCGGCATCCGCGCGACCCAGCCGCCGGTCTCGGCCCCCAGCGGAACGCCGTCGCTGCTCACCACCCACGGGCGCCACGACACCTTGGCCGCGTCGCCGGCCTGGCCGCCGAAGTCGACGAGGCCGACGCATTGGCGACGCGTCGCCAGAGCCACCTCGAGGCCATCGCCCGAGGCCGACAACATCTGCACGCCCGGCGGCAATTGCGCCGTGGATTCGCGCGTCGGGTCGGCCAGGCTGACCCGGTGCAGCACGTCGCGCGCATCGACATGCAGTCGCCACGCGCCGTCGCCCGACAGCGTCAGTGGCGCACGCGCCGCCTGCAACTCCAGCAGCCGCCGTTCCTGGGCGGTGATGTCGGCCGCGGCCTGCGTGCTGGCCAGCGCGGCCAGGGCGGCGATCGAGAGAATGCGATGGAGCGTCACGCGCGAACCTTTCGGGAGATGCGGTGGCTGCGACGATAGCAATGCAAACCCCGGTTCGCGCGGAAGGAACGCTCACACGGCGGTGAGTCTTTGCTTCGAACTCCCGAGCAACTTGATGAGTGTCGTACCCGGATGTCGTACCCGGGTTGTAACGCCCCGGCGCTAGACTGCCGCCAGCCTTTCCCGCCCAGGATTCCCCGTGTATTTCCAGAAGATCCGCCACCCGTCGAACTTCCGCTTCGCCAGCGCCCATTCCGCCGCTTCGCTCCAGCTGGGCGACGCCGCGCCGCTGCGGGCGCATGTCCGCGATCTCGGCGAGGACGTGTTCCATGTCGAGCTGCGCGACGATGCGCGCTGGCCGCTCGATCCGCGACTGCTGCGCCTGCACGACGACGCGTTCGACGGCCCGTCGCGGCACCGCCTCGCCTTCGACGCCGATGGCACGCTCCAGCTCTCGGGCGCCAACCTGCTCGCGGGCGTTCCGGGCGCGTGCGTGGGCGTGTGCGGGAAGGCGTGGATGGTGCAGCTGGCGCGCAACGACGAGATGCGCTTCTACGGCCAGGGCGAGAAGGTGACCGGGCTCGAGAAGACCGGCCGGCGCACCAAGTTCTGGAACCTGGACGTGTGGGGCGACCATCCGATGCCGGTGATCATCGACGGCCAGGCCGACCCGCAGTACGCCGCCATTCCCTACCTGCTGATCCGCAACGGCGCGCAATGGATCGGCGTGCTGGTCGACCATCCGGGCAGCGTGTTCATGGACACCGGATCGAACTGGTTCTTCAGCGGCAAGGACGACCTCGGCGCGCCGCCCAGCCTCTGGTTCGGCGCCGACGAGGGCGTTCCCGCGTTCTATGTGATCGCCGGCGACAGCGCGGCTTCCGTCACGCAGCGCCTGCAGCGCCTGGTGGGCGTGACGCCGCTGCCGCCGCTGTGGTCGCTGGGCCACCACCAGTGTCGCTGGGGCTACAGCGGCACGCGCGATCTCGAGGCGCTGGACGCGGCCTTCACCGAGCACCGGTTTCCCAACGACGGGCTGTGGCTGGACATCGACTACATGGAGGACTTCAAGGTCTTCACGACGAGCCCGCTGCACTTCGGCGATCGCGCGGCCGAGTTGAAGGCGCTGACCGACAGGGGCCGGCGCGTCGTGCCGATCCTGGACCCGGGCGTCAAGGTCAGCGCCAACTACGAGGTCGCCGAGAGCGGCCTCGCGGCCGGCATCTTCTGCCGGAACCCTGAAGGCCAGCCCTACGTCGGCTTCGTGTGGCCGGGCCGCACCTGGTTCCCCGACTACTCGCTGCCCGAAGGGCGCGCCTGGTGGGCGGGCTACGCGAAGCAGTTTCGCGAGTGGGGATTCAGCGCCGCGTGGATCGACATGAACGACCCGAGCACCGGCGCGGCCGAAGTCGACGACATGCGCTTCCAGCACGGCAAGTGGGCGCACTGGACGTACCACAACCTCTATGCCACCGGCATGGCGCAGGCGACGTGGGAGGGCTTCAAGGCGGCGGTGCCGGACGAGCGCCCGTTCATCCTCTCGCGCAGCGCGGCCACCGGGTCGAGCCGCTGGACGGCGCTGTGGACCGGCGACAACTGGAGCAACTGGCACCACCTGCGCCTGTGCATTCCCGGCACGCTCAACCTCGCGTTGTCCGGCATCCCGTTCAACGGCCCCGACGTGCCCGGCTTCGGCGGCCACGCGGACGCCGAGCTGGCGATCGCCTGGTACAAGGCCGGCATGCTGTTTCCGTTCCTGCGCAACCATTCGGTCAAGGGGTCGGTGCCGCAGGAGCCATGGCAGTTCGGGCCGGACGCGCTGGCCGTCATTCGCCACTACGTGCGGCTGCGCTACAAGCTGCTGCCCTACCTGTACCAGCTGTGGGTCGCGCAGGCACGCGAGGGCACGGCCGTGATGCGCCCGTTGTTCTTCGACTTCGACAGCGCCGACGGCCTCGACCTGGATCGCATCGACGACCAGTTCCTGATCGGGCCCGCCGTGATGCAGGCGCCCCTGGTGCACCAGGGCCAGCAGCAGCGCACCGTGGCGCTGCCGGGCAACGGCCGCTGGATGGACGCGGGCACCGGCCGCTTCGTCGAGGCCGGCCGCAGCATC
>FSXQ01002093.1_pt1 | contig 11741 bp, 10 predicted proteins | sample 1638011 | NCBI WGS metagenome assembly FSXQ01 (sample SAMEA3914789, study PRJEB12502) | metagenome | biome: forest; material: soil | place: Canada | collected 2011-07-03 | depth 0.3 m | reverse complement strand
TGCGCGGGCACCTCGATCCGCTCGAGGAGTTCTCCGTCGGGCGAGAAGCGCGCCACGCAGTCGCCGCGATAGAAGGCCGCCCAGATGCAGCCTTCCTCGTCGAGCGCCATCCCATCAGGGGTGCCATCGACCACATTGGTCGGAAGCTTGCAGGCGATCTTGTAAACGTCGTGGCCGACCTTGTTGGAGACGATGAATTCACGGTCGCGGCTGGCGCAGTGGTACAGGCGCTGCTTGGTCCAGTCCAAGGCTATGCCGTTGGAACTGGTGAACCCGTCGTAGAGCACCAGCGGTTTCTTCTCGGCGGTGAGCAGGATCAGCATGTTGTTCTTCAGCCGCTGGCCCTGCCCGTCCAGCATGACCGTGCCGGCGAAGATGCGACCTTCGTCGTCGGCATGGATGTCGTTGTAGCTGTCGATATAGGGCAGCCCGAGGTCGGCGTAGTCGTCGCGGCCCAGCAGGATGCGGGTCTCCCCGTCCTTGACGTGGGAAATATCGCGTCCCGAGACCACGACGCCGCCGTCGCGATGCAGGCAGATACCGCCGACGCCCTTGCGCTTGGGAACGATCAGCTCGATCCGGCCGTCCGGCGACAGGCGGCGCACGCCGCCACCCAGGATGTCGCTGAAGTACAGGTTGCCCTCAGTGTCCACGGTGGGACCTTCGACTGTCCCGTAGCCGCTCGCGAGAAGTTCCAGGTCCGCCATCGTCGCTCCTTGTGCCAGCCCGCGGTGTCAGCGCACCCGCGGCTTGACCTTTTCCGGGGGTTTGAAGTCCTTGTCGGCCCGGGTGACCGCGTTGCCGATCAGGCCGTATTTCAGGGCGTTGGCGACGGCTTGCGCATGCGGCAGACTCAGGGCTTCCCAGACCGCCCGAACCCCGCCCTGCACCGCCACCGGATGCTTCCGCGCGATCGAGACGGCGATCTCCTGCGCCCGATCCCAGAGCGCGGCGCGCGGCGTCACCTCGGTGACCAGGCTGATGCGCAGCGCGGTCGCCGCGCCGATCCGCTCGTCGGCCCCCATCAGCGCCAGCCGCTGCACCTCGGCGAGCGGCAGGCGGGCCAGCAATCCCACTGGCTCCACACAGGGCGTCATCGCGTGACTGATGTGCGGGTCGAAGAAGGTGGCGTCGTCGGCGCAGATCGCGATGTCGCTCTCGTTCAGGAAGTAGAAGGCGCCCCCCGCGCAGATGCCGTGCACCGCGCAGATCACCGGCTTCCACACCTTGTTCTGCTTGGGGCCGAGCCATTCTCCTGGGTCTCCCAGTTCGAACGGCCGCTCGCGCGAGCGGGCCTGGCCATCGCGAAAGCCACCCCCCGCTTCGATGCCCGCACAAAACGCCCGCTCCCCCGCCGCCCGCAGCACGATCGCCCGGACCCCCGGGTCCTCCCGCACGTCCGCCCAGAGCGCGCGGAAGTCGCGCATCATCGCCATGTTGAAGGTGTTCAGCTGCTCCGGCCGGTTCAGCGTCACCGTGAGTACGCCCTCGGCGGGCGGTTCGACCAGGATCGTCTCGTAGGCCATTGGTCTCTCACCAGGGGACGCGGGCGCGGCGCGTGGGTTCGGTCGCCGCCCCGAAGGAAGCAGGCAAACTAGGGGATCTCCAAGTCCATAAGCGGCGCGAACTGCTGGCCGCCGTGCATGTCGCTGTCGCCAATCTCGCCCTGGATCACTGGACGGGGGATGGAGAACTTCATGGCCAGGGCGTTCTCACAGTCGAAGAACCGCACATGGTCGGCCGGCAGATCGAAAAGGCGCGCGAAGCTATTGGCGCTGAGCACGCCGGAGCCCCGCACGCGCTCGTAATCCTCACGCCGCGCGAACATCACGTCGAAGGTCAGCACGAACGGCCCGGCGTTCTTGCTGCGGATCAGGTTGGAGATCTCGGCCAGTTTCATCGTGCGCGCCCGCCTCGGATGTCGACGAACTCGGTCCGGAACATTTCGGTCTTCGAGCGTGGCATGGCCACGTGGTGCAGGTTGAAACGATAGACCGCGCCGCGCTCCACATGTCCGGGATTGTGGAGGCAGGCGAAGCTCGTAATGGCGCCCATCCATTCGGGGATGTTGTGGTGCAGGAACGGCTGGCGGGTGAGCTGGGCGATTTCGGTGGCCAGTTCCTGGGTAGGCGCCGTCGCTTCCACGACGATCCCCACCTCGTGCGGGATGCGGTCGCTCGCGGGCTCCAGTCCGCCCATGACGCCATTGCGACCATAGACGTGGAAGATGAGGTGGAAGCCCGGTTGAGCCAGGTCGACGCCTAGCGTGCGGGCGACACTCTTGTGGATCGTCTCTCGGACCTCCTCCAGCCAGCGGTCGAGCTGCTTGAGGATATAGGGATCGCGGATGCCGCCGATCATCAGCGACTGGTAACCGACGAGCTCGGCTCCCTCGAGCTTGACCGTATAATCGTCGGCGACCGTGAAACGGCTGTCGGTGATCCGGACAGCCGTCTCGCCCTCGGCGACATACCGCGATCCGCTGATATCAAGGGTGCCGGAACACTCGCGCTGGATGAAAGGATCGGCCGCCTCGTAGAGGCTGTGGGCGGCCACGCTCTGCGGCGTGCAGCGGATGTCGCGGCCGACTGGCCGCAGGATCGCTCCGTCACGCCGCACCGCGCCGGTCAGCACGCCGTTGCGGCCGACGCAGGCCATGGCGCCGCACTCGGCGACCTTACCGGCATGCCAGGCGAAGGCCTCGGGCAGACCGCGCTGGATCGGGATCGCCGCAAAGAGCGCCGGGTCGCTGCAGCGGCCGGCCAGGACGAAGTCCGCGCCCGCGTCCAGCGCCGCCTGCAGGGGTTCGACCCCCATCATCCCTACGATGTGGGCGCTTCGGCCGAACACGCCCTCGTCGATGGCGGGCGCCGGATCCAGCGGGCGGATACGGCCTTCGCGATAGAGGCCCGCAAGATAGTCCCTGTCCTGTTCGCTGCGGATCACCCCTAGCCGCAGGGTCATCCCCTCCTCGCGGGCGATCTCCGTGATGAGCTCAACGAAGAGGTCGACATGGTGGTCGGCGCCGGCGGTGCCCGCCGAACCGACAAGCGCCGGGATGCCGCGGACCTGCCGCGCTTCCAGGACCGCCTTCAGGTCGCGCTTGAGCGCCGCCCGCGGGAACGCCGGCTCGCCGGAGCCAAGCGCATAGGGTCCGGCGTCGGTGGTGCCCGCATCCGCGGCGATGAAGTGGGGTTCGAGCTCGAGGGCTCGCTGCAGGGCGCTGGTGTGGACGCCCCCGCCTAGCATCGCCGTGGCGGCAATGAATCGGACCTCGTCGATCTCCGTGCGACCGGCCATGACCCGCCTCCCTGCGCGGCAAGACACCGGCGCACCGGCGCGGACCGCCCAGGTTCAATGGCAGGCCCGATCATTTGGGTGAAAGGACAACGCATTGATGATTGATGCGGAATGCGCCTAAATAGAGCCGGGCGCGCCGTTGATCAGCGCCTTAGGATTCCGTTGAGCGCGCCGTCATGTCTGATCTCGATCGCCTCATCCGCTTCGCCGTGGTCGCGCAGGAGCTGTCCTTCACCAAGGCCGCGCGCCGCCTCGCGGTCGACCAACCCTGGCTTTCCCGGCAGATCCAACAGCTGGAAACTCAGCTGGGCTTCCTGCTCTTCGTGCGCAACACCCGCCAGGTCGCCCTGACCGCTGAAGGCGAATCCCTGCTCGCCCATGCGAGCCGCCTGTCGGAGGTGGTCGACCAGACGCGTGAGGTCGTGCGGAACCTGAGCCGCAGCCATCGCTCGATTATCACGCTAGGCGTCAATCCCAACACCTATTGGCTGCCGGCCCGCGCCGCCCTGCTCGAGCGCTTCGAAGGCCGCTACGGACAGTCGAAAGTCGAGTTGGTGAGCTTCTTCACGCCACGCCTGCTCTCCAAGCTGCGCAAGGGGCTGCTGGACGCCGTGATCGTGCCCGCACCCGAGGTGTTCGCTGATCTGGATTCCCTGATCATCCACCGCTCGAGCCCAAGCCTGCTGGTGCCGCCCGAGGATCCCTTCGCCCAGCGCGAGAGCGTGCAACTGTCCGAACTGAATGGCCGACGGATCGCCACGACCGATCCGAATCTCTATCCGGTCGTGTTCCGCCACAAGTATGGGCCGATCTTCGATGCGGGCGCCGTACCGGTCATCGTCCAGGAGGGTCCGGCCGCCATCAGCTTCTACGCCAAGGCGCAGCGGCTGATTATCGTGCCACTCTCCTGGCCGGACAGTGACGTAATTCCGCCGGAGGGCTTTGTGCACGTGCCGATCGCGCCGCCGATCCACCAAGTGCAGTTCGCCATCGTCAAGCGCCGTGAGGAGTCCCGCATGCTGCTGACCCAATTCTGGAAGATCGCCACGAATATCTCCGACGAGGTCCTGCGCGAGGCCCAGGCCGCCTAGGGCCGCCACCGGGAGCGTCCGCTTAGGGGACAACCACATAGGTGGATGGCGGCGCCACCTTAGATAGCCTTCCTGCGATCCGATAGCGTTTCCCCAGATAGGTTCAGGGGCGACACGCTCATGGTGGATTTCTGTGCCGACGACACGCCGGAATTGAAGGCGTGGCGATCGGAAGTGAGGGGCTTCCTCGAAGGCGCGCTGCCCCACGGCATGCCGTTCGACTTCGACTACGACGAGGGCGAACAGGACTGGGCCGACTATCTGGCCTTCTGGCGCAAGGTGGGGGCGAAGGGTTGGATCGGTCTCACCTGGCCCACCGAGTACTATGGCCTCGGCCGCTCAGCGATCGAGAAGTGGATACTGCAGGAGGAGTTCGCGGCCTGCGGCGCGCCCGCCTACGGGGTCATCGGCCCCCATGTGGCGGCCGCGCTCCTGCGCATCGGCACCCCGGAACAGCGCCGAAAACATCTGAAGGGCATCGCCGACGCAACCGTGCTGTGGGCCGAGGGCTATTCGGAGCCGTCGGCGGGGTCCGACCTGGCGGCGCTCACGACGCACGCCCGCCGCGACGGCGACCACTGGGTGCTGAACGGCCAGAAGACGCTCGGCACCGCGGCCCATCGCTGCCAGTGGATGAGCGTGCTCGCGCGCACCGACCCTACCTCCACGCGCCATCACGGCATCAGTTGCCTGCTGGTCCCCCTGGACGCACCGGGCGTTCAGATGTTGCCGCTGCACAACATGGCCGGCGGCCAGCAGATGCAGACCTACTTCGAGAACGTCCGCCTGCCGGCCGACAGTGTCCTGGGCCAGGAAGGGCAGGGCTGGAAGCAGATGTGGCTGCGACAGGGTGGCGAGTCGCTCGATCGCGCGTTGTCGGCGCCAGACGTGCGGACCTTCCGCATCCTGCAGATGCTCCGGGACATCATCGCCTACTGCCGCACCACCGTGCGCGACGGCCAGCTGATGGCGGACGATCCGGTGATCCGGTTGCAGCTCGCCGACCTGATCCTCGGCGTCGAGGTGATCAAGCTGCACGCGTACGAGGCTTATGACGACGCGCTCGCCGCGCCGCAGGCCCGCCAGCCGGCCCTCGCCTACTTCCACCAGGCCTATCTGAAGGAGTTCTGGCCGCGATTGGCCCAGACCTGCATGGAGATCGTGGGGCCCATGGCGATGATCAGCGGTGGGCGATGGGCGCAGCTCGAGGGCCGCGTCGAACACTATTTCCGGTCCTCCTTCGCCAACCACGCCGGCGGCACCTCGCAGGTGAAGCGGTTCATGGCGGCGACGCGGGGCCTGGGCCTGCCCCGATGATCCGCCAGCGTCGCCAACACGTCAGGAGTTCGAATGGCCATTGAGTTGAGCTTCAACGAGCAGGAGCGGCTCATCCAGCAGACGGCCCGCGCCTTCTTCCTGGAGCATTGTCCCTCGAGCCTCGTCCGGGACTGCGAGCGGCGGCCTGGCGGGTTTGCGGCGGACCTCTGGGCGAAGATGGCCGAGGCCGGTTGGCTGGGCATGGGGTTCGCCAGCGAATACGACGGCCTGGAGTGCGGCTTCCTCGACCTCTTCGCCCTCTATGTCGAAATCGGCCGCAGTCTCGCGCCGATCCCGCACCTCGAGACGGTGGCGCTGGCTGGAGCCCTGATCAACGAACTCGGCGATGACGCCCAGAAGCGCGCCATGCTGCCCGGGGTCGCCTCTGGCAGGGCGATCTGCACACTCGCCATGACCGAACCGGAGAGCGGCTTTGGGGCCGACGGGATCCACCTCGCCGCCACCCCGACCGCCGAGGGCTTCGTGCTGAACGGCTGCAAGACGCTCACGCCCTATGCGGGATCAGCGGAACGGCTGATTTGTGTGGCTCGGACCGGGCCGGTTGGCGCTGACGGACTTTCCCTTCTTCTCGTCGATCCGCGGGCGTCCGGGATCGAGATCAACCACACGCCCAACATCTCCTCCTATCCGCTATACACCGTGACCTTCAGGGACGTGGCCGTAGCGAAGGCCGACTTGCTGGGTGAACAGGATCTCGCCTGGCCGGCGCTGCACAAGGCGCTGATGCGCGCCGCGGTGCTGCAGTCGGCCATGGTGGTGGGCGCGGGCGAGCAGATCCTGGCCATGTCTGTCGACTACGCCAAAACCCGACGGCAGTTCGGTGAGCCCATCGGCAAGTTCCAGGCAGTGCAGTACCTCGCCACGGATATCGCCTTTGACCTGAAGTCCGCGCGGCTGCTTGCGCTGCAAGCGGCCTGGCGCATCCAGTCTGGGCGCACGTTCCTGCGCGAAGCGGCCCTCGCCAAGGCGGCCGCCAGCCATGCCGCGGCGGCGATGACCTTCGCCGCCCACGAACTGCATGCGGGCATCGGCTTCATGGTCGACTACGACCTGCAACTGTACACACGTCGCGCCAAACACTGGGAATCGAACCTGGGCGATGCGCGCTACCACCTGGAACGCGTCCTGACGGAGGACGTGCCGGAGAACGGGACGCTGGGCGGTCTCGATCCCCTCTCGGCGCGCTGACAGGCTGGTCATTGTCGTGAGGTCCAGTAGCGTTGACGGTCGGGGATTCTAGGACTCGTCGTCGACAGTCCTGGCCTCGTGTGCAAGCGGGGGATGGAGTGGAATGGCGACGCAATTTGAGAATGTCCGTCGGTTCGCCGATCAGGCCGGTGATCGCCTGGCGATCATCACCGAGCAGGATGGAACCCGGACCTATGCCGAACTCGCCCGCGGCATCGCCGCCTTGGCCTACAGCCTGACCCACGAACTGGGCCTGGAGCCCGGCGACCGTGTCGGCCTGTGGGGCTGGAACAGCCCCGAATGGGTAGAGGGCTTCATCGGCTGCGCCGCCGCAGGCCTGTCCTGCCTGGCGCTCAATCCCGAATGGACCGCGATGGAAACCGCCGCGGTGCTGCGCCAGGCCGGGGTCAAAGCGCTGATCCACGATCGTGACCTTGCCGCGCGGGCGGCCGCGGTGAAGACGCGCACGCCTAGCCTCACTCACCTGATCTCGATCGGAGAGAGTCCGCACCTGCAGTTTGCCCAGCTGCAAGCCCTCAGCCCCGCCGACGCCGCCGCACGCCTGTCCGACGTGCCGGCCGGGGCGGCGCTGCCCTACTTCTTCACCTCCGGCACCACCGGCAGCCGCTCCAAGGCGGTGCTTCGCTCGCAAGGCCGCAAGGTGCCCGACCGGATGGCCTCGCTGTTCAACCTCGACCCGTTGGACCGGATGATGGTCGTCACGCCGATGTTCCACGGCAACGGCAATTCCGGGGTGATGACGGCGCTCACCTTCGGCGGCAGCGCCGTCATCCAACGGCGATTCTCCGCTCGGCGGTTCTGGCCGCTCGCCGACCGCTATCGGCCAACGTTCCTGTTCACGCTCATGCCGATTGTGAACATCCTGATGACCTTGGAGCCGACACCGGCGGAGCGCCACAACGCATTCCGCTACATCCTCGCCCTCGGCATCTCCCCCTACGCGGACGCGTGCGAGGCGCGCTACGGCGTCAAGACCATCGACTTCTACGGCAGCACCGAAACGGGCGGCGCGGTTTATACGCCCATCGACGAACCGCGCCCCCCGGGCGCGACGGGCCGCCTCATCCCCGGAACGTCGCTGGTGATCCTGCGCGACGACCTCACGCGCTGCGACCCCGGCGAGACCGGGCAGGTCGCCTTCCCCGCCAAGGAAATCGGCTTTGCCGGTTACGACGGCGACCCGGACGCGACCGCCGCAGCCCTTCAGGAGGGCTACTTCATGACCGGTGACCTGGCGTCCCTCGACGCTGACGGCTGGTTCTATTTCGTCGATCGCATCAAGGACATCATTCGCCGCGGGGGCGAGAACGTCTCCGGACTCGAGGTAGAGTCCCTAATCGCCGAGCACCCCGACGTGGCGGAGGTCGCGGTCGTGCCGCGGCCGGACCCTGTGCTGGGCGAGCGCGTCACCGCCTTTATCGTGCCCCGCGCGGGCGCGGCGCTTCCGACGCCTGAAGCCTTGGGGGTTTTCGGCGCCGGGCGGCTCGCCGCCTACAAGTTCCCGGACCTGGTGATCGCGGCGACGGAGCTGCCGCGCACCGAGACGGGGAAGATCAAAAAGGCGGTGCTGAAGGCCCGCCTGCGCGAGGCGGCGGCCGGGGCCGCAGGCGCGGCGCCTGAAAACAAGAGCGCGGCGACCTAGGTCTTCTGCTCTTAAAGCGACCGCCAGGTCGTCGGCCGGATAGCGGGCTTTCGGCACGTCAGAGGCGGATGGAAAAGGGACCTTGGCGCGGCGGCCGGCGGAACGACCACTTCTGGCTCTTTGCTGATCTTGGGAAGGTCCGGTTCCTGGAGCATGCTGTCGACGCTCCGCCGAGACCATGACCTCCGTCCCGGGCGGAGGTCCGGCGCCGCGCGCCGAGACCGCTAGCTAGCGGTAACGACAGCTGGGCGACAGTCGGCTTTTCGCGGAGGGCGAGCTTGGCCATCGCCGTCCCGATGCCCGGCTGCCCGGTGTCACCCTCTCGGCAGTGTTCGATCCGCATCCCGACAGCCCCGAAGGTCGCGATCCCGGTGGGCGGCCGAGCCTTCCATGATCTCGACGCTTCCTGGAGGCGTCGGATGTGGTGATCATCGCCTCGCCCGCGAGCCACCATACCGAATAGGCGCTCGCGGCCGTCGCCGCCGGCACGCCCGTCGAAGCCGGGAGTCACCGCTTCAACCGCTCTTTTCCAATCGCTTATTTACTTTGCGCGCGAAATAGATATTTTGCATACGAAGTTTCCCAGGGGCCGTCGCGGCGCGGAAGGAGGACGTTTCGTGAGGAGGTCGGGTAGCGCGCCGAACCGGCGGTTCATCTACCTCCTGAACGTCGCGCAGCGTCGCGTGCAGCAATGGTCGCTGGACGACCGTCGCGGCGTGACCTCGTCGCAGTCCGGCGTCCTGTTCCTCTTGGGCGCCAAGGACGGCGCGCTGATCGGAGACGTCGCCAAAGCCATCGGAGTCGGCCCGTCAGGCATCAGCGGGCTGGTGGATCGCATGGAAGCCACGGGGCTCGTGCGCCGCACGCCTGATCCGCAGGATGGCCGCGCTGTGCGCCTGCAACTCACCGACCTCGGCTGGGCCGCCCGCGACGAGGCCAAGGCGCGGGCCGCCGCGATCAACGCGCGCCTGGTCGAGGGCTTCACGGACACGGAATTGGACATCGTCGCGCGCTGGCTGACCCTCGTTTGCGAGCGCTTCAGCAAAGGAAACGATGAGTGAGCGAGCACATCAGACTTGAGAAGGCCGACGGCGTCCTGACGCTGGTCATGGCCCGGCCGGAGAAGAAGAACGCCCTGACCGACGGGATGTACAAGACCCTGGCCGACGCGCTGGAGGCCTCGAACGACGACAGCGACGTCCGCGCGATCGTGATCCGGGCCGAGGGCGACATGTTCACTGCGGGCAACGACCTCGGCGAGTTCGCGGCGACCAATGCGGGCGGCGACATCGGTCCGCGCAACGTCGGTCGGTTCATCCACGCAATCGCCACGGCGGCCAAGCCCGTGGTCGCGGCAGTGCAGGGCCGCGCGGTCGGCGTGGGCGCGACCATGCTGCTCCACTGCGATCTGGTGGTCCTGGCGGACAACGCGCTCCTGAGTACGCCGTTCGTGGGCCTAGCCCTTGTGCCCGAGGCCGCATCCAGCTTGCTGCTGCCGGCCCGGATCGGCCATGCCCGGGCGTTCTCGATGTTCGCGCTGGGCGAGGCGGTCGGCGCCCAGGACGCCCTGGCCTGGGGTCTGGCGAACCGGGTGGTTCCCCTGGACCAGCTCGCCGCCACCGCCGAGAACATCGCGCGCCGCCTCGCTGGCCAGCCGCTCGGAGCGGTGCTCGCCACCAAGCGCCTGATGCGCGACGCCGCCGAGATCGTGCAGCACATGAACACGGAAGGCGCCGTGTTCGCCCGCCAGCTGGCCTCGCCGGAAGCCAAGGAGGCGTTCACGGCCTTCGCCGAGCGCCGCGCGCCGGACTTCGCCAAGTTCAACTGACAGAACCGCCTGGAGAACAGCCATGAGCGACGAGGGCAAGATCCGTTGGGAACGTGACGGCCGAGTGTTGAAGATCACGATCGACAATGCGGCGAAGCGCAACGCGTTCTCGCCGCAGATGATGCTCCAGATGGCCGAGGCGCTGACCGATCTCGACCGGGACGAAGGCCTGTGGGTCGGGGTCGTCTGCGGCGAGGGCGACCACTTCACCGCCGGCCTGGACATGCCGAAGTTCTTCGGCCCCGGCGCCGCGCCGCCGCCGATCCCGGACGACCACATCGACCCCTTCGGCCTGCGTAACACCTGCCGCAAGCCGGTCGTCACCGCGGTGCAGGGCATCTGCTTCACGGTGGGCATCGAGATGGCGTTGGCCGGCGACATCGTGGTAGCGGCCAGCGACAGCCGCTTCTGCCAGATGGAGGCCAAGCGCGGCATCGCGCCGCTCGGCGGAGCGCACTTCCGCTATATCACGCGCGCGGGGTGGGGGAACGCCATGTACCACCTGATGCTCTGCGACGAGTTCGGCGCCGAGGAAGCCCACCGCATCGGCCTCGTGCAGGAGGTGGTGGCGCCCGGTCAGCAGACGGCGCGAGCCCTGGAGATAGCCCGGACCATCGCCGCCAATGCACCCCTGGGCATTCAGGTGACGAAGGAGGCCGGGCGCAAGTTCATCGCGGCCGGCGAACGGGCCGCCATCGAGGAGATCCCGGCCATCCGCCAGCGGGTGATGAGCTCCGCCGACGCCGCTGAGGGCATCCGCTCATTCGTCGAGCGACGCGCGGCCGTGTTCGAGGGCCGCTAGGCCTGAACACCTGATGGTTTGCGGCGCCTGATTCCATCAGAGGCAAGGCCCACGGCCCCCAAAAGAGCTTGACGACGATGACAAGAATCCGGTGGTCCCGTTCCGGTCCGGCGAGCTGCCGCACCCTTTCGCCGAGGGCTGATCCGAACGGCGACTGGGGTGCGGGCTCAGTGCGACTTATGCCGCCGCGGTGGCGGAGGCCGCCGCTTGCGTGTGACGCCGGGTCCGCAGTTCGATCAGTCCCAGCAGTATCTCGTCGCGCTCGGCTTCCAGTTCCTCGATCGTGCGCGAGCCGGCTTCGGCGTGGACACCGTCGATCACCTTCATCTGCATTTCGGGCGTCAGGTCCGGCGTGCCGAGGGCGTTCCACGAGGCCGTCATCGAGCCCCCAAACTGCGCCAGAAAATGCTCGATGCCGCCGGGACCACCGCCCAGGTGGTTCAGCATGATTGCGCCCATGACGCCCCACCGCAGGCCCGGCCCCCAGGAGAGCGCCGTGTCGACATCCGCGACGCTGAGCACGCCTTCGGA
>FSXQ01001650.1_pt1 | contig 11755 bp, 11 predicted proteins | sample 1638011 | NCBI WGS metagenome assembly FSXQ01 (sample SAMEA3914789, study PRJEB12502) | metagenome | biome: forest; material: soil | place: Canada | collected 2011-07-03 | depth 0.3 m | reverse complement strand
CTCGAGCCGCGACGCATGCAGCCACAACCGCGTCGCGCCGAGCCACTCGGCGACCGCGCGGTTGTGCGCGCTCTTGCCATGCGTCGTGTCGCCCACCAGCGGATGCGCGATGTGCTTGAAGTGGCGGCGGATCTGGTGGCGGCGACCGGTCTGCGGCTCGACGTCGACGAGCGCGTAGCGGCTCGTTGGATATCGGCCGTCGGGGAATGGCCACTCGAAGCACACGCGCCGGCGATAGCGCGTGAGCGCGTCCAGGCGCGGCTGGCCGGCGGACGGCAGCTCGGGGTCGCGGGCGAGCGCGTAGTCGATCTCGCCTTCGGCCGACGGCCATCCGCGCACGAGCGCGAGGTAGCGCTTGTGCACGCGGCTCGACATGAACGCATCGCCCAGAGCGGACGCGACTTCCGCGCTGCGCGCGAACGCCAGCACGCCCGACGTCGCCTTGTCGAGCCGGTGCAGCATCCACACCGGCGTGCCGAGCTGCGTGCGCAGCAGGTCGGCGGCGCTGCGGGTCTCGTGCGCATCGAGCGCCGAGCGATGCACGAGCAGGCCCGCGGGCTTGTCGATGACGACGAGGGCGGCGTCGGCATGCAGGATGCGCAGGGGCGGGTCGGCGGTGTCCATCGTCGGGGCATTGTCCGCCGACGCCCGCGCACGGCGCCTGGCGGCGCGATCAGAACTTGTAGCCGAAGCCGACCGTCAGCAGCGAGTCGGTGGACTTCAGGCCCGCCGGCACCTTGCTCGCGTAGTGCACCGTGAGACCCGTGTTGAGCGTCCAGCCGCCCGAGATCGCGGTGGCCAGGCCGGCGTCCAGCGTCGCGAGGTTGCCGATGTCGTGCGTGCCCGGATGGAACTCGACGCGTTGCTTGAAGGTCGTCGTGTCGCTCAGCTTGTGCGTCGACTCCTCGCCGAGCAGCGCGGTCGCGCCCTTGCCGGTCGTGCCGTTGGTGAACTTCGCGTGCGACCAGCCGAGACCGCCGAACACGTCGAAGGTGGTCGTCGCGTCGTGGATCACCTTGTAGCCCAGGCCGGTGTCCAGGTTGAGGCGCGAGTCGAGGCCGGCGGCCTTGTTGGTCTCGCCGTCGGCGCCGCCGAACACGAACATGGACTCGCTGAGGTTGTAGTCGTAGCGGCCACCGCCGCGCACCTGGTCGGCGGTCGTCGTCTCGACGCCGTCGACCTTGTTGCGGCCGTAGTTGACGTTGCCCGACAGGCTGATCTTGTCGGTCGCCGTCGTGCGCGTGGCGTCCGCGGAGCCGGTCAGCACCTTCGAGTTGGTGTTGCCGGAGGCGAACGCGCCGCCGACGGCGATGTTGCCGTGCCAGAGTTCGTCGGGCGCCGCGGCGAACGCGTGCGTGCCACCGATGACGAGCGGGCAGAGCAGGGCGGTGCGGGTGAAGGTGTCGAGCGTGAACATGGAAACTCCTTGAGGTCGTTGTCGTGCGGCCGTCGCGTCGGTGGACCTCGCGGCCGGTGCGTGCTGTTGCTCGCGGTGCGGATGATTCGCCGTCCGGGCCGCGATGGCACGTGCGGCCGCTCGGAAAGCGGGCAGTCCTCGACGCAGACGCCCGCGTCTGAAGCGGGGATGCGACAGGGCTTGCGCAAAAGTTCCGCGGCCCCATCGTCACGACATGCGTTGCGCAGCGCCCGGCTATCGGCGTGTGGCGCGTGGACGGAGCACACCGGCAGGCCGACGGCGAATCACTTCGCGGCGGGTGGCGCGCGCGTCGCCTGCTGCGCCTTCACGTACGTCATGATGTTGATGAACGTGTCCGTCCAGTAGACGTCGCGGTGCGCCGCCAGGTAGGCGAGCAGTTCCTCGTGCGCCTGCTTCGAGGTCGTGATGTAGTCGCCGCCGATGCCGTGGAACGTGAAGTTCATCATCGTGCCCTTGCGCGCGGCCTCCTTGACGAACGCGATCAGTTGCTCGCCGGTGAGGCCCTCGGGCGCGGTCACCGCCACCCCGTACGGATCGAGCGCGTCCATGTTGGCCACGGCGCCGCCGGAGCCCGACTTGATCGCGACGAAGTCGCCGTGGATCAGCTTGACGTAGTCCTCGCCCGCGGCCATCACGTCGCCGCAAGGGACGGTGAAGGTGCGCTCGTCCTTGCCGTCGATCGCGTGCAGCATCGTGTTGCCGAGGCGGATCTGCTCGACCAGGCGCGCGGCGCTGGTGGTGTCGATGTTGTCCTCGGGCGTCACCCAGGACCGGTCGGGCAGGGCCGCGGAGCATTGGTGGAACAGCGTGTGGTTGCCGAGCTCGTGGCCGCGCGCGGCGGCGGCGCGCCACTCGGGCATCCGCTTCGCGAGCGACGGGCTGGAGAGCTTGATGTAGAAGCTGCCCTTCAGGCCCGCGCGATCGAGCGCCGGGATGGCGTTGTCGAGCTGGCTGTCGATCGCGTCGTCGTAGGCCAGGCTCACCGCGGCCCGGGCGCCGTGGGGCCACGGGAACGCGGTATCGGCGGCGCCGGACAACGTGCTGACGACGGCGAGGCAGGCCGCAACGACGGCCTCGGACAAGAGGGGGCGCTTCATGGTGACGCGAGGATAGGGCAATTCCACGAACTGGGGGGATGTCGCCCCGTGCCGGCCCCTGCGGCCTAGCATCGTCCAGTCGCTTCGACCGCAACCCCCGGGGAGCCCGCATGCCGAACCCGAACAACCACGCCGGTGGCCACTACGCCCTGGACGTCGACGGCTCGCCCGTCGAATCGCTGAAGGCCGTCAGCGGCCTCGACATCGGAGGCGACGTCGTGCTCCAGGCGCCTGGCCCGGACCTCGTGCGCAAGAAGCAGATCGCCAACATCCGGTGGTCGCCCGGCAAGGCGACGATCGGGATCGGCATGGGCAAAGGGATGTACGAGTGGATGAAGAAGGCGTTCGACCACGGGGCGTCGACGTCGCACGGCACGCTGGCGGTCGGCGACTTCAACTTCAGGAAGCGCTCCGTGCTGACCTTCACCGACGCGCTGCTGACCTCGGTCACGGTGCCCAGGCTCGACACCGCCAGCAAGGACGCGGGCGAGTTCGAGATCGAGTTCGAACCCGGGGACGTGCGCGTCGACAAGGGCGACGGCTCGGACATCGGCGGCGTGGTCGGCAAGAAACAGCAACCGTGGCTCAGTTCCGATTTCCGTTTCCAGCTGGGTTCGCTGCCGTGCGCGCGCGTCGCGAGCATCGACGCGTTCACCTGGACCTGCACGCCGACGGCCGGCACGCTGTTCCAGCCCGACAGCGTCGCGACGGTCAAGGTGCCGAACCTGCGGCTGTCGATCTCGGCCGCCGACTACGACGCGTGGGCGCAGGCCGCGCATCGCTGGTTCATCGACGGCCACCACCTGGACGGCGACGAGATGGACGGCCTGATCACCTTGCTGGCGCCGGACCTGCAGGCGCCGCTGGGTGCCATCGCGCTGTCCAGCGTCGGCTTCCTGCGCTTCGCGCAACTTCCGCCGCCCGGCGGCGACACGCTGACCCGCTTCGTGGTGGATCTGTACGTCGAGAAGATGTCCCTGAGGATCCTGCGATACGAGGGCTGAAGCGGCGCGGGCGGGGACCCGAGCGGACCGCCTGCAGAAGACCCGCCCTTGGCGGACGAGCGCCGCGAACGCGTGCGTCGTGATGATCAGCGATGCGCCCGCGCCAGCGTTCCGGTCATCCCCAGACTTTGGGATACCGCGCCTTCCTCAACCCAGAGGACGCGCCATGTCGCCGTCGTTCCTAACCTTCCTCCGCGTCGCCAACGTCACTGGAGGAAGTCGTGTCTCTCGTCTGCAGCATCGGAGGATGGAGTGCCGTGTCCTGGATCGGCATCGGGATCGTGGCGAGCCTGCTCGCGTGCGTCCTCGCGTGCACGTTCCGCAGGCGGCGCCTGGGGCGGACGGCCGCGCAGCTCGGCGGGATGCCCCTGCCCGTATTGCCGCCGTTGCCCGGCCTCGACGTGCCGCCGCGCGACGATCCGCTCGAGGCGATCGACGGCGTCGGGCCGGTCGTCGCCGAGCTGCTGCGCGCCGATGGCGTTCGCACGTTCGACGACCTCGCGCTGCGCGGTGTCGCGCGCATTCGCGCACACCTGCAGGCGCTCGGCCCGGAACGCGTGGGGCCCGCGGATCCGGCCTCGTGGGCAGTGCAGGCGCGCTGGCTCGCACACGGTCGGTTCGAGGCGTTCGCGAGCCTCGTGCGGATATTTGACGACGGCCGCGTGCCGCTCGAATCGATCTGCGAGCCGACGCAGGCCTGGCGTCCGCGACGCGACGTGGCCATCCGGCAGGCAGACGCACTGCGGGCTGCCGGCGTGCACAGTGTCGTCGCGCTCGCCACGCAGTCGGACGCCGCCGCCCTCGCGCGCGCCCTGCGCGGCGTCGATGCGCCGGTCGCCCAGGTGGCGGGCTGGATCGAGCGGGCGATCCTGTTCGAGCGTGGCGACGAGGCGGCCTACCGCGGACTGCTCGATCCGCGGATCGTCGCGCGGATGGACACGGGCGCGACGCCGTATCCCCTCACGAACGAGTACCGCGCCGAGCTGGATCGGCGGACGGTGGCGTTCTCGCAGGCCGTCGTCCTGGAGTTCGATGCCGCGACGGCGCGCTGGCGCGAAGGCGCGCTGCGGCTCTTCGGTCGCGAGTCCGAGCGCACCTGCCTCGCGTGCCGCTGGGGCGGCGCCGGCAAGGCGGATGGCCCGGCGGGACGCCGCGGCAGGTGAATAAGTCACAGGAACGGGCCGCCGGATTCACCGCCTGCCGCGGGTCGCGATCCCTACGCTTCAGGCAAGGCGAGGGCGTTCCGGCTGCTCGCACCACCAGGAGATGAGCATGATCGCCGACCTCGCACCGTGTCCCGCGCCGACCTCCCACATCCCGCCGTCGACTGCCCGCCCGGCGACGAACGACCTGCACGCGCAGCCGAGCGCCGACTGGTTCGCGCTCATCCTCGACCAGATCGACTACGGCATCGTGGCCGTCGATGGCGATGGCCGGCTCCTGCACGCCAACCGGGCCGCGCGCCACGAACTGCAGGGGCGGCATCCGCTGCGGATCGATCGTCGGCAGGTCTGCGCGCGCCGCGCCGACGACCAGTCGCACCTCGAGCGCGCCGTCGTGGGGGCGTCCGCGCGCGGCTTGCGTTCGCTGCTGACCCTGGGCGACGCCGAGGGCGGCGCGTCCGTGGCCATCGTCCCGATCCCGGCCGCCGGCCCGGCCGCCGGCGGTACGCCTCGAGGCGCCGCGTTGCTGGTGGTCGGGCGGCAGGCGGTCTGCGAAGAGCTGTCCGCGCAAGGCTTCGCGCGCTCGCACGGACTCACGCTGGCCGAGGCGCAGGTGTTGCAGCGGTTGTGCGGCGGCGCGCAGCCCAACGAGATCGCCACCCTGCAATGCGTGGCCGTCTCGACGATCCGCTCGCAGATCGTCAGCATCCGCTCGAAGACCGGCGCGCGCAACATCGGCGCGCTGGTGCGCCAGGTCGCCGCGCTGCCGCCGCTCGTCAGCGCGCTGCGCAATGCGGGCGCCGAGGTCCTTGCGCTGAACTGACGGCCTCCGGTGCCGGCGCGCGCCTTTGCAACGCGCTCGCTTGCGACTAGCATGGCCGCATCCGCGCGAACGCCTGCTGCGTCGTGCGGGTGCCGCCATGCCCCAACGTCCGACGACTCCGCAAGCCCCGCACGCCGGCCTCGCCGCGATGAGCGAGAACCTGCGCGAGCTCGCGGCGCGCGGCGAGGTGCGGCGCTATCGCAAGGGCGCGATCCTGATCGAGGAAGGCGACCGCGGCGAGACGCTGTACATCATCCTGTCGGGACGGCTGCGGGCCTATTCGGCGGCGGAGAACGGCCGCGAGATCACGTTCGGCATCTACGGACCGGGCGAGTCGCTGGGCGAGATGAGCCTGGACGGCGGCGTGCGTTCCGCCAGCGTCGAGGCGATCGAGGCCACGAGCTGCGCGGTCGTCACGCGCGAGACGGTGCGCCGCTTCGTCGCCGACCGGCCCGACTTCGCGTTCGAGCTCCTCGGCAAGGTGATCCACCGCGCCCGCGCCGCCACGCTGTCGGCCAAGCACCTGGCCCTCAACGACGTCTACGGGCGCCTGAAGCTCCTGCTCGAGACGCTGGCCGAGCCTGGTCACGACGGCAGCCGCGTCGTCGCCGACCGGCTCACGCACCAGGATCTCGCCAGCCGCCTGGGCTGCTCGCGGGAGATGGTGAGCCGGGTGATGAAGGATCTCGAGAACGGCGGCTACGTGCGCGTGGATGGCGGCCGGATCGTGATCCAGGCCGCGTTGCCGGCGCGGTGGTGACGCCGCAGCCGCGGCGAGACTGGCCAGGCCATCACGAAGTCCATTCCCCGCGGGCCTGCGTGCAGATGGCGGACCAGATCGGATAGGCCGGATCTCCGACGGCCTTCAACAGCGCTTTCGCCAGGGCCGTCCCCAACGCCTTGCCGACCTGCGTGTCGACCGACGTGTGAAGGCCCGCCAGTTCGCGATTCAGGACGATCCGATCCGTCAGCTGTTCGAACGTGGCCGCCTGCGCCGTGCTGGCCCCGGTGATGTCGGTCAGGACGATGTGGAGCGCGTGCATCACCGTCGCATGGCCGCCGGGATAGCTCTGGTAGACCGGCATGTCGAGGAGGGGTTGCGGCACGCACTTCGCCCAGCCGCCCGCAGGCTCCGGCACGAATAGAGGCCGGGGAACCTTCAGCCGGTCCTTGAGCACCTTGACGATCATCGCCGACAGCGACAGCACGGCGTCGATCGCGGCGCATGTCCAGTTGAAATCCTTCGGTTTGCGCAACAGTCGCTGGTCCACGCCGCTGCCGTACACCAGGTACATCTGCGGCAAGTCCGCCTGGATCAGCATCTCGTCGAGCCGGGAGCTGTCGGTGGCCATGCGGGCCACGGCCGCCTGGATGTCCGCCACCTTGGCACCGGCGATCCGGATGGCGATCGGGTTGGCCTTGGCGGCGCCGAGCTTCAGCGTGACGGTCGAGGGTCCGACGCCGACCGCATCGGCCCAGACGGAGGCGGCGGGAACGTCGATGCTCACGTTGCTGATCAGCTCGAAGCCGACCAGCTCGCCGACGCTGTCCCGGGCGAACCCGTCGATGTCTTGTGCGACGGGGTCGGAGGTCGACGACCCGATCGGCCCCGAGCGGTGCGGGTCGATGTGGAACGGGATCGCCGTCGTGTTGAACGCCATGCGCTGCGCCGGGGTCGAATTGACGATGTTCATCGCGGTCGTGCCGCTGCGGGGCGGCGTGACGGGCGTCTTCATCACGAAGCAGACGCTGCGAGGCGTGTTGGTCACGGCCTGCGGCGCGACCGACTCGGCACGCGCCGTGGAGACTCCGAGCCCGAAGAGACTGGCGGCGGTGCCCGCGGTCAGCATGCCGCGACGCGAGACGTTGCACGAGGCCGGCCTGTCGATGGCGTCGTCTGCCGGGTTCGCATGCCGCGGCGCCGACGGTGCGGATGTCGATTGGTTCATGAGCCGATTCCTCCTCTGGAGTTTGTCAACGGGGTATCCCGACTTCGATGAGCGTGGCGACCTGGCGCCGCACCAGCGGCGTGTCGATCGCGAAATGGTGGTCGATGAAGCGCTGCACCGAGGCATCGGGCCGCAACGCAAGATAGCGCTGGGCCGTCGCGCGCGCGTCATCCATCTTGTGGGCGTCGGCCTGGGCGAACAGCAGCTGGATGAGGCTGGACAGGTGCAGCCCGTTCTGGTCGACCGAACGCTGCGCGAAGGACAGGGCCTGCCCGGTCTGGCCCGCCGCCATGTAGACGATCGACGCGATCAGGTCGTGCAGGTACCCCATCGGATCGAACGGCGCCAGTTCCTGCGACCGCTTCAGCGCCACCAGGCCTTCGGCGCTGTTGCCGATCGTCGCCCGCACGTTGGCGAGGAACAGCCAGACCAGCGGCTCGTTGGGCGCCAGCCGGCTCGCCTCGGCCAGGCGCTGCTCCGCCACCTGCGGCTCGCGATCCTCGAACGCATGCAGATGGCCCTCGATCGCCAGCGCGAGTCCGTGATCGGGCTCGACCTCGAGCGCGCGATCCAGGTGCTGGCGCGCCATGCGGATCGACGCCGCCCGATCGCGCGTGCGCGATTGCGCGATCTGCAGGAAGTGCCACTTGGCGAACCAAGCCTGCACCTCGGGCGCGCGCGGGTAGCGGTCGCTGAGGTGTTCCAGGATGCCCTGGGCGTGCACCACGTCGCTGGCGGACAGCCGGTGCAGCAGCGACATCGCCTGCAGCAGCAGCGAATACCCGGGCAGGTTCGGCAGCGCGGCCGCGTGCAGGCGGTGCATCTGGCGCCGATGCACGGCCTGGCACAGCGCTTCCGCGGCGCGGCCGCCGAGCGTGTTGCCCGTGTCCAGCAACTGGTCCAGCCGCCCTTCGAAGTGGCCCGCCCAGATCGGGTTGCCGCCTTCGAGGAGCTCGATCTCCAGCAGCAGGCGCTCGCCGGCGTTCCTCATCGTGCCGTGCACCGTGAGGTCGACCTCCAGCAGCAGGTCGATCTCGCGCAGGCCGGCGGGCTGCTGGCCCAGCGCCTGCACCGACAGGCGCGAGACGACCTGCAACTGCGGATGGCGGGCCAGCGCCGACACGAGATCGTCCGTGACCACGCCGACGAAGACCGGCGCCGGCGTCGTCGCGGGCTCGAAGGTGAGCGGCAGCACCGCCAGGCGCGGTACGAGCGACCGCGGCTTGGGTGCCTGTTCGGCGTCCCGGGTGGCCGCGAGGGGTGCGAGGCGAAAGACCTGGCAGGGCTGGTCGACGTGCTTCAGGTAGCACATGCCCAGGTCCTGCGCGTCCCAGCGCGCGAGCGTCGCGAGCTTCTGGCGCGTCGGCCCGGACGCGAGCACGTCGCCGGGGCGTCCCAGTGCGGCGAGGCGCGCCGCGAGATTGACGCCGGAGCCGAAGACGTCGATGTCCGTGACGAGGATCTCCGTCTCGTGGACGCCGATCCGCAGCAGCATGCGCGCGGCCGCCGCGCAGCCGGCGTTGAGCGATGCGATCAGGCCATGCATCTCGAACGCGGCCGCCACGGCCTGGTCGACCTCGTCGAACACCAGCAGCAGCCCGTCGCCGAGGCTCTTGACGATGCGCCCGCGCCCGGCGACGCAGCGGCCGGCCGCCGCGATGAAGCGCTGCCAGCGATCGACCACCTCGTCCTCGTTGGCCAGCATCAGCCGGACGGACTCGACGAGATCGACCACCACGACGGCCTGGCGCACCCGGTGCAGGTCGCGGGCGCCTTCCCGCATGCCGGAATCGGGATTCATGTCGGAGCTCCCTCGCTCAACAGCGCGATTCTGCGGGGCGGTGTGCGCTCGACGCAAGAGTTAGGGGGTAGCAGCTCGACCGCAAACAGGGGGGGGTATCGCGCCGTCGAGTTGCCCAACTCGACAAGGCACACCCCCTGCTACAGGGTTCCTACCAGCTTCGCCTGCGAAGCGTCCACCCAAGACCCAGGAGTTCATCATGCGTCACCTCAACAAGAAGCTCGTCGCGACCGCCGCGGCCACCGCCCTGATCGCCACGCTCGGCGTCGCCGTCGCCCAATCCGCCGACAACACCGTCGATCCGATGGCCACGCCGCAGCAGAACGTCGACGTCAACGCCGCGAGCACCGGCGAGCACATCTACTTCTTCCGCGACCAGGGCAACTCGCCCGAGACCGATCCCGCGGCCCACCTGATGCTGATCAAGCATGAGCAGCCGATGATTCCGGTCGCCGAGCGCACCACGACCACCACCACGACCGTCGCCGAGGCCACCACCACGCCCGCCGACACCGTGACCACCGTCGCGCCGGCCGCCGCCGACACCAGCAACACGGAAAGCGCCAATACCGCGATGACGGACACCACGCCCGTGCTGGCTCCGAAGGCCGACCGCAACTGATCGCGGTTCGTCGCCTGTCGCCCCGGCGGCCCGCGCTCGCGCGCGAGGCCGCCGTCGGCGTGACGGATTTCAGTCGAGCTTCGGGTACCAGTCGGTGCCGCGACCGGCCGGCGTGAGGTCGAGGATGTTCCACAGCGGCGTCGGATCGGGCGCGCCGCGCGGATCCTGGCCCGGATCTTCGGTGCCACCCAGCTCGCCGGCCCAGAAGTGATGCACGCGGCCGTCGCGCCTGACCCAGACGTCGAGGGCCGGCATCTCCTCGTCGTTCGGGCCGAGGGCGCGGTAGTCGCGCGCGAAGTCGTCCGGGCACTGGAAGAATTTCAGGCGCTGCCACCCGCGGTCGCGCGCGGCCGACAGCTGGCGCGCGACGGGCGAGCGTCCGAGCACCACGAAGCCCACGCGCTGCGTGATCGTGCGCGCCGGGCCGTCGAACGCGTCGAGAAAGGCCGTGCACATCGGGCACGGCCGGGGGCGCTTCGGGCCGAACATCCAGGTGTAGGTGACGAGCGTGTCGTCGTTGCCGAAGAGGTCGCCGAACGCAAGTTGCGCGTCGTTCTCGTCGCGGAACGCGTAGTCGCGCGCCGCGCCGCCGAGCGGCATCGCGCGGCGCTGCGCGGCCACGCGCTCGATGTGGCGCCGCAGCTCGATCTCCTCGGCGAGCAGCGCGGTGCGCGCGCGTCGGTAGTCGGTGCCGTCGCCCGGGTAAGGCTTGCTGGCGGCGGCGGCCAGTTCGGTGGCGGGTTTGAGTGCGCTCATGTCGATTCTTTCGCGATGCTGTCTGTCCGCAGGGAAGGAAGACGCGGCAATCCGGAGACCGGCCGCGAGGCGCTCAGAACGGCTTCAACAGCGCCAACCAGACCACGGCCGTGATGGCGCCCAGCGCGAGCGCGGGCGCGACGCGCCATGCGCGCGCGGGCACGGCGCCCGCGGGCGCGCTGGCGCGTCGCAGCGCCATCGAGAGCACGCCGTGCAACGCGCTCAGCGCGACGACCAGCACCAGCTTGGCCTGCAGCCAATGGCTCGCGAACCAGCCGGCCTGCAGCGCCAGCCACACGCCGCACGCCCACGCGACGGCCAGCGCCGGCCCGGTCACGGCGCGATCCCAGCGTCGCATCGCGGCGACCAGTCGCAGCTCGCGCGCGGGCAGCGGCGCCGCCTGGAAGCTGAGCGCCGTCACCACCAGCGCGCAGGCGAGCAGGCCGGCGATGAACACGAAGTCCGCGCTGACGTGCAGCAGCACCACCAGGTCGTAGCGCGTCGCGGGGCTCATGGCATCGCGAGCACCAGCGTCGCACGCGGCGTCCACGGCTTGGCGTCGGCGACGTGCAGGCTCGGCGCCGCGAGGAACAGCCGGTCGCTCGAGATGCCCTTGGCCACCAGCGCGTCGCGCACGGCGATCGCGCGTGACAGCGCCTGCTGGCGCATCGCCTCGTCGCTCACGGCCACGTTCTTCTCCAGCAGCGCTTCCATGTCGGCGTCGGGCAGGTCCTTGGCCATGCCCACCAGGTTGCGCGGCTTGTCGGGCAGGCGCGTCTGCTTGTAGAGGGTCTTGAGCAGCGCGGAGCGTGTCGCGGGCGCGAGCGCGACGGGCACGCTCGCGGGCGCGCTGGCGGGCGCGCCCGAGCGCAGCGATTCGTCCCGCGCCATCGCGCGCAGCTGCGTCTCGATGGACTCGCGCTGCCAGTCGGCGCGCTCGGCCTGCACGTCGGCGCTGCCGGTGATCGTGATCTGCAGCGACGGGCGCTCGGTCAGCGCCGTGGCGATCTTGTCCAGCGACGCGGCGCTCGCGTCGGTGACGACGGCCGTGCCGGGCCTGAACTCGATCGCGCTCATGTCGGGGCCGCTGCCGGAGCCGCCG
>FSXQ01001007.1_pt1 | contig 11762 bp, 8 predicted proteins | sample 1638011 | NCBI WGS metagenome assembly FSXQ01 (sample SAMEA3914789, study PRJEB12502) | metagenome | biome: forest; material: soil | place: Canada | collected 2011-07-03 | depth 0.3 m | reverse complement strand
TTAGAATACCGGCCTGTCACGCCGGGGGTCGCGGGTTCGAGTCCCGTCCACTCCGCCAGAGTTTTTGTAGAAGTTTCGACTGGCCCTATCGTCTAGAGGCCTAGGACACGACCCTTTCACGGTCGTTACAGGGGTTCGAATCCCCTTGGGGTCACCAGTCACCACACACAAGCCGCGTGCGGCGCTTGGAGCCAGCGGCTCGAAAGCCGGACGGCCACGTGGAGTGGTAGTTCAGTTGGTTAGAATACCGGCCTGTCACGCCGGGGGTCGCGGGTTCGAGTCCCGTCCACTCCGCCAAAGCATTCATGAAACGCCCGCCGCTCGCGGGCGTTTTTCATTTCAGGTCGGTGTATCGACGTCGTCCCAGCCGACGTCCTGTACCCTCAGCAGCCAGTTGCGCGCCACGTGCCGCTCCTGCACGACGCCGGTGTCCACGCCCGCCACCGGGAGCGTGCCGTCGACCTGGGCCTGGCGGGTGATCCCGTGCAGCCGCAGGCAGAGGTCGAGCGCGTCCAGCAGTTCGGCGTTCGATCGCAGCGTCGGCTTGCGGTCGGGCGCGACAGCATCGCAGCCGTCACGCGAGCGGCGTCGCCGTGCGTCGCCGGGAAGGGCGGCGCGTCCTCGATGCCCAGCGCCCATGCCAGCAGGTGGACGCCTTCGTAGCGCCAGGCGAACTGAGTGATGTCGGCGACCGTCGGGTCGTCGTCGCTCATGAACGCCTGCTCGCGTGGCGACAGGTGCTCGAAGCCCAGCGGCAACTTTGCGCGGATCTCGGCCGCCGGCAACGGATCGCCCGTGTGCAGCGACTCCGCGCGCACGGCCACGGCCAGCAGCGCGGTCGCGCGCGCGAGGGCGTCCGCGGGCGAGCGCGTCGCGAGCTCCGCGTCGCCGATGACGGGCGGCAGGTTCGGCAGCGCGCGCAGGCCGCGCCGCTCGAGCTCCGCCGTCGACCGCTGCTTGCGGGCCTGCGCGTCGGGCGGGTAAGGCAGCACCGCCGTCGGATCGACCGGCGGCGCCCCGCGCGACGCGAGCACGCGCCCGCGAGGGTCGCGCACCGACCCGTCCGGCAGGAACAGGATGGCGTTGGCGGCCTCGGCCCAGCGCGCGAGGTCGTCGAACGCGACGTCGGGCACCGTGAAGCTGAGCTGGTGGCGGACGCGCCCGATGTGCTGGCGCACGGGGAAGACGGCCGGCGTCATGGTGCCGCCGTTGGTGGACAGCACGTCGCCCGCGAAGCCGTCCAGGTGCTTTGCAAGTTCCGGGTCGCTGCGGTCGCGACGCGCGTGCAGCGCATGCGCGAAGCGCAGCGGCGGCGTCTCCCGTGTGGTGGCGTAGGCGTTCACCAGCGTGCCGGCGATCGGCTCGGCGGGCAGCGTGTTTCCCAGGAGACGTCGAAGGCCGGCCAGCAGGATCCCGTCGCGTGAAGTGAGGCTGGCGGCGACTCTACCGTGTCACGCGCCCAGCATCAGCGCGAGGTTCTGCACGGCGGCGCCCGCCGCGCCCTTGCCGAGGTTGTCGAACACCGCGCTCAGCAGGAACTGGCCGTGCGCGTCGTTGCCGGACACGGCCAGCTGCAGGTCGTCGGTGCCGTTGAGCGCCTGCGGGTCGAGGCGCTCCGGCGTTTCGTCGAGCACGCGGACGTGGCGCTGCCCGCGGTAGCGTTCGGCGAGCCACTCGCGCAGCGTGCGCGTCGTCGCCGGCCGATGCAGCATCGCGGCATGCAGCGGGATCGTCAGCGAGATGCCCTGGCGGAAGCTGCCGTACGACGGCACGAAGAATGGCCGGCCCGCGAGGCCCGCGTGAAGGCGGATCTCCGGCACGTGCTTGTGCTCCAGCGCGAGGCCGTAGGTCTGGAAGGGCAGGGCGCTCGCCGCGGTCGGGCCCTCGTGCGCCTCGACGCCCTCGCGTCCGCGGCCCGAATAGCCGGACACCGCATGGATGCTCACCGCCGCGTCCCCGCGCAGCCAGCCGGCCTCCACGAGCGGCCGCAGCAGCGCGATCGCGCCCGTCGGATAGCAGCCGGGGTTGCTGACGAGGCGCGCGCCCGCGATCGCCGCGCGCTGCGTGGCCGACATCTCCGCGAAGCCGTAGACCCACTTCGGGTCGGTGCGATGCGCCGACGACGCGTCGATCACGCGCACTCGCGGATGGCGCAGGCTCGCCACCGCGTCGCGCGCCGCCGCGTCGGGCAGGCAGAGGATCGCGACGTCACACTCGTTGATGGCGTCGGCGCGCGCGCGGGCGTCCTTGCGCAAGTCCGCGGGCAGGGTGACGACGGCGAGGTCGGGCCGTCCGGCCAGCCGTGCCGCGATCGCCAGGCCCGTGGTGCCCTGGTCGCCGTCGATGAAGATGCGTGCGCTCATGAAGTTCTCCTGCAACAAGGGTCGAATGCTGCGGTCGCCGGAAGCATTGGTAAAGTTGAATTTCATGACCCGCCGATGCAGGAAAGCTGAACGCGCATGCGACACCTCAATCTCGACCAGCTCCGCACGCTGGTGACGATCGCCGAACTCGGCTCGTTCGCAGCCGCGGCGCGCACGCTGCACCTGGCCGCGCCCACCGTCAGCCTGCACGTCGCCGAACTGGAGTCGCGCCTGGGCACGCCGCTGCTGCTGCGGCAGCGCCAGCAGGTGGTGCCCACCGGCATCGGCGAACGGCTCGTCGAGCGCGGCCGCCGGCTGCTGGCCGACGCCGATGGCGCGCTCGACGAGGTGGCGCGCCAAGTGGAGGGCCGCGCCGGCCGCGTGCGGCTCGGCGCGTCGACCGGCGCGCTCGCGTGGTTGCTGCCGCAGGCGCTCGAGACGATGGGCCGCGACCACGCCGGCGTCGACGTGCAGGTGGCGGTGCTCACGTCGCAGGAGACGGTGTCGCGCCTGCAGCAAGGCAGTCTCGACGTCGGCCTGGTGGCGCTGCCGCAGCCCGCGGTCAAGGGCGTGCACGTGGTGCCGTGGCGGCGTGACCCCGTGGTGGCGTACGTGCCGCGTTCGTGGAAGCCGCCGCGCACGATCACGCCGGCGTGGCTGGCGGCGCGGCCGCTCATCGTCAACGATCCCAGCACGCGCCTGCATCGCGTGACGCACGACTGGTTCGCCGCCGCCGGCGAGCAGCCGCAGGCGCGCATCGAGCTCAACTTCAACGACGCCATCAAGAGCCTGGTGGCCGCCGGCTACGGCGCGGCGCTGTTGCCGCAGGAGGGCGATGCCGCGGCGCTGGACGCGCGCGTGGTGGCCGTGCCCGTCACGCCCCGGCTGTGGCGCCCGCTGGCGGTCGCGCACCGCGCGGGGCGCCTCGAGCCGGCCACGCAGCTGATGTTGGCGGCGCTGGCCGCGAGCCGGCAGCGCCGGGCGCCGTGAGGGTCCGGACGCGTTCGTGTCCGCGGTGACACGAACGCCTACAGATCCGCCGCTTTTCGGCCGATATCCCGGGCAGGACCTCTGCCATGAACGACCACCGCTCCCCGCTCACGACCGCCGCACGCCTGCTCGCATTCGCCGGCGCGGCCGCGCTCGGAGCCTGCAGCGTCATGCCCGAAACGGCGCCGCCGTACCGCGAGCCGGCCAAGTCGGCGCCGTCGGCCAAGGTGCGCGTCGTCAACGTGCACCCGTTCGCGTACTACGCCGACATCGCCCTGTTCGACTCGCCCACCTGCTTCACCAAGGCCAACCTCGGCATGACCGGCGGCGACAGCCACGACGAGGAACGCATCGGCATGCTGGACGACAAGCCCGTGTCGGCCGCGTCGCTCGAGCGCCTGGTGCCGGCCGACGAGCCGCTGGTGATCGGCCCGCGAGTCGTGTTCCCCACGGTCAGCACCAGCGAGATCATGCATGTGATGATGCCCGACGCGCAGGCCGCCATTCGCGGCCGCCAGGCCGGCGTCTGCAAGGTGTCCAGCTTCGTGCCCAGGTTGAACGAGCAGTACGAAGTGGTGGTCGACCTGACGCCGGCGCACTGCACGGTCACGCCGTACCACCTGGTGAGCGACGGCGGGGCCGTCAAGCGCGAGCCGGTCGAGGTGCAGGCGTCGCAGATCTCGACCTACGAATTCGACATGCGCTGCTTCAAGTGAGCGCCAGCTCGTAGAGCAGCGCGACGACGGTCTCGCCGGCCCATTCGTGGTCCTCGCGGCCCAGCGGCCGCCAGCCGCGCGATTCGTAGAAGCCGATGGCCGGCGTGTTCGATTCGAGCACGTGCAACTGCATCGCCCGCGCGCCGCTCGCCCGCGCGTGACGCGCGACCTCCGCCAGCAGCGTCGACCCCACGCCGAGCCCCTTGCGTTCCGGCAGCGCGTGCAGGTTGTTGAGGTAGACGATGCCGTCGGCGTCGACCGGCCGCGCGCACGCGAACCCGATCGCCGTGCCGTCGCTTTCGGCCACCCGCACGCAGCCGCCGTCGGCCAGCAACTGCGCAAGCTTGGCCTGCCAGTCGGCCAGGCTGTGCGCGGCCATCGTGACGTCGAGGTAGTGGTCGGACACGTGGCCGCGATACGTGACGCGCCGGCTGCGGCAGTGGATGTCGTCGATCAGTGCGAGGTCGGCGAGCGTGGCGGGGCGCAGTGCGATGGCGTTCATCCGGCCACGTTACAGCAGGCTGGCCTGCGGTTGGCGGCGCGCACTTGCGAGGGACTCCACGCCTTCGATCTGCAGCAGCGCCTCCTTGCGATGCAGCCCGCCGGCATAGCCCGTGAGCGTGCCGTTCTCGCCGATCACGCGGTGGCAGGGCACGATGACGCTGATCGGATTGCGGCCCACGGCGGCGCCGACCGCGCGCGCGGCCTGCGGGCTGCCGACGTCGCGCGCGATGCGGCCGTAGCTGGTGGTGTCGCCGCAGCGGATGGCGCACAGCTGGCGCCATACGGCTTCCTGGAACGGCGTGCCCTGCGGCGCGAGCGGCACCGTGAACTCGCGCAGCTTGCCTGCGAAGTACAGGTCGAGTTCGCGGCGCGCGTGGGCGATCCAGCGCTGGGCGTCGTCGACCGGCGCGTCGAGCACGCCGGGGCCGTGCTGCTGGCGGTCGAACCACAGGCCCATCAGGCCGGCGTCGCTGGCCAGCGCGGTGAGCGGGCCCAGCGGCGTCTCGATGGTGGCCTGGACCAGGCCGATGCCGCTGGTGCGGCGGGCGGGCAGGGTGGCGGAGGCGGCGTGGGTCATCGTGTTTCCTTGACTTGGGGCTTGCGGCGGGTGGCTTCGGCTGCCGGACTTCGGTTCTTGGGGGGTATGGCCGCCGAAGGCTTTTCGGCGACCGGGGTGTCGCTGGATTCCAACGCTCGCCACAACGCGATGACGGCGTAGGAGCGCCAGGGGCGCCAGGACTCCGCCATCGCGATGGCCTGCGGCGCCTCGCGCGCCTGGCTCAGGCCCATCGCCTTCAGCAGGCCGATGTCGGTGGCGGGGAACGCGTCGGGCCAGCCCAGCACGCGCAGGGCGAGCAGTTGCACCGTCCAGTCGCCGATGCCGGGCAGGGCGAGCAGCGCTTCCTGGGTGGCGGCGAGCGGCGCGCCGCGGTGCAGCGGCAGGCCGTCGACCACGGCGCGGGCGATGCCCTGCAGCGCGCCGACGCGCTGGCGGACGATGCCCAGTTCGCCGAGGCTGTCCGGCGTGGCCGCGGCGATGGTGGCGGCGTCGGGGAAGCAGCGGTTCAGCGTCGGCCACGGCGTCTCCACCGGCGCGCCGAAGCGGTCGATCAGCCGGCGCGTGAGCGTGCGCGCCGCGGCCACCGTGACCTGCTGGCCCAGCACGATGCGGGCGGCCGTCTCGAAGCCGTCGAAGCTCCCGGGCATGCGCATTCCTGCGGCCAGCGCCGAGGCCGGGTGCATCCTGGCGAGCGTGTCCAGCAGCGGCGCCATGTGGGTGGGGTCGGCGTCGAGGTCGAGCGCGTGGCGGGCCGCCTCCAGCAACTGGCCGCCGTGCGCGGCGAGGTTGGTGCTGGCCCGCAGTTCGACCTCGGGGCGGTCGGCGAGGAACTCGATCTCGATCCAGCCGCGCGGCGTGTCGGCCGGCGCGCCGGGGCGCAGCGGCTCGTCGCTGGCCGGGCGCGGCGCGCTCCAGGTGCGGCGCAGCGTACGGCCGTGCACCTCCTCGACGCCGGCCAGCGCCCGCTGGCCCCAGAACGCCAGCATGCTGTCGATGTCGTATGGCGGGCGGTAGCCGAGCCGCACGCGCGTGCAGCCGCCGGCGGCCGGCACCGTGCGCGCCGCGCTGCCGGCCCGCCGCAGCTCCGTCGGCTTCAGGCGCACCTGTTCGGCGAAGACGGCGTTGAAGCGGCGCAGGCTCTCGAAGCCGCAGGCGAGCGCCACTTCGGTGACGGGCAGGTCGGTGTCGGTGAGCAGTTGCTTGGCCTGCAGCAGGCGCTGGGTGGTGAGGTAGTCGATCGGGCTGACGCCGTGCGCCTGGGCGAACACCCGCCGCAGGTGGCGCTCGGTGACGCCCAGCCGCGCGGCCAGCTCGGGCATGCGCACGGCCGCGCCCACGCGCACGGCGTGGTCGATCATGCGGGCCGCGTGCTGCGCCAGCACCTGCGACGAGTCCATCAGGCTCAGGCCCGGCGCGAGCTCGGGGCGGCAGCGCAGGCAGGGCCGGAAGCCGGCCTGTTCGGCCGAGGCGGCGTTGGCGTAGAAGCGGCAGTTCTCGCGGCGCGGCGTGCGCACGCGGCACACCGGACGACAGTAGATGCGGGTGGACGTGACGCCCACGAAGAAGCGGCCGTCGAAGCGCGCGTCGTGCGCGGCCAGGGCCTTCCAGGCGGTGTCGGGATCGAGTTCCATGTCGCCAATGATAGGCATGCGGGGGGCCGCTACTCGCCGTTTTCGGACACATGGATTGCGACCCAGGATACGGGCCATCGATGACGATCCCGTGTCTCGCCGACGAGGGAATAGGGGTTGTCGCTAATACCCCCTCCGGCACGCCGCGAGCACCTTGTAAAACCCCCTGGAGGGGGATGCGCTCCGGTCCCGTTCGAGTAACAATTCCTCGCAACCGCAAGCTTGCCAGAGGGCTTGCCGAGACTAAAGGCACACGCGCCGTCGAGTGCCACAGAGGAAGGAGAGCAAGTTGAAATCTCATACCCATTTCGGGTTGGGCTACGTCGTCGTGGCCCTTGCGAGCCTGTGCGCCAGCACGTCGCTGATGGCCCAGACGGCCCCCGCTCCGGCCAACGCCAACGCAGGCCGCGTCCTCGAGGCCACCACGCCGGCCCAGCCGCTGGAGATCAAGAAGGACGCCAACGTCCTGCCGCCCGCCGACGCGCCGCGCGCGCCATCCGCCGCCGATGGCCCCACGCTGATGGTCAAGGGCTTCGCCCTCACCGGCAACACCATCTTCGCCAGCGAAGAACTGCTGGCGCTGGTGCGCCCGTGGGTCGGCAAGGAGGCCGGCACCGACCAGCTGCTCGACGCCGCCGAAGCCATCAAGAACCGCTACAAGGACGCCGGCTTCTTCCTCACGCAGGTGCTCGTGCCCGCGCAGGACGTGCCGGACGGCATCGTCACGCTGCGCGTCGTCGAGGCCCGCATCGGCGACACCCGCGCCGAGGTCAACACCCAACGCGTCAGCCCCGCGCTCGTCGACGGCTACATGCACCTGCTGCCCAAGGGCACGCCGGTCACCGAGCAGAGCGTCGAGCGTCCGTTGCTGCTGCTCAATGACTTGCCCGGCGTCAAGGTCAGCTCGGTCCTGCGCCCCGGCGCCGAGACCGGCGAAGCCGACCTGCTCGTGAAGATGGTCGACGAAGGCAACTCGTTCGGCGGCGATGGCTACATCGACAACGCCGGCAACGAGAGCACCGGCATGGTCCGCGTGGGCGCCGACCTGGTGGCCAACGGACTGCTGGGCCAGGGCGAGTCGTGGACGCTGGGCGGCCTGGCCGCCGAGCACAACGGCGTCGACCTCGTGCGCGCCGGCGTCACCGCGCCGGTGGGCCCGTACGGCACGAAGGCCACGGCCAGCGTCACCTACCTGCACTACAACGTGGTGGGCCCGCAGTTCTCGGCCCTGGGCGCCGACGGCGACGCGCTGGTCGCGTCGCTGATGATCCAGCACCCGGTCATCCGTTCGCGCAACTTCAACCTGTTCGCCGTCGGCGGCGGCGACCTGAAGAGCCTGGACGACCGCACCTCGGGCGGCCCGAACCAGCCGAAGAACCACGACGAGCGCTTCCTGGCGATCGGCCACGTGGGCGTCACCGGCGACTTCCGCGACGAGCGCTTCGGCGGCTCGCTGAACAGCTTCACGCTGACCCTGAACGCCGGCGACGACCGCATCCACACCGCGCAGGCGCTGACCAGCGACCTGAGCGCCGACGGCCACCGCACCAGCGGCATGTTCGAGCACGTGGACGGCGACTACCAGCGCCTGCAGGCCATCACGGACACCACCAGCTTCCTGATGTCGATGCGCGGCCAGCTCGCGTTCCAGAACCTCGACACCTCGGAGAAGTCGTCCCTCGGCGGCCCGCGTGGCGTGCGCGCGTACGCGGTGGGCGACGGCGTCGGCGACGACCTGTTCCAGGCCACGTTCGAACTGCGCCAGCGCATCCCGCAATGGACGGTGTTCAACGCCCCGTTCGTGCTGAGCGCGTTCCTCGACGGCGGTCGCGTCAAGGACTGGCACAACCCGCTGTCCAGCGACAACGACAACATGCACACGCTGGCGGGCTACGGCCTCGGCCTGAACATGACCAGCCGCGACAACTTCCAGTTCCGCCTGGACATCGCGCATCGCATCAACAAGAGTGACCTGCCGGGCTCGGACAACCGCAAGACGCGGGCGTGGGCTTCGTTGCAGAAGTGGTTCTGATTTGAGGGGGGCGGGACGTGCGCGGCGCGCGCGTCCCCGGGATCGATTCGATCATTTGAGGTGCGCCGCCGGGCCCTGATGCCCGCCGTGCCGTGGAACGCTTAGGGGTTGTCGTGGAAAAGTCCAAGTCTTCGTTGTTGTCGTCGTCCATCTTCTGCGTGCGCCAGATGGTGCTGCGCATCGGCTTCAAGTTCAAGCTGACGATGGCGCGCGTGCGCACGCCCGCTCCCAGCCGACTGCTGCTGGCGCTGCTCGCCGGCGCCGGCGTGCAGACCGCGATGGCGCTGCCGCAGGGCGGCCAGGTCGTCTCGGGCGGCGTGAAGATCGTTGCGCCGGCCGACAACACGCTCACCATCACGCAGACCACCAGCAAGGGCGTCATCGACTGGCAGTCGTTCAACGTGTCGAGCGGCGAGAAGGTCAACTTCCTGCAGCCCAGCGCCACGTCGTCCACGCTGAACCGCGTGGTCGGCAGCGATCCCACGAGCATCTTCGGCCAGATCAACGCCAACGGGCAGGTCTTCCTGATCAACAACTCCGGCGTGTACTTCGCGCCGGGCGCGCAGGTCAACGCCGCGGGCCTCGTGGCCTCCACGCTGGCGCTGTCCGATGCCGACTACCTGGCCGGCAACTACGTCTTCAGCGGCACCGGCGGCACCGTCGACAACCAGGGCGTGCTCAAGGCCGGCTTCGTGGCGCTGGCGGGCGCGCAGGTGTCCAACACCGGCACCATCGTCGCCGACGGCGGCACCGCGGCGCTGGCCGCGGGCGGCCGCGTCACGCTGAACCTCACGGGCAGCGACCTCGTGTCCGTCTCGGTCGACGCGCCCCTGGCCGCGGCCCTCGTGCACTCCGGCGGCATCGTGCAGGCCGACGGCGGCCAGGTGCTGATCACGGCCAAGGCGGCCGACGCGCTGCTCGGCACGGTCGTCAACGTCGACGGCATCGTGCAGGCGCATTCCATCGGCTCGCGCAACGGCGTGATCACGCTGGACGGCGGCAGCTCCGGCGTCGTGAGTGTCTCCGGCAAGCTGGACGCGAGCGGCAAGGCCGCGGGCGAGACCGGCGGCACGGTCAAGGTGCTGGGCGCCAACGTGGGCGTGTTCGGCGGCAGCATCGACGCCTCCGGCGACGCCGGCGGCGGCGTGGTCCGCGTGGGCGGCGACTGGCACGGTGCGGCAGCCGACGGCGACGGGAACTCGAGCAAGTCCATCGTCGACGGCACCAGCGTCATCAACGCGAATGCCCTCACCAGCGGCAACGGCGGCAATATCGTCGTCTGGTCGGACGACCACACGCAGGTGGCCGGCACCATCGTCGCGCGCGGTGGCAGCGCGAGCGGCAATGGCGGGGCGCTCGAAACGTCGTCCAAGGACGTGCTCGAAGCGGCAGGCACCGTCGACCTCGGTGCCTCGGGTGGTACTGGTGGCACGTGGCTGATCGACCCGCACAGCATCCAGATCCTCGCGTTGGGGACCAGCGTGCCCAGCAGCGGCATCAGCACGTCGAACCCGTTCATCTCCGGCAGCGACAACGCGCAACTCAAGCTATCGACCCTCAACAGCGCGATCCAGAACAACACCACGATCGACGTCACGACCGGGGGCACGAGCGGCACCGGCCAGGCCGGCACCATCACGGTGAGCGGCGCGATCGTCGCCAACCTGGGTTCCACCGACACCGCCACGTTGAACCTGAACGCGCAAGGCGGCATCACGTTCGACGCCGCAGGCTCCATCTCGGCCGGCGCCGCGGGCAGCAAGCTCGACGTCTACCTCAACGCGGGCACCTCCGCCGCCGGCTCCGCAGGCGCGGGCAGCAAGCCCAGCACCATCACGATGGACCCCGCGTCCTTCATCAATACCGGCGCGCTGGGCAACCTCACCGCCACGGCCAAGGGCGACATCACGCTCGCCGGCCTCGTGGTGGCGGGCAACGCGAAGATCATCTCCAACGGAGGCAATGTCCTGCAGGCCACGCCGGGCGCCACCCCCGTCACCTGGAACGTGGGCGGCATGCTGTCGGTCGACGCCGGCAACGGCGGCAACGTCACCATCGTCAACCCGGGCAACACGGTCGGCAAGTTCAAGGTGGCGACCACGACCGGCAGCGCCGGCCTGGTCAATCTCGTCACGACCAGCGCCATCGTCCTCGACGCGATCACGGCCTCGTCGCTGACCGTGATCGCCAACGGCAACGTCACGCAGTCGGCCGCGATCAACACGAGTGCGCAGACGATCGTCACCGACAACCTAGCCAACGCCACGATCGCGCTCGACACGCAGGCCAACAATTTCACCCTGTTGTCGGCCAGCACCACCGGCACGTCCGCATTCGTGCACGTGACGAACCCGAACGCGCTCGAGCTGGGCAACATCGTCACGCACGATCTGTCGATCGACACCACCGGCAGCGTCTCCGGTGGCGCCATCACCCAGCTCGGCAACAGCGGCCTGACCGTGCCGGGCGCCGTGCTGATCACGGCCGGCAATGCCGACGACATCACCGTCGGCAGCAACGGCGCGACCCACGGCAGCGCCATCGGCAGCTTCGGCGCCACCGGCCACGACGTGTCGGTCACCGTCGGCAAGTCGGCCACCGACAGCCTCGCGCTCGACAACATCAACGCCAACTCGCTGAGCACGTCGACCGGCGCGAACGGCGGCGTCACGCAGCACGGCACCGGCACCACGATCACGGCGGCCACCACGTCGCTGGGCGCGGGCACGCTGGGCGTCGACATCGAGAACACCGGCAACGCGATCGCGCAGTTCGGCGCCATCAGCACGGGCGCCGTCACCTACGTGGCGCCGGCCGGCGCCGTCGACCTGGCGGCCGTCACCGGCACCACCTTCAACCTCACGGCCTCGGGCAACATCACGCAGACCGGCGGCCGGATCACCACCACGGTCGGCACCAACATCGTCGACAACGGCACCGACGCCACGGTCGCGCTCGACACCCAGA
>FSXQ01003183.1_pt1 | contig 11790 bp, 7 predicted proteins | sample 1638011 | NCBI WGS metagenome assembly FSXQ01 (sample SAMEA3914789, study PRJEB12502) | metagenome | biome: forest; material: soil | place: Canada | collected 2011-07-03 | depth 0.3 m | reverse complement strand
GTACGCCTGGCCCTTCCAGGGGCAGCTCGTGCGGTGGTTGCTGAACGTGATGTAGTCGCGGTTCAGGCTGGCCTCGGGAAAGTAGTGGTTGCCCTCGACCGTGACGATGTCGTCGCTCTCGGCCAGGACGGCGCCGTTCCAGGTGGCTTTCATGTGCATCTCCAGCGTGTGCCGCGGCGAAGGCGCGCGGGCAGGGGTGCATTTTCGCAGGAGTGGGGAGATGGCAGTGCCTCGGGGCTTCCCGCGCCGGGCCTGTTGTATAGGGGAGGGAAGCTCCGCCTTGACGCCGCTTGTCAGCGTCGTTGGGCCGTCTGGCGCTCCGGGAGAGGGAGCCGGCCTGTCGATCGGGCGATGCCGATCGTGATGTCAGGCGTCGCTCAAGGGCGTCGCCTTGGGTGCGCTTTCGAACTTACTTCGGAAGCGGCAGGTTGGTGCGCAATTGACCTTGCTTGTTGACTTCGATGCACGGGGCATGGGGCAACGGCTTCCATTCCGGCTGGGCCGGCGGTGCGCGCATGACGCGCTCGCCGAGCGGTTGCCAGGGTGCGGGATCCGATTCGCCTGCGACTTTCATATGCTCTCCTTGAAGGATGCCATGTGAGCAATCAAGCACTAGCAATCGGCGAGCCAGGGATCGGCCTCTGGGTGTAAACGATGAGGCGGTACTGACAGGCTTGCGGGTGCCTGTCTCTACAACGCAGCAGCGGGGCTCGCCGTGCACATCGAAGGGCGCATTTACACAAGCGCTTTCCGGATGGCCCGTCGCGCGACGGCCGTGCCCGGCCGGCGATGCACCACGACGCGGCATCCCCGACCGCATGCGCCCGGTCGGTGCGCCGGGCCGCCCGTGTCCTCAGTCGAACTTGCGCCGGACGCCGATCGCCGCGGAGAGCCCGCGCGTCTGGCCGCGCACGCGGTCGTCCATCGCCGCGACGTAGAGGTCGGTCAGGCTGTCGTAGGCGTAGAGGTAGGCGGCGGATCCCGTGGAGTGCTTGCGATCGATGGCGCTGCCGGTGGCGAGCGTGACGCCGGCCTGCAGGTCGAGCGTCCCCGGCCCGATCGGGATCGAGGCCCCGGCGGTGAGGACGTGGCTGCGCAGCGCCAGGCCGATGTCGTTCATGAAGGTGGCCTCGCCGAAGACGCGAGCGACGCCGAAGTCGTACGTCGCGGCGGCCTGCAGCGTGTTCTCGACGGTCGCATCGTTGATCCCGTCGTTCAGGTGCACGCGCTGCGCGGACAAGGCGCCCGCGAACAGCCCGTGCGCCCAGATGACGCTGGCCGCGTCGTAGTCGCCGCGGTGCGCGGCCGCGCCCTTGGCGACCATCGCGTTGACCGTCAGGCCATCGAGGCTGGGCGTGCTGTAGGACACGGCGCGATCCCAGTAGAAATCGCCCTGCACGCCTTCGATGTTGCCGCTCTGGAACAGCTGCCGCACGGCCGGCGAGAAGGCGATCGCGTTGCCGAGCGCATTGAAGCGCACCGTGGTGTCGAACAGGTAGGTCTGCAGGCGCCCGACGCGCACGCTGCCGTAGTCGCTGCCGAGGGAGGCGAAGGCGTTGCGCGACAGCAGGGGGTCGTTCGGCTTGCGGCCGGTGGCGAAATCCTGGAAGCGCAGAAAGGTTTCCAGCGTGAGCCCGGGTGTCCAGCCGCCGTCGAGCGAGTCCTTGACGTTGAGGCCCACGAAGCTGGCTGACAGCGAATTGCTGTTGAAGTGGTTGTCCTTGATGCTGCCGCTGGGCTCGAAGCGTCCCCAGGACAGGTCGGCGACGCCGTAGGCCTTGTAGTCGACCTGGGCCAGCGCCAGCGCCGGACAGGCCAGCAAGCCTGCGATCGCCAGCGCGCGCGCGGCGCGACGCGGCGTCGCGATCTCTCCTCGTTGTTCCATGTTCATGCTCCTCCCGAATTCGACCGCCAGATCAACCACGCGCCGTTCATCGCGGCGTGCATCACCACGCACCAGCGCAACACGCGCCAGTGCCCGTACACGCCGCCGATCAGCAGCGCCGGCAGCCCCACCGCGAAGGCGGCCCATTGCAGGCGCACCAGCGCGTGCAGCGCGCCGAACGCCAGCGCGGTCGACAGGTTGGCCCGCGACGGCGACGTGCCGCGCCGCAGCAGCCACTCCTGCAGGCCGGCGCGAAACACCGATTCCTCCAGCAGCGGCGACACCACCAGCAGTATCGCCACGGTCCCCCAGGTCATCCCGTTCGCGCCGAACATGGCGGCCTTCACGCGCCACGGCGCGTCACGGCCGCGGCTCCGCGCCCGCGCGCGCGTCGCGGCGGCGCTGGCGGCGGCGGTACGCGAGCGCGACCAGCGCGAGGGCGGCCAGCGTCCACAGCGTCGGATCGACGAGGCCGTCGCCGCGGCTGGCGGAACAGCCGCCGCTGGACAGGTCCGGCGCGTTGTCGGCCTTGCCGGCGAGAACGATGTCGCCGGGCTGCGACTGGGCGTCGGAGTGCACCGACAGCGTTCCGGTGGCCACGCCCGCGGCGCTCGGCTGGAACGTGACGGCGATCGTGCATTCGGCGCCGGATTGCAACGTGAACGGCGCCGCCGGGCAACTCCCGGGCTGCACGCTGAAGGCGCCGTCCGCGGTGATCGACGCGACCTGCACCGTGCCGGAACCGCTGTTGGACAGGCGCAGCGCGACGGGCGGAGAACGCGTGCCCAGTTGCACCGTGCCGAAGTCCATCGCGTTCGTCGAGGCGGTGAGGGCGAGCGCCGCGCTGCCCATCGCCGTGCCGGTCAGCGTGAGGGGCGGCGGCGCGCTGCCGTTGGACACGACCTGCAGCGTCGCCGACCGCGCGCCCGCGGCGGACGGGGCGAATGCGATGTCGATGCGGCACGACGATCCGGCGAACAGCGGCTGGGCGGTGGAGCACGTGCCCGGCTGGATCGAGAACGCGGCCGAATCCGCGCCCACCGCGTTGAGGAAGCTGAGCGTCGCGCCGCCGGGGCCCTGGTTGCTCAGCGTCACCGACTGCGTGGCCGAGATGGTGCCTGCCTGCACGGTGCCGAAGTCCAGCGACGCCACCGCGGGCGACCACACGAGGACCGGTGCCGCCGATGCCGTGCCCGTGCCCATGAGCGGCAGGTTGGTGGGCGAGCCTGCGACGTTGCTGTTGATCGTCAACGTGCCGGTGGCGCCGGCCTGCACCGCCGGCGGGGCGAAGCTCAGGCTGACGTGGCAGCTGGCGCCGATGGCGAGCGCGGTGCCGGCGCAGGCGCTGGCGTCGACGATGGCGAAGCCTGTCCCGGCGATCGTGATGGTGGAGATCGACAGCGTCGCCGTGCCGGTATTGGTCAGCGTCGCGGTCTGCGGCGGATAGGCCCCGCCCACGGTCTGCTGGCCGAAGTCGACGACGGCCGGCGCCAGTGTCAGCACCGGCGCCGGCACGGGCAGCCCGTTGCCGGTCAACGCGATGGCCACCAGCGGGTTGCTGGCGTCGGAGGCGATCTGCAGCGACGCGGCGCGCGCGCCCGTGGCCGAGGGTGCGAAGGTGAAGACCAGCGTGCAGGTCGCCTGCGGCGCCAGCGGCGTCGAGGTGCTGCACGTGCCGCCCAGCTGGTAGTCCGATGCCGCCGCGCCGCTCAGGACCAGGCCGGAGAAGACCACCGGTGCCGCGCTCGTGCCCGAACTGCTGTTCGACAGCGTGACCGTCTTGCTGTTCGTGCTTCCGATGACCGTGTCGTCGAAGGCCTGCGAGAACGAGGTCGACGAGATCGTGCCCTGCGGCCTCGGCGACGCGGTGCCCAGCAGCGTGATCTTGAGCGGACTGCCGGCGCCGCCGTAGTTCAGCAGCGCGGAGGCGTTGCGGGCGCCGACGATCGTGGGCGTGAAGCGGATCACCAGCGTGCACGGCACGGCGTGCGCGATGGGCGCGCCCGGCGCGCAGCCGTTCGACGGATCCAGCGCGTAGTCCTCGGGCGCGGCGTCGCCGAAGGTGATGGACTGCAGCGTGAGCGGCGCGCCGTCGTTGTCGGTGACGATCGCGTTCGCCGTGACGAAGGATCCGATCGCGGCCGTGAAGTTCAGGCTCTGCGTCGACGCCGAGAGCGGCGGCTGCACGGTGACCTTGGCGGACGCGGACGCGCTGTGACCGAAGTGGTCGGACGCGGTCAGCTTGACGAAGTAGTCGCCTTGCAGGTCCGGCGTGAAGGTGGTGGTCGCCTGATCCGGATGGACGAAGGCGGCGGTGCTGTTGGTCGGCGTGCCCGTGAACGACCAGAGATAGACGAGCGAGGGATCGACCTGCGAGCTGGCCGACCCCGAGACCGTGACCGGGACGCCCAGGATGGTCGTCTGGTTGGCGATCGGATTGATGCTGATCTCGCCGTTCGACGCCTGGATCGAGGCCGTGGCCGTCTGCGAACTCGGACCATCGGCGACCACCAGCGTCACGTCGTAGGTGTCCGCCAGCGTGGGCGTGAAGGACGCGGCGACGCTGGTGGCGTTGGTCACTGCGACGGCGGCATGGTCGGAGTGGCGCACGACGCTCCATTGGTAGGTCAGCGCGTCGCCGATCTGCGAGTGGCTGCCGCTGCCATTGAGGGCGACGATGCTGTTGACGAGCGCCGTGTTGTAGGTGCCGGCGTCGGCCACCGGGGTCGGCGGATTGGAGACCACGAACGAGACCGTCGCCGTCGACGCCGCGTGGATGCCCTGGTCGACGACGTCCAGCGTGACGCCCCAGGTGCCGGCAACGTCCGGGGTGAGCGTCGGGTGGGCATCCGTCGCGCTCGCGACGATCAACTGCGCGGTGCTGGTGGGGGGGCGCGTCGTGATCGACCAGGCATACGTGAACGGGTCGCCGTTGTAGGCATGGCTGCCGCTGCCGTTGAACGTGATCGGATGGGCGAGGTAGGTCGGCACCGCGACGGCCGCCAGCACCGCCGTCGGGTTGTCGATCACGTCGAACGCCGTCGACGCTGTCGCACTGGTGGCGTAGGGATCGCTGACCGCGAAGTCGATGGCGTAGTGCCCCGGCGTGCCGGCCGTGAACGTCTGCGCGGCGGTGGCGCCGGACAGCACGAGATCGGCCGCGGACGGCCTGTGCACGGTCCAGGTGTAGTTCGTCAGCGCGACGCCGTTCGGCGTGGAACCCGAGCCGTTCAGGTGGATGAGCGTGCCCGTCGCGACAGGCGAGGGGAGCGCCGAGGTGATGGTGGCGGTCGGGTTCTGCACGCCGAAGCCGGAGATCTGGACGGCCGACGCGCCCGTCCTCGGCGCGAGCGGGGTTTCGCGTGAATCTCCGGTGAACGAGAAGCTCAGCGTCGCGGGCTTGCTGCCACCGGTCTTCGGGTCGAAGAGGACCTGGATCGTGCACGTGCCGCCGTCCGCGGGCACGGCCCCGGTCGCGCAGGATTGCGTGCCGAGGCTGTAGTCCGTCGTGTTCGACAGCGTCGGCGTCGAATAGGTGATCTGGTAGAAGCGCAGGTTGCGGATCGTCACCGTCTGGGCCGGCTGCGCCGTGTTGACGTTGGCCTGGGTGAAGCCGATGGAAGGCGTCACGATCGCGTCGCGCGTTCCGAGCAGGAAGGCCTGCACCTGGGCGAGATCGGTGGCGGAAGCGGAGGACGCGAACGTCGCCATCGGGTCGCCCGCGTTGATCAGGAAAGTCTTGAACGTTCCATCGGACGGGACGTTGCCGATCAGGTCCTTGAGCGACTGGACGCCGCCGGCGCGATCGGATCCCGACAGCCAGACGGGGACGAGGTGGCAGCCGCTGCATCCGTTGCTGATGAACAAGGCGCGGCCCGCGGCGGCGTCCGAGAACGAGTCCGCCCGGCTGCCCGCGGAGCCGGCGGCCAGGAACGCCAGGAATGCCAGGCAGACCCAGCGTGCCAGCGCGGTCCCGCCGATGCCGCGCCCCGTGGATCGATGATTGTTCGACATGGCCCCTCCCGTTTTCTGTTCTTGCGCGGGCCCGCCTGGCGTGCCCGCGATGGCCGCGTCAGATGCAGTCGACCACCCTGAATTCGACGCGCCGATCCAGCGCGTCGCGCAGATCGTCGGTCCCCAGCCCGATCAAGGCCTCCTTCGAGCCCACGCCCGTGGCCGTCATGCGGCCGGCGAGCGTGCGCTTGTCCTGCGACAGCATGCGCATGACGACCTCGGCGCGCTGGCGCGACAGCGCCTCGTTCAGCCGCGCGCTGCCGGTGCGGCTGGTGTGGCCGACGACCTTGATGCAGACGTTGCTCTGCGCGCCCTGCTCGGCGACCGAGGAGATCCAGATGCGGTACTGGTCGGGCAGGTCGCCGACCTGGTTGAACGTCGTCTTGCCCGGCTGGAACAACAGCTTCAGCGGCAGGCGCTTCTGCTCGAGGCCCGAGTCGACCAGCTTGTCGAAGGCCTTGCGGGCGGCGTCGCGGTTGCCGAGCTGCCAGTTGGTGAGGTACAGGCCGTTGAGCACGCGCAGGTCGCCGTCGTCGGCGAGCGGGCGCGCCTCCTCGTACAGCTTGTGGGCCTCGGTGATCTTGCCGTCGGAGTAGGCCATGATCGCCTCGTTGACGGTGGCCTCGGCCGGCAGCCGCGACAGGTAGTCGGGGTCGGCGGCGTCGCCGACGTTCGTCTTGACCTGGCACGAGTTGATGTAGCCCAGCACCGTCTTGTCCTTGTGCCAGGTCGGGCTGTCGCTGTAGTACTTGAGCGGCTCGGGGTTGACCGAGTCGACCGTCGCGCGGTCGATCTGCTTGGCGACCACCTTGCCGGTCTTCAGGTCGATCAGCGTGAGCCAGACCCGGAAGGCGTCCGGCGGCGTGTCGACCGCGCGGTCGACGTTGACCGGCGTCAGCGTGCCGATCAGCAGCAGCGGCGAGTCCTCCAGCGAGCGGCGCGTGAAGGGCTCGACCTTCCAGTTGGCGTTCTGCGTCTGCACCAGCGCGGCCAGCTGGACGCCCATGCGTGCCGTGCTGACGGTCTGCGCCCCGGTGTTGGCGTCGATCAACGGGTCGATGATCACGGGTCGACGCGAGGCGGCCAGCGCGGGAGCGACCTGGCTCAGCAGGCCGTCGCCGGCACGGCCGACCGCGTCCTCGAAGCGCGCCGGACTCGGCGGCACGAGATCGCTGGCGAGCGACGCGCGTCCCGCGGGCGCGACGGCGGTTGCAGGCGCGGCGGCGGTCGCGCCGGGCGTCGCGGCGGCGGTGGGCGCCGCGGCAGGCGGCGGGGCGGGCGATGCGCAGGCCGCCAGCGCGAGGCAGGCGGAAACGATGGCACCGCGGCGGCGGCCGGACGAGCGTGACGGCATGTCGGAATCCTTGTCGAGTGGTCGCGATCAGCGTCGCGGATAGATCGGGTCGGGCAGGGGCGTCGAGCAACCGAGGAAGCTCGTCATCAGCGCCTGCAGGTTCGGGTCGGCCTGTGCATGCTGCATCAGGCGATCGCGCGAGATCAGCGCGTTGGGCATCGACGCGTTGAGCGCCAGCGAGGCGGTGCCGCCGCAGAACTGCGCCGACGCCAGCCCCGGGCTGAGGACGACGGCGCTCCAGTCGTAGCGCGGCGCGAGCGACGCGTGGCACGTCCGGCAGGAGGTGGCGACGACGTCGCGGTAGAAGGTCGCCGCGCCCGGCTGCGTGGCCTCCTGCGCCTGCCAGATCGGCGGCACGTAGGTCTTGTCCAGCGTATGGCTGGCGGCGTACCAGCCCTGGATCAGCGTACTGACCGCGTTGGTCTGCGACGGCTGCGTCGCCAGCACGAGCTGGTTGAGCTGGTACAGCGACTCGGTCTGCGCGGCCTCGGTCAGGCGCGCGGCCGAGCCGAACAGGTAGTTGCCGGTGTCGAATGGCAGGAAGTTCGAGCCCAGGTAGGGCGAGGGCGTGCCGCTTTCCGGGAATCGGCCGTTGTGCACGCTGCCGCCGTGGCAGGCCACGCAGGCGCCCGGCACGAATTTCTCGCCGCGGCCGTCGAGGTTGACCGAGGTCAGCAACCCGCCGTCCGGCCCGAAGACGAAGAACTTGGTGATCGGCGCGCCGCCGTTGACGCCGCCGCTGGGCGTCGACTCCATCGCGACGCAGGCGACCTGCTTCGTGTCGGCCAGCGCGACGCCCAGCACGGCGTCGACATTCGCCTGGTCCTGCGCCAGCGGGCCCGGATGGTTGCAGACGTAGAACGCGATGTGCGTCGCATCGACGCGCGTCGCGGTCATGCGCCGCACCAGGTTCAGGTCCATCTTGTTGATGTACGTCGCGCTGACCTCGGTGTTGCCTTGCAGGTAGGGACTGAAGTGCATCGCGCGCTTCCAGTCGTCGAACGAGATCGCGCCGCTGGGCGTGCCCTGGGCATCGCAATCGGCCACGGCGCCGAGCGAGCGGTAGTACATGCAGCCGCTCAGGCGCGTGTCCGTCGCCTTGTAGGTGAGGAACTGCAGCGCGCCCGGCAGGCTGTCGGACACCACCCCGGTCTCGGGCACGACCATCGCGCCGCGCACGTTGCCGTCGAGCCCGTTCGCGACCATGCGCGCGATGACCGGGCGATGGTTGGCCAGCGCCACCGACAGTTCGACCGGCTGGCTGCTGACGTAGCCGGCCGAGGAGGCGGGGGCGGGCACCGCGGCCGTCGTCTGCAGGCTCTCGCAGCTGATCGCCAGCTTCAGGCTGCCGTTGACGGGCACCGGCGCGTCGAGCGCGTAGTCGCCGAACCGGTTGACGCGCACCGCCGCGCCCAGCGGGGTGCCGTCGGCCTGCTGCAACTGCACCGTCGCCGCGCTGTGGATGCCGAAGAATTCTTCCTCGATGCCGCAGGCGCCGCCGTCCGCATGCGCGACGTGGCCGTGGAGCCGCAGGTTGCGCGCGGGGTCGATCGCGGGCAGCAGCGTGCTGACGGTCGCGGTGCCGCCGGCGGTGACCGTGCCACAGGCGTTCATCGGCGCCGTCTGCGAAGTGGCGCACTTGACGTCGAACGTGCCGGCGGCGAGCTTGGGCAGGTCGAGTTCGCCGCTGACGTCCGTGCTGCCCGAGTACACGAGGGTCGTCGTGCCCTGGTTGAACACCTGTACCTGGACGTCGGGCAGGTAGACGGTTCGCAGCGCGGCGCTGCCGCCGCTCGCGGGCGCGAAGCGGGTGTCGTCGGTCGACTGGGCGCGCAGGCGGACGGTGCTGCCGTCGAAATCGGCCACGCTCACCGCCTGGTACGCGCGCGCCGCCGGAACCACCGCCTTCGTGCCCAGCGGATCGCTGGACACCGCGTACTGCTGCTCCGCGTAGCCGCCCTTGCCGTCGGAGACCAGGACGTACGCGAAGTGCAGGCCCGGGCCGTCGGGCAGCGTCCAGGTGGTCGTCTTCGCGTTGGCGTTGAGGATGGTGCCGCCGTTGACGCGCCATTGGTACTGCAGCGCGTCGCCGTCGGCGTCCGACGCGTCGACGGTGAGCGTGGTCTGCGACGGGCCCGCGTCGCGCGAGGTGCCCGTCGCGCCGCCGCCGCCGCAGCTATCGAGCAGCGTCACGGCGGCCACCAATGCGGCCAGGCCTGCCGCACGCATCCGATGGACGGATTCTCTCCTCCCCCACATGGCGACTCCTTGCAGTCGGCGCGAGCCGAGGGTGGCTCGGCGCCTGGGCCGTTCGGTTGGACGTTCGGACGGTGGGTTGTCTCCTCGTCGTTCGTTCGTCGCGGCGCAGCAGGCGCGGTATTCGCGGTGCGCGCACTTCGACGGTGCGCCATTCAACCTGTCGGCCGCGCCTGCGTCAATCCTCTACCTTGATGAATCCGTCCCTTGAATCGGGGGTGTTCATTTGCAATGAAGCGCCGTCGCCCGTTCGAGCAGTTCGGCCCCGGACTCGCCCAGCGACAGCCGCTGCATGATGCGCGCGCACTCGGCCGCGTTCGCGTTGACGGGCGCGTCGTGGACGGGCGCCGCGCGCGGCGTCGAGGCACGCGCCGGGGCCTGGCGCGGCGCGGGCGCGGGCGCCGGCGCCGGCTCGGCGACGGCCGGCGGTGGCACGACGACGGCCGCGGACGGCGCCACTTCGGGTGCGCTCGCCGGCGCCGCCGCGCTCGCGGGTTCGGGAAGGGGAAGCGGTGGCGGCGCCGCCAGCGGCACGGAGGCCGGTGCCGCCGGCGCCTCGACGCGCGGCGGCGGCGCGGGCGAACGCGTGGCCAGCCAACCCGCGGCGATCGCTCCCGCGAGCACGACGCCGCCGCCGAGCGCGATCCACGGCGTGCGGGAAGGCCGTGGCGCAGGCGTGGCGATGACGGGGGGCTCGTCGGGCTCGGCGTCGGGTTCGGGCCGCGCCGCGCGAACCGGCGCCGGCGCGGCCGGGATCACGGTGTGCGGTGCCGCCGGTGCGGGTGGCGGCGGCTCGGGCAGCAGGTCGTCGATCGAGAAGTCGAGATCCGCCGACGCCTCGGGCTCGGGTGTGGGCTCGGGTGCGGGCGTGGAGCGCGCGGCCGCGGGCGGTCGCGCGATGGTCAGGTCGTCGTCGTCGTCCGCTGCCGGCGCGGTGCGCGACAGCGGCGCCTCGGAGGGCGGCGCCTCGATCGCAGGCTCGCGCGGCGGCGGCAGGAACGTCGCGCTGCGAGTCATGGTCGTGCGGGACGAGTCGCCGCCGGCGGTCGGCGCGCGCGCCGCGGTCACGGACGCGGTGGGCGCCTGGATGCGCAGGCCGATGTCGGCGGCGAACTCCTCGATGCTGCGCGTGCGGTTCGCGGGCAGCAGCGCGAGGCCGCGATCGATCGCGGCCAGGAAGTCGGTCGAGTAGCCCGGCACGCCTTGCTGGGCCAGCGGGACGTAGGAATCCTTCAGCATCCGCGAGATCGCGGCCACCGGTTTCTTGCCGGTCACCATCCAGTGGACGACCGCCGCCAGCGCGTGCACATCGGTCCACGGGCCCTGGCGCATGTCGGGCACTTCGGCGTACTGCTCGATCGGCGCGTAGCCGGCCTTGACGATCACCGTGAGCGCCTGCGACATGTCGGTGATGACGCGCCGGGCCGCGCCGAAGTCGAGCAGCAGCGGGCGGCCGCTGTCGGCCAGCATGAGGATGTTGTCGGGCGCGATGTCGCGGTGGTAGCACGACCGCGCGTGGATGTAGGACAGCGCTTCGGCGAGCGGCGCCAGCACGTCGAGGATCCACGCCTGGCTGGGCGGCGCGGGCATCGCCTGGACCGTGTCCTTGAGCGTCAGCCCCTCGTAGAACGGCATGACCATGTAGGCCGTTCCGTGCGACTCCCAGAACCGGTACACCTTCACCAGCGAGGGATGGTCGAACGACGCGAGCAGCTTGCCTTCGTTGATGAAGCTGCGCAGGCCGGCGTCGAAGGTCGATTGCAGCGACTCGGTGCGCACGCCGACGTGTGTGTCCTGGTCGCGGCTGGCGATCGAGCCCGGCAGGTACTCCTTCAGCGCCACGATGCGCTCGAGCGAGTGGTCCCAGGCGCGGTAGACGATGCTGAAGCCGCCTTCGCCGACGTGGCCGGTGAGCTCGAACTCGTGCAGCCGCGTCCCCATGTCCAGCGAATGGATCGACACCGATCGCGGCTTGGGCGTGCCGCCGGTCGTCTTGGGGATCGCGGTGGCGATCACGGTCCGGGCCGCGGACGTGGATTCCGCCGTCGCGCGGCTCGCGTCGTCGTCGGGGTGCTTCGGGTTCATGGTGGCCCGGTCCGGATGGGATCGGCAGTGTATCGCGCCGCCCGCCGGGCTCCCCATGCAGGTCGGGGACGGCGCGCCCGGCCGGACGCGCGCCGCCCGACCGGCGCGATCAGAACAGGAAGTACCGTTGCGCCATCGGCAGTTCGGTGGCGGGCTCGCAGGTCAGCAGCTGGCCGTCGGCGCGCACCTCGTAGGT
>FSXQ01003516.1_pt1 | contig 11791 bp, 11 predicted proteins | sample 1638011 | NCBI WGS metagenome assembly FSXQ01 (sample SAMEA3914789, study PRJEB12502) | metagenome | biome: forest; material: soil | place: Canada | collected 2011-07-03 | depth 0.3 m | reverse complement strand
CCCAATTGCGGCGCGCCGCTGAAGATCACGCTGGCCACCACGCAGTCGGTGGTGTGCGACAGCTGCAAGTCGGTGGTCGACCTGTCCCAGGGCATCGGCCCGGACATGGCGCACTACGCGCAGGTCAATCGCATGGCGCCGGGCATCCCGCTGGGCCGCACCGGCACGCTGCCGATCCCCAGCGGCGCCGCGGCGCTGCCGTGGCAGGTGGTCGGCTACATGGAGCGCATGGAGCTGATGAGCGCCGGCTCCGACGAGGCCGAGGCCTGGCGCGAATACCTGCTCTACAACACCACCGAAGGCTTCGCCTTCCTGGTCGACACCAACGAGGGCTGGAGCGTCGTGCGCGTGCTCACCGGCGTGCCGACGCTGGTCGGCGACCAGGCGAGCTGGTACGGCACCACGTATAGCCGGCGCTGGACTTACACGTCCGAGAACACGTACGTCCTGGGCGAGTTCTACTGGAAGGTCGAGGCCCGCCAGCGCACCGAGCACCAGGACTACGAAGGCTCCGCCAGCGGGCACCGTGCCTTCCTCAGCCTGGAGCACACGCCCAGCGAGACCACCTGGTCGGCGGGCGAATCGATTCCGGCCGGGATGGTGGCCAGCACCTTCGGCCTGGCGCCGCAGCAGGAGTCGCAGCTGGAGCGCGCCGGGCCGCCGGACATGGCCTCGCTGGTCGGGCCCGGCGGCCTGATCACGTGGCCGAGACTGCTGATCCTGCTGGTGGTGGTGATCCTGCTGCTCGCGTGGTGCAGCCAGGATTCTTGCCGCGACGAGCGGCGCGCGTTCGGCGCCTACAGTGCCGAGTACCAGCAATGCAAGGCCCGCTCGGCGGCGGGAACCGGCGCGTATATCGGCGCCGGCGGCGCCTGGGGCGGTTATTCGTCCGGCGGCGGCGGCCACAAGTAGAAACGTCGGGCACGATGTCGACATTCAATCGAAGGAGCATGCAATGAACCTACCCGAATGGCTCAGGCCCGACGTGATCGGCGGCACGATCCTCTACGCGGTGATCGGCGTGGTCGTGCTGTGGCTCGCCTTCATCGTGATCGACAAGCTCACGCCGTACCACCTGTGGGATCAGCTGGTGAAGGAGAAGAACGTGGCCCTGGCGATCGTCGTCGGCGCCATGTTCCTCGCACTCGGCATGATCATCGCCGCCGCGATCCACGGTTGATGGATCTGGTTCCTGGGGAAGGCCCGCACGCGGCCGCGCCGCGCGTCGGGCCAGGCGAGCTCGCGCTGCTCGCGTCTGTGTTCGTGGTGGCCGCCTGCGGCCTCGTCTACGAGCTGTGTGCCGGCGCGCTCGCCAGCTACCTGCTGGGCGACTCGGTGCTGCAGTTCTCCACCGTGATCGGCACCTACCTGTTCGCGATGGGGCTGGGCTCATGGGCGTCGCGCCACGTGCGCGAGCACCTGGCGACGATGTTCGTGCGCGTCGAGCTGATCGTGGGCGTCGTCGGCGGCCTGATGCCCGCCGCGCTGTTCGCCGCGCACGCCACGCTGCCGGCCGCCAGCCTGATCTCGTTCAAGGTGCTGCTGTACGGGCTGGTGACGATCGTGGGCATCGGCGTCGGGCTGGAGATCCCGATCGTGCTGCGCCTGCTCGACAAGCACCTGAAAGGCCGCAACAGCCTGTCCATGCTGGTCTCGCAGGTGCTCACGTTCGACTATCTCGGCTCGCTGGTGGTATCCGTCGCGTTCCCGCTCCTGCTGGTACCCCACCTGGGTATCGTGCGCTCGGGCATCTTCTTCGGCCTGCTCAACACGCTCGTGGCGATCTGGTCGCTGTGGCTGTTTCGCGGCGACATCCCGCGCTGGCGCGCACTGGGTGCGCAATGCGGCGCGATCTTCGCGCTGCTGGCGGCCGCGATGGCCGCCGGCGACCTGCTCACCACCTGGTCGGAAGACAAGTTCTACGGGCCGGGCGTGGTGCTGCTCGAGTCCACGCCGTACCAGCGCATCGTCGTCACGTCGCAAGGCGGCACGCTGCGCCTGTTCCTCAACGGCAACCTGCAGTTCAATTCGAAGGACGAGTACCGCTATCACGAGGCCCTGGTGCATCCGGCAATGGCCGGCTATGGCGCACCGCGGCGCGTGCTGGTGCTGGGCGGCGGCGACGGCCTGGCGATCCGGGAGATCCTCAAGTACCCATCGGTGGAACAGGTCACGCAGATCGAACTCGATCCCGAGATGACGCGATTGTTCTCCAACGACCCGACGCTGGTCGCGCTGAACCAGCACGCCCTGCTGTCGCCCAAGGTGCACATCGTCAACGCCGACGCGTTCACCTGGCTGGAGCAGCACGACGACCAGTACGACGTCATCGTGGTGGACTTCCCCGATCCCAGCAACTACGCACTCGGCAAGCTGTACTCCACCAGCTTCTACGAGCTCGTCGACCTGCACCTGGCCGCGAGCGGCTACGCGGTGGTGCAGACCACCTCGCCGCTGGTCGCGCGACGCAGCTTCTGGACGGTGGCCACCACGCTGGAGACCGCGGGCCTGCACATCGTGCCGTACCACGTGCACGTGCCCAGCTTCGGCGAATGGGGCTTCATCATCGCCAGCCACCGGCCATGGGTGATGCCGCGCGCGTTGCCGGCCGGCATGCGCTTTCTCACGCTGCCGGGCATGCAGGCCCTGCTCGACTTCCCGCCCGACATGACGCGCGTGCCGACCGAGCCGAACCGCCTCTCGAACCAGACGCTGGTGCGCACGTTCGAAGAGGAGTGGGGCAAAGTTCATGAGTGACGACACGCGTCGCGCGTTCATGGGCCACCTGGCCCAGGGCGCGACGGCGCTGGTCGCGCCGGCCATCCTGAGCGGCTGCGCGAAGCCGGAAGACTGGCGCACGCGCGTGGACGGGCGCTGGATCGGCGACAACGCCGTGCTCGGCCATCGCGTGCGGGACGCGGCCGCGCAGCCGCCCGCAGGCGCCCGCGCGCGCCGCTGCGACGTGCTGATCGTGGGCAGCGGCATCGCCGGCCTGTCCGCGGCGCGCAGCCTGCAGCGCGCCGGCATCACGGACTTCGCCGTGCTGGAGTTGGAGGACGAGCCCGGCGGCAACAGCCGCGGCCACGCGATGCACGGCCTGCGCTGCCCGCTGGGCGCGCACTACCTGCCGTTGCCCGGCCCCAGCGCGCCCGACATCCAGGCCTGGCTGGTGGAGATCGGCCTCGCGAAGCAGACCAGCGCCGGCCTGAAGTGGGACGAACGCCAGCTGTGCCACAGCCCGCAGGAGCGCCTGTTCATAGCCGGCCGCTGGCAGGACGGCCTGCTGCCCAACGTGCCGCGCGACTCGCCCACGCAGGCGCAGTACAGACTGCTCGCCAAGGCCATCACGGAAGCCGGCAGGATCGGCTTCGCGCTGCCTACCGCGCGCGCGCCCTGGACGCCCGCGCACAGCGCGCTGGACGCCATGACGTGTGCGCAATGGCTGCGCTCGCAAGGCATCACCGACCCGCTGGTGCTGACCTACATGGACTATTGCTGCCGCGACGACTACGGCGCCGGCAGCGACACCGTCTCCGCCTGGGCCGCCGTGCACTACTTCGCGAGCCGCCATGGCTTCAGCGCGCCCGGCGACGACAGCAACGACCGCGACCCGGTGCTCACCTGGCCCGACGGCAACGCGCCGCTGGCCCAGGCGCTGCGCCAGCCGTTCGAGGATCGCGTGCAGACCGGCCGTGCGGTGTTCCGCATCGACGAGGGCCTGCAGGGGATCACGGCCTGGGCCTTTGCGGGCGCCGAGGTCGAACGGTGGACGGCACGGCACGTGATCGTCGCCACGCCGCTGTTCATCGCCGCCCACGTCCTCACCGCGCCGCCCGCGCCGCTCGTCGCCGCGGCGAAGCAGCAGCGCAGCGCGCCGTGGATGGTGGCCAACCTGCGGCTGGACGCATTGCCGCTGGATCGCGTCGGCGCGCCGCTGTCATGGGACAACGTGATCCACGGCAGCGCGTCGCTGGGGTATGTCGACGCGCAGCACCAGAGTCTCGCGCGCGTCATCGGCGAGCGCCTTCTGACCGCGTACTGGACGTTCCCCGACGCGAACCGCAAACGCCTGCTGGAAATGAGCTGGCAAGACGCGACGCAGATGATCCTGGACGATCTGCGCGTCGTGCATCCCGACCTGTCCGAGCGGCTGCAACAGGTGGACATCGTGCGCCATGGTCACGCGATGTCGATTCCGACGCCGGGGCTGCGCTCGAGCGCGGCGCTCGCCGCGATTCCCGACAGCGCGGCTCGCGTCAGCTTCGCGCACGCCGACCTGTCGGCCTATTCGGTGTTCGAGGAAGCCTTCACGCGCGGCGACGCCGCCGGGCGCCGGGTCGCACGCCGAGCCGCTTCCTGAAGGTGTGGCGAAAGGTCGCGGGAACGCTGCTTGCTGAAAGCCACACCATGCCCTGTCAATCGTTGTTGCGCAGCCCCATTCGGAGGAACTCCTGCGCATCGGTCTGCAAAGCATTCAGCAACGACGAAACCGGGCGACGTATGGTCGCGTTTCCCGACGAGGGCGCCCACCGCACGGGTGCTCGTCGAGGCCCGCGACATCTTCATAAAACTTCATCAGGAGTGAGTCAATGACTCGACAAAAATCGCTCGCGATCAACGTGCTGGCAGCTGCCTCCGCACTCGCCTGCATCGGTACCGCCTCTGCCCAGAGCAACGAGACCTACAACCCCTCGGACTACATCCTGCTCAATGGCAGCGCCATCAAGCCCGATTCCAAGTTCCCCGAGGACAAGGTCGGCTACGGCGGCGGCATCAAGTTCGGCATCCCGCTGTCGCCCAGCTGGGATCTGCAGATCGGCGGCAACTACGCCAATTCCAAGAAAAACGGCGCCAAGATGCACGAGTACCTGGCCGGCATCGACGCGCTGTACCTGTTCACGCCGGGCGGCTTCCGTCCGTTCGTGCTGGCCGGCGTGGGCGTGTCGCGCGATGGCATCAGCGATCCGGCCGTCGGCAGCTTCCGCCGCACCTCGCCGTACCTCGATGCAGGCCTGGGCTTCCAGTACAAGTTCACCCCGACGCTGGGCATGCAGGCCGATGTGCGCGAAGTGGGCTCGCTCTACCGCGACCGCATCAACCAGTACGACATGAAGCACGCGGCCAACACGTACGTCAACGTGGGCCTGACCTGGGCCTTCGGCGGCCCGCCGGCGCCCCCGCCGGCGCCCATCGTGGAGACGACGCGCACGACCGAGACGACCGTCGCCACGACGCCGGCTCCCGCCCCGTACGTCGCGCCGCCGCCACCGGCTCCGGTCATGCAGAAGTACACGCTGTCGGCCAGCGAACTGTTCGCGTTCAACAGCGCCAAGCTGGGCCCGAGCCAGCCGAAGCTGGATGAAGTCGCCACCACGATGAACGCGAACTCCGACATCCAGAGCGTGACGATCGTCGGGTACACCGACCGCATCGGCAGCAATGCCTACAACCAGAAGCTGTCGGAGGCGCGCGCCAACTCCGTCAAGGCCTATCTTGCCGCCAAGGGCGTCGCCAGCAGCCGCCTGACCGCCGTCGGCAAGGGCGAATCGGATCCGGTCGTCGAGTGCAAGGACGAGAAGAAGCGCCCCGCGCTGATCAAGTGCCTCGAGCCGAACCGCCGCGTCGAGATCGAACCTGTGACGTTCACGAAGCAAGTGAACTGACCTGATTTCGTCGGGTTGATCCGAAAGGCCTGCCGGTTTTGTCCGGCAGGCCTTTTTCGCTATTGAAGGCGCAGAAGCACCGAAACTCAGCCCGAAGACAGTTCCGTTCCAGAATCTGCCGCAAGCCATGGGTGTTTCCCCGCTGCAAACATGGCGCTTGCGGTCGCAGGATCGCGGCACAAGAAGAGAACGCCTGATCGGCGAAACACAACAAGATCGGAGACGAACGATGACCACGATTGCTGCCACGCCCCCAGGCCAGGTCGATACCCTTGCCGACGCCGTTTACCGCAAGGTCGCGATGCGGCTGATCCCGCTGCTGTTCCTGTGCTACATCGCGGCCTACCTCGATCGCGTCAATGTCGGCTTCGCCAAGCTGCAGATGCAGCAGGCCTTGCAGTTCAGCGACTCCGTCTACGGCTTCGGCGCCGGCATCTTCTTCATCGGGTATTTCATCTTCGAGATCCCCAGCAACGTGCTGCTGCACAAGGTGGGCGCGGGGCGATGGATAGCGCGCATCATGATCACGTGGGCCGTGCTGTCCGCCGCCACGATGTTCGTCAATTCGGCGACCAGCTTCTACGTCGTGCGCTTTCTTCTCGGCGTCGCCGAGGCCGGGTTCTTTCCCGGCATCATCCTGTACCTCACGCACTGGTTTCCGGCGGCGCGCCGCGGTCGGGCCACCTCGTTGTTCCTCACCGCGGTGGCCGTCGCGGGCATCGTCGGCGGTCCGGCATCCGGCTGGATCCTGCACACGATGAGCGGCGTCAACGGCTGGCAAGGCTGGCAGTGGCTGTTCCTGTTCGAGGCGATTCCGTCGCTGGTGCTGGGCGTGCTCGCGTGGTTCTTTCTCGAGGATCGCGTGAAGAACGCGCAATGGCTCACGCTGGAGGAGCGCGAGTTGATCGCGCGCGACATCGCCGCCGAAGAGTCCGGCAAGGCCGACGGCAGCTTCGCCAGCGTGCTGTCCAACGGCAAGGTGTGGTTGCTCGCGTTCATCTACTTCGCGATCGTGTCCGGCCTGTACGGCGTGTCGTTCTGGCTACCCTCCATCATCAAGGCGATGGGCGTGGCCGATCCGCTGCAGGTGGGCTTCATCAGCGCCGTCCCGTGGGCGTTCGGCGTCGTCGCGATGTATCTGGCCGCACGCAGCGCCGACCACCGCCAGGAGTACCGCTGGCACACCGCGATGTCATGCGTGGCCGGCGCCGTGGGACTGCTGATCAGCGTGGCCTTCCACGCCGACGTGATGCTGTCGATGGCAGGGCTCACCATCTGCACGATGGGCATCATGTCCGCGCTGCCGATCTTCTGGAGCAACCCGACCGCCATCCTGGGCGGTACCGCGGCGGCGATGGGCATCGCCCTGATCAACTCGGTGGGCAACCTCGCCGGCTTCGCCATTCCGTGGATCATCGGGCTGATCAAGGATGCAACGCACTCCACCGATGCCGGCCTGCACATGCTCGCCGCGCTGATGGTGCTGGGCGCGATCGCGGTGCTGCTCCTGAAGAAACCGGCTGTGGCTACCTGAAAGACGGGATGCAGCACGGGGTCCGCGCCGAGGCGCGATAGCCCGGGCACGCGGCACAATGAGCGTCATCCCGACCGCTTCGCGCACGCGCAAATCCGCCGACATGAGCCTGGCTTCCCACGACCTGCAAGACATGCGCCTTGAAGATGGCTCCGCGCAGGCCATCCCGGTGCTCGCCCCGAGCCCCTACCAGGATGTCGCGAAGGCGGCCTACGAAGACGCCGAACTGCTGCTCTCTTCCATCCTGCCCGATGCCCGCATCGAGCATGTCGGCGCCTCCGCCATTGCGGGGGCGTATTCCCGCGGCGGCGTCGATATCTGCGTCGCCGTGCCGCGCGATGCCTTCGACGAAGCGCTGGGCGTCCTCCGCGAGGCCGGCTACGTGCTGCGCTCGCAGGACGAGGCCGCCGATCGATGGGCGGCGCTCGCCGCGCCGCACAGCGCGGTGCCGCTCACGCTGCAATTGGTCGAATCGGGCTTGAAGGGCTGATCTCAGCCGCGTTGCACACGCTGGATTTGCGGCTCGCGCGGATCGAATGCCGCCACCAGTTGCGCCATCACGGCCTCCGCGCGCGCCGAGTTGTCGCCGCCCACGTTGCACACGTAGACGTCGCACGTCACGCTGCGCAGCTCCGGCCACGTGTGCACCGCCAGGTGCGATTCCACGAGCAAGACCACGCCAGTGACGCCCTGCGCGTGCCCGTCCTCGCCCATGAACGGATGGAACAGGCTGCCCACCGCGCGCAGCCCCGCGCGCGCGACCGCGTCCAGGCACAGCGCGCGCAAGGCGTCGGCGTCGTCGAGGGGCGTGTCGCCGCTGCAGCCTTGCAGGTCGGCGATCAGGTGGAGTCCGTGCATCGTGGGGAAGCGTCGCTCGCACGGGTCGTGCGCGGGGCAATGGTAGGTGAATCTCGGCGCCTGGCATGCGAACCCTTCCCACTTGCCGCGGCACGGACACCGCGCCCCCGCTAAAATTGCTGCAGTGCACACCCTCAACGCCGATCTCCACAGCCATTCCACCGCCTCCGACGGCACCTTGAGCGCCGCTGCGCTCGCGGCACGCGCGAAGGCCAATGGCGTCGAGCTGTGGGCGCTGACCGACCACGACGAGCTGAGCGGCCTGCCCGCAGCACGGGCCGCGGCCACGGCGGCGGGCCTGCCTTTCGTCGACGGCATCGAGGTGTCGGTGACGTTTGCCAACGCCACCGTGCACATCGTCGGCCTGGGCATCGATCCGTCCAACGACGAGCTGGTGGCCGGCATCGCCAACGTGCGCGCCGGGCGCGAGCTGCGCGCCAGGCAGATGGGCGACGGGCTGGCGCGGGTCGGCATCCAGGGCGCCTACGACGGCGCGATCGCGCTGGCGCCGAATCCGAACCTGGTCTCGCGCACGCATTTCGGCCGCTTCCTGATCGCCAGCGGCGTGGCGCCCGACATGCACGCGGTGTTCCGCCGCTACCTCACCGAAGGCAAGCCCGGCTACGTCGAGCATCGCTGGGCGAAGCTGGGCGAAGCCGTACGCTGGATCCGCGCCGCCGGCGGCGTGGCGGTGATCGCGCACCCGGGCCGCTACAAGTTCACGCCCACCGAGGAATACGCGCTGTTCTCCGAGTTCCAGGCCCACGGCGGCGAGGCCGTGGAGGTGGTGACGGGAAGCCATCACGCCGGCGACGTGGTCAAGTACACCGAGATGGCCATCGAGTTCGGCATGCTGGCCTCGCGCGGCAGCGATTTCCACGATCCCGAAGAGAGCCGCCTCGACCTGGGCCTGGTGCCGGGCCAGCTGGCACTCTCGCCGCGGCTCACCCCGGTGTGGTCGCGCTGGTCGCAGGCCGAACTGCGCAGCGAATCCGTCGCTTCGTGAGCGCCCGTCCGGCCGCTCCGAAGGGCGCTCGAACCGGAGGTTGCTCATGACTGCGCGCGCCGGCGTGGTGCACGCGCATCCGCTCCAGGGCGTGCTGCTGATCCTGCTGGCCGCGGCCTGCTTCGCGTCCCTGGATTCCACGGCGCGCGGATTGAGCCTGCCCGAGGGCCGCTGGGGCGTGCCGGTGTTGCTGATCATGACGCTGCGCTACACGGTGCAGGCCGTGGTGATGGCGGTGGTGCTGGCGCCGCGCGGGCGCGCCGGTTTCGCATCGGCCCATCCACGCTTCCAGTGGCTGCGCGGCGGCCTGCTGCTGGCCACCAGCTTCTGCTCGTTCTTCGCGGTGCGCTTCATGCCGGTGCCGGAGTACACGGCCATCAACATGCTCACCCCGCTGCTGGTGACGGTGCTGGCGGCCACCGTGTTGCGCGAGCAGGTATCCGGGCTGCGCTGGGCACTCGTCGTCGGCGGCTTCGCCGGCGCGCTCATCGTGATCCGGCCGGGCTCGGGCGCGTTCGGCTGGGTCGTCGCGCTGCCCCTGCTCGGCGCCATCGCCTATGCGAGCTTCCAGGTGCTCACGAGCCGGCTGGCTGGCGCCGAGAGCCCGCTGACCACGCACTTCTGGACCGGCTTCGTCGGTTCGGTGGTGCTGTGGCCCGTGCTGGCGGTGGCCGCGGCCTCGCAGGGCATGGACGCCGTCCTGGCGCTGTTGCAGCGCCTGCCCGCCAGCGCCTGGTGGCTGATGGGCGTGGTCGGCTTGTTCGGCACCACCGGGCACCTGTTCCTGATCCTCGCGCTCGGCAAGGCGCGCACGGCCACTCTGATGCCCTTCGTTTACGTGCAGATCGCGTTCGCCACGCTGATCGGGCTCATCGCCTTCGACCACGTGCCCGATCGTTGGGCCTGGGTCGGCATGGCCGTGATCGCGGCGTGCGGTGCGACGTCGGCGGCGCTGAACATGCGCCGTCCCGGCGCCGCGACGCCCACAGCCGCGGTGGACGTGCTGCCCGAGTAGGCGATGTCACGACAAGGACGCCGCGGCGCTGAGACAATGAAGCCATGTCCCAGTTCTTCGACGTCCATCCCGAGAACCCACAGATCCGCCTGCTGCGCCAGGCCGCGCAGATCCTGCACGACGGCGGCCTCGCGGCGGTGCCGACCGATTCGAGCTATGCGCTCGTGTGCCACCTCGACGACAAGGAGGCCGTCGAGAAGCTGCGGCGACTGCGCGGCGTCGATGACAAGCACCTCCTCACGCTGCTGTGCCGCGACCTGTCGGAACTGGCCAACTACGCGCGCGTGGACAACCGCCAGTACCGCCTGCTGAAGATGGCCACGCCGGGGCCGTTCACGTTCATCCTCGACGCCACCAAGGAAGTGCCGCGCCGCGTGTCGCACCCGTCGCGCCGCACGATCGGCCTGCGCGTGCCTGACCACAAGGTGCTGCAGTGCCTGCTGGAAGAGCTGGGCCAACCCTTGCTGGCCACCACGCTGATCCCGCCCGGCGAGACGGCGCCGATGAACGACCCGGAAGAGATCCGGGCGCGGTTCGAGAAAAGCATCCAGGCCATCGTCTGCGCGGGCGCGTGCCCGATGGAGCCGACGACCGTCATCGACCTGAGCCGCGACGAGCCGGTGCTGGTCCGCGAAGGCCGCGGGGACGCGGCCCTGCTGGGTCTTTAGACCGCCGCCTTCACGACGATCTCCACCTTCCACTCCGGCTTGGCCAGCCTGGCCTCCACCGTCGCGCGCGGCGGCGTGCTGCCGGTGGCGACCCAGGCGTCCCAGGCCGCGTTCATGGCGGGGAAATCGGCCAGGTCGGCCAGGAAGATCTGCGCCATCAGGATGCGCGACTTGTCGGTGCCGGCACGCGCCAGCAGCACGTCGACCATCGCCAGCACTTCGGCCGTCTGGCCTTGGGCGTCCTTCGTGCCGTCGGACGCCACCTGGCCGGCCAGGTAGGCCACGCCGTTGTGCACGGCCATCTCCGACATGCGGGCGTTGACGTCGAATCGTTGGATGTCACTCATGGGAATTTCCGGGAATGGAGAGGTTCAGGCCGCAGGCGTCTTGGCCTTGCTGCCCAGCTTGCATTCGGTACCGCTCAACAGCTTGGAGATGTTGGCGCGGTGCCGCCAGATCAGCAGCACGCTCATGACGGCCACCGCCACGACGCGTGGTGAGTCGCCGTGCAGGAGATGGACATAGACGGGCGCCAGCACCGCCGTCACCAGCGCGGCGAGCGACGAGTAGCGCGTGAGGATCGCGATCGCCAGCCAGGTGCCCAGGCACAGCAGGCCCACCCACGGGTTCAGCGCCAGCAACACGCCAGCCGCCGTGGCGACGCCCTTGCCGCCCTGGAACCGGAAGAACACCGGGTAGAGATGACCCAGGAAGGCCGCGAGGCCGGCCAGCGCGACGGTGCCGTCGCCATCGCCCACGCGCTCGGCCATCCAGCGCGCGAACAGCACCGCGACGACGCCCTTGAGCGCGTCCAGCAGCAGAGTGAAGATGGCGGCGATCTTGTTGCCGCTGCGCAGCACGTTGGTGGCGCCCGGGTTGCCCGATCCATACGAGCGCGGGTCGTCCAGGTGCATCGCCTTCGACACGATCACCGCGAAGCTCAGCGACCCGAGCAGGTACGCCAGCACCACCACACACACCGACCAGAACATCGCCACCGACGGCACCTTCGTTGAATCCGACGACCGGAAGTGTATTCGGTGGGAT
>FSXQ01003707.1_pt1 | contig 11795 bp, 9 predicted proteins | sample 1638011 | NCBI WGS metagenome assembly FSXQ01 (sample SAMEA3914789, study PRJEB12502) | metagenome | biome: forest; material: soil | place: Canada | collected 2011-07-03 | depth 0.3 m | reverse complement strand
GTGAGAAGGAGGCCCTTCACGAAGAGGGCGGCCGTTTCAGCGACGCCCTCAAGCAGCGCTACGGGCGATTGATGACACGACTGCTGGCGCGTCCGGCCTGGGTCTTCTTGGCCGTGCTGCCCCTGGTTGCCTTGGGCGGGTTCGCGTTCACGCAGGTCGGGTCAGGCTTCATGCCGGCGATCGACGAGGGCGGCTTCGTGCTGGACTATCGCAGCCCGCCCGGCACCGCGCTTTCCGAAACCGATCGGTTGCTCAAACAAGTCGAGGCGATCATTCAGCAGACCCCCGACGTCCGCACATTCTCGCGCCGGACCGGCACGGGGCTGGGCGGCGGGCTGAGCGAGGCGAATTCGGGTGACTTCTTCATTCGGCTGAAGTCGACCGGTCGCCGGCCGGTCGATGAGGTGATGAATGAGATTCGCGGCAAGGTGGAGCAGCAGGTGCCAGGCCTGTCGGTGGAGATGGCCCAGCTGATGGAGGACTTGATTGGCGACCTGACGGCGGTTCCTCAGCCCGTGGAGGTCAAGCTGTTCTCGGATAACCCGGCCCAACTGGCGACATTGGCCAACGACGTCGCCGCACGCCTGGGCAAAGTGTCGGGCGCGGTGGACGTGCGCAACGGCATCAACCCGGCCGGTGATGCGTTGGTGATCCGGGTCGATCGTGCCAAGGCCGCACTGGAAGGGGTCGATCCGGCCACCGTGGCGCAATCGACCAGCGACGGCCTGACCGGCAACGTCGCCACGCAGATGCTGGTGGGCATCAAGACGATCGGCGTTCGCGTGGTGACGCCGATCGGCCTGCGCCGAAACGCGGACGATGTGTCGGCCATGCTGATCAAGGCGCCGGACGGGCACCTCTTCCCGCTGGGACGGATCGCCACGGTCGAGACGGTGACCGGCCAGCCGGAGATCGGCAAGGAGGACCTCAAGCGCATGATCGCCGTCACGGCACGCATCGAAGGGCGCGACCTGGGCTCGGTCATGGCCGATGTCAAGACGATGATGGGCGGTGCGGGTGTCGTACCGGCTGGCGTGCACGTCGTGTACGGCGGTCTCTACGCGCAGCAACAGATCGCTTTCAGCGGTCTGCTGAAGGTCTTTGCCGCCGCCGCCGCACTGGTGTTCATCCTGCTGCTGTTCATCTACGAACGCTTCTCGGTGGCGATCGCCATCGTCGCGACGTCGCTGCTGTCGGTCTCGGCGGTGTTCATTGGCCTGTGGCTGACCGGCATCGAGCTCAACATCACCGCGATGATGGGCATGACGATGGTCATCGGTATCGTCACGGAAGTCGGGATCTTCTACTTCTCGGAGCAGCAAGAGGTGGAGGACGGCCGGTCGCTGCTCGACTCGCTGGTGCTGGCCGGGCAGAACCGGATGCGCCCCATCGCTATGACCACGATCGCGGCGATCCTGACCCTGTTGCCGCTCGCCTTCGCGATCGGCCAGGGGTCCGAAATGCAACAACCACTGGCCATCGCCATCATCTCCGGCTTGGTCGTCCAGTTGCCGCTCGTGCTCCTGGCCATGCCTGCGTTCCACATGCTGATGCGGCGCCAGCGTGCTGGCGTCGGCGCCGCAAGCGCAGACCGTGCCGAGGCGCACGCATGACGCTGGGACTCCTGAGCTGGTTGACCGACGAGAAGGCCTTGATGGCCCTGCTCGCCGCGCACGAGACCGAGGGCCTGCTGCTGGTGGCCCTCGTGATCTTCTGCGAGACCGGGCTGGTGCTGCTGCCCTTCCTGCCGGGCGACTCGATCCTGTTCGCGCTCGGTGCGTTCGCGGGCCTGAACCACAAGTCGCCGTTGCTGCCCATTGCGGTGCTCGGCGCTGCCGCGATCGCCGGCGATGGTGTCAACTATTTTCTGGGCCGCTCGCGTGTGGGTCACTGGATCGAACGCCGGGGCTGGATCAGCGCGGCCCACCTGCAGCAGACCAAGGACTATTTCGCACGCTTCGGGCCATCGACGGTCACCATCGGCCGCTTCGTGCCGGTGGTGCGCACCATAGCGCCGTTCGTGGCCGGGCTCGCCGGCATGGCGCCCGGACGTTTCTTTTTGTTCAACATCGCCGGTGGCGCGGCGTGGACCTGCGCGATGATCCTCGGCGGCTTCTGGCTGGGGCGTGTGCCGTGGGTCAGTCAGCACCTGTCGCTGCTGTCACTTGCGATCGTCGCGGTGTCCGTGGTGCCGGTGGGCATCCAGTGGTGGCGCGCGCGCCAGCTGGCCGTTTCGAGTTGATCAGCGCACCGCTGCAAAGCGGATCGTGAAGACGCTGCCGTGGCCGACCGCGCTTTCGACATGCACGCTCGCGCCATGCAACTCCGCGATCGACTTCACCACCGCCAGCCCCAGCCCCGTGCTTTCGGGCGAGCTGCGCGCCGCGTCCACGCGATAGAAGCGGTCGAACAGCTTGGGCAGGTGCTCCGCAGCGATGCCAACGCCTGTATCGCGCACGCTCAGCGCCAGGCCGAATTCGTCGGCCAGCGCGACCAGCTCGATAAGGCCGCCGCGAGGCGTGTGGGCCAGCGCGTTCGACACGAGGTTGGTCAACGCGCGCCGCAGCAGCATCGCGTCGGCCTGCACCACGCCGTTGCCGCGGGTCGACAGTGCCACGCCGCCTTCCTCGGCCACAACCTCGAAGGCGTCGACGATGCGCGCGAACTCCGGCGCGATCGACACCGTCTCGATGGCCATCGCCTGCCGGGCATTGTCCGCGCGCGCCAGAAACAACATCGAGGTGACCATGCGCGAGAGGCGCTCGCCCTCGTCGACCATGATGGCCAGCGTGTCCTGGTACTCCGCCGCGCTGCGCTCGCGCGCCAGCATCACGCTGGCCGCGGCGATGAAGTTGGTGATGGGCGACCGGAATTCATGGGCGAGGTCGGACGAGAAGCGCGACAGCTGCTCGAACGCGACCTGCAGCCGAGTCATCATCGCGTCGAAGCTGTGCGCAAGCGCCTGGACGTCAGACGGCCACGGCTGCTCGCCGATGCGCGCATGCAGGCGCTCGACGTTGACGCCCGCGATGCGCGCGCTCATCGCCCGCAGCGGCGCCAGCCCGCGCCAGACCAGAAGCCAGCCGGCCAGCAGAGCCGCCAGCAGCGCGACGACCACGACCGTGCGCAGCCGCGCGCGGAACTTCTCCAGCAGCTCGTGGCGTTCGCTCAGGTTCTCGGCGGCCTGGATCGTCCAGGTGCTACCCGGTCGCACCTCGACGCGATCGATCGTCAGAAGGTAGCGCGCATCGCCTTTGCCCGGCGGCTGCCAGGAAAAGAACCGGCGGCGCCCCGACGGCGGCACGAACGCTGCAGAGGGCACGTCCATGCCCGGGGACTGTGTGAAGACGCGCCCTTCGGCGTCGAGCAGGCGCACAGTCACATCGAACTTCGGCTGCATGTGCTCGACCCATATCCTTGCCCAGCCATCACCACCCGGCGCCGTCTGCATCAGGCGCACGATGTCGCGTTGCGTGGCGACCGTGTGCGCCAGCTCGACCTCGTCCTTCTCGTGCAGCTGGTGCTCGAGCTGGTCGTTCATCAGCCACGCGACTGCCACCAGGATGGCGCCCATCGCCACCGTGAGGAACAGCGTGAGCCGCGTGGCCAGCGACCAGCGGCGCGGATCAGGCATGAACGTCATCGAGCACGTAGCCGGCGCCGCGCACGGTGTGCAGCAGCTTCTTCTCGTACGGATCGTCGATCTTGCCGCGTAGGCGCTTGATCGCGACCTCGACGACGTTGCTGTCCGAATCGAAGTTCATCTCCCACACGCGCGCCGCGAGTGCCGTGCGCGACTGCACCTCGCCGGGAAACGACATCAGGTGGCGCAGCAGCGCGAACTCCTTGGCGGTCAGGTCGATCTTGTCGTCGCCGCGCGTGACGCGGCGCTTGAGCAGGTCGAGCGACAGGTCGCCCACGTTCAGCACATTGCTCGGCGCGGAGGTCGCCGCGGGCGCGTGGCGACGCAGGATCACGCGCACGCGGGCCAGCAGTTCCGCGTAGGCATAGGGCTTGACGAGGTAGTCGTCTGCGCCGGCCTCGAGGCCGCGCACGCGGTCGTCGACGTCGTCGCGGGCCGTCAGGAAGAGGACCGGTGTCGTGCGGCCGGCCTTGCGCGCGGTCTCGAGGATGCTCCAGCCGTCGAGCCCGGGCAGCATGATGTCCAGGATCGCGAGGTCGTAGTCCACCGTCAGGAACTGGTGCAGGCCGTCGGGGCCGTTCACGGCGACGTCCACCACCAGGCCTGCCTCGCCCAGGCCCTTGGCGACGTAGTGCGCCGCGGTGGGCTGGTCCTCTACGAGCAGGATGCGCGACATCGCCTCAGCCCTCCGTCGCCAGCTGCGGCGACGCGCCCGCGCCCGACGCGTCCGCGCGCGTGCCCAGTCGGTCGAACACCACGTATAGCGCCGGCGTGACGAACAGCGTGATCAGCTGCGACAGCAACAGCCCGCCGACGATGGCTACGCCCAGCGGCTGGCGCAGCTCCGCGCCTGCGCCCAGGCCCAGCGCGATCGGCAGTACGCCCATCAGCGCGCAGAACGTGGTCATCATGATCGGGCGGAATCGCTGGCGAGCGGCCTGGCGGATGGCTTCGGCCGGATCCAGGCCGCCCTCGCGGCGCGCCGCGATCGCGAAGTCGATCATCATGATGGCGTTTTTCTTGACGATGCCGATCAGCAGCAGGATGCCGATCATGGCGATGAAACTCACTTCCATGCCCGTCATTCTGAGTGCAATCAGCGCGCCGACGGCGGCCGAGGGAATGCCCAGCAGGATCGTCAACGGGTGGATCCAGCTTTCGTAGAGCATGCCCAGGATCACGTAGATCACCGCGACGGCGGTCGCGATCAGCCACAGCTGCGAGGTCTGCGACGACTGGTACAGCGCGGCCTGCCCGCTGAACGAGCCGAAGATCGTGACGGGCATCGCCAGGCTTACCTGCGCCGCGGTGATGGCCCCGGCCGCGTCCGACAGCGACTTGCCCGGCGCGAGATCGAATGAGATGGTCACCGCCGGCAGCTGCGCCTGATGGTTCACTGCGATCACACCCTTCGCACGCGTGACGCTGGCGAAGGCACCCAGCGGCACCGACTTACCGTTAGTGCTGCGCACCTGGATCGCGAGCAGGTCGCTCTCGTCGCGCCGATTGTCCTCGGGCACCTCGAGGATCACCTGGTAGCTGTCCTCGGGTGCGTGGATTGTGGCCACCTGGCGCGTGCCGAAGGCGGCGTACAGCGTGGTGCGGATCGTGGCCACATCGACGTCGAGCTGCGCCGCCTTGTCACGGTCGACGACGATCTGCGCGTCGAGGCCGTTCTTCTGGAAGTCGCTGTTGACGCCGACGAACACGTCGGACGCCTTCAACGCGGCCACCAGCTTGTCCGACCATTGATCCAGCGCGTTCGGACTGACCGACTGCAGCGTGTACTGGAACGTGCTCTTCGAGCTGCGGCTGCCGACGCGCAGGTTCTGCACCGGACTGAAGAACACCTGGATGCCGGGCAGGTAGCCCGTCTCCTGTCGAAGTTGCTTCAGCACCGCGGGCATCGACGGCCGCTGCCCGCGATCCTCCAGGTCGATCACCAGCTGCGTCGTGTCGTGGTCGACCTTGGTCGCGACGCCGGCCACGTGCGGGTCGTCCATCACCGTGCGTTCCAGCCGCTGCATCACTGCCAGGCGGCCCTGGTAGCCCATGTCCTGAGGCGTATCGACGTTGGCGACGATCTGGCCGATGTCCTCCTGCGGGAAGAAGCCCTTGGGCGCCGTGACGTAGAGCACGGCCGTCAGCGCGATCATCGCGGCGCCGACCGCCAGGACGGCCGCATTGTGGCGGAGCGCCGCGACCAGCGCGCGCTCGTAAGCGGCCAGCACGCGGGCGAAGGCGCGCTCGAAGACACGGCTCCAGGCGGGCTCGGCGGCGTGCAGGCTGCCGGGCTTGATCAGCATCGGCACCAGCAACGGGATGAGCGTCAGCGCCACCACCGCCGACACCAGGATCGCGATGGACACCACCACGGCGAACTCGTGGAACAGTCGGCCGATGGTGCCCGGCATGAAGAAGATGGGGATGAACACGGCCACCAGCGAGACCGAGATCGACAGCACGGTGAAGCCGACCTCGCGCGCGCCCGCGATCGCGGCGCGCGCGGGCGCGATCCCGCGCTCGATATGCGAGATGATCGCCTCCAGCACGACGATGGCATCGTCGACGACCAGGCCCACCGCGATCGTCAGGCCCATCAGCGAGATGTTGTCCAGGCTCAGCCCGAGCGCGAACATCAGCCCGAAGGTGGCAAACAGCGAGATCGGCACCGTCAGCGACGGGATGAACGTGGCCGCAATGCGGCGCAGGAACAGCAGGATCACCATCACCACCAGCGCCACCGTCAACAGGATCGTGAGGTTGACGTCGTGGATCGAGTTGCGGATCGAGACCGAGCGGTCGCTCAGCGTGCGCACCGACACCGAGCTCGGCAACTGCGCCTGCAGCCGCGGCAACGTGGCGCGGATCGCGTTGATCACGGCCACGGTGTTGGCGTCGGGCTGGCGCCGCACGTTCAGCAGGATCGACGGCTTGCCGTCGATCGCGCTCGTGTTCTGCACGTTCTCGATGCTGTCGAACACGCGCGACACGTCGGACAGGCGGATGGCGTGACCCTGGCGCGTGGCCACGATCACGTTGGCGAATTCGGCGGCCTTCATCAGGTCCGCGTTCATCTGCACCGTCAGCATCTGGCGCTTGTTGTCCAGCTGGCCGATTGGCGTGTTCGAGTTGACGCTGGCCAGCGCGGCCGCCACCTCGTCGAGCGTGAGGTCGATGGCCGCCAGTCTGGCCGGGTCGGCCTGGATGCGCACTGCGTAGCGCTTCTGCCCCGTCACCTGCACCTGCGCGACGCCGGGGATGGTGGACAGTGCCGGGATGATCAGGTTGTCGCTGTAGGCGTTGAGGTCGGAGAACGACAGGCTGGGCGAGCTCAGGCCCACCAGCAGTATCGGCGCGTCGGCCGGGTTGACCTTGCTGTAGGTCGGCGGCGTGCGCATCTCCGCGGGCAGCTGGCGGCTGGCGCGGAACAGCGCGGCCTGCACGTCGGCGGCCGCGGCATCGATGTCGCGGCTCGGGTCGAATTCGAGCGAGATCTGCGTCTCGCCCTGGATGCTCGTGGAGCTGCTCGTGACCAGGCCCGGGATCGACGAGAACTGCTTCTCGAGCGGCGTGGCCACGGACGACGCCATGTTGTCGGGGCTCGCGCCCGCGAGGTTGGCGCCGACCTGGATCGTCGGCGTGTCGTAGCGCGGCAGCGCCGAGATCGGCAGGTTCGTCCAGCATATGACGCCTGCGACGACGGCGCTGATCCAGAACAGCAGCGTCGCGATCGGCCGCTGCATGCAGGCCTGCGAGACATTCATTGGGCCGCTCCGGAAGCGGCGACGGCGACGCGCACGACGAGCCCCGTCTTGAGGCTCGCCTGGCCTTCGCTGACGACGCGCTCGCCACCCTGGAGGCCGTCGACCACAGCCAGGCCGTCCTGCACGCGCAGCAGCGTGACGGGCCGCGTGCCGACCTTGTTGGCGGCGTCGACGACGTAGACGAAGCGTCCTGTCGGCGCGTCCTGCAGGCTTTGCGGCGGCAGCGTGACCGCGGCGCGGCTGACGCCGGCCGTGATGTCGATTCGCACGAAGCTGCCGGGCCACAGCAGCCGCCGTGCGTTCGGGAAGGCGGCTTTCAGTGCGATCGTGCCGGTCGCCGTGTCCACGGTGTTGTTGACGAAGACGAGCTTGCCCGCCAGCGGCGTGCCGTTCGCGTTGTCCACCATCACCTGTACATTGCCGGCGTCGCGCGCGGCGAGCAGCGCCGACAGGTTGCCCTCCGGCAGCGTGAAGTCGACGCCGATCGGATCGACCTGCGCCACGTTCACGAGCGCGGCGGTCACGCCGGGTTGCGCGAGGCTGCCGGGATGCACCGATAGCGCGCCGGTGAGGCCGCTCATCGGCGCGGTGATGCGGGTGTGGTCGACCAGCACGCGGTTGTTGTCGACGTCGGCCAGCGCCGCCTTGTACTGGGCCTGCAGCGCCTCGGCCTTGCTGGTGCTGGTGTCGACGGCGCTGGTCGAATAGAAGCGCGACTTCGCCAATTGCTGCGTGCGGCCTAGGTCGCGCTGCGCCTCGTCGAGCTGCGCCTTGATCTGCGCGGCGTTGGCCCGCGCGCGCGCGAGCTGCGCCACCACGTCGGTCGCGTCGATCGTGAACATCAGCTGGCCGACCTGCACCGCGTCGCCCTCGTTGAAGTGGATCGCGCGGATCGTGCCGGCGGCCTGCGGACGCACATCGACTTGCGCCACGGCCACCAGGTGGCCTTGGGTCTGGATCTTGAGGGGCAGGTCGCGCGTCTGCGCCACGGACACGCTCACGAGCGGCGCGGCGTCCGCCTTGGCGGGAACCGGCGCCGAGGCCCACAAATGAAACGTCGCGCCGACGCCAGCGGCAACCAGCAACAGGCCAATGCAGACGGCGACAATGCGGCTTGAACGACGGGAGGCAGAAGCGGGCAGCGCGGTCATATCATGGTTTGGCGATGGCCGAGTTGACGTCGGCCAGGGCGCGCTCGTCGAGCACGCCAGCCTCCGCGGCAAGTTGCAGGCGGGCGAACAGCACGTCGTAGCGCGCCGCGGACAGGCTGTAGAGCGTCTGGTAGTAGCTCTGTTCGGCATTGAGCACATCGATGGTGGTGCGCACGCCCACGTCGCGGCCGGTGGTGTTGGAGTTGACGGAGTTTTCGCCCGATGCGCGCGCGCGTTCCAGCGACGCGATGCGGCGCGTGCCATCGCGCACGCTAGCCGCGTACTGGCGCGCGAGGCGTTCGGCGTCGCGCCGCGCGGCCTCGAGGCCTTGTGACTGCTGCTCCTCGAGCGCGGCGGCCTGGCGCTGCAGCGAACGGCGCGCGCCGCCATCCATCAACGGCATCGTCAGCTGCAGGCCGATCGCGGCGTTGCCGGTGCGATCGCGCGCGCCCGAACCTGAGATGCTGCCCGCATCGATCTGGTGGCCGTAGCTCGCCACGACCGAGACGACGGGCGTCGCGGCGAGGCGGTACTGGTCGATCTGGCGATGCGCGATCTGCACACCCAGCTCGAGTTGCCGCACCAGCGGGTTGCCAGCGCGGGCGCGCGCGGCAAGGTCGTCGAGCTGCGCGTCGACGGGCTGGCCCGACTGCAACTGCGGCGACACCGGTTGCAGCGTCGCGGCGTCGAGCGCGGTGAGTTCGTCGAAGGTCGCGATCTTCGCGTCGAGGTCGTTGCGCGCGGCCACTTCGGCGGCCTCGCTGCTGTCGAAGCGCGCTTGCGCGTCGTCTGCATCGGTGACACTGGTTAGGCCCAGTTCGTAGGACTGCCGCGCCAAACCGAGTTGCTGCGCGATGGCGTCCTTCTGGGCGCGGACGAGACGCAGGTTGTCGCGCGCCAGCAGCACGTCAAACGACGCTCGCGCGACGCGCAGGATCACATCCTGAACCGCCTGGGCGTAGACCGCGCCGGCCTGATCGGCTTCGCGATGCAGGCGATCGCGCGTCACCGCGCCAGCGGCGTCGTACAGCGGCTGCGTCCAGGCCAACGTGGCGCCGAGCTGCTCGCCGTGGGTCAGCGCACTGGGCTTGGCGGCGCTGTCTCCCGAGCGGTAGTCGTCGCGCGCTTGCGTGGCGTTGGCGACGAGGTCGACGCGCGAGGCCAGCACCGCGTCTCCTTGCGGGATTTTCTCGAGCGCCGCGCGCAAGCCGGCTTGCGCGGCGGCGAAGTCCGCATCGTGCAGTTGCGCCGCGTGCCACGCGTCGACCAGATCCGTCGCGCGCGCGGACGCGGCGCACGCGATCGCGAAAGTCATAGCAAGAAGAGTCGCCGATCGGCGGGAGCGATGAACGCGCATTCGAGAGGCCTTGTGAGAGGCCGAACTCTACGAACGCGACGGTGACACAAGCCTGAGTGTTGGATTACAAAACTGTTATCTCGATCCAGCACGTTGCGTGAACAAGGAATGCGCCTGATTTAGCGCGGTGACGCGCGTTTGGCCGCTTGTGCTTGTGCGATTGAGGTCCAATCGGCTTCCCCGGCCTTCAGTTCTGGGCACGATTGAATGGCGGGATCATGCAGTTCTTCAAAGATCACCGAAATCGCGCGGGCCACCGAGCGCTTCAATGCCGCGTAGTCCGTCGGAGAAAGGCTTCGAAGCGCGTCGCACAACGCGTTGTCGAGCGCCGCGACCGCATCGATCACCCCGTCCCTGACCGACTGAGCGGCTTCGAAAGTCAGTGTCATCATATGCGTGTCCTCTCTCCGAATAAGACGACGCGCGATGGAGGCACAATCTGTGCGCGTCCGCTGGCCGATTGAGATCTGGTTCAAAGCAAGGTATCACGCGAATTCGTAGCGTGCTGAGTGTCTGTTTGTGCGTGGCGTTGCGGCAGGGCTTGGTTGGCTGGCTTGATCTACCGACCTTCCCGATCAGCGCGGCACGGCGACCCTCCCCATCGAGCCGTCGACTAGCCGGTGTCAACTTTTGAGCAGGCTGAAGCCTGATTGCCTCAGGCAGCATTCGACCCCATGAAAATTGAAGCTGCGCTCTACCGTGCGACAGGCGGCATTCACGAAGAAAGGCTTCAGGCTGACCCCTTCCAACAAAGCTCGCGCCTCGTCGGACAGAGCGACCTCGTTGGGGGAGGCGCCCGTCGGCAGGATTAAGTAAGTGCCCGGCTTCTTGGTTTTGTACCAGTCGGTTTGCACAAGGTTCCACCTGTAGGCTAGAGGGTCGCAGGAAAGGAAGTTGGTATTTCGAGTGTGGTGAAAACGGCAAGGCGTTTCAACGGTGTCGAAACCGGTGATCTGAGGATTTTCTGATTCTTGTCACGCGCATTCCATGCTGGTTTGGTTTCGGACTGGGCCGCCGAGCGACGCGGCGAGTTTCGGCGTGTCTAGACAAGTGGCGACCTCCGCGGATCTGCCCGAGCGTGTTTGAGAACGCGTTGCCCGATCAACGTGATCTGCAATTCGCCATTGCGGATGACGACCAACTGCATGTCAAGCAGCAGGGCCAGCTCCGCATCGGAACGGCGTCTGGTCGCGTCCAGAGAATTTGCGCGACCTGCCGAGGCGAGCTCCAGCACGGCGAACTCTCCTGCGGTCAACTGAATCACCATCCAGGACTCCTCGAGCTCTCCGGGCAGGCAATTTGGCCCTGACCTGCCAGCTCGGCATCAAGACTGAAAGCGATGCGCGCTCGCATGGACATGGCATCGGACGTGAGCGCAAGTCAGATCAGCGCCCGAAGCGTTTTCTCTCCCGCGGCGGCGGCAAACATCGTGGTGGCAGAGGCCACGTCGCTCACGACATGCGTGACCTTGCCAATGCCCGTGCCCACGGCGTCCACAACGGCTGCTCCGGCTTTCTCAAGCGCATCCGCACCGACCTTCACACCATGCAAGCCCTCAGCGGCAAGATGCTCGATCTCGTTCGTGGCGTGTTCCGCCGCGTGCCAAGCACCGCTGGCCAAGGCTTCGACACCATGCGCGAGCGCGACGCCCGCGTCCTTGATTTCGACGCCCCCCGCTTCGATGCCACCGATGACCGCCTCGCCAGCGCCGGCCAGAGCGTGCAATGCAGTTGAGCTGATGGAGACGGACGTTGCCGATGAACCGCTGCCGGTCGATGCCGTTGCGCCAATGCCCGCCACGACACCGGCGAAGTGGACGGCCTCGTTCTTCACGTTGCCCAGCACTTGTTCCGAATCAGACTTGAGCGTCCGCGCTG
>FSXQ01002834.1_pt1 | contig 11803 bp, 11 predicted proteins | sample 1638011 | NCBI WGS metagenome assembly FSXQ01 (sample SAMEA3914789, study PRJEB12502) | metagenome | biome: forest; material: soil | place: Canada | collected 2011-07-03 | depth 0.3 m | reverse complement strand
GCTTACGAGCGCACGTACGCGTAGCCCGCGTGCTCGCGTCGGATCAGCTCGACCACACCGGACGGCACGGTGCCGACGCCCGGGGCGAGGTCGGCCGCATCCAGGTGGTTGGCGCGCATCGAGTTCTGGCAGGCGTTGACGTGCACGCCGCTCTTGAGCGCGGCGGCGATCTTCTCGGCGACCGGCGAGTCCTTCTTCAGCATCGCGATGCCCGGGCCGTAGACCACCAGCTCGATGTCGGCACCGTCCGCGCCAATGCCCTCGATCGCGTTGGCGATGTTGCCCAGCGTGAGGTTCCACTTCTGCGGGTCAGCGTCGCTGACGGCGAAGATCGCCTGTTCCTTGGCGACTGCGACGGCGCTGGCCGGGCCCGCGGCCAGCGCGGTGCCACCCCAGGTGGTGCCGGCGAGCACCGCCGCGATGAGAAGACGTGAAACGTGGTTGGACGGTGTCATGCGCACTCCAGTGGAGGATGGCCGGATATACCCTGAGTTTGGCGAAACGACAAGGCTTCGCGCTGCTTATACCTCGCACTTCGCTGTAACATCACAGCTCAGTGAAAGGGCACACCCGCGCGAGAGCCGGGGTCGCAAAGCCACCGACCCTCCTGGAACAGCGGGAGGGCAGCGGGGCTGCCAGCAGGAGCGTCGGACGACGCCTGTGCGCCGGGGAGCTTGCAACCGTCGAAGTACGGACAGCCCCCCGGTCGAGCGACCCTGAACCGCACCCGTTGCCCGCCTTGGGGAGAGGGAATTGGCGGCACTGCACGACGGTTGGATAGTACCGATCGCGCCTCATGGGCGCAGCGATGCGCGCCGCCATGGGGCGACGACTTGCGCGGCGTTCGGGGCGGCTCGATGACGCTCATGGGCCGCTGGAAGCGCTGGTTCGGGATCGGCGCGCCGCAAGCGGTGGCCGAGATCTTGCGTGTCTACTCGGACGAGCTGACGGAGCTGTCCAACCGCCAGGTGATGCACGACACGCTGGTGGCCGCGCTGCATTCGGGCGTCAATGGCGTCGTCGTGATGCTGGATCTCGACAACTTCAAGTACTTCAACGATCACCATGGCCATCGCGTCGGCGACGAGTTGTTGCGCGTCGTGGCCACGCGCCTGCGCGAGAGGCTGCCGATGGCCAGCTGCCTGGCGCGCGCCAGCGGCGACCAGTTCGTCGCCTTCCTGCCGGGCCTGACGCTCGCCGAGGCGATGCGCAAGGCGCAGGACTGCGTCGCCGCGATGCGCGAGCCCGTCACGCTGGCCACCGGGGCCGAGATCGTCACGCTGTCCGCCGGCGTCGCCACGCTGGCCGGCCAGGGCGTGGACGATGTCTGGCGCGCGTGCGACGCGGCGCTGCACGCGGCCAAGGCACGCGGACGCGATCGCGTGGTGGCTTTCGACGACGACACCCGCCAGATCGTCGCGTCGCGCCTCGACCTCACGTCCACCGTCATCGAACTGCAGGAGCGCAACCGCGCGCTGCGCGAGGAAGCCCGCACCGACGCGCTTACCGGCCTGCGCAACCGCCTCGCGCTCGACGAACTGCTGCACACCGTGGCCGGCGACGGCGATCGCCATCTGCATGCCGCCGCGATCGCCTTCATCGACGTCGATCATTTCGGCAACTACAACCATGTGCACGGCGACACCGCCGGCGATGACGCGCTCAAGGCCGTGGCCCACGCGATCAAGGCCTGCGCCCGCGAGGCCGACTTCGTGTTCCGCAAGGGCGGCGAGGAGTTCGTCGTCGTGCTGCCCGAAGCAGACAACGCCGCCGCCGTTGCCGCCGCCGAGCGCATCCGCAGTGCGGTGCAGGACCTCGCCCTGGCGCACGCCGCGTCCTCCACGGCAAGCGTCGTCACCGTGACCATCGGCGTCGCCAGCGGCCCCGCCGGCACCACGCCGCGCCAGTTGCTCAGCGCGGCGGCCGAGAAGGCGATGGCCGGCAAGGTCAACGACCAGCGCAACCGGGTGCATGTGGTGCGCTTGCGGGACGTGGGCCCGTCCAGCTGAACAACGGCAATCCTTGCCGGAGCCAGTGCTTCAGGGCGCGCGCGTTCACGCGTCGGACGACTCCCGGGTGGGCGGCAGGCGATCCAGCGCCGCCATCACCGCGTCGAGATCGGCCGGCACGACGTCCAGGCCGAAGCCGTCGGCGAACACGTCGGCGAATTCGGCGCGGGCCTGCAGCGTCTGTTCGACTGGCGCCGCGCTCTCGGGCCGGAACGTGGACAGGCGGTGGTTGAACAGGCGCAGGCGGCCGTCGTCGAGCGCGCGCGCCACGAGCAGGTTGCGGCCCAGCATCGACTGCGGATGCGTGGCGACGAACCAGTTGCCCATCTCGCAATCGATCGGGTGCGGCGCGGTCGGCAAGAGGCGGTAGCAATCGACCCAGCCGTCGGCGGTGAGCATGCGCAGCATCACGTCGCGCTCGACGTCCTCGAAGCGGAACGTGCCGGTGCCGGCCGCCTGTTCGCCGCGGCTGGCCAGGCTCAGCGGGGCCAGCGGCGCGGCGCCGCCGCAGCCGACATCGACCAGGTGATCCGCGCCGTCGAGAACGACCCGCGTGGCCAGGTGGGTGCGGGCGGTGACGATGTCCGCCGGCACGCCCACGCGAATGCGCGCCTCCAGCGGATGCGCGTCGAAGCCGCACGCCAGCAGCACACTGCGAAAGAGCTGGTTCTGCTCGAAGCAATAGCCGCCGCGGCGCTGTTGCACCATCTTGCGCTGCAGCGCGTCGGTGTCCAGCATGGGCACTCGTTTGGCGAGCACCTCGATGTTCTCGAACGGGATCGCCGTCGCATGGCACTGGATCAGGCGGGCCAGGCAGTCGCGCGTCGGCGCGAGGGCGCCGCGCAAGCCGATGCGGCGGCAATAGGCGTCTAGATCGAGCGTGCGCGCCTCGACCGGGGTGGACTGCGACCGGTCGTTGCTCACGTCGCGCGAACAGCTTGTCTTTGCCCACGTCCAGCAGCGCCAGCGCGCCGCCGTACTGGCCGTTCGCGAGTACCGGATTCGCGGCGTGGGACGTGCGCATGGCGATGGTCGATGCTGGCGAGCAGCGACAGGAACTGGTGACGAAGCAGAGACATCGGGGCCTCCTTGGGCCGATCGAGTTTAGCCCCGGCCCGGCAGGGCCTCGTCCAGTTCGGCGCCCTGCTTTCCGAAGCGCTTGACCTTGGCGCAAGGGGAGGCTTCATGATGCCGGATCAGTCCAGGGACTCTCCGGCGAGCCGGGTCCGCAGGTCGGCGAGCAGCCATCGTCCCGCCGTTCCCGGCTCACGTTCGCGCAGGTGCGCGGCATAGATGGTCAGACCCGCGGCAGGGGTCGGATCGTCCGCAATGTCGATCGTTGCAAGTTGACCAGCCGCCAGTGCCTGCGCGATGAGGTGAATGGGCATCCTGCACCAGCCGAAACCCGCGAGCAGGAAATCGAGACGTCGTCCGAGGTCGACGAATCGCCAGAGTCGTTCTCCGGCGAGGCCGTAGTCGGGACTGCCGGGATCGACCGGGTCGGACAGGACGAGCTGCACATGGGGTGCCAGATCGTCGCGCTCCGCCGGTCGACCCAAGGCGGCAAGCGGATGGTCGTGCGAGGCGACCGCCTGCAGCCGCACGCGCATGAGCGGAAACGCGACGATGTCGTCTGGAACGACGGGCAACAGCATGCAGATCGCCAGCGCCGCCTCTCGCCTGCGCAGACGCCGCAACGAACCGCCGAGACCTTCCGTCGAGAAGGTGACCATCAAGTCAGGAAACGTGCCGTTGAGCGCCCGGATGCTCTCGATCAGCGGCCCCGTCGGAACGAGCGGATCGATCGCCAGCGCCAGCTCGGGCTCGAGCCCGGCTCGAGTGCTGGCAGCCATGGCCTCGAATTTCGTTGCCGTTGCCAGCACCCTGCGAGCCTGTTCGACCAGCACGCGTCCGATTTCGGTCAGCCGCGGGCGATGTCCGCTGCGATCGAACAGCACGACGCCCTGCAGTTCTTCCAACGTGGCGACGGCCTGGCTGATCGCGGACTGCGCACGATGGAGCTTGCGCCCTGCGGCCGAAAAGCTGCCGACGTCCGCGATGGTGATGAGGACTCGCAGTTGGTCGAGCGTGAGATTGCCAATCATGATCAATCACTTTAACCGATGGAATCGATCGGTTTTATATCACTTCCTAAGATGAACAAAAGTCCATAGATTCACCTCTCCTCGACCCATTCCTATCGGAACTCACATGAATCCCCAACTGCTCGTCGTTGAAACCAGCCCGCGCGGCAATGCTTCCATATCCCGTCGATTGACGCACCGCTTCGTCGCCGACTGGCGGGCCGCCCATCCGCAGGGCGAAGTCGTCCTGCGCGATCTCGCCGACACCGACCTGCCGTACGTCGACGCCGCGTGGCTGAAGGCTTACTTCACGCCGGCAGAACATCAGTCGCCCGACATGAAGAAGACGCTGCGCATGTCGGATGTGCTCGTCGCCGAGCTTCTCGCAGCCGATCACCTCGTGATCGGGACGCCTGTGTACAACTACAACGTTCCCGCGGCGCTCAAGGGGTGGATCGACCACATCGTTCGCAAGGGACAGACGCTCGGCTTCAACGGCGAAGGTCTTGTCACAGGCAAGAAGGCGACCGTGTTGATCGCCTCGGGTGGGAGCTATGGCGAAGGGTCGCCCATTCGCGACCGGGACATCGCCACGCAATACCTCCGGCTCATTCTGAACGTCATCGGCATCTCGGACGTGACGTTCGTCGCCGGAGGCGGAGCGAAAGCGGTCGACATGGGACAGGAAACGATGGACGCTTTCGTCGCGAAGAATGCGCCTGCGATCGAACAAGCCGCATGCGCATGACGGATTGCGCGATACCCATGGCCGCGGTCATCGGCGCGGTGCGCGTGAGGTGGCCGACCGCTACAGCGTGAAGTCGTAGTCGATCGTCAACGGCGCATGGTCGCTGAAGCGCGGGGCGAGATGGATGTGCTCCTTGCGCGCGAGCTTGGCGATGCCGGGCGTCGCAAGGTGGTAGTCGTTGCGACGAAAAACCTGCAATTCCTCCGGTGCGAACAGGCTTCGGCATCGGCTGGTGTCGCCAGCTCGAATTGATGCCTTCGGCCGTTCCGCGGGTGCTACCTCGGTCTGCAGCGAGATCAGGCGTTCGTTCCCATTACATGATGTCGATGCAAGACACGACAACCGGACGAGTCAGCGGATGCGATGCACGCGATCCCGATCCAGGCGATGCGCACAGGGTTGAACGGACCAGTCCACCGTCGACTGGTCAATCGCGGCATGCACCGGCGAGTTCGCCAGCTCCGTCACGATTGCCCCCGCGGCTCGCCGCCCGTCTTTCGCTGACCTCCAGAGCAGCATGTCGATCACCGAGCCGTCGGCGCGTTCGCAGATGCGCCTCAGGATGAAGCCCGCCTGGCTGCGCAGCCACACATCGACGTCCGCGTTGGCGTCAATGAAGTCGTCGATCGTCCACCCGTTCGACAATCGAAAGGTCGTGATTTCCATGGCTTCACGCATTTCCGGCTTCGGGATCAGATGACATAGCCGCCCGAGACCTCGATGGTCTGGGCGTTGACCCAACCGCTGTCCGCAGTCAGCAGCGATGCGATCACGCGGGCGACTTCTTCTGGTTCGCCGACGCGGCCCAACGCCGTCTGGCCCGCGAGCAGTGCCTCGAACTCGTCATTCAGGCCGCCGCCCAGCTCGGTGCGGATGGCGCCGGGCGAGACGGCGTTGACGCGGATGCGCCGATCGCCGAATTCCTTGGCCATGTACCGGGTCAGCACCTCCAGGCCGCCCTTGAACGAGGCATAGGGCGCCACGCCGGCGGTGGCCACGCGGGTGGTGGCGCTGGTGAGGTTGACGATGCTGGCGCCCGGCAGCAGCAGAGGCAGCAACGCCTGGGTGAGGAAGAACGGCCCTTTGAGGTGCACGTTCATGAGGCCGTCGAACTGGGCTTCGGTGACGGTCTCGATCGGGTTGTAGAGGCCATGCCCGGCGTTGTTTACCAGGCCGGCCAGTCCGGTGGCGCCCCACTTGGCGGCCAGCACCTCCTCGACCGCGGTGCGGAAAGGCGCAAAGCTGCCAGTGGCCCCGACGTCCAGCGGCAGCGCGACGGCCTTTCCACCTTTGTCTTCGATCCGGCGAACGATGGCGTTGGCCGCCTGCTGGTTGCTGTTGTAGGTCAGGATGACGCCCAGACCGCGGCTCGCGGCTTCGAGCGCCGTGCTTGCGCCGATGCCGCGGCTGCCGCCGGTGATGACGATGACGTTCATGTCTTGACTCCGATGGATTGCTGAAGCCTCGACGATAGGAAAACACGGAATATCAGGCGCGTCGATTCCTGCCTGATTCCTGCCTATTTCTGCTTTCAAGCTTGCGCTACCGCTCGCGGGTGAGGTTGAATGTCGCCATGAAAGAGCAACTGGATGAGCTGCGCAAACTTGCTGCCGGCGCGCAGCGCCGCAGAACCGAGACGGGGATCCCCCGCGTGGCCATGGTGCAAGGCGCCATTCCCGAGCATGAGCTGGCGGCGGTGTACGACCCGATGATCAACCTCATCCTGCGTGGAGGAAAATCGATCACGGTGGGAGGGCAGAGGTTGTACTACGACGCGGCCACCTATTTCGTGATGTCGGTGGATCTGCCGGCCGCAGGCGTCGTGTGGCCTGCCCCCGACGGCTCGCCGTACTTGGCGGTCGCCTTGTCGCTGGACGCGGCCGTGCTGGCCAACCTGTTGTCCGAGCTGCCCAATCCTGCCGGCAGCTCAGACGATGTCCGAGCCTTCTCCGTGGCGGCGGTGACGCCCGAGTTGCTGGACGCGTGGGTGCGCATGCTGAGGCTGATGGATCACCCGGGGGACATCCCCGCGCTCGCGCCGGCCTTCGAGCGCGAGATCCTGTATCGCGTCCTGCAGGGGCCGATGGGCTGGATGCTGCGCGACATCGCCACGCCGGACACGGCGCTCGCACGGATCAACCAGGTCATCCAGCGCGTTCGGCGAGACTACGCGCAGCCGCTGCTGGTGGAAGAACTCGCGGGTGATGCGGCAATGAGCGTCTCGACGTTCCATCGGCACTTCAAGGCCGTGACCGCGCTCAGTCCGTTGCAGTATCAGAAGCAACTTCGATTGCTGCAGGCTCGCACGCTGCTACTGGCTGCCGGCAGCAGCGTCACCTCGGTGGCGCACGAAGTGGGCTACGAGAGCCCGACGCAGTTCAGCCGGGAGTACCTGCGAGCGTTCGGACTGCCGCCGGCGAAAGACGCCGTGCGCATCGCCGCCAAGATGAAGTCGCGCGTGCAAACCGGAGGCGAGCCGCACTTGCACGCGAGTCAGGTCATCTGACAGGAGGGTACCGGCTCCTGGTGACACGAGGCCGCAGGTTCGCCGCCGCAAGATCGCGTCGCCGAACTCGACCATCGAGGCGCACGGCCACGACGCAGAGCAGCAGTCCTGCGACGATGGCGCCCAGCATCGCCAACGTCGAGCCCATGGAGACGGCGAACCAGGCGAATACCGTCCCGAACGCGGCCTTGCCCGAGGTGCTGATCACGTAGCCGCGCAGGAACGGACCGACGGACTGCGGCCCGCGTCCGCTGTGCTGGCTCACCACGGTGACCAGGCCCACGGTGGGAAGCCCTGCCACGAGCCCCGCCCACTGCGGCCCCGAGCCAGCCGCCAGCGCGGCGGCGATCGTGCTGACGACGCCCGCCACGCCGGCGCTCGCGGCGATCGACCGGACGGAGGCCGGCGTGGGGGAACTCGGCCTGCGCGCCGGATCCGGCGCGCGCAGACTATGCAACGCCGCGCCGCTGCCCATGACGAAAAGAGCGATCGCCGGCCAGAGCGCCGTGGGCATGCGGCTGGCGAACAGCGTCGCCGTTGCGACGGCCACGACCCCGGCCAGGAGCGAGCGCGGCGGGGACCAGCGGCGTGCGGCCCATTCGTAGGCGATCGCGAACACGGGCACCAGGATGCAGCCGAACACGCTGGCGACCGCCGTCCGCGCGGCCAGGTCGGCGCCCTGGTCGACGGCGATCCAGCCGAGCGCCGGCAGGGTCGTCAACGGCAGCCCGGCCAGGATGCCGACCGTCCGGTCCGCCAGGCGCCGTGCCACGACCAGCACGAGCGCCACGATGATCCCGGTGATGACGGCCTTGATGACGGGTTCCATCGCCGCTCCTCTTCGACGCAGCCGTCCGGCTCAATAAACGCGCGTGCCGATTTCGGACCCACAGATGGGATGCAGCAATGTGCCGCTGACATCGAGCTGCTGGGCGGCGATCGTGGCCGTGAGCGATTGCCCGTCGGTGGCCAGCGTGACGGTCCGCACGACCTTCTGCGAACCGGCCAGCGAGCCGTCGGCGTTGAAGCGAAGAAAGTGGAACTGCGCGCTGTAGGCGCCCGTGCCCGTCTGCGTCCACGTGCCCATGCCCAGGCCTCGCGTCGGCACGGGCGTCGAGTTGTCCGCGGTCAGTGTGCCGCCGCGATGGAACAGGCTTTCCCCGGTGAAGGTCGCCAGGACCGCACCGCTCGTGCAGTCCTTGATCGTGACGGCCGACTCCCAGGCACCTTCGATGGCGTTGGCCTCCGACAAGGTGGACTGCGCGTTGGCGTCGCCGCCACATGCCTGGAGGAGAAGGGTGGTGGCTGCGGCGGAGACCGCGACCAGCGCGAAGGTCTTCAAGGAGGTGGACTGTTTCATGGGGACTCCAATTCGTAGGGTGGAAAGGCGCAACGCAAGCTGGCGTTGTCGTCACGTCCCTACGATCGCGGAATCCCTCCGCAAAGTCCTTAAGTACCCTGAAACCTGCCTGAAATCAGCGAGGCGCCGCAGACCTGCGCGAACGCCGCTTCCATGTCGAGCTTGGCGCCAACGGAGAACTCACGTTTCGACTCTTCTTCCGGCAATGCACTCAATAGCTGCTGCAGCGCGGCGTCCTCGCCACATTCGGCGGGCGGACGCACGAGCCCCAAGCGGTCGATGGTGGCCGCCATGCATCCCAGTACCCAGCAGGCCTGCCTCAACCGCCCTTGTTGCGCAGCCACGAGCGCGACCGCGGGCAACAGGCGGATCTCGTCCCCTTCGGCCCTCAGGTGGGGCCATGCGACCGCCGCGGCCGCGAGCGCCTCGTCGTTTTTCGATTGCAGCGCCAGCGCCAACGCGAGCACGCACCCGATGTGGCCGCCATGACCGGAGGACCCGATCGCGTCGAGCGTCTCGATCGCCGTGCGCGCGTGCCGCTCGGCGTCGTCGAACCGCCCCAGGCAAAGCTCGCAGTGCGCCACGTTTCCGATGGCCATCATCTCGGCGGCCTTGTTGCCTGCCTCGCGGTACAGATCGGCTTGGTGAAGTACCGCGTCCAGCGCCTCCTGGAGGCGACCGCTCTTGCGCAGCCAGCGCTGTTTGGCCCATGCAAAACCAGCGCGTTGGGCGGGCGGGAAATCCGGCCGCTCGATGTCGACCCCCTCCGCGACGGCATGTCCGGCTTCCTCCAGATAGCCGCGCTCCGCGGCGCTGGCCACCAGGATCGTCAGCGCGTCGTAGAGCCTGCTCGGGTCGTCCAGCGTGCGGTAGAGCTCGACGGCGCGCCGCGTGGCGTCAAAGACGTCGGCACGCGACGTGACGACGCCCAATCGGCCACAGGCGTAGGCGAGCGCGGCCTCGTGTGCGTTCGGCGTGCCTTCAGGCAGGCGCTGGCGCAGCGACATGCAGCGTGACATCCCCTCGTGCAGGAGATTGGAGACATACCACACGCGCACCGACAGTCCCGCCAGGCGAATGCCGACGGGGAGCCTGGCCGGGTCGCCGTCCACCCACGACAGCGCGGCGCGCAGGTTGTGGAGTTCGGCGGCGGCCGCCGCGAGCGTTGCGGGATCGAGCGCCCACCGTCCAGGCCCTTCGCCGATCCGCGTCAGCGCCTCGACGGTGGCCCGGGCGTGGCTTTCGGCCACGCACTCGGTCTCGCCGCTGTCGGCGAGCTTCTCGAGTCCATAGATGCGCGTGGTTTCCAGCAGGCGATAGCGCGGCGGTGAATCGTCGGTGACGCTGACCAGCGACTTGTCCACGAGCGTGCCCAGGCTCTCCAGGACGGCCCAGTCGTCCAGCGCATCTCCCGCTGCCACCGTCTCGCAGGCCTGCAACGAAAAGCTTCCCGCGAAGATCGCGACACGTCGCAGGACGATGCGGTCGGCTTCACCCAGCAATGAATGGCTCCAGTCCAGCGTGGCCCGCAACGTCTGGTGGCGACGCAGCACGACGCGCGCGCCCGCGGTCAGCAACTGGAAGCGGTCATCGAGCTTGCGATGCAATTGCGCCAGGCCAAGCAAGGGCAGCCGGGCGGCCGCCAGTTCGATTGCCAGAGGGATACCGTCCAGTCTGCGACAGACCTCCGCGAGAAGCGCCAAGTCTCCCGGCCGCAGCTTGAAATGCGGGTCGGCCGCGTGCACGCGCAGCAGCATCAGCGCGATCGCCCCACCCTCATCTTCCGACACGTCGACATTCGGCGCAGGAACCGCAAGCGGACCCAGCCGATAGAGCCGCTCCTGCTCCACACGCAGCGATTCCTGGCTGGTCACGACGATCCGCAACGTCGGCACTTGCGTCATCAGCGTGCGTACCGTCACGGCGACGGCGTCGCTCAGGTGTTCACAGTTGTCGATGACGAGCAGCCCGGATCGTTGACCCAGCGTGGCTGCCACGCCGGCCAGGTCGTCACCCGTGTTCGTCTGCGCGCCTAGAGCACGCGCCACCGTCGAGGCCACCAGGCTGGCATCGGACAGCGACGCAAATTCGACCCACCAGGCATCGGCTCCGAACGTGGCTCGCAAGCGACTCATGGCGGCCTGCGCGAGCCGCGTCTTGCCGATGCCGCCGGCCCCGACGATCGTCACGAGCGCGTGTGACTTGATCTCTTCGACCACTTCCGCCAGCTCGGTTTCACGTCCGATGAGCAGGGACGCCGGCGCTGGTTCCGCGGCGAGCTTGACCGCGCGATCAGGATGGACAGGACGAAGACCGTCCTCGGCGTCCGGCTGGAGCGTGAATCGATAGCCTCGGCCGGGAACGGTCGCGATGGCCTTCGCGCCGAACACCTTGCGCAGGTAGGACATCTGCACCTGCAGGTTGTTTTCCTCGACAACCAGACCGGGCCAGACCAGATCCAGCAACTCTGACTTGGAAATCGTTCTGTCGCGAAACTCCAGCAGCACGAACAAGAGATCCAGGGCGCGTCCGCCCAACGCAACCGCAGCACCGTCAACGAGAACACGCCGCTCCGATGCACGGACCTCGATGCGATCAAAGGCAATTGTCGGCGGAAGCGAAAGCGTCTTGAACATGGGATGCAGGTGTCAAAAGACAAACACGGCAACCCGCGCCGAGTTGCTCGATTGCGGGGCCGCCATGTCGACGGCATGTCCGCCTTGGGCGACTCTAGCTTGCCGTCGATGCGCTTCGGTGAACCTGACCTTAAGGGTTCTGAAATCGACTACAACGTGAAGTCGTAGTCGATCGTCAACGGCGCATGGTCGCTGAAGCGCGGGTCGAGATGGATGTGCTCCTTGCGCGCGAGCTTGGCGATGCCGGGCGTCGCAAGGTGGTAGTCGAGACGCCAGCCCACGTTCTTCGCCCACGCCTGGCCGCGGTTGCTCCACCACGTGTACTGCTCTTCCTTGTCGTTGAGCGTGCGGAACACGTCCACCAGGCCGCCATCGGTCAGCAGCTTCGTCATCCAGTCGCGTTCTTCCGGCAGGAAGCCCGAGTTCTTCTGGTTGCCCTTCCAGTTCTTCAGGTCGATCT
>FSXQ01003303.1_pt1 | contig 11892 bp, 9 predicted proteins | sample 1638011 | NCBI WGS metagenome assembly FSXQ01 (sample SAMEA3914789, study PRJEB12502) | metagenome | biome: forest; material: soil | place: Canada | collected 2011-07-03 | depth 0.3 m | reverse complement strand
CGCGGGCAAGGAGCTCGACTACGCGTTCAAGGGCTACGAGAACGGCGCGGTCGATTTCCTCTACAAGCCGCTCGACGCCTACGCCGTCAAGAGCAAGGTGCAGGTGTTCGTCGACCTGTATCGCCAACGTACCGAGCTGCGCCGGCAGCTCGTCGCGCTGGAGGAATCGCGCCGGCTCCAGCAGGCGCTGGTCTCCGAGCTGCAGATCGCGCAGGTCGACCTGAAGCGCGCGCTGCAGATGCGCGACGAGTTCATGTCGATGGTGGTGCACGAGCTGCGCACCCCGCTGAGCGTGCTCGCCATGGAGGTCCGGGTGCGCCAGCACCAGATCGCGGCGGAGAACGCCGCGTTCTTCGCCCCCGAGAACCTGTCGCGGATGTTCGAGCGCGACCAGCGCCAGGTGCGCAGCCTCACGCGCCTGATCGACGACATGCTCGATGTCTCGCAGATCCAGCACGGCAAGCTGTCGATCCGGCGCGGCAAGTGCGACCTCACCGCGATGCTCAGGCGCGTGGTGGCCGAGGTGCAGGGCCAGCGCACCGACGTGCCGATCACGCTGCAGGCCGACGGCGTCGACCTGGTCGGCGACTGGGACGAGTTCCGCCTCGAGCAGGTGGTCGTGAACCTGCTCACGAACGCGCTGCGCTACGGTGGCGGCAAGCCGATCCGCGTGGAGTCGAGCCAGTTGCCCGGCGCCGCCACGATCCGCGTCAGCGACGCGGGCGTGGGCATCGCGCCCGACGACCGGGTGCGCGTCTTCGAGCAGTTCGTGCGCGTGGGCGACCAGTTGCGCACACCGGGCCTCGGCCTGGGGCTGTACATCACCAAGCAGCTGGTGGAGGCGCACGGGGGCACGATCGACGTGGAGAGCACGCTGGGCGAGGGGTCCACGTTCACCGTTGCATTGCCCTCGACCTCGGCAGACGCGCTGCCCGCCGCGAAGACGGCGAAGGCCGTCTGAGCCGTCAGGCGACCTTCGTCGGCTCCGCCGCGGGTTCGAGGATGGAGGCGTTCGCCGCCTCCATGTCCGGCTCCGGTCGCACGACCGGCAGGGCCGGCAGCGCGTGGCGCGTGTCGGACAGCGTGTTGACCGCGAGTTGCAGCGCGTCGAGCATCGCATAGCGGCGGCGATACATCGCACGGCGCTTGGTCGGCACCTCCTCGAGCGGACGCAGCGCGGGTGCGAGCGGCAGCGTCCAGTTGCCGCCGTCATCGCGCGTGCCTTCGTGCTCGGCCCAGAACGCGCGGTAGTCGAAGCGCAGGCGCGAATCGCGCAGGTTCCAGCGGCCCTTGACGTGGTTGCCAGGGTCGACGCCCTGCAGCCGGGTCACGCCCCATTGCGCCGCGAGCACGCGCAGCGTGTGCACCAGGAGGTGCGGCGGGCGCATGCCGTGCGCGGCGTGCGTGACGTCGCGGATGCGATCCAGGCCCTCGTCCTTCAGCGACGGACCCTGGACGTTGCCCATCAACAGCGTCTGCGCGTCGGTGCAGCCGAAGCCGATGCTGTACAGGCGCACGCCGTCGGCGCCGAGCAGGCCGATCTGCCACAGGCCTTCGTGAAAGCTCACGTCGTTGAGCGACAGCACCACGCGGGTGTGGTCCGTCAGCTCCAGCAAGGTGATGCCGTGCGTGAGCAGGCTGCGCTCGTTGGCGTCGCCGCCGACGGACGCGCAGACCGTGCGCAGGCTCGCCAGCGTGGTGCGCAGGCGGTCCCCGGCGCGCATGCGGCGGTCGATCAGGTGGTTCATCACCGGATAGAACGCGCGCGGCTGGGCGCGGAACAGCGCCTGGGCCAGCGCGTGGCCATCGAGTTCGCGCAACAGGCGGCCGCGCACCTTCCACGTGAGCGCGAGGCGCCACAGGTACTTGATGCGGCGCTCGAGGTTGAGGTCGAACGCGTCCCCGAACATCGCGCCCGCACCGGGCCACGCCAGCGTGGCCGAATTCGAGGAGACGCCCGGGGCGTCGAGGGAGGTGAGGAGCATGGGGGCCGTTCGGCTAGGGGAGCGGCAGCGCGCTCGTTGAGCGTGCGAGTGTGGGAGGCCCAGCTATCGGATCCCTGTCGGTTCAGGCAGCCGCAAGAAAGTGTTGCTGTCTTGTATCCGAAAAGTGTCAATTCCTCCGCAATCGGCGCCCGCTTCGGGCTGTCGAGGTCCGCCGGTCCGGCCCAGGCACAATCTCCGGCCATGCGACTGCTGCTGATCGAAGACGACATCCACATCGCGCGCGAGCTGATCCTGCGCTGGCGTGACAGCGAGCGCGTGGCGCAGCACGCGTCGACGCTGGCCGACGCCGACGCGGCGCTGGGGGAGGCGACGTTCGACATCGTCCTGCTGGATCTGGGCCTGCCCGATGGCGACGGCATGGAATGGCTGGCCGCCTACCGGCAGCGCGACCCCCAGGGCGCCGTGCTGGTGATGACGGCGCGTGACCGGGTGGCCGATCGCGTGAAGGGCCTGCGCCTCGGCGCGGACGACTACGTCGTCAAGCCGTTCGACCCCGAGGAGCTCGATGCCCGCATCGACGTGCTGGTGCGCCGCGCCAACATCGCGCGAACGCGGGCGATCCGTTTCGGCCGGCTCGACCTGATCCAGGAGACCGCCGAGGTGCTGCTCGATGGCAAGCGCCTGGACATGTCGCCGCGCGAATACGAGCTGCTGTTCATCCTGATGCGCGCCGCGCCGCGCCTGGTGACCAAGCGGGCGCTGGTGGACGCCTTGTCCGAACGCAACGTGGAGCTCAACGACGCGGCCGCGGAGCTCTACGTCTCGCGGCTGCGCAAGAAGCTCGAAGGCACGGGCACCGGCATCCGGACGCTGCGCGGCGTCGGCTATCAACTGGCCATCGCGGTGCCGACGCCGGGGTCCAAGGCGGAAGGCGCCGCGTGAGCGCAACGCGGCCGCCGGCGCGGCCGATCCTGTATCGGCAGCTGACGCTGCGCCTGATGGTTCCGCTGGTGCTGATCGTCGCGGTCGTCGGCGCGATCGGCCTGCTCAGCGCCGGGGCCGAGACGGCCACGGTGTTCGACCGCTGGCTGCTGGATGCTGCCGTCTCGCTCGCCGACCAGGTGCGCAGCAACCCGGGCACGGGAGCCAACGCGGTGGACCTGCCCGAGGCCGCGCGCACGATGCTTGCCTACGACGAAATCGACCACACGTGGTTCAGCGTGCAGGACGGCGACCGGGTGCTGGTCGGCAGCGCCGGCATCCCCGGCAGGGGCGTCAACACGGCCGTTTACGCCGACGGACGCGCCTTCGACGCGGTCTACGAAGGCGCACGGGTGCGCGTGGCGGTGGTCAGGGCGCCGTGCGCCGGTTGCGAGAACGTGCTGGTGCTCGTCGCCGAGACGATGCTCAAGCGCCAGCGCTCCAGTCGCGTCGTCGAGTGGCTGCTGATTCCGCTGGGCCTGATGCTGTTGGTGACGTGCTCGGCGATCTGGTTGGCGGTGCGCCGCACGGTGCGGCCGCTGGAGGCGCTGGCGGAACAATGGAACCGCCAGTCGCATGCGTCGCTGCGTCCGATTCCAGAGGACGACCTGCCGCACGAGCTGTTGCCGTTCGCCACTGCGCTGAACGACCTGTTGTCGCGCATTCGCGAGATCCTCGTGCGCGAGCGCATGTTCGCCGCGGCCGCCGCGCATCAGCTGCGCACGCCGCTCACCGCGCTGCGGCTGGGCATGGCCCGCGCACGCAACAGCCCTGATCTGGCGAGCGCGCGCGCGGTGCTCGACGAATTGATGCAGGTCACGGAACACACCGGCCGGCTGGTGCAGCAACTGATGCTGCTGGGCCGCCTTGATCCCGAAGGGCGCGGCGACATCGACCGCACGCCGGTCGACCTGCGCGACGTCGCGCGTGACGTGTGCGGCCTGTTCGCCGAGGTGGCGCTCGAGCACCACGTCGACCTGGAGCTGCAGATCCCCCCCACGCCGGTCACCGTGGTCGCCCAGTCGGACCTGCTGGTGGAGGCGCTGGCCAACCTGATCGACAACGCGCTGAAGTCCGCGGGTCGAAAAGGCCAGGTGCTGATCGGCGTCACCGCGTCGCCGCCCACCTTGCGGGTCTGCGACAGCGGCCCGGGCATCAAGCCGTCCGAACGCACGCTGATCTTCGAGCGCTACGCACGTGGCGCGCGCCCGCGCTGGGAAGGCACCGGCCTGGGCCTGGCCATCGTGCGCGACGTCGCGACGCTGCACGGCGCCACGGTGACGGCGACGGATGGCGAGCTGGGCGGCGCGTGCTTCACGATCGAATTCGCGCCGGGCGAGGCGTCGTGACCGGCGACGCTTCGCCGAGGCGATCCCGCGTCGTTCGACTGACTGCTACGCCGGATCACGCGCTGACGGCGTGCCGGCGCCTGCGACGTCCACGGCCCCCAGAAGGCGCTTGAGAAGCGTCGGGCTCGCCGGTTTGGTGAGGTGGTGATCGAAGCCCGCGCTTTGCGACCGAGCACGATCCTCGTGCGAACCCCAACCGGTGAGTGCGATCAGCACGGTTCGCTGGAAAGCCGGCTTCTTGCGCAGGGCGGCGGCCACTTCGAGGCCATTCATGCGGGGCATGCCGATATCCAGGAAGACGATGTCCGGCCGGTAGGCCTCGGCCAGCTCGAGCGCTTCGATTCCGTCATAGGCCACGCTGGTGTCGTGCCCCAGGGCCTGCAGGAGGATGGCGAGACTGTCGGCGGCATCGACGTTGTCGTCGACGACGAGGATCCGGCGCGCCCTTGTCGCACTCCCGTCATCGGCATGGCCTTCGGGCTCGCGATCCTCCAGGTTCTTCGCCACGGACATGGGCAGGCGAACCTCGAACACGCAGCCGAGACCCTCGCCCGGGCTCGTGACGGAGACCGATCCGCCGTGGAGCTCGACGAGGCTGTGAACCAGCGACAAGCCGATGCCGAGGCCGCCCGGGGAGGCGTTGCGCCGGCCGGTCACCTGGCTGAACATGTTGAAGACCGTCGACAGCGAGGAGGCCGGCAAGCCGATGCCGGTGTCCGAGACGACGACGACGGCCTGGCCGCCGTCACGACGCAGCTCGATCGTGATGTGTCCACCCGGAGGGGTGTACTTCACCGCGTTGTTCAACAGGTTGCTGAATATCTGGGTCAGCCGCGTCGCGTCGCCATCGACCACGAGGGGTTCGTTCGGGAGGCGCACGGACAGCTCCTGTTGCCCGAGCTTGAGCAAGTCCGCGTGCATCTCCACCGCGGCCTCCACCAGGGGCGCCAGCTCCAGACGGCGCGTCTTCAATTCGATCCTGCCTTGGGTGATGCGGGCCACGTCGAGCAGATCGTCGACCAGGGAGACAAGGTGATGGAGCTGTCGTTCCATCATGTCTCGCGCGCGCGCCACCGGCGCGGGCGCATCCTCGAGCAGCTTGAAGATCTCCAGTCCGTTCTGGATCGGCGCCAGGGGATTCCTCAGCTCGTGCGCCAGCACGGCCAGGAACTCCGTCTTGCGCCGGCTGGCCTCGGACAGATCCGCAGCCAGCTTGCGCAGGTCATCCGCGGCAAGACGCTCGCGTTCACTGATGGCCTGGAGCTCGACCGTGGAGCGATGCTCGGCGGATATGTCACGGAAAATCTTCGCAAAGCCCTGAAGCTGTCCGTCGGCGTCCCGCAATCCGACCATGACGCCGTCCGCAAAGAAGCGTTCGCCGCCCTTCTTGACGTGCCACCGCCGGTCGCTGGCGCGTCCTGCGGCTGCCGCACGTTGCATCTCGGACTTCCACACCGAGGCGTCCCGGTCTTCTGCCGTGAAGAAGAAACTGATCGGCTGTCCGATGGCCTCTTCCGCGGTCCATCCCGTCACCGAGCGGCAGCCGCCCTCCCATTCGGTGACCCGTCCTTCGACGTCCGTGATGACGAAGCCGTAGTCGGTGGTGTTGTCGAGGATCAGTCGAAGGCGATCCTCCCGGGCCCGGATCGTTGCCGCTGCCCTGTTGCGCTCCTCGGCGGCAAGCTCCCGCGTCTTGCGGAACAGGTCGGCGAATATCGCCACCTTGGCTCTCAACACCGCGGGTTCGAGCGGCTTCGTCATGAAATCGACGGCCCCGAGCCGGTAGGCCTCGTCCTTCGGGAAGTCCGCGTCGAGCATCGCCGTCAGGAAAACGATCGGGGTACGGCTTGCTCGTGGATGAGCGCGTATGCGACTTGCGGTCTCGAAGCCCGACATGGTGGGCATTCGCACGTCCAGCAGCACCACGGCGAAGTCGTCCCGCGCCAGGAGGTCCAGCGCCTGCTCGCCAGAACTTGCCCGGACCAGGTTCTCTCCGAGCTCGGCAAGAATCACTTCCAGGACGACCAGATTTGAAATCTTGTCGTCGACGAGAAGGATATTTACGGGATTCACAAGGTTCTCTGGCGGTGGAAACGAGAGGCTCGCTCGTCTGCAGGAGGTTGGGCGACCCTGTGCTTCGTGGCAGATCGGCCCCTTGGAAGTGCTGGAGGCAATCGAAGCTCGACAGGCAAGAAGGACAAGGGGCAGGTGGTGTTCCCGCCCGACGATCATCCCATGCGAAGACGCCCGGGGCCTGCACGCCGACCCGCGGCGCGGTGCCAGGCGCCAATACCGAGCCCTATCTCGGATCGGTCGACGGCAACAGCCGGTCGTACTCCTTCTTGACCACGGCATAGCATTCGCAGCTGCGTTCCTCGAGCTTCGCGCGGTCCAGGACGGTGATGTGGCCGCGGCTGTAGCTGATCAATCCGGAGCGCTGCAGTTTCACCGCCGCTTCGGTCACGCCCTCGCGCCGGACCCCGAGCATGTTCGCGATCAGCTCCTGCGTCATCACGAGCTCGTTGCCCTGCAGGCGGTCGAGGCTCAGCAACAGCCAGCGACACAGTTGCTGGTCGAGCGAATGGTGGCGATTGCAGACCGCGGTCTGCGCCATCTGCGTCAGCAAGGCCTGCGTGTAGCGCAGCAGCAGGTGAAGCACAGGGCCGGCAAGGTTGAATTCCGCCTTCATCCGCTCGGCGCTCAGGCGGTAGCCCTTGCCCGCGCTCTGCACGACCGCCCGGCTGGGCGTGGTCTCGCCGCCCATGAACAACGACACGCCGACGATGCCTTCGTTGCCGACGATCGCGATCTCCGCCGAGGCGCCGTTTTCCATGACGTACAGCAGCGAGACGATGGCCGTCGTCGGGAAATAGACGTGGCTCAGGACGCTGCCCGATTCGTAGAGCACCTTGCCCAGCGGCAGGTCGACCTCCTCGAGCGCATGCTCCCAACGCTTCCATTCGGGATCAGGCAAGGATTGGAGGAGGTGGTTCTTCTTGGGATTGGTCATGGTGGCTGCCCGGCCGCCACGCGCCCGGAATGGGGATCGGGAATGTGCGGACGAGCGAAGAAGACTACTCTACCCGTCGAGCCTGTCGGGTTGCTCGCTAACCCGCATGCACGCCGCAGTGCGGGTGGATCGGCGCAGCGGCTACAAGCCGGCGCGATCGGGTTCCAGGTCGGATTCGCGGAGCATCACGGGCTCGATCGCGCCCCGCGCGACGCGCCGCCGCACGGCCTCTTCGAGCTCGTCCTGGTTCGTCCGGAACGTCGCCATCGGATCGTCGCCCACCGAGCGCGGCGCGCAACGATGCTGGAGCGTTTCGCGGCTGACGGTCGCGCCCACAGCGATGCCGGCGATCGGCACCCAGAAGCGCACGCAGCCGGAAGCCTCGTGAAAGAAGGGGGTGTGCATGGACAGGTCCTCCAACGGCCGATGCGGGGCGCGGCGCGTCGTTGCTCAACCTGCTCGGTTCCGCTTCGGGCGGCGTCGCGATTCCATGCGCATTCTTGGTCGCTCGGGCGAGCGGCGTCTGTCTGCCAGCGCACAGACGAAGGCGCCGGACCGACCTCGCGATGAGTCGATTCGCCTGGCTGCGCGGCCTCATTCTCCCAGGGCCAGATGCAACGGGAGGGCGATCGTGAAGACGCATCCTGTCCCGGGAACGTCCCGGACGGACAGCGTGCCGAAGTCGGCCTCGACGCTGTGCTTGGCGATGGCCAGGCCGAGGCCCAGCCCCGTCCTGTCGGCGCCACGCTGGGTGAATGGCGTGAACATCGCCTCGGCTGTCCCATGTTGCAGTCCGCCGCAATGGTCGTGCACTTCGATGTGCGCCCTGCCGTCCAGTACGAATGAGTGGAGAGTGATGTCCGTGTGCGGGTGCGTGAACTTGAAGGCGTTCTGAAGAAGATTGGCCAGGGCCGCGTGCAGCATGGCCCGGTTTCCGCGGACGGACGTGCCCTCCGGGACGGGACCGACCTTCAGTCCGCAGCCGGCCGCGTCCGCTTCGAGGCGCGCGGCGCTCTCCGCATCCTCGACGAACGACGCGACGGAAAAGACCTGCCGCTCCGACAGCGTTCCGTGGCGCACCTCGTCCACGGCGCGATCGATGAGGAGGCCCAGCGACGCGAGGCTGCGTTTGAGCACCGAGCCGGTCGCGCCGGCCATGTTCAAGTTGCCGAATTCCAGCGCGCTCACCGCCACGCTGGCGGTCGAGAGCGCGTTTCGGAGCTCGTGTACCAGGAAGCCGGCGCGCTCCCGGGCTTCGTTCGCGTGGCTCTTCAAGACCCGGGCGTCACGCTGCGACGTGAACTCCAGCACGGCGTCCGCGATGGCGTTGTCCAGGCACCGGTTCAAGGTGCGGAACTCATCGACCGCAAAGGGGGCGTCGCGCTCGAATGCCAGGTCCGTGACGGCCTGGCAAAGGTCGCCATAGTCGTGGACGACCTGGTCCACCGTGTATCCCAGCGCCAGGAGACTTGAACCGTGTGCGGTGGCACTCATGCCGATCTCGGAGAGGATCGACGCATCGCCGCCTGGGGGGCCGGAGATTCCGACACTCTCCTCTTGGTCGCCGGCCTCCTCCGCCACCAGCGTTCGGACAAGCTGGTCCAGGACCATTGGAACGCCGTTCGCAAGCTGGGCTTCGCTCGCGGCTCTCCGGGGTCTTGCCGCAACCTTGGCCGTGCATCTTGCGATCAGCTCGGCACGGTTGTTGTGCAAGAAAACGTGCATCATCGAGAAGTCCCTTTTCACATCGCCGTCCGGGTCTCTATCGACGGACGCGCAAGACTCCTGGACGGACTATGAAAAGGTACCTCGTTTTGGCCGCCCCGTCCGTTCGGTGACGCACAGAGCCGCCTTCGGCCATGCGCCGCGGTTTCGACGGCTCGGCCGTGCGGCCTTGGGCGGCGGCGGCGGAGCCGGCCACTGCGCGCGATCCGAAGACGCGACCGGTTCAGGGCGGGCGGACACCGTCCGGCTTGGAGTGGCGCGAGGCTTCGTGCAGGCCTTCAGCGCCGCGACCACCAGAGGCACTGCGCCGAAGACGATGAACACGACGTCTCCGGGCATGCGCAGCCATTCGAGCCAACGCGATCGGTCGCTGCCGATGTACGCGGGTCCGCGCATGTGCCCGTACCCGTTCTGCAGCGAGTCCCAGGCCTGAAGCGCCCCGTTCGGGAAGAGACTCGTCGCCACCATCGTCGCGAGTCCGATGCTGGTGCCCCAGAAGGCGATCCGGATGGTCTTCCGGATGCCCGGCCAGCGCGCCTCATCGCACGTCCGGCTGAGCACGAACACCATCAGTGCGACGGCCAGCATGCCGAACACGCCCGTCATCGCGGCGTGGGCGTCGCCACTGAACACCGCCGTGCCTTGGTCATCGACGACCCGCACGGGAATCGGCGGGGTGTTCCGATAGGACAGCGAGGTGATCGTGACCAGCCCGGCGAAGCCGAGCAGCATCCCGATGGCGATGGCTGGCAGCCGCCACCGCGACAGCGGCCTGTCGTCCTGGGTCAATGGATGTGCCGCGACGCTCATGACGTGTCCCCCCCGGGGCGCCCGATTGCCTGGAAGGAACGCATCGTCATCGCTGGCGAAACGCGGCGTCTGTGCGGTAGCCAACACATCCCGGGTCAGTCAAGGGGGTGCCCGGACATCCGCTCGAGCGCAATCGGCGGGTCGCCGCCGCTAGCCGGGCCGCCGTCCCCTCACCGCATTGGCCCGCGCGCTGTACGTGATCCTGCCGTCGGCGTCCGCCTTCAGCCGCGCGCGCAGGCGCTCCTTCAGGAGCTCCCCGCCGCCGCCGGGCATGTCCGACAGCCGCGGCCCGATGACCGGCCCCCTGCGCGCCACCGACCACAAGGTGTCGAAGTCGGCGAAGGTGCGCTCGACGACCAGTTCGTGCGTCTCGACGTCGACCAGGCCGGCGGCCATCCAGGACGATTGCAGCGCGTCCAGGTTCGCCGCCTCGACGCTGGGCGGCCACAGTGGCGGCTGGCCCAGACGGGCCATCTCGTCCTGCAGCGCGAAGTAAGGGAAGCCGCCGCCGAGGATGTCCCAGGCATAGGCGCAGACGCCGCCGCCAGGGCGGATCACGCGCACCATTTCCGCGATGCCCTTCGCGGGGTCCGGCACGAAGAAGATGACCAGCGCCATCACGGCGGCATCGAACGCGCCGTCGGCATAGGGCAGCGCCATCGCGTCCCCGCGGCGGAATTGCGCCGGCGCATTCGCCAGGCGGCTGCGCGCGAACGCCAGTTGCTCGTCGGACGGATCGATCCCCTGGATCTCGCGCGCGGCGCAGCGCTCGGCCAGCAGTTCGGTGAACGCGCCGTTGCCGCAGCCCACGTCCACCCAGCGCAGGCCGGCCGCGGGCGACAGCCAGTCCAGGAACGCGTTGCCCGCGAGCAGGCTCCATTTGCCCATGAAGTCCTCGTAGGCCGCGCCGTCGTCGAATCGGATCTGCTCTCCCGCCATCGCCGTCTCCCGGTCGGTTCGAGCGCGAAGTATGGCCCTTCCATCAGATCGCTCGACCTGCGCGAGATCGGCGACGCGCGTCTGCCGTCAGCCGTGTTCCTTGATGAACAGGTCGCGATCGGGCGCGAAGTTCGCGTGCAGCGGCAGCAGGGCGCCGCCGAGCGCGCCGGCGTCCGCGCCGATCGTTCCTGGAAACAGCTGCGGCGCATTGACCCCTTCCCAGTTCGAGCGGTGCATCGCGGCCTGCGTCGCCGCGATCAGCTCGTCGAGCAGGCTCCGGTGGATCGCGCCGTCGATGATCACGCCGTCCAGGTCGAGCAGGCAGGTCGCGCCGTTGATCGCGTGGGCGATGGCCGTGGCGGCGCGGTCCAGCCAGGCGCGCGTGACGTCGCGCCAGGGCGGTTGCAGCGCCTCGGGGCCGTCGAATCCGGGGTCGGGCAGGCCGGCGTCGCGCCACGCCGACTCCAGCGTGTGCAGCGAGGCCACGCTCAGCAGCTGGGGCGGCGCGCCGCGGCCGTCGGGCAGGCCCAACGGCATCGATCCGATCGCGCCGGCATTGCCGGTGAGGCCGTTGCGCAGATGGCTGTCGATGACGAGGCCGCCGCCGATGAACGTGTCCACGAAGATGTAGAGAAAGCTGTGCATGCCGCGGCCGCGGCCCTCGACGAGCTCGGCCACGCAGGCAGCGGCGGTGTCCTTCATCGCCATCACGGGCCAGTCGCACATGTCGGCGACGGCCTCGCGCAGGTCGAGCCGGTTCCAGCGCTCGGCGGCGGCGGCCGTGACGCCCAGCAGCGATTGCCAGCTGCTCAACGCGAGCGGCGCGGCCAGGCCCACGCCCTGCAGTCGCAGGCGGCGATCGGGCCCGAGCTTGCGGCGGATCGCGGTGAAGCGCAGGCGAAGCTCGGCGAGCACCTCCTCGGGATCGGGGAAGCGGTAGTCCAGCGACCAGCGCGCGCACGGCTGCCCGGAGAAGTCGATCAGCAGCGTGTCGAGCCGGCGCCGGCCCACCTTGATGCCGATGGCGTACGCGCCGTCCGGCGCCAGCGACAGCGGCACCGACGGCTGGCCCACCTTGCCGCGCACCGGCTCGCCCTTGCGCAGGTAGCCGTCGTCGATGAGGCTCTTGGTG
>FSXQ01001824.1_pt1 | contig 11902 bp, 11 predicted proteins | sample 1638011 | NCBI WGS metagenome assembly FSXQ01 (sample SAMEA3914789, study PRJEB12502) | metagenome | biome: forest; material: soil | place: Canada | collected 2011-07-03 | depth 0.3 m | reverse complement strand
CCGGTAGATTGGTCCCGCCACTTTCCGAGCGAGGAGATCCTTACACGTGCGCAAGATCCTGATCGTCGGCGGCGGTTACGCCGGTCTGTACACGGCGAAGAAGCTGGAGAAGTGGCTCCGTCGGGGCGAAGCGCAGGTCACCATGGTCGACCCGCTGCCGTACATGACCTACCAGCCGTTCCTGCCCGAAGTGGCGGCCGGCTCCATCGAGCCGCGGCACGCGGTCGTCGCGCACCGTCGTCACCTGAAGAAGACCAAGGTGATCACGGCCGCCGTCTCGAAGATCGATCACGCGGCCAAGACCGCCGAGATCACGCCGGCGATCGGCGACCCGTGGACGGTCGACTACGACATCGTCGTGGTGACGGCCGGCGCCGTGTCGCGCACCTTTCCGATCCCGGGCGTCGCCGATCAGGCCATCGGCCTGAAGAACATCGAGGAGGCGATGGCCATCCGCGACCGGATGACCGACAATTTCGCCAAAGCCTCGAACCTGCCCGCCGGGCCTGAGCGCGACCGCTTGCTGACGACCGTCGTGGTCGGTGGCGGCTTCGCCGGCATCGAGATCTTCGCCGAGCTGCGCAGCTTCGCCAGCTCACTGGTCGGCAGCTACCACCAGCTCGAGATGGATGACACGCAGTTCCACCTCATCGAGGCGATGGGCCGCATCATGCCGGAGGTGTCGCTGAAGACGAGCCTCTGGGTGATCAAGGATCTCGCCCAGCGCGGCGCCGACATCCATCTGAACACGCAGCTCGCGAGCGCGGTCGACGGCAAGATCGAGATGTCGACCGGCGAGACCTTCGAGTCGGACCTGATCATCTGGACCGCCGGCGTGATGGCCAACCCGGTGATCCGCAACACCGATCTTCCCGTCGAGGAGCGCGGGCGCCTGCGCGTGCAGGCCGATCTGCGGGTCATCGGCGACGCCGGCGTGGTGCCGGATGCCTGGGGCGCCGGCGACGTCAGCGCGGTTCCGGATCTCACCGGCGACGGCGTCGGCGGGTTCACCGTGCCGAACGCCCAGCACGCGGTGCGCCAGGGCAAGCTGCTCGCTCGCAACCTGGTCGCCGACCTGCGCGGCGAGAAGCCGCGCGAGTACATCCACAAGAACCTCGGCGCGGTCGCCGGTCTCGGCCTCTACAACGGCGTGTACCAGAACGGCCCGATCGCCGTGAAGGGCCTGATCGCCTGGTTCATGCACCGCGGCTACCACGGCCTGGCGATCCCGTTCTGGGAGCGCAAGTTCCGCGTCTTCGGCAACTGGATCATGAACTTCTTCCTGCGCCGCGACCTGGTCGGCATTCCCGACCGCGACATCCCGCGCGCCGCGTTCGAGAAGTGGGCGTCGCGGCCCAAAGCGTAGTTCGCGGGCTGCCCGCGCACTAGCGTGACAACCGACGCCCGAGACAGGCGTCGGCGCTGGCGTCGCGGCGACGGTCGGAAATGACCGTCGCTCTAAGCTCCAGCGCGCGAGCTCCCGTAGCCCAATCGGCAGAGGCAGGCGACTTAAAATCGCTTCAGTCTGGGTTCGAGTCCCAGCGGGAGCACATTCGGGGTCCCGGTACGACGGGCGTCGCTGTCTCCGCCCGCGTTCGCCCGCGGTTTGTGAGGCTCGTCATCCCATTTCGGTTCGCGCTGAATCGGGCGCGAACCGAAATGGGGGTAGCGGGCACCCTCTCCGCTGCTTGCACCTGGACCGTCTGTCTGGGACAGTTGACCCACTTCGCGGACCGGCCGCGGACGGAGGCCGCATGTCCCGCATCCCCGCCACCGAACGGCGCAGCGCACTGGCGCACGCCGCCTTGGCCGTGATCGTGCGCGACGGTCTCGCTGCGGCGACGACCCGGGCGATCGTGGCCGAGGCCGGGATGCCGCTTGCCAGCTTCCACTATGCGGTTCCCTCCCGTGAGGAGTTGCTGAGCGACGTGATCGAACTGGTCGTCGCGGGCGAGGGGAGCGTCACCCTCGGCTCGCTCGACGTCGACGCCCCCGATCTGCGCTCGGCCGTGCGGGCGACCTTCGCCGCCTACCTCGACCTGGTGCGGGCCGATCCGGCGCGCGAGCAGGCGATGTTCGAGCTGACTCAGCACGCCCTGCGCACGCCCGCGCTCGCGAACCTGCCGCGCCGGCAGTACGACAGCTACCACGTCCTGGCGGCGCGCGTGCTCGCGGCCGGCGCGGGGCGGTACGCCACCGAATGGAATCTTCCGGTCGACGACCTCGCCCGGTTGGTCATCGCCCTCACCGATGGCATCACCCTCTCCTGGCTCGCCGATCGTGACGACGCCGCCGCCGAGCGCCTGCTCGACCTCGCGACCGACGCCGTCATGGCCCACACCCTGAATGGAGCACCCGCATGACCGCTGCACCGCCCGCACAACCCGCTGCACCGATCTCCCCGTTCGCCGAACCGACGCGTCGGGTGCCCGGTACCTGGATCGCGGTCTTCGCGACCGCGTGGCTGGGAATCTGGATGGCGCAGCTGACGCCCATCCAGCTGCTGCTGCCTCTGCAAGTGCAGGCCCAGCTGAAGGGCAACTACTGGGTGGACAGCGTGGTCGCGTTCGGCGTCATCTCGGGGATCGCCGGGGCGTGCGCCCTGGTGGCCTACCCCCTGGCCGGAGCCCTTTCCGACCGGACCATCTCGCGTTTCGGGCGCCGACGCCCCTGGATCCTCATCGGCGCTCTGATCTTCGCGGTCGGGCTGCTCCTGCTCGGCTTGCAGAGTTCACTGATCGGCGTCGGCGTCTTCTGGTGCGTCACCCTCATCGGATTCTGCGTGCTGAGCGCCGCACTCACCGCGACCATTTCCGATCAGGTCCCGGTCGGTCAGCGCGGACTCGTCTCCGGATGGATCTCGGCGCCCCAGGCGATCGGAACGATCCTCGGTCTGGTACTCGTGACCTCATTGGCGCTCAGCCAGTTCCTCGGTTACGCGCTGATGGCAGGCATCGTGGTGCTGCTCGTTCTTCCGTTCCTGTTCGTGGTGAAGGATGCGGTGCTCCCGCCCGAGTCGCGCCCGACGTTCACGTGGTCGGCTCTCCTCGCCGGGTTCTGGATCAGCCCCGTGAAGCACCCGGACTTCGGCTGGACCCTGCTCGGCCGCATCCTGGTCAACCTCGGCAACGCACTGGGCACGACCCTGCTGCTGTACTTCATCATGTTCGGGCTGCACCGGGAGAAGACGGCGCAGGACGACCTCATCTCTCTCACGCTCGTCTACATGGTGTTCGTGATCTTCGCCTCGATCCTGCTCGGCTGGGTCTCCGACGAGTTCGGCCGCCGCAAGGTCTTCGTGGTGGTCTCGGCGCTGCTGCAGGCGATCGCAGCCCTTCTGCTGGCCTTCGTCCCCGATATCGGCGTGACCTACCTGGCCGCCGGCCTGCTGGGACTCGGCTACGGCTGCTTCCTCTCCGTCGACCAGGCCCTCGCCACCCAAGTGCTCCCCGACGCCCACACCCGCGGCAAAGATCTCGGCATCATGAACATCGCGACGGCGGTGCCGCAGGCGGTCGCTCCGCTGCTCGGCGCGTGGGTGGTCGCCGCACTCGCCGGATTCACCGGGCTCTTCGCCCTGTCGGCGATCGTCGCGGTGCTCGGCGCCCTCGCGATCCTTCCGGTGAGGAGCGTTCGTTGATCGAGCTGGTCCGCCAGGGTCCGACGCCGTGGACCGACCCTGAGCACTGGTGGCCGCAGCTCGACGCTGCGACCGCAGAGCTCGATCCGCCGTTCGCGGCGCTCTCGGTCGAGGCGCTGGCGTGGAACGCGTACACGCTCCTCGATCGCGCGGCCGGCTCGCCGATCCGCGTCGCCAGCAAGTCGGTGCGGGTGCGCGCGGTGCTCGATGCGGTGCTCGCGCTGCCCGGGTATCGCGGCATCCTCGCCTACACCCTCGCGGAGGCGCTCTGGCTGGCCGAGACCCATGACGATGTCGTGGTCGGCTACCCGAGCGTCGATCGCGCGTCGATCGCCCGGCTCGCCGCCGACGAGCGCCTTGCTCGGCGCGTGACGATCATGGTCGACGACCTCGCTCAGCTCGATTTTGTGGATGCCGTGGTGCCGCCGCGAGGGCGTGCGACGATCCGCGTCTGCCTCGAGCTCGACGCGGCCTACCGTTCGCTCCTGCTGGGCTATGTCGGACCGCGGCGCTCTCCGGTTCGTGAACCGGCCGCCGCCCGCGCGATCGCGGCGGCGATCGTCGCTCGCCCTGGCTTCCGGCTGGTGGGGATGATGGGCTACGAGGGTCAGATCGCCGGACTCACCAACCGGGGCACAGGTCGGGGCACGATCATCCGCTCGATGCAGCGCGCCTCGGCGAAGGAGCTTGCCGAACGTCGCGGCGCGGCCGTCGCCGCGGTGCGCGAGGTCGCCGAACTCGAGTTCGTCAACGGCGGAGGGACCGGCTCGCTCGAGTCGACGCACGCCGATGCCTCGGTGACCGAGATCGCCGCAGGTTCTGGACTCTTCGGACCCCATCTCTTCGACGGCTACGTGCACTTCAAGCCCGCACCTGCCGCCTCGTTCGCCTTGAGCGTCGTCCGGCGCCCGACGGCTGACATCGTGACGCTGCTCGGCGGCGGCTGGATCGCCTCCGGCCCGGCCGGGGCGGACCGCGCGCCACAGCCGGTCTGGCCGCGGGGCCTGCGGATGCTGCCCCGCGAGGCCGCCGGTGAGGTGCAGACCCCGGTCACCGGCTCGGCCGCGCGCGAACTCGCGATCGGCGACCGGGTGTGGATGCGGCACACCAAGGCGGGCGAGCTCAGCGAGCACGTGAACGAGTTCGCGGTGGTCGAAGCCGGTTCGGTGGTCGAGCGGATCCCGAGCTATCGCGGCGAGGGGAAGGCATTCTTGTGAGCGAGACGATCCGACGCGCCGGCGCGGACTCCGACGATCTGCTGCGACCGGGGGGCAGCTGGCGCAACTGGGGGCGTTCCGAGCACTCGACGCCGGCCTTCCGGGCGAACCCGACGAGCGTCGACGAGGTGGTCGCGGTCGTGCGCGCCGCGCGCGAGCGCGGGCTGACCGTCAAAGCGGTCGGCGCCAGCCACAGCTTCACCGGGATCGCGGCGGCCGAGGGCGTGCTGCTCGACCTGGGCGGGCTCGACGGCCTGCTCGCGGTCGACATCGAGCGCGGCCGGGCCACGCTGGCCGCCGGCACCCACCTCTACCAGCTGCCGGCTCTCCTCGAGCCGTACGGCCTGGCGCTCGAGAACATGGGCGACATCGACCGGCAGACCATCGCGGGGGCGACGTCGACGGGAACCCATGGAACCGGAGCCCGGTTCCGCGGCCTCGCCGCACAGCTCGTCGCGGTCACGCTGGTGACGGCGGACGGTTCGATCCTGCGGATCAGCGAGACCGAGAACGCCGAGCTGCTGCCCGCCGTCCGGCTCGGGCTGGGAGCGCTCGGCATCGTGGTCGAGGTGACGGTGCAATGCGTGCCGGCGTTCCTGCTGCGCGCGGTCGAGCATCCGGAAGCCTTCGACGAGGTCCTCGACGACTTCGATGAGCGGGCGACGGGAGCCGACCACTTCGAGTTCTACTGGTGGCCGCACACCGATCGCGTCATGACCCGCACCAACAGCCGGCTGCCCGGCAACGCGGAACGCCGCCCGGTCGGACCGGTTGCCAATTGGGTCGAGGAGCGGCTGATGCAGAACGGCGCGCTGGCGCTGAAGGCGGGGCTCGGCCGACTCGTTCCCGCGCTGACCCCGTCGATCAACCGTCTCGCCACGAGGGTCTACGGCGATCGGGATCTGGTCGACCGCTCCTACGAGGTGTTCACGAGTCCACGGGTGGTGCGATTCCGAGAGTCGGAGTACGCGATCCCGCGGGCGGCTGTGCCGCAGGCCGTGCGCGATATCCGCGGACTGGTCGAGCGGAAGGGCTGGCGGCTCTCGTTCCCGATCGAGGTGCGGGTCGCGGCCGCCGACGAGAACTGGCTCTCGACGGCGTACCAGCGCGAGTCGGGCTACATCGCGGTGCACCAGTACTTCCGCGAGGACCACCTGCCGTATTTTCGGGCGATCGACGCGCTGCTGCGGGGCTACGACGGCCGGCCGCACTGGGGAAAGATCCACTTCCAGGAGTCGGAGGACCTGGCCGCCCGCTACCCGCGGTTCCGCGACTTCGGGGCGGTGCGCGATCGGCTCGACCCGGATCGGGTGTTCGCGAACCCGTACCTCGAGCGGGTGCTGGGCGCGTGAGCGCGACGGCCCATCCCGAGGGATCGGGTCCCACCGACCCACGCACGATCGCCGCCCTGCTCCCGGCGGGCTTCACGATCGGGGCCGCCACTGCCGCGATCCAGGTCGAGGGTGCGGCCGACGAAGACGGTCGTGGTCGCTCCACCTGGGACGAGTTCGCCGAGCGGTCGGAGCGAATCGCCGACGGCTCGACACCGCGGCTCGCAGCCGACCACTACCACCGCATGCCGGAGGATGTGGCTCTGCTCGCCGAGCTCGGAGTGGATGCCTACCGCTTTTCGATCGCCTGGCCGCGCATCCAGCCCGGCGGCTCCGGCCCCGCGAACCCGAAGGGCATCGCGTTCTACGACCGGCTGCTCGATGCGCTGCTGGAGGCGGGCATCCGGCCGATGGCGACTTTGTTCCACTGGGACACGCCCGAGCCGCTCGAGCGGCGGGGGGGCTGGCTGCGCCGCGACACGGCGGAGCGCTTCGCCGAGTTCGCCTCGATCGTCGGCACCGCGTTCGGCGACCGGGTCGCCGACTGGGTCACGATCAACGAGGCAGTCACGGTGACCCTCGACGGCTACGCGCTGGGCATTCACGCGCCGGGCCGGAGCCGGCTGTTCCGGGCGATCCCCGCGGCGCGGCAGCTGCTGCGGGCACACGGCCTCGCTGTCCAGGCGCTGCGAGCCGTTCCGGTGCGGGGCCGCATCGGGATCACCAACGCGCATTCACCGGTCTCGCCGGCGAGCAATTCCGCCGGCGACCTGGCGATGACCGGCGTCCTCGATTTCTTGCACAACCGGCTGTTCGCCGATCCGGTGCTGCTCGGCCAACGGCCGGAGGTGCCGCCGGGTCTGCCGATCGCCGAGCGGCTGGCCGTCCGCCTGCTGTCCCGGATGAGTCGCGCCGACCTGACCACGATCGCGCAACCGCTCGACTTCTACGGACTCAACTACTACTTCCCCTCGCGCGTGGGGGCAGGCCCCGAGCTCAGCGGGTCGTCGCCCGACGGGGACGCCGAGGCGATGCGCTCGGTGCCCTTCCACCTCGAGGAGTGGCCGGAGCATCCGGTCACCGGATTCGGCTGGCCGGTGGCGCCGGATCAGCTCACGGTGATGCTCGGCGAGCTTCACGAGCGCTATGGGGCCTCGCTCCCGCCCGTGGTCATCACCGAGGGCGGCGCGAGCTATCCGGATGCCGTCGGCGACGACGGCCAGGTCGACGACGCCGAGCGGGTGGAGTACTTGGCCGCGCATATCGCGGCAGCTGTGGCCTCCCCCGTCGAGGTGCAGGGCTACTACGTGTGGTCCCTCCTGGACAACTGGGAGTGGGCGGTCGGCTTCACCCAGCGATTCGGGTTGGTGCATGTGGACTTCGACACGCTCGTGCGCACCCCCAAGCGCTCCTTCGGGTGGCTGCGGGATGTCCAGCGGATCCGGCGGGCGGCGGATCGGGCAGGCTAAACGCGCTGCAGCGCCGCGAACGGCACCTCGCCGAGCCGCGCCCGCCCGTCCAGCGCCGCGAGTTCGAGCACCACCGAGACTCCGGCGGTGGCCAGCCCGGCATCCGCGAGCAGGCCGAGCGACGCCTCGAGCGTGCCGCCGGTCGCGAGCACGTCGTCGACGAGCAGGACGCGCGTGCCGGCGGGCACCTCGTCGCGGTGCAGTTCGAGGGTCGCCGTGCCGTATTCGAGGGCGTATTCCCGGCTCACGGTGGGGCGCGGCAGCTTGCCGGCCTTGCGGATCATCACCACTCCGGTGCCGGCGACCACGGCGGCCGCGGCGGCGAGCACGAATCCCCTGGCCTCCACTCCGGCGATCACCTCGAACGACCCGGCGAACGGCACGATCAGCTCGTCGATCACGCTGCGGAGAGCCGCGGCATCCGCGAACACCGGGGTCAGATCGCGGAACAGGATGCCAGGTTCCGGAAAGTCGGGGACCACGGCGGTGAGGCGCTCGAGGGCGTCGGTGGCGTCGGTCACCAGCCGATCATGTCACGGGCGGCGAGACGCGCACGGCGCGTTCAGCGCGTCCGCCGTCGGAGCGTGAGCGCAGCAAGCACGACCGAGCCGACCGCGAAGGCGGCGACCACCGAGAGCTCGACGAGCACGTCGCCGCCAGCGTCGGACTTCGTCGCAACATCGTCGAGCGCAGCGATCGAGTGCGACAGGGGCAACCAGTCGGAGATCGTCTGCAGCACATCGGGCATCTTGTCGCGGGCGACGAGAATGCCGCCGAGCAGGATCTGCGGTGCCACGAAGAGCGGCATGAACTGCACGACCTGGAACTCGGTGTTCGCGAACGCACTCGCCAGCAGTCCGAGCATGGTGCCCAGCAGGCCGTTGGCCACTGCGACGAGCACGAGCAACCAGGGCTCGCCTGTGATCTCGAGGCCGCACACCCACACCGCATATGCGACCGCGACGAGAGCCTGTGCAACCGCGAGCAGGCCAAAAGCCAGCGCATAGCCGGCGATGAAGTCGCCCTTGCCGAGCGGCATCGTGAGCAGGCGTTCGAGCGTTCCGGACCGCCGTTCGCGCAGGGTCGTGATGCTCGTGACGAGGAACATCACGATGAAGGGGAACAGCCCGAGCATCGCTGGGCCGACCTGGTCGAATACCGGAGTGTTGTCGAAGATCCAGGCCAGCAACCCGATGAGCAGCGCGGGCACGACGAGCAGGAGCGCGATCGTGCGCGGGTCCTGCCGGATCTGCGCGAGCACCCGACCGGCCGTCGCGAGGGTGAGCCGCGGACTCACGCTGCCCGCCCCTGCTGCTCACGCTCGACCAGGATCAGGAACGCCTCGTCGTGGTCCTTCGCGCCGGTCGCGCGCAAGATGCCGCCGGGGGTGTCGTCTGCAATCACCTCACCCGCACGCAGGAGGATGAGGCGATCGCAGCGGCGGGCCTCGTCCATGACGTGGCTGCTGATGAGCAGCGTCGTGCCGTCGGCGGCGAGCTGCGCGAAGAGATCCCACAGGTCGCGACGAAGCACCGGGTCGAGTCCGGCGGTCGGTTCGTCGAGCACGAGCAGCTTCGGGGCGCCGAGCAGCGCGATCGCGAGCGAGACCCGGCTGCGCTGGCCGCCGCTGAGGCGGGCGGCGAGGGTGCGTGCGGAATCGGTGAGGTCGACGGCGCCGAGCGCGCGGGCCGGGTCCGACCGCGGTGCGCTGAGCACCGAGGCGAAGTAGCGCAGGTTCTGCTCGACGGTGAGATCGTCATAGATGCTCGCGCCCTGGCCCATGTAGCCGACCTCGTGCCGGAGTGCACGCGATCCCGCAGGACTGCCGAGCACGGTGACCGAGCCCGCGGTGATCCGCTGGGATCCGACGATCGAGCGCAGCAGGGTGGTCTTGCCCGAGCCGCTCGGTCCGAGGAGTCCGACCACCTGCCCGCTCGGCACCTCGATATCGATGCCGTGCAGCACATCTGCGCGTCCTCGGCGCACGAAGAGTTGGGATGTCTTCAGCGAGTTATTCACCATGTGATGAATTATGATGAGAGGGCGCAGGACTGTCAACGCCCGCGGATCTCGTCGGCCGGGAGGCCGACCAGGTACCACTGCAGAGCCGGTCCGACACGTCGGACCACCTCATCCACTGGTGTTGATACGAGCGGTTCTGCTCGGATGCCGTAGCGCACGACCATGAGCCCGACCACCTGCGACGCGGCGAGGGTCGCGCGGAGTTCCGCATCGTCCCCTCCGATCGTCTCGGCGATGCGGTGCAGCACTTCTCGCACAATGAACTGCCGCAGCAACCGGGCTGCGAATTCGTGACCGAGGGCCGTGCGGATGATCTGCACGGCCCTGGTGTGCGCCGGTTCGTCATCCAGCGTGGTCAGCAGCACTCGCACGAGCGTCTCGCCGATCCGGTCCCGAGGGCCGGCCAGCACGGCCCGCACGAGTTGATCCGGTCGCGCCGGGGAACCGATCGCCTCGGTGAACAGCGCAGCCTTGTCGTCGAAATAGTGGTGCACGAGCGCGGGATCCACCCCGGCCCGCCGCGCAATCGCCCGGAAGGAGACTCCGTCGTACCCGTGTGCGGCGAACTCGTGCGCGGCTGCAGCAAGGATCGAGGTGCGTCCGTCGTCCGAGGATCGGGGTCGTCGCCCGCGCCGTGGCCCGCTCGGTGTGCTCACGCCTCGGAGCCTAGGCCAGGTCGGGAGCGGACGCCTTCGGCCGCGAGGCGGTGGCATTTCGGCCGCGCACCTCGCACAGGCTTCGCACGGTGTTCTCATAGGTCTCGCGGGACCTGCGCCTCTATGATGATCGGCATGACCGCTCTCGTCGTCGTAATCATCGTCATCGTCGCCCTCGTGGTGATCATCGGGATCTACCTGCTTGCCACCTACAACGGCCTGGTCCGTTTCAACGTGCGCGTCGACGAGGCGTGGAGCGACATCACCGTGCAGCTCAAGCGGCGGGCCGACCTGATCCCGAACCTCATCGAGGCGGTGAAGGGCTACGCGGCGCACGAGAGTTCGGTCTTCCAGAACGTGACCGAGGCGCGCGCGGCATCGATCAACGCGACGACGCCGGCCCAGGCATCCGCCGCCGAGAACCAGTTGCAGGGCGCCCTGAAGAGCCTGTTCGCGGTGTCCGAGGCGTATCCGCAGTTGCAGGCCAACCAGAACTTCTTGCAGCTGCAGGCCGAGCTGGTCGACACGGAGGACAAGATCCAGGCCTCGCGCCGCTTCTACAACGGCGGCGTGCGCGAGCTCAACACCAAGATCAAGACCTTCCCGAACACGCTGTTCGTGCGGGGCCTCGGCTTCACGGAGCGCGACTTCTTCGAGGTGGACGACGCGTCGTCGGTGGCCGAACCGCCGAAGGTGCAGTTCTAATCCGGCACCTGACGACCGCGCACTTGTCGAAAACGGTGGCATCGCATGTATAGCGCGATCGCCGCGAACAAACGCAACACGGTCTTCATCATCGCGATCTTCCTGATCGTGATCGGCGGCCTGGGCGTGCTCGTGGCGTGGATCTACAACAGTTGGACGATCGCGGTGGTGGTCTTCGCGATCGCACTCGCCTACGCGATCTTCCAGTACTTCGTCGCGGGCGCCGAGACCTTGGCGCTGAGCGGTGCGACCCAGATTCAGAAGGCGGACAACCCGCGGCTCTACCGCATCGTCGAGAACCTCTCGATCACCGACGGCCTGCCGATGCCGAAGGTCTACGTCATCAATGACCCGGCGCCGAACGCCTTCGCGACGGGCCGCGACCCGGATCACGCGTCGGTGTGCGCCACCACCGGGCTGCTCGATCTGATGACCGACCGCGAGCTTCAAGGCGTGATGGCGCACGAGATGGGGCACGTCAAGAACTACGACATCCGGGTCTCGCTCATCGTGTTCGGCCTGGTCGTTGCGATCGGCCTCATCTCGGACATCATCTTCCGGATGATCTTCTGGGGCGGACGCAGCCGCAACAGCAATCTGGGCGGTCCGGCCTTCCTCGTCGTGATCGCCATCGGACTCGTGGCCGCGATCCTCGCGCCCCTCACGGCGGCGGGCGGGCAGGCCACCGTCCCGCGGCAGCGCGAATACCTCGCCGACGCGACGAGTGCGATGACGACCCGCGATCCCGAGGGCCTCGAGACGGCGCTGGCCAAGCTGCAGACCAACTTCCAGCCGGTCCGGCGCACCAACTCGAGCATGGCGCACATGTGGATCGCCGACCCGAACCGGCCGGGGATCATGT
>FSXQ01001783.1_pt1 | contig 11907 bp, 7 predicted proteins | sample 1638011 | NCBI WGS metagenome assembly FSXQ01 (sample SAMEA3914789, study PRJEB12502) | metagenome | biome: forest; material: soil | place: Canada | collected 2011-07-03 | depth 0.3 m | reverse complement strand
CAGCGGCCGCAACTGGGACTACCGCTTCTGCTGGCTGCGCGACGCGTTCTTCGTCGTGCGCGCGCTCAACGGCCTGGCGGAAGTCGGCACGATGGAGAAGTATCTCGGCTGGCTCACCAACGTGCTGCACAAGGAGGCCGGCTCGGGCCATGTGCAGCCGCTGTACGGCATCGGGCTCGAACGCGAGCTCGCCGAGTCCTTCGTGCCGCAGGCCACCGGCTACCGCGGCATGGGGCCGGTGCGCATCGGCAACCAGGCGCACGAACATTTCCAGCACGACACCTACGGCAACATCATCCTGGCCGCCGCGCAGTCGTTCCACGACCATCGACTGTTCCGGCGCGGCGACGCGGCCGACTTCGCGGCGCTCGAGACGATGGGCGAACAGGCCTGGCGGCTGCATGACCAGCCCGACGCCGGCATCTGGGAGCTGCGCACGCGCGCCCGCATCCACACGTCGTCGTCGTTGATGTGCTGGGCCGCCTGCGATCGCCTCGCGCACATCGCGCAGCGCGTCGCGCTGCCGGATCGCGCCACCTTCTGGCGCGACCGCGCCGACATCATCCGCAGCAAGATCCTGCAGTTCGCGTGGAGCGAGAAGCGCCAGGCCTATGCGGAGAGCTTCGGCGGCAGCGAGCTGGACGCCAGCGTGCTGCTGATGGGCGAGGTGGGCTTCGTGCCGCCCAACGACCCGCGTTTCATCAGCACCGTCGAGGCGATGGAGAAGACGCTGTGCGACGGCCCGTTCATGCGCCGCTACGAGGCCGCGGACGATTTCGGCCGACCGGAGACCACGTTCAACATCTGCTCGTTCTGGCGCGTCGACGCACTCGCCCGCATCGGCCGCCGCGACGAGGCGCGCGAGGCCTTCGAGGCGCTGCTGGCGCGCCGCAACCCGCTGGGCATCCTGAGCGAGGACATGAATCCGGTCACCGGCGAGCTGTGGGGCAACTTCCCGCAGACGTACTCGATGGTGGGCATCATCCACGGCGCGCTGAGGCTGTCGGCGCCGTGGGATTCGGTGGTGTGATTCCCGGCAGCGATACCCCCAGGACAAGGGGCCGCCTCGCCTTGACGCTGTCTCTCGGGGTCACTATGGTGGCCCGACACCGTGGTCTCGCGGTTGCATCGCACCGAGGAGATCCGCCTTGCCTACCCCCCGCGTCGCCGTCATCGCCGTCCACGGCGTGGCCGACCAGCAGCCTGGCGCGACGGCGCGCGCCGTCGTCGAACTCCTGGTGTCGTCGGCGCCGGACGGCACCTGCTACACCTCGTCGGCCACCGAAGACCTGACGCTGCGCGTGCCGCCGCTGGCGCCGCAGCCGGACGCGCAGCCGCACGTCGCCCGCGTCACGCCGGCCACGCCCAATGGCGAGGATCGCTCACTGATGAAGTCGTTCGTGCAGTCGACACGCTCCGACTTCCAGCGCCAGCGCTGGGCCGCGCCGACGCCGGTCGCGCATGCCGGTACTGCACGCCACGCCATCAAGCCAGCCGACATCGCGGCGCCGCCCACCGTCACCGATCGCGGCATCGCCGTCACCAACTACCTGCTGGCCAAGCACATCCGCAACGGCGCCAGCCCCGAGACCTACGACACGACGTGCATCACGCTGCAACGCCACGACGCCGGCCCCGACGATCTCCCGGACGATGACGACGACACCGCCACGCGGGTGGACGTGTTCGAGCTGTACTGGGCCGACCTCTCGCGCCTGTCGGGCTCGATGCCGCGCATCGTCTCCGAGTTGTTCACACTGGTGTTCCGGCTGTCCAAGCTCGGGCGCGAGACAGTGGACGAGATGTGGGGACAGCTCGCGCGCGCCCGCACGCCAGACGCGCGCTGGCGACGCACCTTCACGGGCAGCTGGAACGTCGTCGCGGTGCTGCAGATCACGCTCGACTGGTTGTTCGTCAACGGCCTGGCGCTGTTGTTCACGCAACTCGCGCTGCTGGGCGCCGTGCTCACCTGCCTGGGCCTCACCTCGGGCGCCGTGCCGGACGCGGTGACGGGCCCCGCACCCACCACCACTGCGTCCATTGGCGAGTCGTGGCTGCACTACGGCGTCGCCATCGCGTTGTGCATCCTTTCGCTGCTGCGACTGCTCTATCGACGCGGCGACGGCAAGTGGCTGCAGGCGCTCGCACCGATCGTCGTGCTCGGCGTGTCCGCGAGCGCCCTCGCCTTCGCGCCGGCGGCGCTGCAGTGGATCACCGCGCTGACCTTGCTGGTGCTCCTGACGAGCGCCAACGAGGTCGTGCTGCGCATCGCGGACGATCGCTTCCCGCTGGTGCACGTCGTCGGCCGCTGGATGTGGTTCGTGTCGGCCTTGCTGATGCTGGGCAGTGCCATCCACGAGACCCAGTTGCTGGTCGCGGTGCAGTGGCGCGACCTCTGGGTGCACGCCGCCCTGTTCGCGACCGAAGCCGTGCTGCTGATGATCAAGTGGTGGTGGATCGTCGCCGGGCCGCTGCTCGTCGTCTGGTTCATCGCCGGCCAGGTGGCGCGCGCCGAGTCGGGCTATGCGTCGCGCGCCAGCGTGGCCACCGGACGCCTGGGCATCACGGTGTCGTTCGGCATGTTCCTGGCCGTGACGATGACGGCCTGGGCGCTGGTCAATCCCGTGCTGGACGCGTCCGCCGGCGGCGCCGGCTACCGGCCCTGCATCTTCGCGTTCGAGCCGTCGGCATCGGCTCCCCTGCCGGCGCCATTGGCCGGCGCCAGCACCTGCATATGGCAAAGCAGGAATGCCAAGAAGGAGAACGGCGAGCCCATGCCCAGCGCCCGCGCCGTGCTGGATGAGCGCTACGTCAAGAGCACCAGCGCGTTTTCGGTGCTCGCCACGCTGCTGCTGATGCTGGTCGCCTACCTGCTCGCGATGTTCACGCCCAGCGTGCTGGCCGAGCTGAAGCTGATCGTCGACTCGCGACGCGACGCGCATCAACAGGAGCTGGACAAGCGCCACCCCGTGCACGCGCGCACCACGCTGCGCCAGCGTACGCAGCACGCGCGCGCGCTGGGCCGCTGGCTGACGGCCGGCTACCGGCGCCTCGATTTCGTGGTGGGCGGGGTGAGCCTGGTCGGCGTCGTCCTGAGCCTGGGCATTGCCGCACTGTTCCTGTCGACGGTCTTCGAGCAGGACGCCGTGAAGCACTGGCTGGCCGGGGTCGGTCTCGATGGCCCGCTGGCCTTGCTGGGGGGGGTCGAGAACACGGTGTCCGATCTGTCGCAACAGCTCTTCGATCCGCTGCACGCGCTGGTCTTCGGCGCGGCCGGTGCCGGCGCGGCGCTGTCGGTGCTGGGCGGCCAGCTGTCGCGCCACATCCCATCGCTGCGCGGCCCACTGGACGTCGCGCTCGACGTCGACAACCACTTCCGCGAGTTCCCGCGCACCAACATCCCGCGCGCCCACATCTTCTCGCGCTATGTGGCCCTGCTGGCTCACCTGCAGACGCAAGACTACGACCGCATCGTGGTGGTGGCGCACAGCCAGGGCACGGTGATCAGCGCGGAGCTGCTGCGCTTCCTGAGCAGCCAGGCGCAGCGCGCGCCGACGCCCGACGACAGCCCGCTCGTCGGCGGCCAGCCGCTGCCGCCGGTCAGCCTGCTGACGCTGGGCTGCCCGCTGCGCCAGCTCTACGGCGCGCGCTTCCCCGGCCTCTACGCCTGGGTGCTGGCCAGGAACGGCATGGTGTTCGGCCCGCGCGCCACCGACATCGGCGTGCAACGCTGGATGAATGCGTTCTGCAGCGGCGATTACGTGGGACGCTGGCTGTGGAGCAACGCCGGCAAGGACACGACGCTGAAGCATCCGACGATCAACACGGTGGGCCACGACCCGTTCGGCCGCGTCGACGCCTACACCGGGTTCAATCCGACGCCGCCGGCCGAAGGGCATCTGCAAGAGGCGCGCGAAGTGGAGGTGTGCCTGGGCCTGGGGGCGCACACCCACTACTTCGAGCGCGACCAGACCACGGTCGCCTGGATGATCGACTACCTGATCCGCGCCCGCCCGATCGGCGACGCCGAGGGGCCGAGCGATCTCGAAGCGCCCGGCGCACCGCCCGCGGGACCCGTGGTGACGCTAGCCGCGAGCGCAGGCCAGCCGGCGCAGGTGGTCGACGTGGACGCCTCCGTCGTGGCGGATGGCACGCCAGCGCCGGCGGCTGCGCCGGACGCGACACCTTGAGCGCCGTCACATCACCTTGCAGCGGAAGTCCAGTTGCGCCGAGGGCGGTCGGCCGGGTGGCGGCGCGCTGGCGTCGAGGCGAATGATCTGCACGCTGGCGTCGCCGCGATGGCAGAACTCGGTGGCGCTCTGCATCACCTTGGCTTTCTGTTCGTCGACTCGCGCGTTGACGTCGTTGCTGTGGGCCGCGGCCATGTAGGTGTCCTTGCCGGTGGGCGTGATGTCGGACAACGAGGCACAGGCGCCGACAGCAAGGGTGGACGCGGTGATCAGGAGACGGTGAATGGGGGACATGGTCCCGCATTCTGCTCCGACCGGTGTCTTGCGCCGGATCGGCCGTCGCGCCGGGCAGCAAGCACCCCGGCACTGAAATTGCCCTGGTGGTTCGTCAACTGAACATCTCAGCAGCGACCGGCCAACCCGACCAGTCGCCGATGCACAACAAGGACTCGCACATGAAGACCGCACAAATCCTCAAGCTGGTCGCGCTCGCCGCGGCCGCCACCCTCGCCGGCTGTTCGACCACTGCCAGCGTCACCAAGCCCGGTGAGGGCAGCGGCCCGAGCACGGCAGAATCGCGCCATGCCGTCGATGCCAGCTACCAGGAAACGCTCGACCGCATCTACGCCACCACCCCGGGCAGCCGTGAGCTCGTCGCCAAGGCGCGTGGCGTGCTGGTGTTCCCGCGCGTGATCTCGGCCGGCCTCGTCATCGGCGGCGCGTACGGCGAAGGCCAGTTGCGCGAGCACGGCCGCGTCGATGGCTACTACCGCACCACCACCGGTTCGGTGGGCTGGCAGATCGGCGCGCAGTCGCGCTCGCTGGTGTTCCTGTTCATGACGGAGGACGCGCTGGCCAAGTTCAAGCAGGGCGAAGGCTGGTCGGGCGGCGTCGACGCCTCCGTGGCCGTGCTGACGGTCGGCGCCAACGGCGCACTCGACGCCAACGCGGCCCAGGCGCCCACCATCGCCTTCATCACGACCAACGCCGGATTGATGGCGGGCGTGACGCTGCAAGGCACCAAGGTCACGCGCATCGACTGATGCGCCACCGGGGGTGCGGCTCCGCCGCGCCACCGGTGCACCTCTTCAGAACGTGTACGTCGCCCCGACGCCGCCAAGCCAGGTGCGGCCGGGCGCCGGCTCGAAGTAGCGGTTGTTGCCTTCGTTGACGATCACCGAGCCGGCATAGCGGCGATTGAACAGGTTGTCGCTGCGCACGAAGCCATTCAGTTTCCAGGCGCCGAAGATCGCGGCGTAGCCGACGTTCGCGCTCGCCACGACGTAGCGGGCCGCGGCATCGGAGTTGATGTCGTTGACGTAGACCTTGCTCAGGGCCCGCACGTCGACGCCACCGCGCCAGCCCTGTTGCGGCGCCCAGCCGAGCGAGCCGTAGAGGCTGTCACGCGCGACGCCGGGCATGCGGTTGCCTGCCTGCACGAGTTGCCGGCTGGCCAACGGGCAGGGGCTCAGGTTGCAGCTCTCGAACGAGTTGCGGTACGTGGCGTCCAGCGTGCTCCAGGCGACCTGCGCGCGCAGGCTGTCGAACCACGTCTGCGACCACCCCACCTCGATGCCGCGCCGCCGCGTGGCGCCGACGTTCTGGTAGGTGGAGCGTCCACCGGTGTTGTTGTAGGTGACGATCTCGTTTTGCGTGCGCGTGTCGAACACCGCGGCCGTCAGTTCGCCCAGCCCGGCGAGCCGGGTCTTGACGCCGGCCTCGAGGTTGTTGCTCGTGGCGGGCTGCAGATCGAAGTTCAACCCGGTGCTGCCGTCGGGCCGGTACGCGAGTTCGTTGAGTGTCGGCGTCTCGAACCCGCGGCCGGCGTTGGCATAGAGATGCACCTGCTCGGTGAGCGCGTACAACAGGCCGACCACCGGCAGTGTCCGGTCGTAGCGGCGGCCGCCGCTGTCGTCGCCGTTGGTGGGGGTGATGTAGTGGTCGGTGGACGAAATGCGCACGCTGCTGTGGCGCGCGCCGGCCGACAGCGACCAGTCGGGGGTCGGCTGCCAGACCGCCTGAAGGTACGGGTCGATGTCGGTCGCGATGTCGTTCTCGTCGCGGCGCAAGGCCCCGATCACGCCCTGCACGGCGTTCGTGCCGCTGCCGGTGAAGTTCTGGTAGCCGAAACGGCGCTGGTCGAGCTTGTCCGCGGCGATGCCGGCCACCAGCGTGAACGGTGCACCGACGAGTTGGCTGCGCCAGGTCCAGCGCGCATCGGTGCCTTCGTAATCGCTGCCGAGTGCGATGACGCCCCCCGGAGCCAGCGGACTCGCCTGCGCGCCGAGCGTGATGGCCTGGAACTGCTCGGTGTTGCGATGTCCGCCGTAGACCATCACGCGCAGGCCCATCGCGGCGTCCAGTGCGCGTTCCCACACCAGCCCGAACTGGCTTTGATCGATGCTCTTGCGCGTGTTGAAGGCGATGGCGGCCGGATCGACGCCGCGCGGATTGGCGCTGTACAGCGCTCGCGTGAGGCCCAGTGGATCCTGCGCCTCGGGCAGCGACACGCTGTTGGCGACGAGGGTGAACTTGCCCAGATCGTCGGCGTCGTACGTGAGCTTGGCGTTGGCGATGTCGCGCCGGGCGGCGCTGTGGTCGCGGTAGCCGTCCGTCTGGAAGTGGCTCGCGCTCAGCACGTAGCCGAGCGCGCCATCGCGGCCGCTGAGCCTGGTGTTCTCGCGCTGCACGTTGTCGCTGCCGAAGGCCACGCCGGCATCGAACGTGGGCTTGGCCGCGCCGTCCTGCGTGAAGACCTGGATCACGCCGCCGGCGGAGTTGCCGTAGAGCGCGGAACTCGGGCCGCGCAGCACTTCGATGTGGTCGATCGAGCCGATGTCGACGTTGGTGATCTGGCCTTGCCCGTCCGGAAAGGTGGCCGGGATGCCGTCGACGTACACGCGCACGCCGCGCAGCCCGAAGCTCGCGCGCGCGCCGAAGCCGCGCACGGAGATCTGCACGTCCTGCGCGTAGTTCTGCCGGTCGCGCGCGATCAGCCCCGGCACGGCACCCAGGCTTTCGGAGATGTTGACCTGCGCGCGATCGTCGCGCGCAGTGTCGCCATCGACGCGGTCGATCGAGGCCGGGACGTCGAACGGCCGCGCCTCGGTGCGGGTGGCGGTCACGACGACGGACTGGGGCGCGGGCGGAGCCGGCTCCGGTGCCGTCTGCGGAGCGGCTTGGGAAGCCTGGGCGAACGCACACGGGCCGCCCAGGAGCAGCAGCACGGCCAGGCCGCCGGGGCGGCAACGTCGCGGATCAGGGAGGCGCACTGGCGGCATTCGACTGGTCGAGAGACGCGTAGTATGCGGCGAGATCTTCCATGTCCTGCGGCGACAGCGGCTTGACGATGATGGCCATCTGTTCGTTGTGGCGCTCGCCCGACTTGAATGCCCGCAGCTGCTCGAGAAGATAGCCCTGTACCTGGCCGGCGAGGTTGGGCGCCTCGGGCATCCGGGAGTGCCCGTCGAGCCCATGGCAGGCCGCGCATACGGCCGCCTTCGTGCGGCCGGCGCTGTTGCCGTCGGCCGCTTGCGCGCCGCCGGTGCCGATCGCCAGCAGCGCTATCAGCAGGCAGCACGCAGGTTTCATCGGGATGATCGGTCGCATCGCATGAATACTCTCATCAAGGGAAGGCAGACGGGCACCGCGACGGGCCCCACGCCGGGGCGCGTCGCGGCGGACTTCACTTGCCGTCGTATGTGATGCGGTAGATCGCGCCGACGAGGTCGTCCGAGACCAGCAGCGAGCCGTCCCACGACTGCGCGACGTCCACCGGGCGACCCAGGTAGTGGCCGCCCTCGTTCCAGCCCTCGGCGAACGGCACGGACGGGCCCGCGACGTGGCCGTCCGGCTTCAGGAACGTCACCATCACGCGCGCGCCCACGGGCACCGTGCGATTCCACGAGCCGTGCTGCGTCGAGAAGATCGCGCCCTGGTATTTGGCCGGGAACATCTTGCCCGTGTAGAACATCAGGCCCAGGTCGGCCGCGTGGGCCACCTGCTCGACCTCGGGGAACACGATGTCGGCCGGCGGTTTCTCGTCCTTGTATTCGACGGTGCGCGTATGCCCACCCCCGTACCAGGGGAAGCCGAAGTTCTGCCCCATCTTCGTGATGTGGTTCATCTCGCCGGGCGGGACGTCGTCGCCCATGCCGTCGACCTGGTTGTCGTTGGCCCACAGCGTCTTGTCCTTCGGATTGAAGTCCATGCCCACCGGGTTGCGCATGCCGATCGCGTAGATCTCGCGGTGCGAGCCGTCCTGGTCCATCCGGATGATGCCGCCCATGCCGATCTGGCGGTACAGGGCCATCTTCTCCTTCGGCGGCACGTTGTACGGCTGGCCGAGCTGGATGTAGAGCTTGCCGTCCGGCCCGATCCGGCACTCGCGCGCCGTGTGGTTGAAGCTCTCCTCGGACGTCGGGATCAGCTTGCCTTCCGGCACGACGACGCCCACGGCGACGTCCTGGCTCTCGTAGAAGAATTCGGCCGCCGCGTACTGCAGCACGCGATTCTGCTCGACGATGTAGAGGAAGCCGTCGGGCGACCAGCACGGGCCGTTGGGCAGGTTCTTGGGCAGCGACGGCGCGAACTCCTTGACCTCCTCGGCGACGCCGCTGCGCGCCCGGTCGGTCACCGCGTAGGCCTTCGTCTTGCGCGTACCGACGATCGTGACGACGCCCTGCGGCCCCACTGCCATGTGGCGCGCGTCCGGCACGATCGCGTAGAGCGCGATGTGGAAGCCCGGCGGCATCTTCACCTTCTCGAGGTTCTGCTTGATCTGGTCAGCCTTGGCGCCGGTCTGCGGGATCACGGGCCAATCCACCGGTGCCGTCTTGTGCATGCCGCCCAGCGTCTCGACCACGTCCTGGGCCTGAGCGGAGAACGGGCTGACGGCCGTCGCCGTCAACAGCGCGGCAGCGAGCAGGGCAAGCGTGGGGGTCTGTATCCGTGCCATGGGGAGTCTCCTGTTGGTGTGTTGTCATCGTCGACGCCCCGCTGGGCGCACCCTGAATCAACGCATATCGCGGACCACCTGGGACATACCCTCAGCTCGCGGGCGACGCCACCAGCGCACCTGTACAGCCACGCGCCGTTCGGTGCACCATGTGTGCAGAATGTGGGCAGTTGCGAGGGCAACCTGCCACTGCTAATGTCGAGCGATACGAGCCGATCTGCATCGGCCACGGAGACAAGCATGGATCTCGCTCCCGAGCGACAACTGGCCCACGCGCAGGTGCTGCGCGTGAAGGGCGGCGCGTTGCCACCCGGGGAGTTGCCGGCCGAGGCGATCCTCGACAGCTGGTCGCGCTGCCTGCGCTCGGGGCTGGACTTCGCGTCGCGCGTGCCGGTCGCCGTGATCGAGTCCCACGGTCTCGCGCAGCGGCGCGAGCGGGCGGCCGTCGTGCGCCGGCTGGCGCAGGCCGAGCTCGAGACGCTGGCGCAGCAGATCGCAGGTTCCAACTTCCTGCTCGCGTTCGCGGATCCGGACGGCATCATCCTGGACGTGGTCTCCGACAACCGCTTCATCATGAGCGGCTCCGGCGCGGAGATCGTGGCCGGCAGCTGCTGGAGCGAGGCCCTGTGCGGCACCAACGGCCTGGGCACCGCCCTCGCCTCGGGCCGCTCGGTGGCGGTCAGCGGCCAGGAGCACTACTTCTCGCGGCTGGGCGACCTCACCTGCACGGCCGCGCCCGTGCGCGACGCCTGGGGCCAGGTGATCGGCGTGCTCGACGCGTCGTCGTACGTGGAGTCGCGCCAGCAGCACACGCAAGCGCTGGTGCAGATGGCCGCCACGCAGCTCGAGAACGGCCTGCTGGCGCATCAGATGCGCGAGCAGCGCCTGATCGCCATCCACCCGCGCCAGGAGTTCCTCGGCACCCTCAGCGCCGGCCTGCTGGCGTTCGACCAGGAGGGCCGCTTCCTGGCCGCCAATGCGCGCGGACGCCAGCTTCTGCACGGGCTGCAGGTGCGCCACGAAAGCACCACCTTCGAGGAGCTGTTCGACCAGCCGTTCGACGGCGTGCTCGGACGACTGCACGTCGGCACCGACGTGCAACTGCGCGACGCCCTCGGCAGCGCGCTGATCGCGCGTTGCATCGGGCGGCGCGCCGCGCATGCCGACCTCGTGCGCCCGCCCCTCATCGCCCGGCCCGTGCAGCGAGCGTCCCAGCCGGCCAACACCGTGCGCGAGGTGAGCGTGGTCGCCGAGGATCCGGACGTCGTCGAGGCCTTCCTGCTCGTCGAGGCGGCCGTGCGGATGAAGGCGCCCATCCTGATCTGCGGCGAGACGGGCAGCGGCAAGGAGATCCTCGCGCGGCATGCGCACCGCGCCAGCGGGCGCACCGGCGCCTTCGTGGCCATCAACTGCGGCGCGCTGCCCGCCGAGCTCTTCGAGGCCGAGCTGTTCGGCTACGTGGGCGGCGCCTTCACCGGCGCGCGGCGCGAAGGCAGCGCCGGCCTGATCGCCAGCGCCGACGGCGGCACGCTGCTGCTCGACGAAGTGCGCGAACTGCCGCTGCACCTGCAGGCGGCGCTGCTGCGCTTCTTCGACGACGGCGTGGTGCGGCCGGTCGGCGCTACCGCGACGCGGCGCGTGGACGTACAACTGCTCGCCGCCACGAACGCCGACCTGGAAGAGGACGTCGCCGCGCAACGCTTTCGCGCCGACCTGATGTACCGGCTCAACACCGTGCGCGCCAACCTGCCGCCGCTGCGCCAGCGCCGCGACTTCGTCGCCGTCGTGCACAGCGTGCTCGACGCGCTGGATCCGTTGGCGACGATCGACGACGCGGCGATAGCGCGGCTGGCCACCCACGCGTGGCCGGGCAATTTCCGCGAGCTCCGCTCGGTGCTGACGCGCGCGCTCCTCGTGCAGGGCGGCCATCGCCTGGGCGTGGCCGACGTGGCGGCGCTGCTGCCTGCGGCGTCGTGCCAGCCCAGCTCGGTGATCCAGCAGACGACGCTGGAGACGATCCGGCGCGAATACGAGCGCACCGGCCGGAACGTGAGCCGGACCTCGCGCAACCTCGGGGTCTCGCGCACCACCGTCTACCGCTACCTCGGCCGGCCCGCGTCGCGTTCGACGTGACCGGACGGGCCTGTCGAGAGAATCGGCAGGGATGCCAATCCGTGTATTCCAGTCGCTAGCTCGGTGAAGGGTTCGGCATGCGGCACGCGGCATGCGCGAGAATCCTCGCTTCCCAAACGAAACGGAATCGCGATGTCCTACCAAGCCGACGCCAGCCGCTACGACGGCCGCATGCCTTACCGGACATGCGGTCGCAGCGGCCTGAAGCTGCCCGCCGTCTCGCTGGGCCTGTGGCACAACTTCGGCGACGCCACGCCCATGGAGACGCAGCGCCAGATGCTGCACACCGCATTCGATCTCGGCATCACGCACTTCGACCTCGCCAACAACTACGGGCCGCCGTACGGCAGCGCGGAGATCAATTTCGGCGAACACCTCCGGCGTGACTTCAGGCCGCATCGCGACGAGTTGCTGATCTCCAGCAAGGCCGGCTGGGACATGTGGCCGGGCCCTTACGGCCAGGGCGGCGGTTCGCGAAAATATGTGCTGGCCAGCCTCGACCAGAGCCTGAAGCGCATGGGTCTCGACTACGTCGACATCTTCTACTCGCACCGCTTCGACCCCGACACGCCGCTGGAAGAGACGATGGGCGCGCTGGCGTCCGCCGTGCAGCAGGGCAAGGCGCTG
>FSXQ01000830.1_pt1 | contig 11915 bp, 9 predicted proteins | sample 1638011 | NCBI WGS metagenome assembly FSXQ01 (sample SAMEA3914789, study PRJEB12502) | metagenome | biome: forest; material: soil | place: Canada | collected 2011-07-03 | depth 0.3 m | reverse complement strand
GGCCACGCCGGGCAGGTCGTTGATGCGGCCTTCGATCTCGGCCGGGTACACGTTGAAGCCGCCGCTGATGATCAGGTCCTTGCTGCGGCCGATCAGCGTGAGCACGCCGTGCGCATCGAGCCGGCCGACGTCGCCGGTGCGGAACCAGCCGTCGGCGGTGAACTCCTCGCGCGTCTTCTCGGGCATCTGCCAGTAGCCCGCGAAGATGCTGGGGCCCTTCACCTCGATGCCGCCGATCTCGTCCACGCCGCAGGCACGGCCCTGGTCGTCGTGCACGCGCACGCTCACGCCCGGCAGCGCGGCGCCGACGGTGCCGCCCAGGCGCGCGCTCTCGGGGCGGTACGGATTGGACGTGAGCATCACGGTCTCGCTCATGCCGTAGCGCTCGAGGAGGGTGTGGCCGGTGCGCTCGCGCCAGGCGGCGAAGGTGTCGGCCAGCAGCGGCGCCGAGCCGCTGACGAACAGCCGCATCGCCGCGCAGGCCGCCGCGTTCAGCGCGGGCTGCGCCAGCATGCGCACGTAGAGCGTGGGCACGCCCATGAACACGGTCGCGTCGCGCAGGCGCGCGATCGTGGCGAGCGGGTCGAAGCGGTGGAACCAGATCATGCGCGCGCCGGCGCGCAGCGCGCCGTGCAGTGCCACGAACAGGCCGTGCACGTGGAAGATGGGCAGCGCGTGGATCAGCACGTCACGCGCTTTCGCATTGCTGTCCTGCCACTTCCAGAACCCGTGCAGCACGTCGGCATTGGCTAGCAGGTTGCCGTGCGTCAGCTGCGCGCCCTTGCTGCGCCCGGTGGTGCCGCTGGTGTAGATGATGGCGGCCACATCGTCGGCCTCGCCCACGACGGTCTCGAATTCGTCGCGCATGAACGCGGCGCGTTCGAGCAGGCTGCCGCTGCGGTCATCGCCCAGCGTCAGCACCATGCGGGTGCCGCGCGCGAACGCGAGGCGGCTGATCCAGGGGAAGTTGCGCGGCGCGCACACCACCAGCGCCGGCGCGGCGTTCTCGACGAAGTAGTCGACCTCGCTCGCCTGGTAGGCCGTGTTCAGCGGCACGTGGACCAGCCCGGCGCGCAGCACGCCGAGGTACAGCATCACGGCCTCGACCGACTTGTCCACGTGCACCAGCACGCGCGCGCCGGCGGGCAGCGCGAGGTCGGCGAACAGGTTGGCAATGCGGGCGCTGCCGCATTCCAGGTCGTGCCACGTGTAGTGCAACGGCACGAACGCGGCGTGCGCCTCGTGGCCGCCGGGTGCGTCGGCCGTCTCGATCGCGATGGCGTCCAGGTTCGCGGGGAAGTGCAGGCGCAGCGCGGCGTAGAGGTTGGCGTTCGGAAGGAGTGCGGGCATGTCTCGTCGTTTTCTTGCGGCACCGGGCCGACAACGCGATTGTGCCGCTCAGAACTTCGCGGGTCGCTTTTCGATGAAAGCGCTGAGTCCTTCGCGGTGCTCGTCCGAATCGGCATACGCGTAGTGCGCCGCACGATCGGCCGGCTCGCTGAACGTGGGCCGGGCGAACGCGCGCAGCACGCGCTTGTTCAGCCGCATCGCCTGCGGCGACAGGCCGGCGATGTGGGTCGCGACGCGGCGCACCTCGTCTTCCAGCTTGTCGACGTCCACCACGCGGGTGACGACGCCGCGCTCGTGCGCCTCGGCGGCGCCCATCAGCCGGGCCTCGATCAGCAGCTCGCGCAGCAGCGTCTGGCCGACGATGTGCGACACGATCTCCACCTCGGCGGGCGCCATCGGAAAGCCCAGCCGCGCGATTGGCACGCCGAAGCGGCTGTTGGGCTCGCACAGGCGCAGGTCGCAGCACGCGGCGATCTCCAGGCCGCCGCCGATGCAGGCGCCTTCGATGTGCGCGATCAGCGGCACGTCGCAGGCTAGCATCGCGTGCAGCGCCGGGGCGACGATGTCCTCGTGGTACGCGGCGAGCGACTCGGGCTCGAAACGGAACTGCGGGAACTCCTCGATGTCGGCACCCGCCACGAACTCGCGGTCGGCACCGCGCACGACGATCACGCGCGGCGGCGTGTCCGAATGCTGCACGGCGTCGAACACCGCGCGCAGCTCGCGCCACATCGCCAGGCTCAGCGCGTTCATCTTGCCCGGGTTGGAGATGCGCAGCGTGGCGATGTCCGACGCGTCGGCCGGTTCGAGTCGGATATGGGCGTCGGACATGGGGGCCTCGCTGCGTGGTCGGAATGGCGCTTCAGTGGTCTTGCGTGATGGCCAGCTTGGGCGCCGTGGCGTCGCCCCAGATGAAGACCGTGTAGACGCCGCTGGCCGTGAACGACTGGTTCACCAGCGAGGCCGGATTGGTGGTGATGGTGGCCTGCACCGTGGACGTGCCCGTCGTGGCGGGAATCTGCACGTAGGCCGAGGCCGCACCGAACGTCGCGCTGCCCAGCGACTTGTTGTCGACCGTGGCAGCCACCGTGGCGGACAGACCATTCACGCCGTTGATCACACGCGCCTTGACCGTCTGCGTCGTGCTGGTCGAAGGCGTGTTGCTGTCGGTGATCAGCGTCGTCACCGGGGCGCCCGAGGTGCCGGTCACCAGCAGCGTGTAGTCGGTGCCCGCCACCGGCGCGGCCAGCGTGACGTTGGAGGTGGTGACGCCGTCGATGGTGACGGTGCCCGTCAGGGCAGTACCCGCGACGATCGTTGCATAGTCGTTGACGGACGGCGACGGCGCCAGCGTGGTCAGGTCGGTGCCATTGAGCGTGACCGAGACCGGCGCGCCGTTGGCGGCGTCGGCGGCCACACGCACGCGCGCGATCGCGCTCGTGTAGGGCGTCATCGCGCCTTGCTGGTCGAGCACGGCGGCGTTGAGCAGCACCCCGCCGGCCGTGTGGGTGAGGATCAGCGTGGCGATTTCCTGGGTCTTCAGCGTCAGCTTGGGAATGTCCAGCAGCAAGGTCGAGGTGTCGCCGGCGGCGAAGACGCAGACGTTCCAGTCGGTGCCGGCCGAACTCGCAGTGATCTGGCCGTAGGACGTCTGCAGCGTGGTGACGGCGGCGGCGAACGCCGTGTCGGTGACCGCCAAGGCGTTGCAGGCGTTGGTCGACAGGTACACATCGACGCTGGGAACCTCGCCCGACGCGGCATTGAAGATGCGCAACTTGGCGTTGCCGGACGCGGGATTCGTTTCCTCGTCGGTCAGGAACGTTGCCTGCGCCTTGCCGCCGGTCAGGGAGGTGACGATCGAGTAGTGATCGGTCTTGCTCACGGTTCCGGTGGTGCTGGTGGCGTTGCCGGCGCCGGTGCCGCTCTTGATGTCGAACGTGTAGGAGCCTTTGTCGACGCCGGTGTAGGCGCTGGCCGTACCGGCGGTCGTGCCGCTGACGACCAGGTTGTCGCTGCCGTCGCTCGCGAGCGTGTAGAGATCCAGCGTCGTGTACTCGGTGGTCGCATTGATGATGCGCACCTCACCCTTGTTGGCGTCGTCGTTGCCGCAGCCGTGCAGGAATGGCAAGGTCAGTGCGACCGCAAGGGCGGCCAAGGTCTTCGAGAACATCGTCTTCTCCGTGTATTCAGTTGTGCGCGAGTCGATTCGCGGCGCGCCAGTGTGCACGCGCGACCATGCGCGTTTGTTGCGCGTTGATGGCGTTTGCGCAGTGTAGTGCGGCTGCAGGAACGGTCAGCCGAGCTGCTCGACAACGAAGTCCACGAACGTCGCAGCTTCGCGCTCGGCCGCGCCTCCGGCCGGGCGGCGGTACGGTGCCGACGGGCTGCCGTTCGACCTGCAATCGGTCGCGCTGCCCGACGATTTCCGAGCCGGGGTTCGCCGCTCGCGGCGCCTATTCCGTGCTTCGTCGCTTTCGCGCTGCGGACAGAGGCAGGCTTCGATGACGATGGTCGTCTCACGACATGAGGAGACTTCCATGAAGGCCACGACGCGGCTTGTTTCATGTGTCATCGGCGCCTGGTTCCTGGGCGCTCCGATCGCCCACGCGGCGCCGCAGCCCGAGATCTTCGCCCCGGGTGTGATCTCGGGTCCATCCAACGACGCCGACGCGGCGTTCACGCCGGACGGCACGACCCTGGTGTTCTCGCGCGACGGCGCGATCCTGGTGTCGACGCAGTCGGCCACCGGTTGGACGAGCCCGCACATCGCGCCGTTCTCGGGCCGCTGGATGGACGCGCAGCCGACGCTGGTGCCGGATGGCTCCGCCCTGGTCTTCGTCTCCAATCGACCGCTCGCCGAAGGCGATGCGAAGCATCCGGGCGGCAACCTGTGGCGCGTCGATCGCCATGGCGACGAATGGGGCGAGCCGGTGCACCTGTCGGCCATCGTCAACCGCCGCGCGAGCATCTGGGGCCCGAGCGTCGCGGCCGACGGCAGCCTGTACTTCATGGACCGCGTCGATGGACAGGGGCCGTTCAAGTTGTGGCGCGCTCAGGCCAGTGCCGGCAGTTGGCTGGCACCGGTGCTGCAGTCGTTCGGCGACGCGACGACGCAGGATGTCGACCCGTGCGTCGCGCCCGACGAGTCGTTCATCGTGTTCAGCTCGAAGCATCCCGCGACCGACGCGCACGAGCGTCTCTACATCGCGTTTCGCGAAGGCAGCGGGTGGGGCAAGCCTGTCGACCTGGGCGATGCGGTCAACGGCAAGGGGGACAACGACAGCAACGAGGCGCGCATCGGGCCCGATGGCCGCACGCTGTACTTCACGAGCGACCGCCAAGGGCCGATCGGCTATCCGCGAACGCGCGCGCAAGCCGAGGCCGACCTCGCACGCATCGCGGCGTGGGACAACGGCAACCAGAACATCTGGCGCGTATCGCTCGCGCCTTGGCTGGACGCGGCGAAGAAGCCTTAGACGTCCGCGAAGTTCACCGGCAACCCCGGCACGTCGACGCGGCATTGCAGCACCTGCCCGGCCCACGGTTGCTCGGCGAGCTCCTGGTCGGGCCGCTTCTCGCGCGACGTGGTCACGTAGAGCGTGCGCAGGTCGTCGCCGCCGAAGCACGGCATCGTCGGACAGCGCACCGGCAGCGGGATCGATTGCAGCAGCGTGCCGTCGGGGGCGAAGCGTGCCAGCCGCTGGCCTTCGAAGCAGGCCGCCCAGTAGCAGCCTTCGCTGTCGACGGCGCCGCCGTCGGGACGACCGCCGTAGCCGTCCAGCGAGCCGTCCTCGGGCTTGGCCGGAAAGTTGGCGAACACGCGGCGACGCGACAGGTTGCCGTCGTGCGGGTCGAAGTCGAACGCGAAGACGGTGCTGAGCTTGGTGTCCGTCCAGTACATCGTGCGGCCGTCCGGGCTCCAGCCCAGGCCGTTGCTGTTGGCCACGTCGTCGAGGATGCGGTCGATGCTGGTGGGCGTGAGGCAGTACAGCGAGCCCTTGGGCAGGCGCTCGTCGTGGATCGTGCCGACCCAGAAGCGGCCCTGCGGGTCGGCCTTGCCGTCGTTGAAGCGCAGCTTCTTCGTGTCGTACGGCGCCGCGACGATGCGCTGGCTCTCGCCGGTCTCGACGTCGAAATGGAAGATGCCGTCGCGCCGCGCCATCACCACGCCGCCGTCGGGACGCGGGGCGATGCTGGCGACCTCGGTGGGGAACGACCATTCGGAATGCGCGGCGGACGCGACCGCGAAGCGGTTGAGCTTGCGGCCCGGGATGTCGACCCAATAGAGCGCCCGTTCGCGCGGATGCCAGAACGGCGATTCGCCACCGAGGGAGGCGGGGACGGGCAACGGCGAGAACTCGAGCGGGGTCATGGGGTCACCTGAATCGGGAAGGACGCATGCCCGATCGTAACGGCGTACCCGACCCGAGGCTCGCGCCGGTCGGGCATGACGCTTTCGGGTCGTCCATGGAAGGCGGTGGCCCTGTCCCACGCCTACCCCGCCCCCCGCCCGAACGCCTTCCACGCGAACGGCATCGACACCAGCGCGCACGCGCCCAGCGCGAGCCCGCATCCGAACGCACCCAGCTGCGTCAGCATCGTGCCCGCCAGCGCGGTGCCGACGAACGCGGCGGCGAACGTGATGACGATGCTGCGTGACAGCAGCGAGCCGTCGGCGTCGAGGCCGGACAGGCGCGCGATCAGGAACGGCGTCACCGCGTAGAACGAGAACGAGACGAGCAACTGCGCGGCGAAGAAGCCGGGCAGGCCGCGGACGACGAAGAACCACAGCACCGCGCCGGCCATGATCAGCTGCGCTGTCCACAGGATCGGCAGGCGCAGTTCGTGGCTGCGGCGGTGCGAGGCGGCGAGGGCGCCCACGGTGCCCAGCAGCGACACCAGCGCCAGCACCGGGCCGATGCGCTCGGGCGCGATGCCCAGGTCATGGCCGACGACGTCGGCGAGGGCCCATTGCGCGGACAGCACGCAATAGACCAGGATCATCACGGCCCAGATCGGGACCAGCACGTTCAGACGATGGGTCCGCTTGGACAATGCCTGGGCGGTCGAGGTCTGGTGCGCATCGGCGCCGGCCGCGCCGGCAGGCCAGGCGATCAGCGCGAAGGCGGCCGCGATGATGACGAACAACCACTGGCTGGTGAACCGGGGTGGCAGCGCGTAGGCGCCCACCAGCAGCGCGCAGTCGATGACGCCCGAGACCAGGATGATCACGCCCCACGCGCGCTCGGCCGCGACCCGGTTGGAGAGGCTGGCCGCGACGACGACGAACAGCGCGCCTTCGAACAGGCCCGTGACGAGCCGCGCCGCACCCAACGCCGCCAGGCTCGGCATCCAGGCGCTGGCGGCCTGCGCGAGCAGCGTGCCGAGCGTCGCGATCCAGGCCAGGCGGCGCGGTGCGCGGGCGATCCAGCGCGGAAAGATCGCGCAGCTGATGGCGATGCCCGCGATCTCCAGGGCGGCGATGCCCGTGCCCGCGTCCGCCCCGACGCCGAACCGGCTCATCAGCGCGCCCACGATGGGCGGCATCAGGATCGTGCCGTTGGTGGCGATCGCATACGCGCAGGCCAGGCGCAGCAACGCCGCCAGCGACAGGTCGGGGCGGGTGGCGGGGTTGGCGGGCGTTTGGGAGTCCGACATGGCGTGGGCTTGAATATGAGCGTTGATCACAATATAATGTGATCAACGCTCATATGTCAATGATGACCAACCCGCTCGAATCTCCGTCGCCCGGCCTGCGCGCGAACGCTGCCGATGCCGGCCGCCAGCCGCAACAGGAGCGCAGCCGGCTGCGCGTCGAAGCCATTCTCGAGGTCGCGCTGGCGCTGGTCGTGGAACAGGGCGCGGAGGCGCTGGCGATGCGCGAAGTGGCGCGCCGCGCCGGGGTGCAGATCAGCTCCATCTACCAGTACTTCCCGTCCAAGTCGTCCATCATCCGCGAGCTCGCCAAGCGCGACCTGGCGCGTGTGCGACTGCTGCTGCAGGACGCCGTGGCCAGCCTGCTGGCCGGCCATGCCGGGTCGCCGCCCGTGGCCGCGGCCGTCCACCACCTCGTCGACGCGTACTTCGCGCATTACCGCGACCAGCCCGACGCGCTGGCCGTGTGGGCCGGTGCCCAGAGCGACCCGAGCCTGCGCGAGCTCGATCTCGAAGACACGCGCAGCACCGCCGAGTTCCTCGTGCCGCCGCTGCTGCGCATCCTGGATCGCCCGCACTGGGACGGCGTCCACGCGCTGGCGCTGCTGGTCTCCGAACTCACTGGTGCCGCCGCACGTCTGGCGCTGGCGCTCGAATCGCCGCTGCGCGAGCAGTTGATCGCCCAGCACAAGGGCATGTTGACCGCGACCCTCGAGGCGCACAAGTCCCACAGGAAGACTGCATGAGCGCTGCCACGCCCGACTACGACCACTACCGCAACGCGCTTCGCGGCGCCTGCCTGCCCGCCGCATTCATCGACCTCGATGCGCTGGCCGCCAACCTGGCCGACCTGCGCGCACGCAGCGGGGGGCTGCCGATCCGGCTGGTGACGAAGTCGATCCGCTCGGTGGCGATCCTGCGCCGGCTGCTGGCGGCCGGTTCCTGTTTCCAGGGCCTGATGTGCTATTCGGCGGCCGAGGCCGCGTGGCTCGCGTCGCTGGGCTTCGACGACCTGCTGGTGGCCTATCCGTCGGTGGAGACCGAGCACCTGCGCGCCGTGGCGGCGCAAGTGCGCACTGGCCGCAGCATCACGCTGATGGTGGACGCCGCGGCGCAGGCCGTGCGCATCGCGGCCGTCGCCCAGGCCGAGGGCGTCGTGTTGCCGGTGGCGATCGACCTCGACATGTCGTCCGATTTCCCGGGCCTGCACTTCGGCGTGCGTCGGTCGCCCGTCAACAGCGCGGCGAAGGCCGTCGCGCTCGCCGGCGACATCGCGCGCCATGCATCGTTGCGACTGGACGGCCTGATGGGCTACGAGAGCCAGATCGCCGGACTGATGGACGACGTGCCCGGCCAGCGGCTCAAGAGCGCCGTGATCCGGCTGTTGAAGCGGCGCTCGATTCCCGAGGTCAACGAGCGCCGCCGCGCGGCCGTCGCCGCGCTGGCCGCCGCCGGCCACACGCTGCGCTTCGTCAATGGCGGCGGCAGCGGCAGCTTCGAGAGCACGCGCAGGGACGCCAGCGTCACCGAGCTGGCGGCCGGCTCCGGCCTGTACCTGCCGACCTTGTTCGACCACTACCGGGCCTTCCGTGGCCGCCCGGCCGCCGGCTTCGCGCTGGCGGTGACGCGCATGCCGGCACCGGGCATCGTCACCTGTGCCGGCGGCGGCTATCCGGCCTCGGGTCCGGGCGGCCCGGATCGCATGCCGCGACCGTGGCTGCCCGCGGGCTGCTCGCTGATCGCGACCGAAGGCGCGGGCGAGGTGCAGACGCCGGTGCGCGTGCCGCCAGGCGCCTCGCTGGCGGTCGGCGATCCGCTGCTGTTCCGGCATGCGAAGGCCGGCGAACTGTGCGAGCGTTTCAACGAGTTGCTGCTGATCGAAGGCGGTGCGGTGGTCGACAAGGTCGCCACGTACCGCGGCGACGGCCAATGTTTTTTCTGAGCTGGACGAACCGAGGTCACGAGGATGTGGAAGAACTGGTCGGGGTATGTCGAGTGCCCGCGCACGCCGGTCGTCATGCCGGCCAGCGGCGCCGAACTGGCGCGCACGCTCAGCGACGCGACGCGTGACGGCAAGCCGGTGCGCATGGTCGGCGCCGGCCATTCGTTCAGCCCGCTGGTGGCCAGCGACGGCGTGATCGTGTCGCTGGACAAGCTGCAGGGCGTGATAGCCATCGACGTCGAAACGCGCGTCGCGCGCGTGCACGCCGGCACGCGCCTGTACGCGCTCGGAAGCGCGCTGGCGGAGCGCGGGCTCGCGATGGAGAACCTGGGCGACATCAACGTGCAGTCCATCGCCGGCGCCACCAGCACCGGCACGCACGGCACCGGAATCGGCTTCGGCAACCTCGCCACGCAGATCGCCGCGCTGAAGTTCGTCACGGCCGATGGCCGCGAGAGGGTGGCGTCGCCCACCGAGAACCCGGAGCTGTTCGCCGGCGGCCGCATCGCACTCGGCAGCCTGGGCGTGCTCACCGAGGTCAGCCTGAAGCTGGTGCCGGCGTTCCGCCTGCGGCTGGAGCGCGGCAAGATGGATCTGGAGGAGTGCCTCGCGCAGGCCGACGCCCTCGTCGCCGCCAATCGCTCGTTCGAGTTCTACTGGCTGCCGCATACGGAGAGTGTGCTGACCAAGACCTGGAATACCACCGACGCGCCGGTCGACAAGACGGGCCTCGGGCGCTGGTTCAGCGACGTGGTGCTGGAGAACGCGGCGTTCGGGCTGCTGTGCGACATCGGCAAGGCGGCGCCCTCGATGTGCCCGTCGCTGAGCCGCTTCTGCGCATCGCTGCTGTCGCACAGCGCGCAGGTGGATGCGAGCTGGTCGATGCTGTCGACGGTGCGCGCGGTGCGTTTCAACGAGATGGAGTGGTCGCTGCCGGCGTCGCGTGGGGCCGATGCGTTGCGCGAGATCAAGGCGCTGATCGCCAGGCGCGAGTTCCCGTTGATGTTTCCGCTCGAATACCGCTGGGTGCGTGGCGACGACATCTGGCTGAGCCCGAACCATGGGCGCGACAGCGTGCACATCTCGGTGCACCAGTACCGCGGGATGCCGTTCGAGGGCTATTTCGACGCGGTGCAGGCGATCTGCCTGAACCACGGCGGACGGCCGCACTGGGGCAAGGTGCATTCGCTGAAGGCGGCACAGCTGTCGCGGCTCTATCCGCGCTGGGACGACTTCCTGGCCTTGCGCGAACGCATGGATCCGGCCGGGCGATTCCTGACCCCCTACCTGCGCGACCTGTTCCGGCTCTGAGTTTGCTGCTCGACGGGAAAGAGTAAGCGCTTGCTGTGGCACGCTGGTTGCCGTTGAATCCGATGGTCGGCGCCCGGACCCTCGGCCCTGTGGCCTGGGGCTTGGCGAGACGGCCTCGCAGACGCTTCACGGGAGCTCAGGGTGGACAGCGATTCCCACGCCGACATACTTTTCCATGGCTCGCGGCCGCGCACCGCCGGGTGCCCTTTGTCGCGGCAGGAGCGGCGGGCGTGACGCTGGCGAACCCGCGGCCTCGCGACAGCCTGCTCGACTCGCACCTGGCGGGCTTCGAGGCCGAGTTCATCGACCAGTTCGATCGGATCGACGAGATCGGGGCGGAGATCGACGCGTTGCAGGAGCGCACCGGCGCTCCGCCGTCGGCTCGCTGGCCCGCGATCCGGACCGGGATGACGCACGAACCGAGAGCGCAGCCGTGGTGTGTCGTCGTTCGTTCCGGACCTGCAATAGTGGCTGCAGCGCTGGGCGCGGCCGAACTGCGCCATGGCACGTGGGCGGTGCGCAGCGCGACGCACCCGGACGAGCCAGGATGGCTGGCGACCGTCGATTCCGGGGCCGGCGCGGCGCTGGCCGCGGCACTGGCGCGCTCGCTGCATCGTTTTCGACTGCCGTGGATCCTCGAATGGCGCCACCTGCCGATCGGCGATCCGACCCTCCCGACGTTGTGCCGCCTGCTGCGTCCCTCGGCGACGCCGCCGAGCGCCGACGCCCCTCAACTGGTGTTCGAGGCGGACACGCGAATGCAGGGCTGCCTGTCGCGCAACACGCGGTCGGCCGTGAGCCGGGCCCGAAAGCGCATCGACAAGGCGGGCCTGCATGCCGCGATGGACTGGATGCGCGATCCCCTGGAGATCGAAGCGTGCCTCGATCCCATCGTCGACATCCATCGGCGACGCAATCTCCAGCTGCGCGGTGTCGCGGGGCTCGATGATCCGCGCAAGCGCGCGCTGTTCGAGGACACCGTGCGTGCGCAGGCCGGTGCGGGTCGGGCCCGGCTGCTGACGCTGCGGCTGGAGGGCCGGCTCGCGGCCTACGCCATCTGCTTCGAGGCGTCGGGCCGGCTGCACGTGTACTCGAACATGGCTTCGCCAGACTGGCTGGACTTCAGTCCCGGCACCATCGTCAACGCCGAACTCGTGATGGACGCGAGTCGCGACGCCGGCATCCGGGTCGTCGACTGGGGCCCGGGGCTGCAACGCTACAAGCTCAGTGGCGCGCGCCTGCACATAGAGCACCTGTGCCATCTGCGCGCGTGGTCCTCGACGCCCTACCGGCTGACCCTGGCGCTCGGCAATCGTCTGTCGCATCGCTGAAGATTCGCGCCCAGGAGCGTTGCGCAGATCGGGGCGCATGGCCAATCTTCAAGGGGCAATTCGCGCGAATCTGCCGCCAAACCCCTCGAGAACACGTCGAAATTTGCGGGGTATGCAAGCTGCCTAGAATGTTCCGCCTACCCTCCCAAAGGACGTTCATGAGCGGGCTTATCCGCATCCGCGGCGCGCGGCAGCACAACCTGAAGAATCTCGACCTCGATATCCGTACCGGTGAACTCACCGTGGTGACGGGGCCGAGCGGGTCGGGCAAGTCGAGCCTGGTGTTCGACACGCTGTATGCGGAAGGCCAGCGGCGCTACGTCGAG
>FSXQ01002839.1_pt1 | contig 11951 bp, 8 predicted proteins | sample 1638011 | NCBI WGS metagenome assembly FSXQ01 (sample SAMEA3914789, study PRJEB12502) | metagenome | biome: forest; material: soil | place: Canada | collected 2011-07-03 | depth 0.3 m | reverse complement strand
GGGTGAGACGGTGTGGTCCTGCACCAGCGCCTCCAGCTGCCAGCAGTCGTCGTCCGGCGGCGCCGGCGGTGGCCCCTCGCTGACGGAAAACGCCCCCAGCTGGCAGACCGCCGCTGGCGTGCTCGGCAGCTCCACCAAGCGCGGCGTGCCGGACATCTCCTTCGACGCCTCGCCCAACTCCGGCGCCCTGGTGCTGGTCAACGGCACGCAAGAGCAGATCGGCGGCACCTCGCTGGCCGCTCCGCTGTGGGCCGGCTTCTGGACGCGTATCCAGGCCGCGCACGGCAACACCCTGCCCTTCCCGGCGCAGACGATCTACCAAGGCGCCGCCGCGAACCCGAGCTGGTTCCATGACGTGACCTCGGGCAACCAGGGCTACGCCGCGGCCACCGGCTGGGACTACGCCTCCGGCTACGGCTCGGTGCAGATCGCCAACCTGTCGGCCGGCTTCGGCTCGACCGGCGGCGGCGGCGGCACGACCACCCCGACGGCCAACTTCAGCAGCTCCACCTCGGGCCTGACCGCGACCTTCACCGACGCCTCCAGCGACGTCGGCGGCACGATCAACTCGTACTCGTGGAACTTCGGCGACGGCGGCACCTCCACGGTGAAGAGCCCGACCCACACGTACGCGGCCGGCGGCTCCTACACCGTGACGGAAACCGTGACGGACAGCGGCAGCAAGACGGCCTCGAAGTCGGCCACGGTCACGGTCGCCACCACCGGCGGCGGCGGCGGCTCGTCCAATGTCGTCACCAACGGCGGCTTCGAATCCTCGGCCTCGCCGTGGACGGTGAGCTCCGGCGTGTACTGCACGAACGCCACCTGCAGCGGCCAGACGGCTCACGCCGGCACCGGCTTCCTGTGGCTGGACGGCTACGGCTCGACCCACACCGACACGGCTTCGCAGTCGTTCACGATCCCGGCCGGCAAGACGTCCGCCTCGCTGACCTTCTACGTGCACATCGACACGAAGGAAACCGGCTCCACGGCGTACGACAAGCTGACGGTCGCCGTCACCCCGAGCGGTGGCTCCGCCGCCACCCTGGCGACGTACTCCAACGTCAACGCCGCCTCCGGCTACGTGCTGAAGACCATCAGCCTGAATGCCTACATCGGCAAGACGGTCACGCTGAAGTTCACGGGCACGGAAGACAGCTCGCTGGCGACCTCGTTCGTCCTCGACGACGTGGCTGTCACGGTGCAGTAAGACTCCGCAGCTGGGCGCGATCCTCGCGGGTCGCGCCAGGACCGTGGAACCAGGGCCGATCGGGCAACCGATCGGCCCTTTTTCCTTGCGGCGCCAGGCGCGACCCGAGGGGCCTGGCCCCTCCTCGAATCGCGCCGATATCTCGCCGCCAGCGCTTGCATCGATCGCGATTCGAGGCCGGGCCCGACCCCTCGGGCGGCGCCCATCCAGCGGCGTTTCCGCCTCTACGAGGCGTTCCCCCCTAGCTTGACTAGACAAGGCTAGCCACGAAAAGACGACTTCGCCCTTCCAGCGACGCGCCAAGCTGGTGCGTTCCAGCGAATGCGCGACGCCGCGTTGGTCCCGCGCGACATCCTGGCGCGCGCCGAAAGCATCGAACCGGTTGGCAGGCACTCACTCCATCGACGATCGAACGCCACGGCCGACGGGACAACCCGCGCCCTTTCGTGCCAATCGACGTGCCCGCCAAGGCGCCGTCAACCCGACTCGTAACAAGCCGACGTTCAGGTCGCGCGCTGCGCGTTGCGGGCGATGCCCTGCGAGATGCGGCCCAGCAGCGCCTGCGGCAGGTCGTGGCCCATGCCGTCGATGAAATCGCCGAGCGCGCCGGGGATGCGCTTGACCAGCTCGCGGCCGTTGGCCACCGGCACCAGCGGGTCGAGTTCGCCGTGGATGACCTGCGTGGGCGCCTGGATGCGCGCCAGCAGCGGCGTGCGGTCGCCGTCGGCCGCGATGGCCAGCAGCTGCCGCGCGGAGCCCTGCGGGCGTGACGCGCGCGCGAGGCTCGCGGTCACCCGCGTGCGTAGGTCGTCCGGCGCGGGACGGAATTCGCCCGGACTGCCGATGGCCGTGAACACGCGGATCGAATGCGCGATGAGCGTTTCCTTCTCGCGGTTGGCCGGCTGCGACATCAGCGCGCGGCGCGCCGGCAGCGTGGGCCCCGGCAGGCGGCGCGAGCCGCTGGCGGTCATGATCAGCGTGAGGCTCGCCACGCGCTCGGGCCAGTGCGCCGCCACGTGCTGCGAGATCATGCCGCCCAGCGACGCGCCGACCACGTGCGCGCGAGCGATGCCCAGCGCGTCGAGCACGCCGATGGCGTCGGCGGCCATGTCCTTCAACCCGTACGGCGAGCGCACGCGCAGCCGCAGCGCGTGGCGCAACGCGTTCAGCGGGATGCTGGGCACGCCCACGTGGTCGAAGCCGTCGCTCAGGCCGGCGTCGCGGTTGTCGAAGCGCACGACGCGGAAGCCCTGCGCGATCAGCAGCGCGACGAGTTCGTCGGGCCAGCCCGTGAGCTGCATGCCCAGGCCCATCACCAGCAGCACCACCGGCGCGTCGCGGGGGCCCTGGTCGTCGACCTCGATCTGCAGGCCGTTGGCGTTGACTTTCATGCGTGGCAACCCGTCTTGAAGAAAAGGCCGCGAAGACCGGTGGCCTCGAACGGCTTCCAATGCGCCGGATCCTGCGCGAGGCGATCGGCGATGGCGATCATCGCCAGCGGGTTCAGCCCCAGGCCGATGTGGCTCGCGTAGACCTCGATGTTCTCGGTCATCGGGCCCGGCGGATTCAGGCTGCATTGCCACGCGACGACGCCGTCGGTGCGCGAGTAGATGGACGTCGTCGGCACCGTGGGCGCCTCGCGCAGCGCGGCCAGCATCGCGGCGTCCGGGTGCGGATGGCCGCTGACGCGCTCGAACAGCCACCACGCGTTGGTGGCCGTGGGCGGGCCGGAGAACGGCGAGCCGAGCGTGACCACGCAGCGGATGCACTCGGGCATCTCCTTGGCGAGCTCGCGCGCGTAGACACCGCCGAGACTCCAGCCGACGAGGCTGATCCTGGCGCCGTCGGCCGCGTGCAGCGCCTTCACGCGTTCGCGCAGCGCCTCCAGCACGCCGGGACGCGGGCCGAGGTTCAGGCCCTGTTCCCACGGCAGCGCGTCGTAGCCGCGATCCTTCAGGAACGTGCGCATCGGCAGCGTGGTGAGGTCGTTGGCCGCGAGGCCGGGCATCACGAGGACGCGATGGCCGTCGCCGCGCGGCAGCCGGCGCAGCAGCGGCGTCGCGGCGATGCTGGCCGCGAACTCCCATGGCGCGCGGCCCTCGAGCGCGAGCAGCAACGCGCTGGGCGCGCGCATCTCGGCGGGCACGGGGTCGGGACGCACCTCGCGCGCCTCGACGTCGATGACCCCATCGGGGCGGGGACGGCGGGACGAAGGACGCGAAGCCATGCGGGGAGAAGAGATCATCGGCGAAGGTGGATGGTATTTCAGCGGGCGGCCAGCCAGTCGGCGACGCCCAGCCCCGCGGCGCGGCCGGTGGCCAGGCACGCGGTGAGCAGGTAGCCGCCGGTGGGCGCCTCCCAGTCCAGCATCTCGCCGGCAACAAACAGGCCCGGCACGGCGGTGGTCATCAGGCCGGCGTCCAAGCCTTCGAAGCGCACGCCGCCGGCGGTGGAGATGGCCTCGTCGATCGGACGCGGCGCGGCCAGCAGCAGCGGCAGGGCCTTGATGAAGCCGGCCAGCACGTCGGCGTCGTTCAGCTGCGCGGGCGACAGCAGCTCGTGCAGCAAGGCCATCTTCACGCCCTGCAGGTGCAGGCGGCTCTTCAAGTGCGTGGACAGGCTGCGCGTGCCGCGCGGCCGGCGCGTCTCGGCACGCACCTGTTCCAGCGTGTGCTGCGGCAGCAGGTCGAGCGTCAGCGACGCCTGGCCTTGCGCGGCGATCGCGTCGCGCAGGCCGGCCGAGAACGCGTAGACGAGGCTGCCTTCGATGCCGGTCTTGGTGACGACGAACTCGCCCTGCTGGCGATGCACGACGCCCGCCGAATCGGCCGCGGTGATGGCCACCGGCTTCACCGGCTCGCCGGCGAATCGCTCGCGCAGGTGGTCGCTCCAGCCCGCGCGATCGGCGCCGGTGGGCAGCACGTCGAAGCCGCAGTTGGACGGCTTCAACGCGGCGATGTCGACGCCGCGCGCCGCGAGCAGCGGCACCCACGCGCCGTCGGAGCCGAGGCGCGACCAGCTCGCGCCGCCCAGCGCGAGCACGGTGGCGTCGGCGGTGAACGACGTCTCGCCGTCGGGCGTGGCGAAGCGCAGCGCAGCGCCGTCGTCCTGCGTCCAACCGAGCCAGCGATGGCGCCTGTGGAACTGCACCGGCGGGCGACCGTCGCCCCCGGTGCGCAGGCGATGCAGCCACGCGCGCAGCAGCGGCGCGGCCTTCATGTCCTTCGGGAACACGCGGCCCGACGTGCCCACGAAAGTGTCGACGCCCAGCTCGCCCGCCCACGCGCGCACGGCGTCGGGGCCGAACGCGTCGAGCAGCGGCGCGAGCGCGCCCGCGCGCGACGCGTAGCGCGCGAGGAAGCCGGGCATCGCCTCGGAATGCGTGAGGTTCAGGCCGCCGATGCCGGCGAGCAGGAACTTGCGGCCGACCGAGGGCATCGCGTCGAACACGTGCACCGGCACGCCGCGCGACTGCAGCGTGGCGGCGGCCATCAGGCCCGCGGGGCCGGCACCGACGATGGCGACCGACGCCGTCATGCCTGCGGCACCAGGAAGCGACGCTCCCATGCGCCGATCTCGGCGAGCCAGCTCTCGTACTCGACGTCCTTGACCGCCGCGTAGCCGCGCACGAAGCGCTCGCCGAACAGGCGCACCGCGGTGCCGTCGCCCACGAAGTCTTCCTGCGCGGCGACGATGGTGCGCGCCAGCGTGTGGGCCGACTCGTAGGCACTGTCGTTCATCGGCTCGGTGGCGGGCAGCGCGCGCTCGATGCCGTCGAGGCCGGCGGCCAGCGTGGCGGCGATCACGAGGTACGGGTTGGCGTCGGCGCCCGCCACGCGGTTCTCGACGCGGCGCGCGGCCGGGCCGCTCTTGGGGATGCGCAGTCCGGCGGTGCGGTTGTCGTAGCCCCAGTGGAAATTGACCGGCGCCTGGCTGCCCGTCACGAAGCGGCGGTACGAGTTCACGAACGGCGCGAACAGCAGCATCAGGCTGGGCAGGTTGGCCTGCAGGCCGGCGATGTACTGGCGGAACAGGTCGCTCTCGCCGCCGTCGGCGGTGCTGAACACGTTGCGGCCGTCGGCGTCGACCAGGCTCTGGTGCAGGTGCATCGAGCTGCCCGGCTGGTGCGCGATGGGCTTGGCCATGAAGACGGCGTTCAGGCCGTGCTTCAACGCCACTTCCTTGGCCGCGTACTTGAACAGGAAGGCCTGGTCGGCCACGACGAGCGGGTCGTCGTGCAGCAGGTTGATCTCGAACTGCGTGAGACCGACCTCGTGGATCCAGGTGTCGGCCTTGATGCCGAGGACCTCGATCGTGGCGCGGAACTCGTCCCAGAACGCGGCGTGCTCGTTGAGCGTGTTGAGGCTGAACGCCGACTGGCCCACCTCGGTGCGGCCGCCGCGCATGGCCGGGGCCTGCAGCGGCTGCGCCGGGTCGTCGTTGGGCGCGGTGAGGTAGAACTCGATCTCGGGCGCGACGACGGGGCGCAGCCCGCGCTGCTCGTACTTCGCCATCACGTTGCGCAGCACGGTGCGCGGCGCGAATTCGCACAGTTCGCCGGTGAGCTCGTGGCAATCGTGGATGGCCATCGCGCGCGGCGAGCGGGCCCAGGGCACGGGCTTGACGGTGGCGTAGTCGGGCACGAGCAGGACGTCGGGATCCTGGTCGGGAAAGATCGGGTCGTACGAGTAGTCGCCCGTCACGCACTGCATCGGGATCGCCTGCGCGATGCGCAGTTCGGCGCCGGCCGCGAACGCGTGCGCGGGCATCAGCTTGCCGCGCGGGTAGCCGGAGACGTCGGGAAACAGGCATTCGACGTCGCGGACGCCCGCGGCAGCGAAGTCGCCGGCCAGGCGGGCGGGTGGGGTGTGGCTCATGGCGGCATTATCCGGCGAGGCCATCGATCCAGCCGCGGCGTCAGGTCTTGCGTTTCGCGGTGCCAGATCGTGCGTTGTTGCGCCTGCCTCCGCGCAGGGTGTCAGCCATGCGGCTTCACCATCTGGAACGCGGTGTCAGTCACGCCTTTTCACAATCTGGAACACGGTGTCAGTCACGGAGTTTTGCAATCTGAAAAGCGGTGTCAGCCTGACCCCGAAGCGAGGTGCGAAGCCCGCCTTCAGCGCACTGCAACATGAACCCGATAAGCTCCGGGTTCCCCCATCCACGCATCGACGCCCATGCCCATCGACCGCCCGCCTTTCGACACCATCGCCCTCGTGCTGCAAGGCGGCGGCGCGCTCGGGGCCTACCAGGCGGGCGTGATGGAGGGCCTGGCCACCGCGGGCATCGAGCCCGATTGGGTGGCCGGCATCTCCATCGGCGCGATCAATTCGGCCATCATCGCGGGCAACGAGCCGGGCGACCGCATCGCCAAGCTGCGCGATTTCTGGACGACCGTGTCGCAGCCGGCCGTGTGGCCCGACGCGCTGTCGTTCATGGACGCGATCGTCGAGCCGGTCGACGACTGGCGGCGCCAGATCTGGAACAGCTGGAACGCGTGGCGCGCGCTCACCGAGGGCCAGCGCGGCTTCTTCACGCCGCGCCCGGCCACCGCGCTCCTGGGCCCGCAGCCGCCCGCCGCCGCGAGCTTCTACGACACCGCGCCGCTGAAATCCACGCTGGAGCGGCTGGTGGACTTCGACCGCATCAACGCCGGCGTGACGCGCCTGACGGTGTCGGCCGTCGACGTCGAGACCGGCAACTTCGAGGCGTTCGACAACCAGCACGGCCGCTGGCGCAAGCGCATCCGTCCCGAGCACATCATGGCGTCGGGCGCGCTGCCGCCGGGGTTTCCGGCGGTCGCCATCGAGGAGCCGGGGCCGATCGAAGCCTCGCGCGATCGCGGGGCGCCGCGCAAGCTGCGCTACTTCTGGGACGGCGGCCTCGTGTCCAACACGCCGCTGTCGCAGGTGCTGGACGACCACCCGCGCCGCGACACCCTCGCCTTCCAGGTCGACCTGTGGAGCGCGCGCGGCGAGGTGCCCACCAACGTGGTCGACGCGCAGGAACGCGTGAAGGACATCCAGTTCTCCAGCCGGACCCGCGCCATCACCAACACGCAGGCCGTCGAGCAGCGCCAGCGCCGCATGCTGCGCGAGCTGCTGGAGCAGATCCCGGCCGAGCTGCGCGACACCAACGCCGCCTGCCGCGCCGCCGCGCACATGGCCACGGCGCGCTGCGTGAGCGTCATCCAGCTGATCTACCAGGACAAGGAGTGGGACGGCCTCGCCAAGGACTACGAGTTCGGCGCGGTCACGATGCGCAGCCACTGGGACAGCGGGCTGGCGGACATCAACAGGACGCTGGAGCATCCGCATTGGCTCGAGCGGCCGGACGGCGATGATCCGTTCGTGACGCATGACGTGCATCGGCAGCGGCGGACGAAGGACTGACGCTGTCGCTCGCGCGTGGGCGCGGGCGTGACGCGGCGTGGCATGCGCGCTAGATGTTCGTGCTCGACGGAATCCGGCTCGGCAACAGGAACTCGTACGGCCGCACACGCGCCAGGTTGCGCTGCGCAATGGTGTTCTCGACGTCGACCAGCACCGCGCGAAACCGATCCAGCGGCCCGCCCGGCGCCGTGATCGCCGGATCCAGCAACACCGGCGCATACGGCGGCACGTTGTCGAGATACGTGCCCAGCGTCCGGTAGTACACGCCGCCCAGGATGTGGAACAACAGGATCTGCTCCTGCGCCGCCAGTCGCGTGGGCAGCATCTGCGACCAGCTTGCCTCGGACGACGCCAAGCCCGCGACGGCCGCGCCGCCGGCGCCCGCACTGAACGGCGCGTAGGTCATCATCGACGACTGCGGAAAGTTCACCGCCGCATGCTGCGCGCTGGCGTTGAACACGATCGCCGTGACCACGTTCGCGAGCTGCGCGCGCGTGCGGATCGCCGGAAATCCCTTGACCTTCGCGGTGACCGCCAGCTCCGTGGCCCACGCCTGCAACTCGAAGTCGCCGGTGACGTCGGCATCGCTCAGGTAATACGTGGCCACGTAGTCGCCCACCCATTGCGCGATCGCGTTCCACACGAGCAGCGCGTCGTCGCGGTACGGATAGTCGGGCAGCACCGCGGGATCGTCGACGCCGCGCGACTTCAGGTCGGCGGGCAGCATGTTGGCGACGAAGTCGTACGCGAGGCGGTCGCGGCCGCATTCCTGCTGCAACGTCGCCATCGGCGCGGCGAGGATCGCGTCGCCGGTCGTCAAGGGCGCCATGATGATCAGCGTGGCTGTCTCGTTGATGAACATCGCGCCCTCGAGGTGCGGCGACAGCAGCCGGTTCAGCGGATGCGCCTCGGCGAGCTGGCGCTGCGTGGCCATCGCGAAGGCCTCGGACATCAGGTGCGTGCGGCCCAGATGCACGAACATCTCGTGATAGTTGAAGTCGGCCACCTGCACCGCGGTCTTGGCCGACTGCCAGGCCCAGTACGTCGCAGCGTTGCTCGCATCGGCAGCACGCACGACGATGGCGTTGGCCGCGGGATCCTGCCCGCACTGGATCGCCACCGGCACCAGCGAGCGCCCGCCCTTGGGCAACGCGAACAGCGCGATCGGCGCCCACGCGTAGCCCGTGCCGGTGAGCGTCTTGTTCACGGCGCCTGATGGCGCGAGGCCGCCGAGGCCGCCGAGGCCGGCGTAATCGAGCAGGAACAGGCGCCCGCCGCTCGCGGCATCGGCGAGCGCGTCGCCGCTGCCCATCGCCTGGCGGAACTGCGCGTCCGTCAGCGGGAACTTGGCAGGCAGTGCGGCCGCGCGGCGGATCAGCATCGGGTTGGGCCCGGCGACGCGCATCGCCGCGAAGGTCGCGTCGTCGTGGGCCAGCGCCGCGATGGCCGGCTTGGGCAACGTCACGAACAGCGCGTCGTACTGCGCCACCGTCTTCGGCGCGCTGCCCTGCACGGCCTGGCCCACGAGGCCGGCGTGGATCTGCTTCAGCTGCGCGCCGATGTCGTTCACGGCACCGGACAACGTGGACAGCAACGCCGTGACGGTCGCGGGCAGGCTCGCCGCGCCGACGTTCACCGCGACCACCGCATCGAAGCTGGACTGCGTCGCCACGAGTCGCGCGCTGAGGCCCGCGAGCGTCTGCAGGTCGCTCGCCGCGAGCGCGCTGCCAGGCATCGACGCGGCGAGGTTCGTGACCGCCTCGACGGCCACCTTCGCCGTGCGCAGCTGGTGCTCCAGCGTCGGCAGCTCGGTGGCCGGCACGCCCACGCCCATCGGCACGCCGGACAGGTTGACGTGCGACTCCGTCCACACGTAGATCGCCTGCTGCGCGACGAGCTGCAGCCGGCGCGTTGCCGCGTCGAGCAGGCCGGCCTTCTGCGGCAACGTCGGATGCGCGACGGGCACAGCCGCGATGGCCGTCGACGGCCGGGCCGCGAGCAGGCCCAGGCCGGCGCTCGCCGCGAGAAGGTCTCTTCGATTCATGATGTCCCCAACAACTGCCTTCGTGCGCGAAGCGGGCAGTTGGCGTGCCGGCCAGCTGGCGCGACGTTGAACCTGAGGCGCAGAATCGAGCTCGAACATGCAACCGTCCAGCGCCACCGCTTCCGATTGGGTCGACATCCGGCGCGACCCCGACACCGGCATCGAGATCGTGCGCGCGCATTTCCGCGGCCACGCGTACGATCCGCACGACCACGACGAGATGCTGGTCGGCGTCACGCAGCAAGGCGTGCAGCGCTTCCGCTGCCGCCGCGCGCACCACACGAGCACGCCGGGCCGCGCGATCCTGATCGAGCCGGGCGCCGTGCACGACGGCCACGCGCCCGAGGCCGAGGGCTTCACCTACGTCATGCTGTACCTGCCGCAGCCCTGGGTGGCGCAGCACCTCGCGCGCGCGGAGCGCCCGGGCGACGCGCGCGCGCTGCCCGCGTTCCGCGAGACGCTGTCCGACGACGCGCCGCTGGCCGCCGCGATCCAGCGCGCGTTCGACGGACTGCACGGCCAGGAAGGCCGGCTCGCGCGCGACCAGGGCCTCGATGCCATGATGGCCGCGCTCGCCCGCCACGTGCAGCCCGCGCGCGACGAGGCGGTCGACGCGAAGATGGCCGCGGTGCGCGACCTGTTGCACGACCGCCTCGCCGACGACCTCGGCCTCGACGAGCTCGCGCGCTTCGCCGGCGTCGACCGGTTCCGCCTGACGCGCCAGTTCACGCAGGCGTTCGGCCTGTCGCCGCACGCGTACCTGGTGCGCCTGCGGCTGCGCGCGGCGCGGCGCCTGCTGGCGATGGGCGACTCCGTGGCCGACGCCGCGGCGGCCGTCGGCTTCGCGGACCAGAGCCACCTCGGCCGCTGGTTCCAGCGCGCGTACCGGATGTCGCCGGCGGCCTACCAGCGGCGTGCACGAACGTTCTAGCGGCCACGGCGCGGCGGCGCGACCATGCGGCATCTCCCTGACGGAAAGCCCCGCATGTTCGACACCAAGGTCGCCCTGATCGTCCGCAACGACCTCGCCACGTGGCAACGCCTCAACGTCGTCGCCTTCCTCGCCACGGGCATCGCCGCGGCCGCGCCTGACATGATCGGCGAGCCCTACGTCGATGCCGCGGACCGCGCGTACGGCCGCATGCTGGGCCAGCCGATGATGGTCTTCGAGGCCGACCGGCCCGGGCTGCAGGCCGCGCACCGAGTGGGCCTCGACCGCGAACTGACGATCGTGCCCTACGTGTTCGCGATGTTCTCGACCGGCCACGACGAAGCCAACCGCGCGGCCTTCCGCGCCGAGGATCCGGCCGACCTCGACCTGGTCGGCCTGGCGCTGCGCGGCCCGAAGAAGGCCGTGGACAAGGCGATCAAGGGCCTCGCGCTGCATCGCTAGGAAGGACTAAGATCGGCGGCCATCCCCAGCCCGGAGTGCCGACCCATGAGTTCGATCAAGATCCTCGTCGCGCAAGGCGGCGGCCCCACCGCGGTCATCAACCAGTCGCTGGTGGGCGTGGTGCTCGAGGCGCGCCGGTTCCCGCAGGTCACGCGCGTGTACGGCGCGCTGCACGGCGTGCGCGGCATCGTCGACGAGGAGCTGGTGGATCTCACGCAGGAGACGCTGCACAACCTGGAAGCCGTGGCGCGAACGCCGGCGTCGGCGCTCGGCTCCACGCGCGACAAACCCGACCTCGCATACTGCCAGCGCATCCTCGCCTCGCTGCAGGCGCACGGCATCACGCACTTCTTCTACATCGGCGGCAACGACTCGTCCGACACCGTGCGCATCGTCGCCGAGGAGGCGCGCAAGGCCGGCCACGCGCTGCGCTGCGTGCACATCCCGAAGACCATCGACAACGACCTGATGGGCAACGACCACACGCCGGGATTCCCGTCCGCGGCGCGCTTCGTGGCGCAGGCGTTCTCCGGCGCGAACCTCGACAACGCGGCGCTGCCCGGCGTCTACCTCGGCGTCGTGATGGGCCGTCACGCCGGCTTCCTCACCGCCGCCGCCGCGCTCGCGCGCCGCTTCCCCGACGACGGCCCGCACCTCGTCTACCTGCCCGAGCGCACGTTCAAGCTCGAGAGCTTCCTCGCCGACGTGAAGGCCGCGTACGAGAAGCACGGCCGCTGCGTCATCGCGGTCTCGGAAGGCATCCACGACGAGACGGGCGCGACCATCGCCGAGAAGCTCGCCAAGAACGTCGAGCGCGACGCCCACGGCAACGTGCAGCTCTCGGGCACCGGCGCGCTGGCCGACCTGCTGTGCGACGAGATCAAGGACAAGCTGAAGATCAAGCGCGTGCGC
>FSXQ01000803.1_pt1 | contig 11955 bp, 10 predicted proteins | sample 1638011 | NCBI WGS metagenome assembly FSXQ01 (sample SAMEA3914789, study PRJEB12502) | metagenome | biome: forest; material: soil | place: Canada | collected 2011-07-03 | depth 0.3 m | reverse complement strand
TGGAAGAACTCGTTGGCGAGCGACTTCATCACCAGCGCGACGCGCGGCTTGGCGTCGGCGGCGAGGGCGAACTGCGGCAGCAGCGCGAGGGCGGCGGCGGCGGCGCCGGCGAGGGCGTGAAGGGCCAGGCGGCGAGTCGAACGGATCATGGGGTTGTCTCCTGCGAGTGTTGAGGCCGCGCCGGCGTCGTTGCTGCCGTGCTGTCAGGCCGGGGTGAGCCACGTGAACTCGTCGCGCAAACGTTTGCGCAAACGATTGCGCGAACTTTAAGCTGGGTTGCGCGCACCTGGCAAGTGCGTTTGAGCCGGGTTTTCACCAGGTTCCCACGCACCAAAATGACCTTTGCACCATTGTGGGGCGTCATTTCGTTGTGACTTCACGACGTTTTGGGGTCGCAAAAATCCAACTGTCAATTGGGTGTCACACCCGGTCCGCACCATGCAAAGACCGGTCAAACGGCGCAAAGCTCAATAAATTCATAAGCTTCGCGATGATTTGACGAACCTGAAAGCTGGCTGTATCGGCGCCGCGACTCGACAATCGACCGGTCGACGGCGCAGTTGGTAGCCCGTCTGAACCAGTTCAGACGATGGCAGCGACCGGTTCGTCCCCCTTTTTTCCTATCCGAATCTCGAGAGAACTCCATGAAATTCACCCTCGGCGCCCTCGCTCTGGCGCTTGTTGCCCCCGCAGCTTTCGCCCAATCCTCCGTCACCATCTACGGCATCGTCGATCTGGACGGCCAGTACATCTCGGGCGCCTCCAAGGCCGTCCGCGTGACGTCCGGCGGCCTGGCTGGCAGCCGCATCGGCTTCAAGGGCACTGAAGACCTCGGCGACGGCATCTACGCCGACTTCGTCCTCGAAGGCGGCCTGAACGTGGACACCGGCAGCTCGGCCCAGGGCGGCGCCCTGTTCGGCCGCCAGGCCTTCGGCGCCCTGCGCTCCGCGTCGCTCGGCACGCTCAGCGCCGGCCGCCAGTACAGCAGTCTCTACGTGATCAGCGGCGAATTCAGCGCCTTCAGCAACACCAACGTCGGCCCGACGACGGCGGCCCTCGGTGGCTATGCCGGCGGCTACGAGCCGGTGCAAGGCGGCTCGGGTACGGCCACGACGCAGACGAACGCCACCGGCGAAAGCCTGAACGGCGGCCCGGCGCGCGTGAACAACTCGGTGCGCTACACGACGCCGACGTTCGCCGGCTTCAAGGCCAGCGCCCTGTACGGCGCCGGCGAAGTCACCGGCCAGACCACCAAGACGCGCCTGTTCGACGGCTCGGTGCGTTACACCAACTACGGTTTCGATGCGTCGCTGGGCTTCGTCAGCGACAAGGCGGCGGGCGCTACGCTTGCCACCTCGGCCAACGTGAACACGATCATCGCTGCGGCCAGCTACGCGTTCAATGCGTTCCACGTCGAAGGCGGCTACCTGAAGGGCAACGACAAGCGTTCGATCGCCTCGACGCTGCAGCACGACGGTCGTGGCTTCTGGCTCGGCGGCGACTACCGCGTCGGCCAGAACCTGTTCAAGGCCCAGTGGGTCAACAACAAGGTCGCGAACAACGCCGCCGGCGCCACGGACTCGAAGCTGAACGCCTACGGCCTCGGCTACCAGTACGACTTCTCGAAGCGCACCGCGCTGTACACCTCGGCCACGCGCTTCGTGAACTCCGGCGACGGCCTGGGCCGCTACAACTCGTCGATCTCCGGCCTGACGACGACGACCGACAAGAACCTGACCGAAATCGCCCTCGGCGTGCGTCACTCGTTCTGAACCTGAAGGCGGCCTGTTCGGGCAGGCCGCTTCCAGTGTGAACGGGCTTGAATGATTCGCCCGCCGCGGCTTGTCCGCGGCGGGCGTTTTTTTGTTCTCAGACTCCGGCTGCGGCGATCTCGCCGGCTGCGTGCGCCAGCCACATCTTCAGGCGCTGGCGCTCCAGCAGCCCGAGCTTGGGGCCTTCGTTGCTGGCCATCGTGCGCGCGGCCCAGAAGCTGCTGTTGGCGGCGTCGATCTTGCGCAGCACCGCGTCCTGCAGGTGCTTCAGGTGCACGACACGGGCGCCGAGCGCCTTGGCGCGTTCGAACTGGCCCGAGCGTTCGAGGTTGCCGAAGTCGTCGCCGCGCAGCTCGTTGAGCACCAGCACGTACTGCAGGCGATTCTCGAAGCGGTCGATCAGGCGCTCGAGCAGGTCGACGGAGTCGCGGCCGGCGTCCATCACGTGCCAGTAGTGGATCTGCACGCCCGATTCGGCGGAGAGCTCCAGCACGCCCGATTCGTCCATCCAGCGCACCAGCGGATCGTGCGTCTGCGCGGCCAGGTCCACCAGCACGCGCTGTCCCGGGTGTTCGATGGCACTCTCGACGATGGCATCCAGCGCCTCGAAGCGGTCCACCAGCACCGGCGACGCGTAGTCCTTGTAGAAGCGCATCAGCGCGCCATGCGAACGGTCGGTGTCGAAGCCGGTGAACGCGAGGTTGTGGTCGATGAAGTGCTGGGCCAGCAGGCGGGCCACCACGGACTTGCCGACGCCGCCCTTCTCGCCGCCGATCAGATGGATCATCGACTCGACGGGCGCCGCAGCGGGCGCGACGCTGACGGCCTGCGTGAGGATGGGGACGGATTCGAAGGAGTCGTTGGTGCTCACGATGCGGGCGGCCGCGCGCGGACGCGGCATCAAGAGTGGGTGCTACCCAGTGTACGCACGCGGCGTGCCACGTAGTGGCACATCGCCGCGCGATCGGGGTCACGTGGCCATCTCAGGCCTGCGCAACCTCGTAGGTGGTGACATCGAAGCGCTTGAGCGTGTGCTGGCCGAACGCCATCGTGATCGGCACGTCGCTGGCATCGCGGCCGCGCGCCATCACGATGCGGCCGATGCGTGGCGTGTTGTGGCGGGCATCGAAGGTGTGCCAGCGGTCGCCGAGGAACACCTCGAACCAGGCGCTGAAGTCCATCGGATACGGGACCGGCGGAATGCCGATGTCGCCAAGATACCCGGTGCAGTATCTAGCCGGGATGTTCATGCAGCGGCACAGCGTGATCGCCAGGTGCGTGAAGTCGCGGCAGACGCCGGTGCCTTCGCGGAACCCGTCGAGCGCGGTCCGCGTCGGGCGCGCCAACTGGTAGTCGAAGCGCAGGTGCTTGTGCACGAAGTCGCAGATCGCCTGCACGCGGCCCCAGCCCATCGGCGTGTTGCCGAACTGGTTCCAGGCGAACTGCATCAGCTCGCTGTCGACCTCGCAGTAGCGGCTGGCGAGCAGGAACTGCAGCGTGCTGACGGGCAGTTCGCACGGGTCGTGCTGCCAGGCGTCCCAGGCCGTCGCATCGGGCAGGCCGGAGTCGGCGACCACGGCGTCGTTGGTGAAGCGCACGGACGACACACCGGCTGGCGCGTTGATGCGGCCGCAATGGTTGCCGAAGTAGTCGATGTAGTTGTCCACCTCCACCGGCGGCGAGACATTGAAGTTCTCGGACGTCTGCAAGTCGTCCTGGCGCGACGGGTGGACGTGCAGCAGGTAGATCAGCGCCATGGGGGCGCTGACGGTGAGCTCGATGTCGAAGCCGATCTTGATGAGCATGTGTCCTGCCGGTGAAGAGCCGCGGCAGTCACAGTGACGGCCGGGCTTGTTGCATGGTCGTCGTTTCGCGAGACCTTGTCAGTCGGTATCGCGCTCTTGCCGGCGTCAGCCGGCGCTGACAGCCGCTACAAAACGGTGCATGGATGCCATTCAACCCGCATTGGTGCGGTTTCCGTGCGGGAACGTCGGGCGCTCGCCGATCCGGTTGGGCTCCGGCGCTGCGAGACCCGCGATGCCGGCGCCGGCGACCTGGGCGTCCTGGCTCGACTTCACGCCCGACACGCCTACCGCGCCGATCACCTGCCCCTCGACGACGATGGGCACGCCGCCCTCGAGCATGGCCGTCATCGGCGCCGACAGGAACGATGTGCGGCCGCCATTGATCATCTCTTCGTAGGCCGCCGACGGGCGCCGCCCCATGGCCGAGGTGCGCGCCTTCTCGGTGGCGATGTAGGCCGACACCGGCGCGGCGCCGTCCAGGCGCTCCAGCGCCAGCGGATGGCCGCCGTCATCGACGATGGCGATCGTCACCGGCCACTGGTTGGCTTGCGCTTCGGCGCGCGCGTGGTCGAGGATGCGGGCGACGTCGTCGCGCGTGAGAACGGGCTTTTGCTTCATGTAGTGCTGCTCCTGGAGTCGTCGTGTTGTATCAGCGTTGCAAGGGTCGCGCCAGACTTTGGCTGAAGTCACGCAATCGTCACGCCGCTGTCGCGCCACCATCATGCACCGGGCGCACGATGACGAGCCATGGACCGCCATGCCCACCCCCTCGCCCCGCCGGCTGCAGACAACCGGCCGCGCGATGGCGCGTCCATTCGTGTGCGCACGGTCTGGATCTCCGACCTTCACCTGGGCACGCCCGGCTGTCGAGCCGATGCATTGCTGGACTTTCTCAAGCAGGTCGATTGCGACCAGTTGTTCCTCGTTGGCGACATCATCGACGGCTGGCAATTGCGCCGCTCCTGGTACTGGCCACAGGCCCACAACGACGTGATCCAGAAGCTCTTGCGCAAGGCGCGCAAGGGCACGCGCGTGATCTTCGTGCCGGGCAACCACGACGAATTCGCACGCAAGTACGTCGAGCACGAGTTCGGCGGTGTCGAGGTCGTGCATGAATGGATGCACGAGACGGCCGACGGCCGCCGGATGTGGGTGACGCACGGCGACCTGTTCGACGGCGTGATCCAGTGCGCCAAGTGGCTGGCCTACGTCGGCGACTCGCTGTACACCTTCATCCTCAAGCTCAACAAGTCTTTCAATTCGCTGCGCGCGCGCATGGGCCTGCCGTACTGGAGCCTGTCGAAGTACCTGAAGCAGAAGGTCAAGCGCGCGGTGAGCTACATCGGCGACTTCGAGGTGGCGGTGGCACGTGAAGCCCGCCGGCGCGGTGCCGACGGCGTCATCTGCGGCCACATCCATCACGCCGAGATGCGCATGATCGACGGCGTGCTGTATTGCAACGATGGCGACTGGGTGGAGAGCCTGACGGCACTCGTCGAGCATCCGGACGGCCGGCTCGAGATCCTCGACTGGTCGACGCGCGACCATCGCGGCAAGCCGGCGACCAACGAGGACGACGAGGTGCTGCGACCGGGCGTGCGTCAACCGGAACTTGCCGTGCTGTCCGAGGTCATGTCGGGGCGTTGACCCACCCGCTGGTGGTCACGCCGTGCGCGATCGTCGGCAACGCATCGACGAACTGCCGCGTGGCCGCCGCCCAGCTGAACGTCAGCGCGTGCGCACGCGCGCCGTCGCGCGGGAGCGCGAGGGCGGCCAGGCAGGCGCGGCGCAGGTCGGCGTCGAGCACGCCGCCGGCGGACGTGCCGACGACGTCGATCGGGCCCGCGACGGGAAACGCGGCCACCGGCGTGCCGCTGGCCATCGCCTCGATCAGCACCAGGCCGAACGTGTCGGTGACGCTGGTGAACACCTTCACGTCGGCGCTGCGAAACACGCGCGCCAGCGCTTCGCCCTGCAGCGCGCCGAACCAGCGCGCCTGCGGGTAGGCGGCCTGCAAGCGGGCGCGTTCCGGGCCGTCGCCGACCACCCATTTTTCGCCGGGCAGGTCGAGCTTCAGGAACTCGTCGACCTGTTTCTCGACGGCGATGCGACCGACATGCAGGAACACCGGGCCACTGCCGCGCGGCTCGCGCGGACCGTCCGGATTGAACAACGCGGTGTCCACGCCGCGTGACCAGACGCGGGGTGCCGCGAAGCCGTGCGCGGACAGGTCGTCGACGATCGCCGGCGTGGCGGCCAGGGTCGCGACGCCGGCGTCATGGAAGCGGCGCAGGAAGGCGTAGCTGATCGTCAGCGGAATGGGCAGGCGGGCGCGCAGGTACTCCGGAAAGCGCGTGTGATATGCCGTCGTGAACGGCCACGCGCGCTCGCGGGCGACGGCGCGTGCATGGATGCCGAGCGGGCCTTCGGTGGCGATGTGCAGCGCGTCCGGCGCCATGGCCAGCATGCGCCGGCGCACATGGCTGCGGCTGACCAGCGCCAGCCGGATCTCGGCGTAGCCGGGGCAGGGGACGGAGCGGAACAGGTCCGGCGACAGGATCTCGACCGCGTGTCCCAGCGCGACGAGCTCGCGCACGGTCATCTGCAGCGTCCGCACGACGCCGTTGATCTGCGGCGTCCAGGCGTCCGTGACGATGAGGATCTTCATGCGAGGCTCCCGAGACAGTGCATCTCGCCTGGGTGTCAGCCTAAGACAGCTGCATGAATCGCTCGTGACAATCCAGCGTCATGACACGCGGCGCCGGTTGCGCGCAGAATGGATCGCTCCCGTGTCGCGACCCGAGGCCACCTGATGAGCAAGCACTGCACGCACACCCATTTGATCGCCACCGTCACGCCGAGTGCGCTCGGCTGCGAGGAGTGTTTGAAGACCGGCGACGAGTGGGTGCACCTGAGGATCTGCCGCATCTGCGGCCACGTGGGCTGCTGCGACGATTCCCCGAACCGCCATGCGACCAAGCACTTCCACGCGACGACGCATCCGATCATCGAAGGCTACGACCCGCCGGAAGGCTGGGGCTGGTGCTTCGTCGACAAGCTGATGCTCGACCTCGGCGGCGACACGACGCCGCAAAAAGGTCCGATTCCTCGCTTCTACGAAGACTGAGCCACGACCACCGGCACGCCCGCGGCTTCCCCCTCGGCCCACGGCTCGTCGATCAGCAACGCATGCACCTGCGGCCACTGCGCGACGTGGAACGGCGCGGCGGTGCCCAGCTTGGAGTGGTCGCCCAGGATCAACGTGCGGCGCGCGCACGCGATCATCGCGCGCTTGAGCGCGGCATCGGCCTCGTCGGGAGCGCTGACGCCCAGCGTCGCGTCGATCGCGCAGGCGCCCGGCACCGCCCAGTCGGCGCGGCAGTTCGCCAGCATCGCGACGGCGGCCGGGCCCCACAGCGCGCGGTTCTCGTGCTGCCACGTGCCGCCGGTCAACGCGATCTGCACCTGCGTGTCGCCGGCGAAGATCGCTGCGACGTCCAGCGAGCTGGTGATCACCGTCAGCGGACGCACCGTCAGCGCGCGCGCCATCGCCAATGGCGTCGAGCCGGCATCCAGCACCACCGTCTGGCCGGGCTCGACGAGCGCCGCTGCGGCGCGGCCGACGGCGGCCTTCGCGTCGGCCAGCACCGCGGCGCGTGCGCCCAGTCCCAGGCGTTGCGTGTCCAGCGTCACGGCGCCGCCGTGGGTGCGTTGCAGCAGGCCCTGGCCTTGAAGCGCCAGCAGATCGCGTCGGACCGTGTGCTCGGAAACCTGCAGCATTCGAGCAAGTTCGAGCACTTCGACGCGACCCTGCTCGCGCAGCATCTCCTCGATGCGGCGTTGGCGTTCGGCGGTGAAGCGGGGCGATTGCGTATCGGTGTTCAAGGGCGTTCCAGATCGGGCTGTCGTGCGGCGCAACGGTTCGCATTGTAGTCACGAATCACCATGTTGAGTGCTCGAATATGCTCGATATTGCTTGACTAGGGACAGTTGATCGATAGGATTCGAGCATGAACGACGCAGTGCCGCCCCTCCCTTCCGCTCCGGTGGCGACGATCACCCGCGCACGCTGGGGCGTCGGCCTGGTGTTCTTCGTCAATGGCGCCGCCTTCGCGTCCTGGGTCTCGCGCATCCCCGCCTTGCGCGAAGGCATGGCCCTCGGCGATGGCGCGCTGGGCAGCGTGCTGTTCGCGATGTCGTGCGGCGTGCTGCTGTCGTTTCCGTTGGCCGGCAAGGGCGCGCAGCTGCTCGGGGCCCGTCAGCTCGCGCTGCTGGCCGGTGTCGTGCTGTTGCTGATGTTGCCGATGCCGTTCCTGATCGGCATCGTGCCGTCGCTGGTGCTCGTGATGCTCGAGATGGGCGCCGCGCTCGGCACCATGCAGGTGGCGATGAACGTGCTGGCCGTGGATGTGCAGGCCCGCGTGTCGCGCCCCATCATGTCGTCTCTGCACGGCGCGTGGAGCGCGGGCGGCCTGGTCGGCGCCGGTGCCGGCAGCCTGGCCGCGCGTGCGGGCTTGCCGCCGCTGCTGCACTTGATCGGCATGGCCGTGGCCCTCGCCGGCGTGCTGCTGCTCGCGCTGATGCTGCTGGTGCGCACCCGCCTGCCGCTGCGGGCTACGGCCGCGCCCGCCGCGATGCAGCCGTCGATGAGCTTCAGGCGCCGGGGGCCGCGTGTCGACCGCGTGCTGCTGGGATTGGGCGTGATCTGCTTCTGCGCCTTCCTCACCGAAGGCGCGCTCGCCGACTGGAGCGCGGTGTGGCTGCATGACAAGGCACGGGCCAGCGAATCGCTGGCTGCGCTCGGCTACGCCGTGTTCGCGGGTGCCATGACGACGATGCGCATGGTGGGCGACCGCCTGCTCGAACTGTTCGGCAGCGTGCGGCTGCTGCGGCTGTTCACCGCGCTCGGCGCGGCGGCGCTCGCGGGCGCGCTGTTGCTGGCGCGGGTGGACACCGCGATGATCGCCTTCGTGCTGCTGGGTCTGGGCATGGCCACCGTCGTGCCCACCGCATTTGCCGCCGCCGGCCGGCGCGCCGATGCGCTCGCGGGCGGCGCCGCGGCAGACGCTCCCGCCGCGCGCGCCGTCGCACTGTTGTCTGGCTTTGGCTACTCGGGTCTGCTGCTCGGTCCGCCGCTGATCGGCTGGCTCGCGCAGGCCACCAGCCTCACCTGGGCGCTGGGCCTGCTGGTGCTGCTGGTCGTGGCGATCGTCGCGCTGGTGCCCTTGCTGGATGATCGCGCGGCGCGTCGGGGCACGGGCAGGGCTCAGGCGCTCGAGGCCTAACGCGCTGCATCGCAACGCGCCGGCACGGCGTCGGACGGCGGCCTCAGCGAGATATTGACGTCGTGCCACGATCCCTCGGCGTGAATCGCCTTGTCGAGGGACAGCAGCGCGAGCTTCTTGTGGGCTGGCGTGAGGGTGACGTCCAGCGTCTCGTCGGCGAGCTTGATCGAGCCCCGGCCTGCGAGCGCGGTGTCCGCGGTCTCGAACATGAAGCGGCGGCTGGAGGCCACGCCGTGATCCAGCGCGAGCGTCACGGCGCCGCATTGCACCGGCACGCGGGCCGACTTGTCGAACAGCGTGCGCAACCATTCGCCGCCGTTCAACCCGAGCTTGGCATCGAGGCGCTTCGACACCGTGGCGCCGTCGGCCAGAGAGATCGTGACCGTGCCGCTCGCGGCGCTGGCGAGTGCGCGCGACGAGTCGCCGCGCGACTTGAGCTCGGCGTGTGCGTCGATGACACCGATCAGCGCGCCGTTGCTGGCCAGCGTGGACGAGATCTGGGCGATGCGCAGCCCGTGCGCATTCAGATTCAATGCAATATCCGCAGGCGTGCGCGACGCGTCCAGCTGCATCGAGCCCGTGACGTGGCCGTCGGCGAGGCCGAAGTCCAGCGTCTGCAGGCGCGCGACACCGTTGGCAAGCGTCGCGTGCGCGCGCAAGGTCTGCGCCATCCCGCGCTCGGCACCGATGAAGCGCGCATTCTTCAGGTCGACATCCGCGTCGAGCTCGCGCAGACCAGCCAGATCCAGGGGCTTCGTCGACAGCGCGTGATCCGCGTCGGGCCGCATGCCGGCGGCCGGCTTCTCGCCGGGCGGGGTCTTGCCGCGCAGCAGCGACAGGTCATCGACATCGATGACGCCATCGCGCAACGTGGCCTTGAGCGTGCGGCGCGGCGTGTCGCTCTTCATGTTGCCGGTGAAGGCGACGTCGGCGACGAGCGCGGTCTGTCGGCCTGCGCTCAGATGCACGTCGGAGCCCGTCCAGGTGTCGCCGTTCTTCGCGACGTGGCCTTGCGCGACCAGCGGGCGCAGGCGGGCGAGGGCTTCCGGCAAAGGGCGGTACGGGCCGGAGCCCGTGGCGGACAACTTGATGTCGCAATCCAGGTCGCCCATGGCGTGCACGTCGTTCGTGAGGCCGGAGGCCTCCAGGCGAAGTGCGCCCGAACGTGCCACTCCCCGCAGCGAGAACTTCCGGGCTGTCGCACCGAAGGCCAGGACGTCGCTCACGCGCGCCTCGCCGTCGAACGGGTCGTCCCGGAACTGGCCCTTGAACACGAGCAGTTTCGTCAGCGGCAGGTCCAGGTGGTTGTCGACAGGCTCAGGACCCGGCAGCGGTGTGATGCTGACATCGGCCTCCAGGCCGATGCCGCGATGGATCGTGTGCAACTGGCTGCGTTGCGCATCGAGCGCCTCGACGCGCACGCGCGGCGGCCCGCGATCGTCGGGATGGTTCAGGCGCCAGTTGCGCAGGCCATCGGCCAGGCGTTCCATGTCGATCTGGGCATCGTCCAGCTCGATCAGGGTCACGACGGTCATGTCCGAGCCCAGGCTGCGCCAGGAGATCGTCGCCGCGATGCGACCGGCGTGCAGGAACGGGGCCTTCGAGGTAGCCCACGGTGCGTTCTGGATCGTCAGGCCGCGAAACTCGATCGTGGGATCGAGGCCGTGGCGCCAGTGCACCTTCAGGTCCTCGAACTCGAAGCTGCGGCCGGAATGCGACGTCACGTAGTGGCGCAGCAGCGGTCGGCACCAGTTCCAGTCGAACGCCCAGAAGAAAGCGACCAGGGCGACGAACACCGCCAGCGCGACGCGCCCCGCGCGCGAATGCGGGCGCAGCCGTCGACCGGTTGCCGGGGAGGGACTCATCCAGTCGCATGGCAGTTGGCGTGCCTTGGCAGCGACAGCGCGGCTTCAGATCGACGACGATCGTGCGCGAAGTCGCTTGACCCGGCTTCGCAACGCTGCCGATAATCCGCGCTTCGATCACGACAAGCTCAGGAACATGGACTCACATCCTAGTTGCGTGCCTTCGTCGTCCACATCGCAAGCCTAGGGCACACCGGCTTGCTGTCACGGGCGGAGAAGGCACCTCACCTTTTACCCGCCCGGCAAGCCAGCCCGTCACCGGGGCGCCTCACGCCCCTGCGCTTTCTTCCCGGTTCTCCGCCTCGACGCCTCGCGCGTCCATCCGCCAGCGTCCGACCCGACGCCCGGAGGAGTCCCGCATGCAATTCTTCTTCTCGCTTCTCATTGCGGCGCCGCTGCTGCCGCAAACGCGGCCCGGCCGCGTTCCATGCCCTTCGCCTCCATTGGGAGAGCTGACATGAACGTGAAACTCAACGGCCAGTTCAACGGCCTCGCCAAGCGCCTGGGCCCCGGCCTGATCACCGGTGCCGCCGACGACGACCCGAGCGGCATCGCCACCTACTCGCAGATCGGCTCGCAGTTCCGTTTCGGTCTCGTGTGGACGTTGCTGCTGACCACGCCGCTGATGATCGGCATCCAGATGCTGTCCGCGCGCATCGGCTGGGTCACCGGCGAAGGGCTGGGCGCCAACATCGCCAAGATCTGCCCGCGCTGGCTCACACTGGTGCTGGTGGGACTGCTGGTGGTGGCCAACACCATCAACATCGCGGCCGACATCGGCGCGATGGGCGAAGGCGTGCGCCTGTTGGTGGGCGGCCATGCGGCCCTGTACGTGGTCGGATTCGGCGTGCTGTCCATCGTCTGCCAGGTGGCGTTCTCGTACGAACGCACGGTGCGCGTGCTGAAGTGGCTCACGTTCGCGCTGTTCGCGTATGTCGCCGTGATCCTGTCCGTCTCGGTGCCGTGGCGCCAGGTGGCGATCGAAGGGCTGATGCCCTGGCGCTTCATCCCGCCGGGAACGTCGATGAACGACTACGCCGCGATGGTGGTGGCGGTGCTCGGCACCACGATCAGCCCGTACCTGTTCTTCTGGCAGGCTTCGCAGGAGGTGGAAGACAACGCGCGCCGCCCCGAGGCCGCGGCGCTGCGCAAGCATCCGGAATACGCGGCGGAGCACTTGTCGCGCATCAAGCAGGACACCTCGTTCGGCATGATCTTCTCCAACGTC
>FSXQ01000245.1_pt1 | contig 11964 bp, 12 predicted proteins | sample 1638011 | NCBI WGS metagenome assembly FSXQ01 (sample SAMEA3914789, study PRJEB12502) | metagenome | biome: forest; material: soil | place: Canada | collected 2011-07-03 | depth 0.3 m | reverse complement strand
GCCGGCGATCCTGATGCTGGCCGGCATCTTCTACGGCTCGCAGTACGGCGGCGCGATCGGCGCGATCCTGCTGAACCTGCCCAGCCATCCGCCGCATGCCGTGACCTGCCTCGACGGCTATCCGCTGACGCTGCAAGGCAAGGGCGGCACGGCGCTGGGCATCACGATGATGGCGTCGTTCTTCGCGGCCTCGGTGGGCATCGTCGTGATGATCTTCCTGTCGCCGCTGCTGGTGCGGGCGGCCGACAGCTTCGGCCCGGCCGACATCTGCGCCATCATGCTGATGGGCCTGCTGGCCGGCGCGACGATGGCGCGCGGCTCGCCGTTGAAGGGCGTCGCGATGACGATCTTCGGCCTGCTGTGCGGCGCGGTGGGCACCGATTCGATGAGCGGCACGTCGCGCTACACGCTGGGCATCACCGAGCTGCGCGACGGCGTGGAGCTCGGCGGCCTGACGATGGGCCTGTTCGGCATCGCCGACTTCCTGGTGAGCGTCAACCGCACCACGACCAGCCCCGCCAACGCCCGGGTGCGCATGCGCGACATGCGGCCGAGCGCGGCCGAGATGCGGCAGTCGTTCTGGCCGATGCTGCGCGGCACCGGCATCGGCACGCTGTTCGGCGCGTTGCCCGGCACCGGCCCGACGATCACCACGTTCATCGCGTACGCGCTGGAGCGCAAGTGGTCGAAGACCCCCGGGCGCTTCGGCAAGGGCGCGCTCGAAGGCGTCGCGGCGCCGGAGGCGGCGTCGCATTCGAAGACGCAGGTCGACTTCATCCCGACGATGTCGCTGGGCATCCCCGGCGACGCGGTGATGGCGCTGATCCTGGGCGCGTTGATCATCAAGGGCATCCAGCCGGGGCCGCAGCTGATCTCCGACCACCCCGACATCTTCTGGGGCCTGGTCGCGAGCTTCTGGATCGGCAACGTGCTGCTGGTGGTGCTGAACGTGCCGCTGATCGGCATCTGGGTGCGCATGCTGCAGGTGCCGTACCGCTTCCTGTATCCGTCGGCGCTGTTCTTCATCGCCGTGGGCGTCTACAGCACGCGCAACAACCTGTTCGACGTGGCCATCGTCGCCGCCTTCGGCGTCATCGGCGCGATCCTGCTGTCGCTCGAGTTCCCGTTGTCGCCCATCGTGCTGGGCTTCGTGCTCGGGCCGACGATGGAGGAGAAGTTCCGCCAGGCGACGCTGCTCTCGCGCGGCGACCTGACGGTGTTCGTCACGCGCCCGGTCGCCGCGGGCTTCGTCGCGGCCAGCGCGCTGCTCGTGGCGATCCAGGTGCTGGCATGGTGGCGCGGCCGTCGCCTGGTGGCCGCTCCGTCGACACGCCCAAGCTGAATCAGGGTGAACGCGGTGTCCGCCCGGCCGTTCCGTTGTGCACAATTGGAAACGTTCCCAACGCACCCAGGCCGCCATGTCTTCATCGCGAATCCCGTTCCTGCTCGTCACATGTCTGGTGCTGTCGCAGGAGGCGGTCGCCGCCACGGCGAAGGCACCGGCCGCCGGCACCTTCGCCACGCGGGAGCAGTTGCGCGAATGCCTGGCCCTGGACGACGGCCTGAAGGCCCGCCTGCATGCCATGGAGGCCGCGACCGTCGCGCACAACCGGAAGTTCGACGCGAACGAGGTCGAAGGCGCCAGGCTGGTGGAAATGAAGGCCAGGCTCGATCACAGCGACAAGGCCGCGATCCAGGCGTTCAACCAGGCGGTGCAGGAGCACAACGCGCACCTTCAACAGGTGGACGACGAGGCCGTGGCGGCGGACGTCGCGACCAGGGCCTTGAACGCCGACCAGGCCGCCGTGGACCAGAAGTGCGGACCGCTGACCTATCGCCCGGCCGACATGGACGTGGTGGTGAAAGAGCGCAAGAAGGCCGCGGCAGCTTCCGCCCCCGCGTCTTGAGCGCTCATGCTCGGGTGGGCGGCCGCGCACGACCTCGCGATCCGCGTCAGTGACCTGGGTACCCGGTGGTGCACCGGCGGGATGCGTGCTGACTCCTGTCCACAACACCCGCCGCTTGTCCGCGGAGCGATCGCCGCAAAGCTGCGGATATCATCGCTCGCGTCGTCACGCCCAGAAGAAGAACAGACGGCCGCGGTCGCCGACGCCTTCGAGCCGTCTTCGAAACACCGCCGGCAAGGGCTGCCGCGCACATGCATGTCAACAACCGAGGGAGGAATCATGGAACGAAGAGCATTGGCGCGCGCGCTGATGGTGGGAGCGGCGGCCTGCGCAGGCATGCTGGCCGGGTGTTCGTCGATCGATCGAGGCGACTCGCTGAAGCACGCTCGCCTCGAGGTCGGCGTCGCGACGAAATCCATGGTGGTCGATGCCATCGGCTTGCCCGCCAAGACCAACCGGGACGAGACGCAGCACGTCGAATTCTGGTTCTATACCGGCCAGCCCGAGCTGAGCAGCTACTTCATCCCGATGCCCTTGGCCCACGCCGGCAACGTCGTCTATTACACGAATCTCGGTTCGACGAACGTCCCCAGCAACGCGCCCGTCGTCCTGATCTGCACCTTCGACGCCAGCGGGCGTCTCATTGACACGAAACGCCCCGAGGAGATCAAGCAATGATCGGTCTGCGTTCCATTCTGACCGCGATCACCGTGACCGCGGGCGTCGCATTGGCCGGCTGCGCGTCAGGCCCACTCGCGCCTGAGGTGGCCGCCTCGCTGGCGCCGCTGCGCGACGCGCGAATCGCGGTGAGCTACGACCTCATCAACAAGGAGCTCACCTCCAACGAGACGCTGTACCGCGTGGTGTATCTCACCTCCAACTCGGCGAAGCAGGACTTCTCGGGCCTGTGGTCCGCGGACGAGGACATGAGCGGCTATTTCGTGGACAGCCTGCACGCGCAATCGCTGCACGCCGAGAGCGTCTATGCGCTCGCGCCGCCCGCCGTCATCGCGAGCGCCAATGCTGTCCACACGAAAAAGGTCGTCGAGAACATCGTCGACAAGAACCCCGAAGTGTTCGAGGCGCCGGCGGCGGGCCTGAAGGGGCTGCCGCTGAGGCCGTTCTTCGAGACTTGGCCCGCCGACCCGGAGTTCGCCGCGCTTGCCGATGCCCTGCAGGCCAAAGGGGTGCGCTACCTGCTGCAACTGACCGCGCTGAACCTGCAGGGCGTCGCGCCGGGCTATGGCATGGTCGTCGTCCGGGCGTTTCCGAATGCCCGCGTGCTCGATCTCGCGCAGCACCGGGTGCTCTGGACAGGGTATCGCGTGCAGTCCGACCTGTTTCAGCTGGGAGGCGACTTGAAGGCACTGGAGATCAACGGTATGGCCAAGACCAAGGAGGGCATGGCCAACGGCGCGAAGAAGATCGACTTCGCGAGCGCGTGGCAGCTGAAGTAGCCGCATGCTACGCCGTCACATGAGCACGATGTCTTTCCTGCGCGCCCCGGCGGTCTTGCTCGCCGGCTTGCTGATCGTCGGCATGGCCGACGCCACCACGGTCAAGACCGGCAAGCCGGCCGCCTCGCAAGCGCCCGCGCAGGCGTGGGCGACGCGCGACCAGCTGCGCGAGTGCCTCGACATCGAGGCCGGACTCCAGGCGCGCTTCCGGGCGATCGAGGCGTCGAACGCCGCGCACGAGAAGATGTTCGACCAGGTCGAGGCCGAGAACACGAAGCTGCGCGAGCTGCAGTCGCAACTCGATCACGACAGCGACACGTCCGTCAGCGCGTTCAATGCGCTGGTGAAGGATCACAACCAGCACGTCAAGGTGCTGAACCAGGACGCGGCCGATTCGCGGCCGGTCAACGACGCCTACAACGACGACATGGCGGCCTTCAACCACAAGTGTTCGCAGCTCGTCTACGGGGTCGACGACATGGAGGCGGTGATGAAGGAACGCAAGAAGGCGGCGGCGAACTAGAAGGCCAGCGCCATCCGCGCCGTGTCGCCCACGCGCAGGAACGCCCCCGCGGGGCCGCGCGCATAGACGCCGAACACCGTCGCGCCCGGACGGCGTCGCTGCGACAGCCGGGCCAGCGCGTCGCCCACCGCGGCGTCGACGCCGCCGAACGCCGGATCGACGTTCGGCACGACGCAGCGCACGCACGGCGCCGTGATCTCCAGGCGGGTCGACGCGGCGGCGCCCAGCCATTCCAGCGCCTCGAGGCTCTCCTCGATGAACTCGGCGCCCTCGTTGGCGGGCACCGACAGCACGATGTTGGGGCGATAGCGGCGCGGGTCGGCGGGCGGCCGGCCCGCGCTCGCCAGGTGGGCGTCGACCGCGGCGACCGAGGGCGAGAAGACGAGGTGCAGCGCGTTCGTGCCCTCGCGCTCGCGCGCCGCCTCGCCGAGCCGGACGAGCCGCAGCGGCGCGCCGACGACGCGCTCCAGCCACGCGGCGACCGCGTCGCCGGCATCGGCGGCGTCGAAGCTGTCGTGGCGCGCGCCGAGGTCGTTCCAGATCTTGACCCGGCGCGGCGCCAGCGCGTCGCCGGTGGGCGCGGCGATCTCGCCGACGCCCGGCGCGCCGAGGCTCAGGCGCGCGCCCGCCACGCGCGGATGCACCAGCGCGAGACGCGGGTGCGACCCCTGCCAGGTGACCTCGCCCGCGGCATCGACGATCGCCCAGCCGCGGTCGCCGACGGCGCCCCCGCCCGCGGCGAGCTCGAGCTCCTGCACGGGCATGCCGGCGCAGGCCTTGACCGGGTAGAGCACCAGCGCGGTCGCGGTGCAGGCGAGGTCGAAGTCGGCGATGGTGTCGGCCATGAAGGTGCGGGGTTGGGTGGCGAGAGGGTGCCCGAAGCGGCCGCTGGCGACCGCGCCGGATCTTGACGAATCTTGCGATTGTGCGGCGGACGGCGTGCGGCCCGGCCATCCGGTACAGTCGATATTCAGCTTTCCCGACTCGGCTCCCATGACAGTTCGCGTTCTCACCGGCATCACCACCACCGGCACCCCGCACCTCGGCAACTACGTCGGCGCGATCCGCCCGGCGATCGCGGCCAGCAGGCGCGCGGATGTCGAGAGCTTCCTGTTCCTGGCCGACTATCACGCGCTGGTGAAGTGCGACGACCCGGATCGCGTGGAGGAATCCCGCCTCGCGCTGGCCGCTACCTGGCTGGCGGCGGGGCTGGCTCCCGAGCGCGTCGTGTTCTACCGCCAGAGCGACGTCCCCGAGATCCCGGAGCTGAACTGGCTGCTCACGTGCATCACGCCCAAGGGCATGATGAACCGCGCCCATGCCTACAAGGCCGCCACCGACGCCAATGCCGCCGGCGAGCCGGACGACGGCGTCAACATGGGCCTGTTCTGCTATCCGGTGCTGATGGCGGCCGACATCCTGATCTTCAACGCGCACCAGGTGCCGGTGGGCAGGGACCAGGTGCAGCACATCGAGATGGCGCGCGACATCGCGCAGCGCTTCAACCACATGTTCGGGCGGGGCCGGGCGCTGTTCACGCTGCCGGAGGCCGTCACCGAAGAGGCGATGCAACTGCTGCCGGGGCTGGACGGCCGCAAGATGTCCAAGAGCTACGACAACGCGATCCCGCTGTTCGACGGCGGCGCCAAGGGCCTGGCGTCGGCCATCGCGCGCGTGGTCACCGACTCGAAGCTGCCGGGCGAACCCAAGGATCCGGACGGCGCGCACCTCGTGACGCTGTACGACGCCTTCGCGAACGTCGACGAGCGCGCCGCGTTCCGTGCCGAACTGCGCGCCGGCCTCGGCTGGGGCGAGGCCAAGAAGCGCCTGCACGAGGTGATCGAGCGCGAGATCGCGCCGATGCGCGCCAGGTACGAGGAGTTCATGGCGCATCCGGAACTGATCGAGGAGCAGTTGCTCATCGGCGCCCGCAAGGCGCGCGCGATCGCCGGGCCGTTCCTGCAGACGCTGCGCGAGGCGGTCGGCCTGCGCCGCTTCCGCCCGCTCGCCGCCGCGCCGGTCGCCGCGCGCAGGGCCGCCGCCGCGCCGCTGGCCGCCTTCAAGCAGTACCGCGAAGGCGACGGCCGGTTCTATTTCAAGCTGGTCGGCGCCGGCGACACGCTGCTGCTGCAGAGCGCCGCCTTCGCGCAGGGGCGCGACGCCGGCGCGTGGGTGGGCCGATTCAGGAAGGAGGGCGCCGCGGCGCTCGCCGGCGCGCCGGTGACGCTGGCCGCGGACGAGGCGACGGTGCGCTCGGCGCTGGACCGCTTCCTCGAGGTCGAGTAGGCCTGCGTAAAGAACGCCGCGCGCGCCAGGACATTTCGGCCGAAGTGGCGCAACATTGGCGGCAACGGCGCCCTTCCCGGAACGGCGTTTGCCGCATTCTTGATGGCACCGAGCCATCGGCGCCGTGCAAGCAAAGCGAGGTTTCATCATGAAGAGCCTTTACGCGACCCCCCACACCACGCGTCTCGTCCTGGGCACGCTGCTCGTGCTGGCCCTGCTGGCCGCCATGTCGGCCGCGGCGGCGTCCACGCCCATCACCAGCGACCAGTTCGCTCCCGGCTGGCAGGCGCACGCGCATGCCCTGATCCACATGGGGCCGGCGCGCATGGTCGACCGCGACAAATACTACGTGCCGGGCATCCTGCCGCGCGGCGACTACGTGCTGGTCAGGCGCATCGGCGACAAGGCCGAGCTGGTCGACGGCTATCGCTTCACCGTCACCTCCGGCAACGTCGACCGGTACCTGTACCTGTGGCCCGGACAGGGTGACGTGCAGGCGCTCCCCGTCGAGGACGTGCCCGCGCTGAAGCCTGCTCGAGCCGTCGCCATCCCGCGGTGACGCGGCGTCGTCCGGTGTTTTCGGTATGCTGACGGCATGCCGCTAGACACCCTCGACTACCAGACCGGCGACTCGCCGAAGTCCACCATCATCATCCTGCACGGGCTGGGCGCGAGCGCGACCGACTTCGTGCCGGTGGCCCGAGAAGTGGACCTGAGCGCCATCGGCGACGTCCGCTTCGTGTTCCCATTCGCGCCGGTCCAGCCGGTGACGATCAACGGCGGCATGTCCATGCCCTCCTGGTACGACATCCTGGGCGCCGACCTGGTGCGGCGCGAGGACGAGCCCAGCCTGCGCGCGTCCGGCGCCGCTGTCCAGGCCCTGATCGATCGGGAGATCGGCAAGGGCGTTCCGGCGTCGCGCATCGTGCTGGGCGGCTTCTCGCAAGGCTGCGCCGTGACGCTGCTCGCCGGCCTGCGCGCGCCGCAACGGCTGGCCGGCCTGCTGGGCATGTCGGGCTACCTGCCGCTGGCCGCCACCACGGCGGCGGAGCGCAGCGAGGCCAATTGCGGCGTACCCATCTTCCTGGGCCACGGCCGCATGGATCCGGTGGTGCCTTTCGCGCGTGGCACGGGCTCGCGCGACGCCCTCGTCGAGCTGGGCTACGCGGTGGAATGGCACGACTACCCGATGCAGCACGCCGTCTCGCAAGAGGAGATCGCCGATGTCGAGGCGTGGCTGCTGAAGGTGCTGGCGGTCTAGAACAACCCCACGGCCGGCCACCTGGGGCCGGTCAGGCCGGCTTCTTCGCCAGTTTGCCCTTCGGCGCGACGGAAGTCACCGGCGGGGTCGGGCGGTCGGAGCCGGCGGCCTTCGGGACGGCGGCGTCCTTCTTCGGCTTCTTGGTGTTCTTGGTGGCGCGTTGTTCTTTGGACATGGAAGCTCCAGCGGGTTGGTTGAGACGTCGGGCGAAATGGTAAGGCATCGCGCGGCTGCTTCGCGGCGATGCCCGACCATTTCAGCAAACTCTACGGTCGAGCCGGCGTATTTTGCAGCCGGCCGCGCCGGCCCGATCCGCCGCTCGACAGCGGCGCGCGCCAATTGTTGGGCACACCACTTGCCAAATTCCGCCGACCGGCCGCTCAGCGCCGGTCATGGCGACTCCCCGAACATTCAAACGCAACGGCCCGAGGACCGAACGACATGGCGCGCCCCAGGAACACCGCGAAGACGAGCTCGCCCCCGGCCCTCACGCTGCCGAAGGCGCCCACAGGCATCCAGGGGCTGGACGAGATCACCGAGGGTGGCTTTCCGGCCGGGCGCCCGACGCTCATCTGCGGCTCCGCCGGATCCGGCAAGACGATGCTGGCCGCCGCGTTCCTCGTGCACGGCGCGGTCGACTACGGCGAGCCGGGCGTCTTCATGATGTTCGAGGAGAACGCCGAGGAACTGGCGCAGAACCTGCGCTCGCTGGGCGTCGACCTCGACAAGCTGCAGAAGCAGAAGAAGATCGCCGTCGACCACGTCCACATCGAACGCAACGAGATCCAGGAGACCGGCGAGTACGACCTCGAGGGCCTGTTCATCCGGCTGGGCCACGCGATCGACAGCATCGGCGCGAAACGCGTGGTGCTCGACACCCTCGAGGCCTTGTTCTCGGGCCTGCCCAACCACGCCGTGCTGCGCGCCGAGCTGCGCCGGCTTTTCCGCTGGCTCAAGGATCGCGGCGTGACGGCCGTCATCACCGGCGAGCGCGGCGAGCAGTCCCTGACGCGCTACGGACTCGAGGAGTACGTGGCCGACTGCGTGATCCTGCTCGATCACCGCATCGTCGACCAGGTGTCGACTCGCCGGCTGCGCGTGGTGAAGTACCGCGGCACGGCGCACGGCACCAACGAATATCCGTTCCTGATCGCGGCGAACGGCATCTCGGTGCTGCCGATCACGTCGATGCGGCTCGATCACGCCGCGTCCACCGAACGCGTGTCCAGCGGCATCGCCGGCCTCGACGACATGCTGGGCGGCGCGGGCCTCTACCGCGGCAGCAGCACGCTGGTCTCGGGCGCGCCCGGTACCGGCAAGAGCAGCCTCGGCGCGACCTTCGTCGACGCCGCCTGCGGCCGCGGCGAGCGCGCGCTGCTGTTCGCCTACGAGGAATCGTCCAGCCAGGTGCTGCGCAACATGCGCTCGATCGGCGTCGACCTGGGCCAGTGGGAGCGCCAGGGCCTGCTGCACATCGACGCCTCCCGCCCGACCCTGCACGGCCTCGAGCAGCACCTCGTCCACATGTACGAGCTGGTGCGCGACCTGAAGCCGTCGGTGGTGGTGGTCGACCCGATCAGCAACCTGACGATGGACAAGGACGACCGCTCGCTCAAGCCCACGCTGATGCGGCTGATCGACTACCTGAAGCAGAAGGGCGTCACGGCGCTGTTCACCAGCCTCACCAGCGACATGGCGGCCGACGTCGCCGATTCGCAGGTCGGCGTGTCCTCGCTGATGGACACCTGGATCCTGCTGTCCAACGTGGCCGCCAACGGCGAGCGCACGCGCACGCTCCAGGTGCTGAAGTCGCGCGGCATGCCGCACTCGCACCAGGTGCGCGAGTTCGTCATGGGCAGCCGGGGTGTCGACCTGGTGGACGTGTACCTGGCGGGCGATCGCGTGCTGACCGGCACGGCGCGCATCTCGCAGGTGGCGCAGGAGGAGGCCGCGAGCGACCTGCGCCGGCGCGACCATGACCGCCGCATCAAGGAACTCGCGAACTACCGCAGGGCCATCGACGCGCAGGTCGCGGCCTTGACTGCGCAGGCCGACGAGCATGCCGGCGCGGTGGAGTTCGCGATCGAGCGCGAACGGCTGAGCGCCGAAGGCGTGTCGGCGCGTGCCCGGGCCATGGCGCAGTCGCGCGACGTGCCGCCGTCCCGGCCGCGCGTCGCCGCGGCCGCGACGCCGGCTCGAAAGGGCGCGAAATGAATGCCCGCGCGAACACATCGAGGCCCGCCCGCGCTGCCAAGGCGCTGCTGCTGAGCGAGGACCAGCCCGGCGTCGCCGAATGGCAGCTGCGCCTGTACGTGGCCGGCCAGACGGCCAAGTCGGTCGCCGCGTTCGACAACCTCAAGCGCGTCTGCGATGAGCACCTGGCCGGCCGCTACACCATCGAAGTGATCGACCTGCTGGTCAACCCGCGCCTGGCCGCCGGCGACCAGATCCTGGCGGTGCCGACGCTGGTGCGCAAGTTCCCCGAGCCGATCCGCAAGATCATCGGCGACCTCTCCAACGAAGAACGCGTGCTGGTCGGCCTCGACGTGCAGCCGATCCGATAGGACCGCATGGCCGTCATCGACAAGCCCTACCACCTGCGTCTGTACGTGACCGATGCGTCGCCGAAATCCGCGCGCGCGATCGTCAACACGCGCCGGCTGCTGGAGGAGCACCTGAGCGAGCGCTACCGCCTGGAGATCCTCAACATCGCGGAGCACGTGGCCAAGGCGACGCAGGACCAGATCGTCTGCGTGCCGACGTTGCTGCGCCTCGCGCCGCAGCCGGCGCGCCGCATCATCGGCGACATGTCGGACGCCGCGCGCGTTCTCAAGGGACTGGACGTCCCGTTGCCGCTCTGAACCGGATGGACGCAGGCGAGCCATGAGCACGGATCTCTCCGCACGCGGCACGGGCGTCCACGAGCGCGCGCTGGCAGACGAACTGGCGCGGCTGCGCCACGCCAACGCCGAACTCGAATCGCGACTGGTCGAAGCCGAGGACACGCTCGCCGCCATCCGCAGCGGCGACGTCGACGCGCTGATCGTCGGCGAGGACATCTACACGCTCGACAGCGCCAACGCCGCGAGCAACACGCTGCGCAAGGACGTGCTTGCGCAGATGCAGGACGCCGTGCTGGCATTCGACGTCGACGACCACGTGATCTACATGAACCCCGCGGCCGAGCGGCAGTACGCCTGCGTCGCCTCCGAGGTGCTGGGCCGGCCGCGCGGCGATCTCTATCGCGAGCGCTGGTCGGACGCCGAACGCGCGTTGCGCGCGCACGAGGAACTGCGCACGCACGGCAGCTGCCGCTCGGAGTCGGTGCACGTGCGGCCCGGCGGCCACGAGGTGCATGTGGAGTCCACCATCTCCACCCTGAAGGACGGCACGCAGCATCCGCTCGGCACGCTGGCGGTGATCCGCAACATCGACGACCGCATCCAGGCCCAGGCCACGCTGGCGGCCGCGACCGCGGCGTTGACCCGGCGCGAGCGCCAGTTCGCCACGCTGGTGGAGAACTCGCCGGACATCTTCGCGCGCCTCGATCGGAACCTGCGCTACCTCTACGTGAGCCCGATCGTCGAGCGCTACAGCGGCGTGCCCGCGATCGCCCATATCGGCCGCACCCGCCCCGAGGTGGGCATGCCGGCCGAGCTGCAGGACGACTGGGAGCGCGCCGTCCGCAAGGTGTTCGCCACCGGCAAGGTGGGAACCTTCAAGTTCAGGGACACCGGGATCGACGGACTGGCGTCGGTGTTCTCCACGCGGCTGATTCCCGAGTACGGCGACGACGGCGGCGTGGAGTCGGTGCTGGCCATCGCCTCCAACATCACCGAGCAGGAGCAGATCGACGCCGCGCTGCGCGAGAGCAAGGCGCGCCTGGAATTCACGCTGGCGGCCGCGCACGTGGGCGAATGGGAGGTCGACGTCGCCAGCGGCGAGAGCCGGCATTCCGACCTCTACGGCCGCTGCTTCGGCTATGCGACGCCGCTGCCGGACTGGACGATGGACAGCCTCGTCGCGCACCTGCACCCGGACGAGCGCGAGCGCGTGCGGGCGCTGATCGCGCGCTCGTTCGAGACCGGCGAAGTCCTCGCGTTCGAGGCTCGCGTGGTCTGGCCCGACGGCACCGAGCACTGGATCGACCTGCACGGCAGCGCCTACGTGTCGGCGCGCGCCAGCGAGCAGGAGGCGCCGCGCCTGCGCTTCCTGGGCATCATCGCCGACATCACCTTGCGCAAGCAGACCGAGGCCACGCTGCACGACGCGGACCTGCGCAAGGACGAGTTCCTGGCCACGCTCGCGCACGAGCTGCGCAACCCGCTCGCCCCGATCCGCAACGCCGTGCAGATCATGCAGCTCTCGCGCGAGGAGGCGATGCACGCCAAGGCGCGCAAGATCATCGAGCGCCAGCTCAGGCAGATGGTGCACCTGGTCGACGACCTGCTGGACGTCAGCCGCATCAGCCAGGGCAAGGTCGAACTGCGCCTGGAGCAGGTCGACGTGGGCGACGCCGTGCTGGCCGCG
>FSXQ01004256.1_pt1 | contig 11971 bp, 6 predicted proteins | sample 1638011 | NCBI WGS metagenome assembly FSXQ01 (sample SAMEA3914789, study PRJEB12502) | metagenome | biome: forest; material: soil | place: Canada | collected 2011-07-03 | depth 0.3 m | reverse complement strand
GCGCGTGCGCGGCTTCCACGGCGACCCGCTGGACAACGCCTTCCGCGTCGCGCGCGGCCGCTCGGCCGAGGGAGCCGAAGACCACGGCGCGTGCTGCGGTGGTGTCGCCGCCGGGGAGATGACCAAGTGGTTCGACACGAACTACCACTACATCGTTCCTGAATTCACGGCGGACACCGGGTTCAAGCTCGACGCCTCGCGCCTGCTGGAACAGCTCGCCGAGGCCCGGGCGCAGCAGGTGCGTGCCAAGCCCGTCATCATCGGCCCGGTGACCTACCTGTGGCTGGGCAAGGCCAAGGACGACTCCGACAAGCTGGCCTTGCTGTCGCGCCTGCTGCCCGTGTACCTCGAGCTGCTGGACACGCTCGCGGCGCAGGGCGTCGAGTGGGTGCAGGTCGACGAGCCGGCGCTGGTCATGGACCTGCCGCCCGAGTGGGAACACGCCTTCCGCGACGCCTATCACCAGCTGAAGGCCGCCCGCGTCAAGCTGCTGCTGGCCACCTACTTCGGCCGGCTCGACGACAACCTCTACCTGGCGGCCAACCTGCCGGTGGCGGGCCTGCACGTCGACGCGATCAACGGCCGCAAGGACGTGCAGCCGCTGCTCAACATGCTGCCCGGCAACAAGGTGCTGTCGCTGGGCGTCGTCGATGGCCGCAACATCTGGAAGACCGACCTCGGCGCGGTGCTGGACTGGGTGGAGCCGATCGCGCAGGCACTGGGCGACCGGCTGTGGATCGCGCCTTCATGCTCGCTGCTGCACGTGCCGGTGGACCTGGCGAGCGAGGAGAAGCTCGACGCCGACGTGAAGTCCTGGCTCGCGTTCGCGCTGCAGAAGCTCGACGAGATCACCGTGCTGGCCACCGCGCTGAACCACGGCCGCGACACGGTTCGCGCCGAACTCGCGGCGAACGCGGCCGCCATCGCCGCGCGCCGCCACTCGCCGCGAGTGCACAACCCCGCCGTCAAGGCCGCCATCGCGGGACTCGACGTGACGCTGGGCCGGCGCAAGAGCACGTATGCCGCGCGCGCGCCGAAACAGGCCGCGTTGCTGAAGCTGCCGGCCTTCCCGACGACCACGATCGGCTCGTTCCCGCAGACGGCGGAGATCCGTCATGCGCGCAGCCAGTTCAAGGCCGGCGCGCTGGACGCGTCCGGCTACCAGGCCGCCATGCGCGCGGAGATCGCGCGCAGCGTGCGCGAGCAGGAGGCGCTGGGTCTGGACGTCCTGGTGCATGGCGAGGCCGAGCGCAACGACATGGTGGAGTACTTCGGCGAACAGCTCGACGGCTACGCTTTCAGCCAGTTCGGCTGGGTGCAGTCCTACGGCTCGCGCTGCGTGAAGCCGCCCATCCTGTTCGGCGACATCAGCCGCCCGAAGCCGATGACGGTGGAGTGGATCCGCTATGCGGCCTCGCTGACCGACAAGCCGATGAAGGGCATGCTCACCGGTCCGGTGACGATCCTGAACTGGTCCTTCGTGCGCGATGACCAGCCGGAGTCGGTGTCCTGCCATCAACTGGCGTTGGCGATCCGCGCGGAGGTGCTGGACCTGGAGCGGGCCGGGGTGCGCGTGATCCAGATCGACGAGGCGGCGCTGCGCGAAGGCCTGCCGCTGCGCAAGTCGCAGTGGGAGCACTACCTCGACTGGGCGGTGGAGTCGTTCCGCATCACCGCCAACGGCGTGGCGGACGAGACGCAGATCCACACGCACATGTGCTACTCCGAGTTCAACGACATCATCGCGGCCATCGCCGGCATGGACGCGGACGTGATCACGATCGAGACCGCGCGCTCGGACATGGAGTTGCTCGACGTGTTCGACCACTTCAGCTACCCGAACCAGATCGGCCCGGGCGTCTACGACATCCACTCGCCCAACATCCCGACGCAGGAGCACATCGTGCGGCTCATGACCAAGGCCGCCGAGCGCATCCCCGCTCAGCGCCTGTGGGTGAACCCGGACTGCGGCCTCAAGACCCGCCAGTGGAACGAGGTGCTGCCGGCGCTCGCCAACATGGTGGCGGCCGCGAAGACGCTGCGCGCCGCGCTCTGAGCGGGCCGGCGCGGCTTGCGGTCGGGCCGGGATGACCATGACGACGCAAAAAAGGGCCGCGACTGTCGCGGCCCTTTGCGTGCGTGGCGCCGCAGATCAGTTGCGGTCGGCGCGCGGCCGCATCGTCGTGTTCGCGATGGGCGCCGAGGACGTGGCCACCGGGGCGGCGCGTGGGGTCTCGACGACCGGCGCGGCGGCGGTCGAGGTGGTGTTGGTGGTGACGGTGCTGGTCGTGTCCGTCGTCACCGGGGCGCTCATCGTTGCGGTGGGCTTCGGATCCGCGCTCAGGCTGCCGTCGCGCTTCAGCGGGGCGCCGGGGGGCGTGCCGTAGTTGGCGGTGTTGGAACGGGCTTCGTTGTCGCTGGTGGTCGAGGTGCCCTGGGCCACGGCGACGCCGCCGGCGATGCTCAGCGCGCCGAGTGCGGCGGCGGTCAGTTTCATCATTGCGTTCATCTTCGATCTCCTGGTGCTGGTTGAGTCCACACCGATGGGTGGATGAGAGGAGACGGCAAGCGAGGTGCCCGCGACAGTGCGGGAGGCTGCTCGGCAGGAAGGCGGCGCCGCTCGCACGCGCATCGGCCAGCGCGCGTGCTCAGTCCTCCAGCTGCAGGAAGTGCACCTGGTCGCCCTGGTCGCAAACGACGACCTGGCGCAGTCCGGCGTCGGCCACGCCGTTGATGATCTGCCGGTCGGCCTGGAACGAGGCGAGCGTCTCGCCGGTCTCCAGCGAGAACACCTTGAGGACGCCGTCCGGTGTCGACAGCACGGCACGGCCGAATGGGTGCGACATCCGGAACGCGATCCCGCCCACCGGGAGATGGCGCAGGAGCGCGCGAGACTCGATGTCCCACACGCTCGTGCCGCCAAAGGGCGACGTGGTGAGGGCGTGCCGGCCGTCGGCCGCCACGAGCAGCGTGAAGGGGCGGTCCGGGTGCTTGCCGCCGAACTCGATCGGCGTGCACACGCCGGTGGCGGCTGCAGGGAGAAGATGGAGCCGGCCGTCGTCGCCCGCGACGACCACGCTGTCACCCGCGTAGGCGACTCGGCTGCAGGCGCCCTTGTCGAGCGTGCCCTGGACATGCGCTCGCAGGCCTCCCGGGACGGGCGGGCCTTCGCCGTCGAACAGGTCGAAGACCACGAGACGACTGTCGAAGCCGACCGCGATCCGGCGCCCGTCGGGAGAGAACGCGAGGGCGCCATCGCGCGCCTCGCGCGGGATGCGCTCGACCTGCTGTCGTTCGACGTGCCAGACGACCAGCGCCGTCCGCTGGAGGCAGGCCACCAGCGTGCCGTCGGGGGACAACGCGGCGGCCAGGAGCTTGCTCGCGGCGTGGTGGGTCGCCACCCGGCTCGCCGCGAAGTCGAAGACGCGCATCTCGTCCTCCGGCGTCCACCCGAGCAGGCGCGGCGGGGTCGTGGTGGACACGGCCACGGCGTCGGCGTGCCAGATCATGTCGATGGGCAACGGCAGCCGCAGGGGCAACTCGATGCGATCCCGCGTGCCATCGAGCCGCCAAAGGACGGCGCCACGCGGCGTCAACCCCATGACGGACAGCCCGTCGCTCGAGATCGCGAGGCCCGCCTCGGCGGCGGCAGTCTCCGCGGGCGGTGCGGTGGGCGCCGAACGGGGCGGACCGTCGATCTCCCATTCCTTGATCTGGATGTAGTCGGCGGACAGGAGCCGCGCTTCGTCGAAGGCCAGGGCACCGATCGTGTAGGTCTGCGCGTTGGCGATTGCCACGGTGGGCTGCGGAGCAGGGATCGCACCCGGCGCGGCGGATGACGACGATGCGCGGATGTCGTGCCAGGCATGGAGCCCGCCCGTCTCGGTTCCCACGGCGACGTCGCGCCCGTTCGCGGACAGCGCGACGGTGCTCGTCCGGCCCGAGGCTGCGCGAAGCCGAGCCACGACGACCTCGGGTCGATCCAGGTCGCGCAGTTCCCCCGCGGCGCCTTGACCGAAGCCGGCCACGCTGCGGCCATCGGGCGACCGTGCGAGCCACCAGGGCGGCTCCGGCCACTTGAAATGGATCCGCTCGCGCACGGGCCACAGATCGAGAACCAGGGCGTCTCCAGCGTTGTCGATCACCAGCGCGTCCCGACCGTTCGCCGCCAAGCTGCAGCTGCGCAGGTCAGCGGCAATCCGATCGTGCAGCGACACGCTCAGCATGGCCTCGAAATCGCAGGCCGCAAGTTCGTCCGTTCCCACTCGGCCAGCCAGCGTGTATCGACCGTCCGCCGAGATCTCCAGGGTCGAAGGAAGACTGTCGGCGCGTTGCTCCATCGTCACGGCCCCGGTGGCCGCACTCCAGCGCGAGACCGCGCCGTCGACGCCGGCGTAGGCGACGAAGCGTCCGTCGTCCGACACCGCGAGCCGATAAGGGTGCTCGCGCGCCTGAAACAGCACGCCCTGTTGCTGCCACGACCGCAGGTCCCAGAGATGGACGTGGCTGTCGCGGCTCACATGCACCGCCCAGCGGCCGTTGCGGCTGAACGCGACGTTGGTCAACGACTCCGCGGCCGCGGGCCGCATCCACCGGCGCGAGCGCTCGCCCGCCAGCGAAGGCATCAGCGGACGCAGCCAGGGTCCGCGCGCGCCGTCGCGTGCGGCCGCTGCAAGCCGGCGGATCGTGGCGCGCTGCTCGGCACGGTCGGCGTCGGCCGACGTCAATCGCCCGAGGAGCTGTGTCGCGAGCTGGCGCGGATCGCGTGCCAGCACGGCCGCGCTCTGCAACAGCACGCGCTCGACCTGGCGCATCGCGGCGCCTTGTTCGTCCTGGGAGTCCAGGCTCGACGTGGCCAGCGACAAGTCGTTCAGCAACTCGTAGGCACCGTCGAGACGGAGCTTGGTGGCGAGCCAGTCGTAGTCGCAGACGATGCGTTCCTGCCGCCGCGCGTCCGCCGGCGCGGATGCTGCCCCGCCTTCGCTCGAGTGCTGCGCCGCGCCCAGCGCCACGACGTGGCGCACCGCGTAGACGTTGGCCTGGCACCAGCCGCCCGACTCGGCGGCATGGCGCTCCAGCACCTCGGCGATCGCCGGGCCGCCGCGGGGCTCGCCGCGCAGCTCGTCGACCAGCCCCTGGTGGTAGAGCCGATAGACGGCCTGCTCGCCGTCGCCCGCCTCCACGATGTAGCGACCGCCCTCGCGCAGCAGCCAGCGCGCCTGTTCCGCGGTGAACGGAACCGCCCGCCTGCCGATCGCGGCCGCGGAGCGGGGCCAGAGGTCGTCGCGCAGCGGCACGCCCGCGCCCATGGCCCAGGCGAGCGCGGTGAACAGCAGGCTCGCACCGGCGTCGCTTGCGCCGAAGCGCGCGGTGAACGCCGCGTCCATGACGCGCAGTTCGCGCCGCAAGGCCTCGCCGACGCCGTGTCCGACCAGCCTCTCGAGCGCGGCGATGTCCATCGTCTGCCGCGGATCGGCGCGCTGCAGCGCGGACGCCGCCATCCGCGCGAAGAGGAACTTGCCGCGGGCCTGTTCCACGATCCAGTCGACCAGGCCGAGCAGGACCGGTGGCAGGGTCCGCAAGCCGGTCGATGCCGCCAGCCGGGCCGTGACGTAGTCGCGCACGTCCGCGTCCGAGTCGAGGCGGTCCAGGTCGTGCACTTGCGCGGCGCCGAGCCGCTCCAGCAGGTCGACGGCCTCGCCAGCGTTGGCGCGGCGCCGGGTCGCGACGAGCAGCCGCACCCCGCGCCGCGCGAGCGCGGCGACGACTGCCTCGGCCAGGCGTGCCGGGTCGGTGGATTCGTCGAGCGCGTCGAGCACCAGCGTGGTCGGATGGGCGTCGGCGCCGCGGGTGAGCGGAACCGCGGTCACGAAGGTCGACGGGTCGACTGCGGTCGATGCTTCCGGCATCTGCAGCAATTCACTGAGCGCCTGCATCGCCTGCTCGGTGCTCAGGCCGCGCAGGTGGAGCGCGGCGTCGATGGCGCCGAGGCGCGGCACCGTCCCCGCCGACATGTCGGCGGCCTCGTCCCAGCCCTGCGCCTGGGCCAGCGTTCGCGCGTTCGAATCGCTCAGTGCGACCAGCCTGCCGATCAGCGCGGACTTGCCCGAGCCGCCACCCCCGGTGAGCACGACCAGCGGCGATCGGTCGGTGGCCCCCGTCCGATCCAGCCATCCCACCAGCGCGGCGCTCAATGCGTTGCGGCCGCTGAAGAACCAGCCCGCCTCGCCGGGCTCGAGTCCGCGTGCCTTGGGCATGAAGTGGCTCTCGACATCACCCGCGCTGACGAACGCCCTCGCGTGTTCGACCAGCACGGCTGGCGTTTCGGGTCGATAGTCGGGGTTGGGAAAGAGTGCCCGGGGGTGGCCGGCGGAGATCGGCCAGGTGGTCGATCGCAGGCGTTCGGGGGGCATCGCTTCCAGCTCGAAGTGGACCGCGTCGGCCACCTCGGACAACGTGAGCTTGCGATTGCGCGGGTTGATCGGCCAGCGCTCTTCTTCGTCCATGCGCCGCCGCGCGCCGTCCGAGGGACCGGCCTCCAGCAGGCTTGCCAGGCATTCCACGAAGGTGCCATCGTGCGCGGGCTCGAACGCATGCGCCGAGAACAGGGCTTCCATGGCCAGGGCGGCGCTGGGCGGCCGTTCGATGGAGCGCTGTGCCACCGCGCGGAAGACGTCGGTGGCACCGGCCGCCGCCTGGCAGACGTCGAACACGAGGCAGATCCCGCGCAACGGGCCGAAGTCGACCACCTGGCCCACGAGCGCCGCCGGCGAATAGCCATCGCTGGCGGACAGGGGTTCCGCGCAGTCGCGCGTCACGAGCCGCAACTCGTTCTGCACCGTGGCCGCGTGGCCGCTCCAGAAAACCAGTGCCGAGAGGTCGCGTGCCGCGGGGGCGAATTGCTCGCGAAGGCGGTTGAGCTGGCGTTGGATGTCCGGGGCATCCACGCCGCGGATCGGCTCGATGACCTGGAAGCCGGCGGCCAGGTAGTGCGGCGACTCGAAAAGATCGCGCAGCCGGCGCAGGTCGGTCGCCACGTGGGGCAGCGCGGTGAACGCGGATTTGCAGGCGGACTTCTCCGGAGTATCGTATTCGTCGACGCCGACGAGGATCACGATGACCGAGACGTTGTCGCGAAGTTCGAGCGTCATTCGAGTCCTTGTTGCCCGGCCAAATTCTAGTTTCAGCAGCGGAGAAAAGCCCGTGACGCCCGCAAGCGACCGATTCGGCGATCTCATCATCGTCATTCCCGGGATCCTCGGCTCGCGCCTCGTGCGCCCGGGCCCGGACGGCGACGAGACCGTCTGGGACCTGTCGCTGCGCACCTTGCCGCGCGTGTTGAAGAGGGCCACGACCGGCGGCCTCGCGTTGAGCAGTTCCCAGGGCAAGCCGAACGACGGCATCGTCGCACGCGAGTTGTTCCGTGACCAGTTGATGCCCGGATTCTTCGGCGTCGACGACTATCGGCCACTGCTCGCCGCGCTGTCGGCGGTCGTTCCGACGCCCGCGCAGCTGCGCACCTTCCCGTACGACTGGCGCGGCTCCAACCGCCATGCTGCCCAGGCGCTCGCCGACTTTGCACAGCCGGCGCTGCACGACTGGTCGCATTCGAGCGGCAACAAGGAGGCCAGGTTGTGGCTCGTCTGCCATTCGATGGGCGGCCTCGTCGCGCGCTATTTCTGCGAGCACCTGGGCGGCGCGGCCATCACGCGCGAACTCGTCACTTTCGGCACGCCGTACCGGGGCGCCATGAAGGCGCTCGACAAGCTCGTCAACGGATTCTCGCTCGCCGGCGGACTCGTCGACTTGTCGGCCACGGTGCGCAGCCTGCCGTCCGCGTACGAACTGCTCCCGCTGTATCCCGCGGTCCGGGTCGCCGGGCCCGCCGACCAGGCGGTGATGCGCAGCGTCGCCGACTTCTTCGACCTCGATCACCGCACGGGTGCGCCGGCCCAACGACGATCCGGCCTGGCGCCGTTGCCGCACCTCGATCCGCGTGCCGTGCGCGACGCGCTCGAATTCCACGCCTGCATCCGCGTGCCGGCCGAGGCGCGCCAGGCCGCGGGCATCCCATCGCCCTATCGGCTCCGCGCGTTCATCAACAACCGCCAGGTCACCGCAACGGCTGGCTATTGGCGCGACGGCCGCCTCGCGGTGCTCGACACCTTGGCCCAGGCCACGCACGGCGCCGTCTGGCAGCAGGATCTGCGCGGAGACGGCACCGTGCCCTCCTTCGCCGCGCTGCCCATCGAGTGGGGCGACTCCGCCCAGGCCATCGCGCTGCCCGGCAAGCACGCCGCGGCCCACACCGACCAGGCCGGCCTGGACAGCCTCGTGAACTGGCTGCGTCCCATGGATGTCCGCGCGCTGAGGGGCGGCACCCCGGCGCCCGGCAAGATCGTCGCGCTGCAGGTTCCGGCGGCGTTGCGCACGGACGATCGCCTGGTCGTCCGCATCTCCTCGGGCGAGCCGGTCGGCATGAAGATAGCGATCGCCGACGTCGCCACAGGCATCCCGCGTGCGCGGCCCGCGCAGACCGAGGGTGGCGACGCCGTGGCCGAAGTCGACTTCGGGCGCCTGACCGAGGGCACCTGGCAGGTCACGGTGCAGCCGGTCGACCGGCTGTTGCCGAGGATCAGCGACCACGTCGTCGTGATCGGCGACTGAGGCCGATCCGTGCGGGCGGCGACTGGCGACTCGATCGCTCTCGCCGGCCGCGTCGACCCGGGCGCTCGACGTCGTTGTCACAAGGCCCCCGTGCCAAACGTCTGGGAGATCATGATCGACGCAACAGAGACCTTCAGACGCCTTCGCCCCCGCCTTCACGGCGTCGCCTACCGCATGCTGGGCTCCTTGGCGGAAGCCGAGGAGGTCGTGCAGGACGCCTGGCTGCGCTGGCACGCGGCCGACCCGGGACGGCTCGACAGCAGCGAGGCCTGGCTCGTCGCCGTCACCACGCGGCTGGCCATCGACCGGCTTCGCAGCGCGAAGGTCCAGCGCGAGCACTACGTCGGGACGTGGCTCCCTGAACCGCTGCTCTCCGAGGCGCCGGCGACGCCGGAGCAACTGCTCGAGCGCGCGGACGACGTGTCGGTGGCCTTTCTCACGGTGCTCGAACGCCTCACGCCCGAAGCGCGCGCCGCCTTCCTGCTGCGCGAGGTGTTCGACGCCGACTACGGCGAGGTGGCCGACGTGCTTGGCAAGACCGAGGCCGCGTGCCGGCAGCTCGTTCATCGGGCCAGGACACAGTTGCAGGACACCCGGCCGCGCTTTGCCGTGGCGCGCGAAACCCAGTTGCGTCTCCTGCGCGGATTTTCGGAGGCGGTCACGCGCGGCGAGTTCGGCGCGTTCAAGGCGATGCTGGCCGACGATGCGGAGCTCGTGGGCGACGGCGGCGGCAAGGTGCCCAGCACCGGCGTGCCGCTGGTGAGCGGCCAGCGCATCGCGCAGCTCTACCTCGCCACCCACCTCAGGTTCGGCGCCGCGGTGCACTACGAAGTCGTCGTCCTCAACGGCCAGTGGGGGCTGCTGCGCTTCATCGACGAGGCGCTGGAATCCGCGCAGGCGATCGAGACGGACGGCGAGCGCATCGTGCGCATCTACGTGCAGCGCAATCCGGACAAGCTGGCTCGAATCGCCGCGGCGCTCGGGCGCGAGTTGAATGTCACAAGCGGGCCGTCCCGAACGTCTTGAGGGTGTGTATTCCAACCACCTCACCGAGGACAAGACCATGAACGAGCCCCGCCTTCCCTGGACCAGCATCTCTCCCAAGGCCTACAAGGCCATGGCCGGCGTCAACGCGGCCACCGCCGATTCGTCGCTCGGCCCCGAGCTGATGGAGCTCGTGCAGATGCGCGTCTCGCAGATCAACGGCTGTGCCTTCTGTCTCGATACGCATGCGCGCGACCTGCGCAGGCATGGCGAGCCCTGGCAGCGCATCAACAGCCTGTCCACGTGGCGCGAAACGGACCTGTACAGCAAGCGTGAGCGCGCCGCGCTCGACTGGGCCGAGACCATGACCTGCCTGGCCGAGCATCACCGCAGCCGCGACGCCGACTTCGACGAGCTGAAGAGGCAGTTCAGCGACCAGGAAATCGTCGAGCTGAGCTGGGTCGTCGCGCAGATCAACGCCTGGAACCGCATGGCCATCGGCATGCGCAATCCGGTGGCCGGGAAGCCCCTCGAATAGCCCGCCACGGCCATCCGCATCTCTCAAAGCATTGAAGGAACCAGCATGAAAGTCGTGATCATCGGAGGCAGCGGCCTCATCGGACGCCACCTGGCCGTCCTGCTCCGGCAAGCCGGCCATGTCGTGACGGCGGCATCGCCCTCATCCGGCGTCGACGCCGTCAGGGGAGAAGGGCTGGCGTCGGCCCTGCACGGCGCCGAGATCGTCGTGGACGTGACGAACTCACCCTCGTTCGAGGACGAGGCCGTGATGGCGTTCTTCCAGTCATCGACGCGCAATCTGCTGGCGGCCGAGATCGTCGCCGGCGTCCGCCATCACGTGGCCCTCTCGATCGTCGGAGCCGAACGCGGGCCCGACAGTGGCTATCTCCGGGCGAAGTTGGCGCAGGAGTCGCTCATCGAGAACGCCCGGGTGCCGTTCACGATCGTGCGGGCGACGCAATTCTTCGAGTTCCTGGCGTCCGTCGCACAGGCCAGCACCGTCGGCCGGACCGTGCGCGTCTCGTCCGGCAGGATGCAGCCGATCGCGGCGATCGACGTGGCCCGCGCGCTGGCCGAGGTCGTGTCCCGGCCTCCCATCAACGGCATCTGCGAGGTTGCCGGGCCCGAGGCGTTCCGTCTCGACGAGTTGATCCGCAAGGTGCTGCACGCCGGCAAGGATGGGCGCGAGGTCGTCACGGATGACGATGCGCTGTACTTCGGGGCCCGGCTGAACGACGGGACGCTCACGCCCGGACCGGGTGCGCGACTCGGCGCGACCTCGCTGGAAGACTGGTTGGCGGCCAACGCGGGCAGCGCATGATTCCGGATACGGTCGGGCTGATTCGGTGACATAGTTGCCCGGATGCAGATTCAAACGCCCCGGACGCTCAAGCCGGGGCGGGAAATGCCGATCTATGCAGGGAGTTCGACGAAGTCGGACAGGTGCAGGTCATTCGCAGCGTCGGCACCTCGACAGGCGCCGCGGCCGAGAATGGGGTCCTTGGCATCAAACGTGCCCACGGACCTGCGTACCGGGCGAAATCATTCGGCCGGAACCGCGTCGAGCTCGCCAAGCGCACCCCGCATGGCGTTCGTCGACAGGGGGAATCCTGCAGATCGAAAGGATCAGCATGACCGGCAGTTCTGAGCGTGTGCCACTCGCGGACGTGCGCGATCTCCTGCATATCGGCAGTCCGCTCCCGTTCCGGGTGCTGGATGCGCATGAGCGATTGCTCCTCAACGAAGGACAGCTGATCCATGACGAGACGCAGTTCGAGGCACTGACCGAGCGCGGCGCCTGGGCGGAGCGCGCCAACGTGGAGGCCGAGCGCAAGGCACGCGCGGCGGCCGCCGGGCCGGCGATCGTCGTGCAATTGTCGCTGTTCGATCGCTGGGAGCGTCTGCTGTGGCAGTTCGACCGGCTTGCGCGCGGCCTGGTGCGCCGGGAACTGCCCGGGAGCGACCTGCCCGCGTTCTACGAGGTCTTGCGCGCCCTGGTCGATCGCGACCCCGACATCGCGCTCTTTCTTTGCGCCCGGCAGGAAGATCATCGCTTCGCCCTCTATCCGTTGCGCCATGCGATCCACTGCGCCGTCCTGTCGACGCTGACCGCGCGCCAGCTCGGTTGGGACAAGGGCCAGATCGATTCGCTCGGGCATGCCGCACTCAGCATGAACCTGGCGATTCTCGAACTGCAGGCGACCATGGCAGAGCAGGAGGACCCGCCGACGAAGAAGCAACTGGAGCAGATCCGCGCACACCCTGACGCGGCGGTCGCGCTGCTGCGTGCCGCCGGCATCGC